>Ga0209164_1000397_pt1 | contig 109422 bp, 111 predicted proteins | sample MTBNYHSulfiMetaG_FD_187458 | JGI IMG/M metagenome (GOLD analysis project Ga0209164, IMG submission 187458) | Enrichment culture microbial communities from rom New York Harbor, USA that are MTBE-degrading - MTBE-NYH (New York Harbor Sulfidogenic)... | ecosystem: Environmental > Aquatic > Marine...
ATTGTTCTTGTTAATTTGAGCGGTACCAGGGAAAAAGCCACTATTGCTCGTGGATTGCAGTTTAGCCAATCACTTAATAATTCTTTAGGCGCTTATGCGGTAGGGGTCTGGAGTTTCGATAAGATCGAGAGCAACACTGTTTATGATTTATCCGGTTTAAATAATCATTGTACGATTGCGGCTTCTCCTTACGACCCCGAACCTATAGAGGGAATTATGAGACAGGCTTTATTTTTTGATAGTGATATTAATTATGGTGATTATATTGATTGCGGAAACAGCGAATCTTTAAAAGTTGAAAAAGGAAGTTTCAGCGTAGAATCTTGGTTTAATATAAATTGGGTTAAGTGTTCGAATGAAATAGTAGATAAAGCAAATAATATAAATTGCGGTACTGCGACGCGCGGAGGATGGACATTAGCATTAAATTCCGGGAGGGTTATTTTTCAAATTTCTGATTTTGTTAATTCACAATCTGTTTCCGTTATGGAAAGTAGGGCTAGGTATAACGAATGGGTTCATGCAGTTGGTGTTAGAGATGCGAAGGCAAATAAAATTTATTTATATATAAACGGAACTTTAGTTGGTAGCGCCAATACAGCATCAATCATTGAAATTAAATCAGATTTTACTTTAAGAGTTGGCGGTCATACTCTTGCTTGGCGGGCTGGTGGTATAATAGATGAAGTTAGGATTTATAATGAAGCCTTAACCGTCAGCCAAATCCAACAGCGTTACGTCGAAGGGCTGGAAAGACATAAAAACTTAGTATCTAATAAACCATAATCAAGATGAAACAAAAAGCATTTACCTTGATAGAATTATTAGTGGTAATAGCCATTATCGGTGTAATTGCCAGCATTGTTCTTGTTAATTTGAGCGGTACCAGGGAAAAAGCAAGCATTGCAAGAAACTTACAATTTAGCCAATCTATTTATCGCGCTCTTGGTTCCGAAGCTGCCGGCGCATGGGATTTTAATAATCTATTTCCCGGAAATAAAGTAAGAGATATTACCGGTAATAATAATGACGGAACACTTATTAACGAAGCTCATCTTGTCGAAGGCAGTATAGGTAATTTAGGAAAATCATTAGATTTAGACGGAACAATTCCTTATGATGAAGTTAATGCTGGTCGTAAAACAAGTTTAAACGTTGCTTCTGGGCAAGAAATGACCGTAGAAGCATGGGTTAATCTTCGTCCCCCAGCAGGAAGGCTCCAAACCGTTGTAGCAAAATGGACTCCATGGATTTTTTTCATATCTGCTTCTAATAAGATGGTTTTTTATATTAGATACGGTTCGGAAGATCGCAGCGTTTCTGCTAATACTGCGCTTATTGCCGGAAGATGGTATCATGTTGTTAATGTCTATACTCGCTCTAATAACAGAGTTTGGTTTTATCTAAACGGACAAGAAGACGGGTCACCTTTTTTTACTAGTCCCATAACAATGAATAACGATAGTAATTTGGTTGATTTACGTATAGGATATTACGGCAACCCAAACACTGTTTTTAACGGACAAATAGACGACGTAAGAATTTACGGTCGAGCCCTTACTTCTTCCGAAATTAAAAAACATTACGTCGAAGGTTTGGCAAATTATCAATTGGTTGAAAATAAATAATGTACCACAGTTTTATTTTCTGATAGAATAAATTAAAAGGTCTTAAAAAATAATAAATATATTAATTATGAAAAAAATTGTTATTATATTAGTAGTTATAATTATCGTTGGCTTCGGTCTTTATTTTTTGTTTAATAATTTAACCAAAAAAGAAGAACCGACTCAAACCCAGAGTGAGCCAACTACCACAACTCAAGAGCAAGAAAGCGCTGAGTCTGAGGAAGAGGCTGAGGAAGAAGAAGTCAAAACCGAAACGGTTATTGGAAAATCGGTTGAAGGCAGAAATATTATGGCCTATCATTACGGCGCGGGCGAAGAAGAAATTATTTTCATTGGCGGCATCCACGGCGGTTATGCTTGGAATACGGTTTTGCTGGCTTATGAAATAATGGATTATTTCGTTGCTAACCCTGAGGAAATACCCGATGGTATTAAAGTAACGATTATTCCGGTATTAAATCCGGATGGTTTAAAAAAGGTTGTTGGAGTTGAAGGCCGTTTTACTCAGAATGACGTTTCTTCTTTGCAAAGCGTAAAAGTTTCCGGTCGTTTTAACGCTAACAACGTTGATCTTAATCGCAATTTTGATTGTGAATGGAAAAGCGTTGGCGTGTGGCAGGATACGAACGTGAGTGGAGGCAATAATCCTTTCTCTGAGCCGGAAAGTATTGCTATAAGGGATTATGTTAAAGATCGTGAATTAGCTGCGGTTATTTCTTGGGATAGCGCTGCGCCCGGCGTATTTTCATCCAATTGCAATAACAGTATTTTGCCGGAGACAAGAGTAATCGCTGCCATTTTTGCCGAAGCTTCAGGCTATCCCGCTTACGACGACTTCGAATTCTATGAGCTATCCGGCGACATGATAGATTGGTTTGCTAAGAATAAAGTTCCGGCTATAAGCGTGCTTTTGTTCGACCACGAACATACTGAATGGAGTAAAAACTGGGCCGGCATTGAAGCGCTTTTTGACTATTACGCTGAATAATGAAATTTAATTTTTCCAAAAAATTAATAATAATTGTTTTTTGTTTTATCGCCATTGGTTTGGTTTTGTTTGTTTCTCTCTTTTTAAAGAGAGAAAGGCCGAAGAAAGAGTCGATTGTTGAAATTACTCCTGAAATAGAAATAGAAAGTCCTAAACGCGAAGTATTGGGTCTTTCAGTGGATGGTCGGGAAATAGAATCTTTTACTTTTGGCAACGGAGAGAAAAGGTTAATTTTTATCGGCGGCATCCACGGCGGCTATGAATGGAATACGGTATTGCTGGCTTACGAATTAATAGATCATCTCGACGCTTATCCGAAACTAATTCCTGATAATCTAACGGTAACGATTATTCCTTCGCTTAATCCTGACGGAGTTTTCAAAGTGATAAAAAAAGAGGGTCGCTTTACTGTATCTGACGTGCCGATCAATAGTTCTCAAGAAGTCGGCCGGTTTAATGCTCGAGCCGTTGATCTGAATCGCAATTTTGATTGTAAGTGGAAAGCGACTAGTACTTGGCGGAGCGATCAGGTCAGCGCTGGCAGTAAAGCTTTTTCCGAGCCGGAGAGCGCAGCTCTTAAAAAGTTTGTTTTAGAAACCGATCCGACCGGGGTTGTTTTTTGGCATAGCCAAGCCAGCGCTGTTTATGCTTCCTATTGCGAAAATAAAATTCTCAAAGAAACCCGAGACATGATGAATGCTTACTCATATGCTTCGGGTTATAAAAGTTATGATTCGTTCGACCAGTACGAAATAACGGGCGATGCCGGAGATTGGTTGGCTTCCATCGGCGTGCCAGCAATCAGTGTGGAGCTGGCGACCCACGAAAATATTGAATGGGAAAGAAACTTGGCCGGAGTTAAAGCTTTGTTCGATTATTATAAAAATTAATCACTGTTTAACGTTCCGTCGAAGTGGTATAATAAAATAATATTATTAATTAAATTTAAATTATGTGGAAATTTCTTAATCGAGGAATATCTACGCCGTTAGCTATAGGAATTATTTTAATTCTGGTAATTATAGTTGGCGGTTTCACCTGGTGGCAGTATGCCGAGATTAGAAAAGAAGAATCGGAAATACCGGAAATAAGCGTTCCAGAAGAAGAAACAACCGGACCGGCCACGATTGGTACTCAGCCTTGTTTAACAGTAGAAGATTGTGAATCCTATAATTGTCCGGAGGTTGACCCTGAATATCCCGAATGCGATTATGTTAAAGAATGCGAAGATATTTGCAAATGTATTCTTTTCTGCCGGCCTTAAAAAATACGTTTGATCTCGAACTGAAAATCCGAAAGATTCTTTCGGATTTTGCGTTTTTGGCAGGGATGGAAAAACTAGGAGAAGGGGAGTAAAATAAAATAATCTATGAAAACTCTGATAATTTATAAATCAATTCATCACGAAAATACCAAAAAAGTAGCTGAAAGAATGGCATCAGTTTTAGAGACGAAATTGGCCGGTCCCAATGATTTTAATCCGGTTGAAATAAGCAACCACGACTTAATCGGTTTCGGTTCGGGAATTTACGGCGCAAAGCATCATAAAGATTTGTTTGATTTGGTTCATAATTTCCCGGACTTTAACGGAAAAAAAGCTTTTATTTTTTCCACTTCCGGCGGCGGCGAGAAAGACATAGAAAAAAGTCATAAAAAACTAAGAGAAAAATTGAAAGAGAAAAAATTTGATATTATCGGCGAATTCAATTGTAAAGGCTGGGTCGGTTTGGGTCCCTTGAAATTAATCGGTGGAATGAATAAGGGCCGGCCTAGCGAAGAAGATCTTAAAAACGTCGAGAGCTTCGCCAGAGAATTAAAAAAGAAAATCGTTCTGAGTTAGTCGAAGAGCGATACTAAGCAAAGCCGAAGTGTTAAAACAAAATTATGAAAAAAGCAATTCCAAAATCTAACCTAAGAAAGATAATTAGGCGACACGATCTCGCTACCCGCTTGAATTATCGCAACATAAAAGGAAAAAGAAATCAGCCGAAATCTCGCTAAAAAATTTAGGAGAAATTATAGCAAACCGAAGTTTGATATATGGAATTTCGGTTCCATATAGCGATTTCGTCGATATAATTTCTTCGCTGTCGCTCGAAAATTATTAATTAGATTAAAAAGATGAAAAAAATATTTAAATTTATAATCAGTATATTAATCTGCCAGATGGCCGGGCTTATTGGAGCGTTTTTTACCACGCCTAAAATTAATACCTGGTATGCCGGCATAAACAAGCCGGCTTTTACGCCGCCCGGTTCTTTTATCGGAGCGGTTTGGACGATTCTTTTCTTTCTGATGGGAATTTCTTTATACCTTGTTTGGGACAAAAACTGGAAACCGCAGGTTTCCAGTCAGGACAAAAAGATGAGATATTGGAACCGATTCAGCGAAAAGTTGTGGAAAGGGGAGTGGCGGGAGGAAAACGTTGTTTTGATTTTCGCTCTCCAATTGGTTTTGAACGTTTTGTGGTCGGTGCTATTCTTCGGTCTACAATCGCCTGCAATGGCCTTCTTTGAGCTTTTAATGCTCTGGTGGGCGATATTATATGCCATTGCCAATTTCTACCGAATATCTAAGCCGGCCGCTTACTTGCTGATTCCTTATATTGCTTGGGTTTCCTTCGCCGGATTTTTGAACTTCGTCATTTGGCGAATGAATTAGTTAGATTCGATAATCCTTTAAAAACCGTCCGAGACGGTTTTTGGTTTGACAAATTAATAATTAAAGATAAGCTATATTTTGCCAAGGGTGAGAGATTTAAGAAATTCACGAAATATTACCAAATTTTTTTATTCTCTCTCTGGTCTAAATTTAAAGGAGGTCTTTAAAAATGGCATGTGAAATAATAATTGTAGAAGAAGATTATTCTGAAAACAGATGCTTTTCCTTGTGCGCTTGTGGTTGCGAAAGACCAATATTTAAAGGAGATAGGGTTTTCCAAACTGATTTAGGGCTTTTTTTAATTGGTTTTCATAGTAGACGGCCTAAATGGAATCCTAAATATTACACAAAAGAGAAAGTCGCCAGAATTATCAAAAGGAACGAAAGGGCGTTGAGAATGAACGAACAAAATAATATACATGACATAAAGACAGAAAATAAACTATCTTTTTTTATTGAATTTTTGAAAAATGGAGATTTTAGTTTACCCCTTGACAAGATTTATTGATATGCTATAATTAAATCGAATTTAACCGGACATTAATTTTCAATATAGTGAAGAGTCGAGTTTTGAGAATGAGCGAGGTGAGCTTTTCCTGTCCGGTGGGGCGCACGATACCTCGGGGGTTCTTGAGACCATGAAACTCTTTCACACTTTATCTTGTTGTTCTTTAACAGATTAAAATTTTTCACCAAGGCGCGTAAGTGTAAATAATAAATTAAACACCCGCGCTTTTTGATTTGTTTTTAATCGCCAATAAGGCGGTTTTTTATATTGAATTTTTGAGAAAATGGAGCCTTGCCCTGAGTTCGTCGAAGGGGTAGAGTTTATGATTTCAAATTGCAAATGGCAAAATTGATAAAAGCTCTTATCGGGGCTTTTTTTGATTGAAAAATTTTAAAAATAGCGGTTTTTTATGTCTCATAAGGTATATAAATCGCCAATCAGGCGATTTTTTGGTAGAATAAAGGCATGAAAGAAAAAGTTAGATTCAATATTAGAAAAGCGAAGCCGGAAGACTTAAAAAGTATTCTTAAGCTCAATTTTGCTTTATTCAAAAAAGAATATAAAGAATTTGATAAGACCTTAGATTTAAATTGGCCGACTAGAGAGGGGAAAAATTATTTTAAAGATAGAATAAAAAAAAGTGACGGGTTCGTAGAGATTGTAGAGAAAAATAAGAAAATAATCGGTTATTTATGCGGAGGAATTTGCGACAGAATATCATATCGTAAAACAGCAAAATGCGCTGAATTAGAGAACATGTTTATAGATAAAAAATTTAGAAATAGGGGATTAGGGTTTATTATGACAAAAGATTTTATAGAATGGTGTAAAGATAAAAAAGTAGACTATATTTCTACCAGAGCATCTGCTCAAAATAAATTAAGTATAAAATTTTATAGAAATTTAGGATTTAAAGAATACGATTTAATCTTAGAGAAAAAAATTAAATAAAAAATAAAAAATAATATGAAAAAAGCGTTATTCGTGGTTGATGTTCAAAAGTTTTTTGAAAATAAAAAAACAAAATTAGTTGCGAAAAAAATAAATAATTACATTAAAAATAATAAAGATAAATATTCTTTAATTGTTTTCACGGTTTTCAAAAATAATCCTCAATCTTCGCTTTGGAAAATCTTTAAATGGACAGGATGTAAAAAGGGAAGAGAGATTGAAATCATGGACGAACTTCTTAACTTAGTTGATAAATCTAATGTAATTTTTAGAAATACTTATTCTTTACTTAAGGCTCCAAGGTTAAAAGAAAAATTGAATAAATATAAAATTCAGCAAATAGATATTTGCGGCTTTGACACGGATTGTTGCGTTTTAGCCACGACTTATGATTTGTTTGATTCGGGATGGAAACCCGTAATTTTAAAGAATCTTTGTTTTTCCACTTCAAAAGAAAAGCTTCATAAAATCGCCCTGAAAATCATAGAGAGAAATTGTGGTTTTTTGAGCAAATAAAATCATAAATTAAACTAATAATATGCCATTCATTACACAGGGTAAAACCAACTGGAAGTTTATCGGAATAGTGGCGGTTTTGGCTGTTATTGTCGGAGGGGGGATATGGTTTTTATCAGTTTTGGAATCGGAAGAACCGGCAATACATAGAGAAGAAATAGACGGGGAAACCGAACTATTAGAAAGATTAGATAAAGAAGGGGCCGAGAAAGACCTTATAGAGATGGCATATTTATTGTGTGAACAGCACGAGTGGACAGAGGAAGAAATAGAAAAATTTGGTTGGTTTCCGCCTGGTCCAAAATTAACCCCAGGACCAGCTTTTCCCGTTGCCTTTACGGGATCGGAAAAGAGGGAAGTTCTTGGAACGTGTGGTGAGGGCGCATTTGGCGGGCATATGATGTGGTTTGTGCTTGACGAAAAGGGGGATGTAATTTTACGAGAAGGACCAGTAATAAAGGGGCAGCGTCAGTTTACTTTTGACGACATGATTGCATTGGATATTGATGGAAACGGTATCGACGAAATTATTTATAAAGAAGCTGGATGGACTATGAGCTTTATCGAGAGCACCGTTCATTTATATGCCCCAAACTACGAAGAATGGATGTATATCAAAGAGATTATTCGGTATTCAGATAAAAAGGACGTTTGGACAAGAGAATTTAGTCATTCAGAGAACCTCGAACATCCCGAATATCAGATATTTAGAGAAGCTCTCCAGAAAACAATGCAAGAATGGGACTTTGCTGCTTCGGCTCGTTCTAATCTTCCCCCGGGCGAATTTATCGAAGAAGAAATTGAAGAAATCATAAAATATGAAACTACTGACTGGCAGATTTACAGAAATGAAGAGATAGGGATTGAATTCCGATATCCAGAAGAAATTTTTGGAAATCCATTTCTTGCATGGGGTGAAGAAGCAAGCAAAAGCATGGGTATTATATTTAGCTTTAGCGAAAAGAAGCACGCGGCTCCAGAAGAATATTCCGGAGTTTATTTTGTAGCTTATATGCCCGATTATAAAATAATTCCTCCAGGATTCGGTATTTTTACTGGCGATGATAATATTACAACATATTGCCCAGAGTCGTTAAAAGTAAAGATAACGCCAACCGGTGACTGGAAGATGTGTAAAGTAATAAAGATAGTTGGCCAAAAAGCAATTTTTGAAACTTTTGCTACAAATTATGAATGCTGTTTTGACTTTTGGGTTTCTGTTTATTTTAACAATCAAAGCGAATCTCCTTATAAGGGTTTAGTCTTTAAAATTACTTCAGGATTAGAAAGTTATAATGAACTGGTGAGTTTTATGCCTAATTGCACAGAAGAGGGAGACAAGGAAAAATTTAAACAGGCTTTTTACGGTCAGTCAATAAATATCTTAGAAAACAAAAATCTTTCAGAAAATGACAAGGTTAAACTAGACGCTTTCCACCAAATCCTTTCCACTTTTAAATTTATTGAGGAAGAAAAAAATTAAAAAATAACTAACCCTTTTTCGCCCCGCCTTGGCGGGGTTACGGACGGGCGAGGCTCTCCTTCGCCAAGGCTTCGGACGGGCGAGCAATTGAGCCAGAAATTTAAATAAAAAAAATCGCCTCAGAAAATGTCTTCATTGGCGATATTGTCAACCGTACATAGGACGGTCTTTTTTTTCGGCGGCAATCGATTTTTCTATCAGTCGTTGGGCTTCGGAGATCATTCTTGTCCTTTCTTCGATTTGGAATAACTCTATATAGATAACCGCATTTTGGTGAGCGGTTGCGCTTATCGCCGCAAATTTTTTGGAATGCGGCAATTTCTTTCTCAATAAGCGGGGAGTGCGTTCCCATTTGTCCATATCAGTGCTGGAAAAGAAATCAGTTAGCTCTTCGACTTCTTTATCGTTTAAGCTCAACTGCATTATTCTTTCGTATTCTTTAAAAAAACAATCCAAGAACTTTTCAATGATTCTTTTGCTCGATTCGATGCTGATCTCCATCAACCGCCTATTCAGATCAATATCTGGGTTTTCCGAAAACTGGCTTTTCTCAATTTTCGGATAAGCATTGATAATATTAAAAGTTTCTTTATCAATCGCCTTGTCCCTAATAATCTTAACTAAATCTTCCACTTTTTTTCTATCTGCCGTCATCTACATACCTCCATAGTGTCAAAGTATAACATCTGAAAATTGTTTGTCAATAAAATCACTGCTAAAGATTTTTGACAAAAATAGTATTCTGATTAATATTAATTCATTGGTTATTCTTTTTAGAAGAAGGAGGTAAAAGATGGAAAAAATTGTAGATTTTAAAAATCGGATGTTAAATAATCCGCCGGAATGTGAAAGTTGCGGAGACAAGACCGATTTGATCTTGGAGGGACTGAATCGTTCGCCCCAGCCACCTTATCCGCCGGTTCAATATTTCCTGATTTTTCAATGCCTCAGTTGCGGCACAAACAAGACAGTCAATTTTGCGATTAAAGTTTTTTCCAGTAAAGCCATCACTATTTCAAACTTGAGCTAAGCCTCAAGCTTTTTTTTGTTTACACTGAATTAATTGAAGTGGTAGAATAAATCTATGATACAAAGTTTTGAAAAAGCGCCAACTTCAAGGTCTTCTTGTGTCAGTTGTAAAAAAGTAATTGAAAAAGGGGAGATAAGGGCAATAGAAGAATATACTTTTGGAAGATATCTTGCCAAAAGATATTATTGTCTTAATTGTTCCAAAAAAATGATAGAAGATTTTTTAAAAGAAGCAGGCAAGTATATTGATTTTAAATAAATCCGTGAAAGAATAAAACATATGAAATACGTTAGAGAAAAGATTAAAAACGGAGCCGAAGAAATTAAAAAAGAAGTCCGTCAAAGAGTAATGGGATATATGCTGGCCGCCTTTGGATTAGTAGCCGCTCTTGCCTGGAACGACGCGATAAGAAGTTTTATAGAATATTTTTTCCCCATTAATAAAAATACGGTTTTAATTAAGTTTGTTTATGCGATTATAATAACTTTTATAGTGGTGATGGTTTCTGTTTATTTGACGAAATTGTTGGGTGATAAAAAAGAAGAAAAATAAACTTATATCTATTACGTTGCCATACCTTTTTGTTGATTCTTTTATCCCTTGATTATTTTTTGCTTATATGCTACAGTAAAGTTGTAACTGAATAGTTACAGAACTAACCGTTATTCCGGGTTGTACGGAACGGATATCTTTAAATGAAGGTAGTCCGAATAATGACAAAAAGTGGTTAAGAGATTTCACTTCGAAAAAGTACAATTTTAAGTGGAAATCTTAGCCACTTTTTTTGTTGCCAGAGCGGTTTTTTATTTGACAAATTAATAATTAAAGATAAACTATATTTTGCCAGGAGGAGAGACTTAAGAAATTCACGAAATATCACCAATTTTTTTTATTCTCTCTCTGGTTTAAATTTAAAGGAGGTCTTTAAAAATGATAGAAGAAATTACCGAAGTTGAGGTTAAAGACAGAGAAGCAGAAGTGTATATTACGAACGGGCAAGGCGGAGGATGCTGTATTGTTTTAGAGCCTAACACGAAAATATATCACTGGAGCCAGAATGGTAAATTCTATATAAAAGTAGACGAGGAAAAAATTGCAGAAAATAAAAATAGTACATGGATTTCGGGAATTATAACTAAGGAAGAAAAAAAGAAAATGAACAAAGTGATTAAAGAAGAGAAATTTAAATCTGAATTGGATTTTGTAGGGAAAGCGGTTAAAGAATATCTAAAAAATTATTAAAACATGCTGGAGAAAGACTCCAGTTTTTTATTTGACAATGAGGGCAATATTATTAAGATAAGTTTAGTTCTCTGCAATTTAATATCTGCAGAGAGAACTAAAGATATATGGAGGAAGAAAGATGAGGGCCGTAAAAAAACAAAAAACAACTTTTACCGTTGAAGGATATGCCTGCATTCAATTAAAAGCCAATAAGAAGGGAATAGTTATTGTTCCCGACGAATCTTGGATCGGAAAAAATCTGGTGATAATAAAAACGGAAAAGTGAATTGAAGGGGTGATTAAATGAGCGAAGAATGCTTGAACGAATCACCAAAATATGACGTAAACGTCAAAGTGGATGATTTATTCATCGCTTTGGCACGATGCCCTGATTGCGATCAGTATCCGATGATCCAGATCTGGGAAGGCGGGCTGCTTTGTCCGAAATGTCGCAAACAATATTACGAAGGACCGCACCACAATTTTGTCCGCCATGTTTACGAATATACCGAGAACGTACCAAATACCTTCGACAAGAAATTGGACGAGAAGATGAAAGAGGCGGGAAAATGAAGCCTAGATGTCCGATTTGTTGCAAGATCTTAAAAGTTAAAGGTAATTCCTTAATATGCGACTGCGGTTTTACCTGCAGTAAAAATAGAGAAATCTGTTGCAAATGCGGAATTGTTCTTGACGAAGATCACTGAAAAAACGAATATTATAGCTCACTTTGTGAGCTCTTTTTATTTTATTAGGGGAGATTTTTTGGTAGAATAATATAATAATTAATATAATATTATGAACAAAAAAATTTTATTTATCGTATTAATAATTATTCTATTTGCCGGCGGAGCTATCGCCGCTACGTTAGTTCTTTTCCCTTATCCTTATCAGCCAGAACTGCCACCACCCGTAGCCGAAGAAACCGGATCTATGGAAGAGGGCATCCAAGAAGTTATCAAAGCCAATAATGAATTCGCTTTTGATTTATACTCGGAATTGGGCAAATCGGAAAGCGGCAATATTTTTTATTCGCCTTATAGCATTTCGGCCGCTTTAGCCATGACTTACGAGGGTGCCAAGGATCAGACGGCTAAAGAAATGAAGTCGGTTTTTCATTTTCCGGAAAGCAATATCTTAAGGCCGAATTTCGCTGCCATTTATAACGATATCAATAAAGAAAACGACAAATATGAGTTAAAAACCGGTAATGCCTTATGGGTTCAGAAGGATTATCCTTTTCTGGAAGATTATATGAGCCGAGCGGAAAGATATTACGGCGGGAAAGCCGTCAATGTCGATTTTGTCAATGAAACCGAGAAAACGAGGCAAACCATAAACAGTTTTATTGAGGCCCAAACCAAAAATAAAATTAAAGATTTGATTCCGGCAGGTTTCCTGAATCCTTTGACCAGATTAGTTTTGACCAATGCAATTTATTTTAAGGGAACGTGGACATGGCAATTTGACGAGTCTAAAACCCAAGAACAGGATTTTAAAATAACCTCCGATAATGTCGTTCAAACTCCAATGATGCGGATGAATCCGGAAAAAACAAGATTTAACTATGCTCAATTGGACGATTTGCAAATTCTGGAACTACCTTATAAAGGGGCTAAAATATCAATGTTGATTTTATTGCCCAAGGATAATTTAAAAAGCATTGAAAAAAATCTGACGCTAGAAAAACTTAATGAGTACAAATCTGAAATGGAAGAAACCAAACTTGATTCAATAATGATTCCCAAGTTTGAGTTTGATACCAAGTATTTTATGAAGGAAACCTTGGCTGATTTGGGAATGCCGACAGCTTTCATCGAAGCTGCTGATTTTTCCGGAATGACCGGCATGAGAGATTTATTCATTGATTTCGTAATTCATCAGGCTTATGTTAAAGTTGACGAAGAGGGAACCGAAGCGGCGGCGGCTACGGCAGTGGGGATGAAACTTACGGCTATGCCGGAGCAGACCAATGATTTTATAGCCGACCATCCGTTTGTTTTCATGATTCAAGACAAAACAAACGATAATATTCTTTTTTTAGGCAGGGTAGTTGATCCAACTAAATAAATCAATAAAACTATATCTAATTAAATACAAAACATGGGGTTTTGCGCTAAAGTCTATGGTAAAAATTACGTTGTTTTTTTCGCTTAAATAATTTAAGGACAAATTTAACAGAAAATCGCCCTTCGATAAACTCGGGCGGTTTTTTTTACTCTCTCCTTCTTGAGAACAACGAATAAACGAGGTAAAATAAATAAAGGGTTTAAAGTTAAGAAATAACTAAAAATTTATGAGCACAGACTCAGACAAACTAATCCTTTTGATGGTTACTTTACTTTACTCTTTGATTTTGGTGTTGCAATTCGGTCTTTACTTTGTTTAATAAAGGAAAAAATATTTTTTACCGAAACGTTTCGAGAACGCCATAATTTTTATTATTTATGGATTGCCAAAAAGAAAAAAATTTGGAAACTTGTCCTTGCACTTATCCCGGCTGTCCGAGAAAGGGGATATGCTGCGAGTGTTTACATCATCATCTGGCGAATGATGAGTTGCCGGCTTGTTGCTTTTCAAAAGAAGCGGAAGCCACTTTTGATCGGTCGATAAAAAAATTTATGGAGGACAGAAAATAATGGAAACCATAGAAGAATTAAAACAAGAAATAGATAAAATAAAAGAAAGAAACAAAAGAGTGGAAATCGATAAGGCTTGGGAAATAAGTTATACAAGAAGAGTTCTTCTTGTGATTTTTACTTATTTGGCTATGGGAATTTATCTAAAGGCGATTAATGTGCCGAGTCCTTGGCTTAACGCGATTGTGCCGGCAGTCGCTTTTATGCTTTCAACGCTAACAATCCCGTTTTTTAAAAAAATTTGGATAAAATATATTGAAAAACATGAATAAAATTTTAATTTTTGGAGATAGTATTGTTTGGGGCGCGATTGATTCCGAACGAGGCGGTTGGGTTAATAGATTAAGAAATTTTTTAGAATCAGAAATTAATTCCGAGAGTCCGATTTATAACCTTGGAGTCGCAGGCGATAATACAAGAGATATTCTACGTAGATTCGAATTTGAGACAAAACAAAGACTAGACGAAAAAGATGAAGAAGAAATAGTTTTTATTTTCGGAATCGGAATTAACGATTCTCAGTTTGTTTTTAGTCAAAACAGCCAAAGAGTTCCGCTCGAAGAATATAATAATAACCTTGAAAAGTTGTTAAGCATTGCCCGAAGATTTTCTGATAAAATTTTATTCATTGGATTGACCCCTGTTGACGAGAAAAGAACGACTCCAGTGCTTTGGAACGAAGATAAATCTTACAAAAACATATACGTAAAAGAATTTAATAATTCTCTAAGATTTTTTTGCGAAAAGAATAAGATTTATTTTATCGAAATTTTTGAAAAATTAATAAAAATCGATTATGTTAAATTAATAGAGGACGGTCTTCATCCAAACTCCAAAGGACACGAGAAGATTTTTGAAATCGTAAAAGATTATCTTATTAAAAATAAAATAATTTAATAAAAATAGTGAAAATTTTCGTTAAAGTTAAAACAAGAGCCAGACAGGAAAAGATAGAAAAAATTGACGATACTAATTTCAAGGTTTGGGTAAAAGAAGCGCCGGAAAAGGGGAGAGCTAATCAATCTGTTCTAAGGGTATTGGCGGAATATTTCTCCGTCAGCCGATCGGAAATCATAATCATTTCCGGCCTAACTTCGAGAAAAAAAGTCGTAGAAATAAATAAAATTAATTAATAAAAATGAAAAAGATATTTTTAATTATCATTTTAATAATCATAATTTCAGGGATTTATTTCTTTTTCAGGAAACCGGAGACAGTTGAAGCGCCGGCAACAGATTTAACCGAAGAAGAATCAAATTCCCAGATTTACGATATTCAAGGCATGAAAATAGAAATTCTAAAACAAGGAACCGGTGAAACGGCTAAAAACAAAGATAAAGTTACAGTTCATTATGTCGGCACTTTTGAAAACGGCGAGAAATTCGATTCGAGTTTAGACAGGGGAACTCCGTTCTCTTTTACTTTAGGAGTCGGCGAAGTGATTAAAGGCTGGGACTTGGGAGTTTTAGGAATGAAAGCGGGTGAGAGAAGAAAATTGACCATTCCTTACGAATTAGCTTACGGTGAAAACGGCTCCGGTCCCATTCCGGCGAAAGCCACTCTTATTTTTGAAGTTGAACTGCTAAGTATTAATTAATCATTGCTTGACAATTGATTGTGATATGTTATAATCTATTCAGAGGAACAGAGGAAAGAACAAGTGCTTTTGAGTCGGTCACCCAAAATCGAGGTACTGATTCGGGCTCTGCGCTCTGTGATAAAGACAGAGGGGAGCGGGCCAAGGCGGGGGCAGCCGATATTGCTGTCAAGAATAACCTGCCGAAAGGAAGGCTCTGCGGTAATTCCATGACCGTAGAAATTCGTCGGTGACGAACAAGGGGAAGGCTTCCTTCCAAGCATGAACATCTCACCGGGTTCTTACTCTCATCCTCCCTATAGGGTGTGTCGTTATGATGCATCCTTCGTTCGTTTTATAATCCTTGACATCAATGTTAGAATTATATAACATTAAGTCAGGTCGAGATAAAAATCAATTAATCTTATTTAATTTTAAAATATGCCCAACAAACTTAGATTTTTCCTTTTAATCATCATTTTTGTTTTGATAATAACCATGTTTTTATTATGGACTTCGATGGATGTTTTGAAGAACGGTTTAGGTTTGAGTTCTATTGTTATATTCATCGCAACTGCCATATTGGTTATCTTCGCGATTTACGCCATAAAAAAAGTCCATATCTCTTTGAAAAGGGGAGATCCGTTGAAAGACGAAAGAACCCGAAAAATAGAAATGAGAGCATCTGCTTTTTCTTTTTACATCAGTATTTACTGGTTATTAGCTCTTGGTTTTTCCATCGATTATTTCAAGCTGGAAATCCCTCCAAGTTCCGTACCCGGCTTGGGTATTCTCGGCATGGCTATTTTCTTCGGTTTTTCTTATTGGTTTTTCAGCAAGAAAGGTGAATAACAGATTATGAAAAATAGAATAAAAGAATTAAGAACTAAATATGATCTAACCCAAGAGGAATTGGCCAGGAAAGTCGGAGTTCGGAGAGAAACAATTTTATTCTTGGAGGCCGGGAAATATAATCCGTCTTTGAATTTAGCTCATAACGTTGCTCAAATACTTAAAACAACCATTGACGAATTATTTTATTTCCAGGATAATAAATAAGAGTCTGGTATATTTACTCAATGAAAAATAAAAAACTACACTTATTTATATTCGTATTGATATTGCTGAACTTCGGGACGGTTGGTTTTTTGGGTTATCAAACTTATTTTTTGAAAAAAGATAATTTAGCGCTTAAGCAAGAATATGAGCAGAAAAAAGTTGATACGACTGTGGAAATAAGAGATCTTAAAACAACAGTTACTTTGCTTGAGGATGATTTGGAATTGACGAAGATAAAAAGAGACGATTTCGAATTGAGATATAATATGGAAAAATTAAGAATGGACGAATTCGCTTCGCAAATAAGCGAGATTCAGGGTACGGTGGGAATTTTAGACAAATTAAGCCGGACCGATCCGGAACTGCTTAAAAAATATTCCAAAATTTATTTTTTAAACGAAAATTATATTCCCGAAGCATTGGTTAAAATAACTCCGGCATTTACCTATAATTATTCAGAAGATTATTTTTTCTATTCCAAAGCTTGGCCGTTTCTTCAAGAATTAATGCGAGCTGCAAGCGCAGAGAATATCGACCTTAAAATTATTTCCGCTTATCGTTCTTTTGGAATTCAGAGCGGTTTAAAGTCCTCTTATAAGATGATTTACGGTTCAGGCGCCAACCAGTTTTCTGCCGACCAAGGTTATTCGGAACATCAGCTTGGCACAACCATTGATTTTACAACTTCGAAAATCGGAGCAAGTTATTCCGGCTTCGAAGAAACAGCGACTTACCGATGGCTTCTGTCTAATGCTTATAAATACGGATTTATTCTTTCTTATCCCAAGGATAATGAATATTATCAGTTCGAGCCCTGGCATTGGCGATTTGTGAGTAAAAGTTTAGCCCTTAGGTTACAGCACGAGGGTAAATATTTTTACGATCTCACTCAGCGCGATATAGACCAGTACTTAATATCTTTTTTCGATTAAAAATCAAGAAGCCAAATTTCAGAAATTAAAAAAGAGCGACTATTTTTTTATTCGCTCCTTTGCTTTTTTATTGTCTTCCTTAAATACGGCATTGGAAATTTCGTCCAAAAGTTTACTTGTGAATTTCATCACGAGTAAAAAATAGGTGCCTTCGTATTTTATCAGTCCTTCATTGTCGTTTGTATAACAGATTCCTTTGAAATGATTATAAATAATCATTTTTTTATAATATGGAACTCTGGCGTAAAGAATGTCGGTGACGATTGTTTTCAGGACATATTCTTTGTCGTTGAAAATTCGACCCATGCTGCTTTGCAAAAAAACAACCAGCATCTTTTTCTTTCCCTTCTCTAGAAAAAAAACTTGCTTCAAATTAGAAGAGATTGCCATTTGGGTTAATTCCTCTAGAGAAACTTTTTTAACGAATTTGCCTATTTCTATTTCAAACAACTTGATTTGCCTCCATTTTTATTATAAATTATTATTTAAAATTTGTCAAAACAAAAACCCCCAGAAAAAAGGGGGTTTTTGGTGATAACTGTTTTTACCAATTATCTCGATCGCGTCTGCCGAAACCTCTTCCGCCTCCGCGGTTAAAGCTTCTGCGCGGTCGGTCTTCCATTGGTCGGGCTTCAGCTACGGTTAAGGTGCGTCCTTCGAATTCTTTACCGTTCCATAATTCAATGCCTTTCTGGGCTTCTTCTTCGGTGGACATTTCCACGAAACCGAAACCTTTTGAACGGCCGGACATTTTATCTGTGATAACTATCGCTGATTCAACATTTCCGGCCTGGGTAAACATTTCCTTTAAAGAGTCCTCGGTTGTGCTGTAAGGTAAACCGCCAACGTATAACTTTTTTGCCATATTAGCTTTGTTTATACGAATTAATTAAACTGTAAGTCGACTGACATTTTTCATCTAATAACTTTTCAAGACCCCTGAGGGCTGACTTACATTTTTAAATGTAAAAGAAAACTTATTGAGAAAACTTACGCATTGAATTATAAGCTAATTTTGAAATAAAGTCAATAGATAATAATATTCAGGTATTGCTTTTCGGTTCGGATTAATGTAAAAAATAAATATCCGAGAAAGGGAGGTGATAAAATAGAAAACATAACCTTTAAGGAGTATAGAGAAAAAAGCCTGCGTAATCCGCCCTCGTGTCCCAATTGCGGCGCTCAAACTGAATTTTTTCAGGAAAAAACGACCAGAGAGATAAGCAATATTCCCCTTGAACACGTTATCGTTTTTCATTGCCACAATTGCAAATTTTCAGTTCTTTCAGTTTTCCGATTAAGGGAAATAGACCCAAGAGCCTTTTTGTCAGCACGAGGCTCTTTTTTATTGCCCGATTTGACAAATTAATTTATTGATGTAAAAAGAATCAGGAGGTTGTACTTTAAATGAAAGCATTTATATTTTTATATCCGATAAGTCCGTATTTCGACAATTGCTTGGTTGATCATTTAAGGCCGAGCAAGAACGCCAATAATAATTTTCGGAGAATTAACGATATAATCGAAGCGCGATACCGGCAAAAGGGTTATAAAATATTCTGGTTGATATTCAGTAAAGAAAACAATCCTTGGGAGCCTGATCTGTCTTTGGTTTCCGATTACATCTATATAGACAAAGAAGACGAAATAATAGCGGTTGGGATTTCTTTCAATAAGTATACGAGCGAATACGCTTACCCGGATCATGATTTTATTTTTAATCAGATGCCGGAAATAAGCGAAGCGGTCATCGGCGGGTTCCATCAATGGGATTGTGTAAATAAAATAGCCAAATATTTTTACGAAAAAAGAATGCCGGTTTTAGTTGACGAAGACACAACGGAATTATTTTTTGTCAGAACCGTCGCTTTCGGCGACATACCCTTAATCCGGGAAGAAATCAAACCTGAGGATTTAGGCCTTGAGGGGTTAAAGATAGGGATTTATCGGAAAATGAGAGAAGGCAAACCTTGGTTTGCAAGAATTTAACAAGAGGACATTAAAGTAATCCTCTTTTTTATTGATTCGGTAGTAGTCCCGATTTGCCTGGATTACTGCCGAGTTGACAAAATTTCTTTTAAAATTAGAATAAATTATAGTGGAGAACATTTGTTCTTTAACAACATATATGTATGTGGCGTTCAGGCGCGGATGTGATTAATAAGCAAGAGAGGATTAATGATATATAGAACCAAGGGTTGTGTTATTTGTAATAAACCAAGCAGAATCAGATGTTGTCAGTGCGATAGTTTTTTCTGCGGATTTCATTGGGAATGTCGCAAGATTTGCCCGAATTGCGGGTCAAAAGAGATAACAGTAGAGTATTTCATGTAAATTCAATGTTAATAAGAGGATTCTTCAAAAGAATCCTCTCAAGCTTTTCTAAAAATCAGTTTTTCTGTTTTTTTATATTGTGTTATATTTAAATAATGTAATCATTCTTCATGAAATTTTCCGAATATACGACAAAAAAAAGCGAAGAAGTTTTAAGCGAATTGAAAACCTCAGAAAAGGGCCTCTCGGAAAAAGAGGCGCTTAATCGTCTAGAAAGCTCTGGTTTTAATGAAATTAAAAGTAAAGAAACCGGATTGTTCGGTGTTTTTTTGAAACAATTCAAATCCTCTTTTGTTTATTTGCTTCTAATCGCTTCTTTTATTGCTTTTTTAATTAACGAAAGAATCGATAGCGTCGTAATTTTAGTTTTCGTTTTAATTAATGTTTCTTTGGGATTTTTTCAGGAAGCCAGAGCGGAAAAAGCAGTAGCTCTTTTGAAAAAATATCTTTCAGCCAAAACCCGAGTTTTAAGGGAAGGCAAATTAAAGCTTATTGATAAAAAATTCCTGGTGCCGGGTGATGTGATTTTGGTTGAGCCCGGGAGCGTGATTCCGGCCGATTTAAGAATCTTGAAAGTAAATAATTTTTTAGTCGATGAAACCGTTTTAAGCGGAGAATCAGTACCGATTGCTAAAATTCCCGACCCGCTTTCAAAAAAAACCAGCGAATTTTTTAAAGCAAAAAATATTGTTTTTGCCGGCACTTCAGTAATTTCAGGAGAAGCCAAAGGGGTGGTTATTGGAACCGGAAAAAATATGGTTTTAGGCGAGATTACCAAACTGGTTTCTCAGATAAAAAAAGAAAGCATTTACGAAAAAGATCTGGTTAAATTCAGTCGTCTTATTTTAAAAATAGTTCTGGTGACGGTTGTTTTTTTATTTTTAGCCAATACCATCATTCATGGCCAGGCTAATTTTTTTGATTTTCTAATTTTTTGCATTGCTTTAATAGTCAGTATTCTGCCCGAAGCTTTGCCTTTGGTGGTTACTTTTTCTCTTTCTGAGGGAGCTTTAAAATTAGCCAAAAAGAAAGTGGTAGTTAAAAGATTGGCCGCTTTGGAAGATTTAGGCAATATCGAAATCTTATGTACCGACAAAACGGGTACTATTACCGAAAATAAACTTTTTTTAGAAAAAATCTTTTCCGTTGACAAAGAAAAATGTTTGCTTTACGGTCTTTTTTGCTCGCCTTACGTCAAAGAAGAAATTGAATCGGTAAAAGACCCTTTTGATATTGCTCTTTTTGACAAAACTCCTTCAATTGTTCGTCAAAATCTTAAAAAAATCAAAACTATTTTTGAAATACCTTTCGGACCAGCCAGATTGAGAAACAGCGTTTTGCTTGATGATTTGGAAAAGAAAAGGATTTTAATTGTTAGGGGAGCGCCGGAAGTTATTTTAAAGCTATCTTCAAGCTTTAAAAGAGAATCTGACCGAAAAGAAATAAAAAAAGCAATGGCCGAAGAAGGTCGAAAAGGGAAGAGAATTTTGGCCGTTGCCTTTAAAGAGTTTGATAAATCAAATTATTCAGAAAAAGACGAAAAAGGTTTAACTTTTTTGGGTTATTTTTCTTTTAAAGACCCTTTAAAGAAAACAGCCGGCGAAGCTATTAGGTTGGCAAAAAAATTAGGCATTCGGATTAAGATTATAACCGGTGACAGTTTGGAAGTGGCCGGTCAAGTTGGAAAAGAAGTAGGGCTATTGGAGGATTCTCAAAAAGTTATTTTAGGAGAAAAATTAGATTCTCTTTCGGTAAAAAATTTTAAAAAAGCCTGCGATGAGTTTTCGGTTTTTGCCCGAATTTCTCCGACAACCAAGTATCGGATAGTCAGATCTTTACAAGAAAATTACGAGGTCGGATTTTTAGGAGAGGGAATTAACGACGCGCCGGCCTTAAAGGCCTCTAATTTAGCCATTGCCGTTGATGGTGCGGCCGATGTTTCCAAAGAAGTTGCCGACATAATTTTATTGAAAAAAGATCTCAAGGTTATTATTAACGGCATAAAAAAGGGCCGAAATATTTTTTCTAATATCAATAAATATATAAAATGTACTATTGCCAGCAATTTCGGCAATTTCTACTCGATTGCCTGCATCTCTTTATTTATTCCTTTTTTGCCGATGTTGCCCATCCAAATTTTATTAGTTAATCTTCTTTCGGACTTTCCTTTAATTGCCGTGGCTTCGGACAAAGTGGACGTTGAAGAATTAAGAAAACCGAAACTTTACCGTTTGAATAATTTTATTTTTTTGATAATATTATTGGCGTTAGTAAGTACGATTTTTGATTTCACTTTTTTCGCCATTTTTCGCAGGGTCGAACCTTCCTTTCTTCGAACTTTGTGGTTTATTGAAAGTATTTTGACGGAAATTTTTCTAATTTTTTCCATTAGAACGTCCCGTTTATTCTTTAAAACTAAACGTCCTAGTTTTCTTTTGTTGTTTATTTCTTTAATAACAATTATTATTACGATCATTTTGCCTTTTACTGAGTTGGGCCATAAGAATTTTCATTTTGTTTCTTTGCCTTTTTCTTACCTTTCGATAGTTTTATTGCTGATTATCGGTTATTTTATTTTAAGCGAGATCGTCAAGCTGTCATATTTTCGTTATCGGAAAAGACTTAACTAATAAAACTTAATTTTTATGAAACAAAAAATCAAAATAATAGTTATCGCCGTTTTGTTAATTACGGCTTTAACCGGAGGATTTTTTAAGATTAAAGAATACAGAACGATTAAGGCCGAAAAGGATTACGGTGATTGTACGATTGAGTGCAGCAAAGAATATCAGGACGCTTACGAAGATTTGAAGTCTGACGAAGGCTACTTGGTTTGTTTGAAAATTTGCGGTAATAACTATGAAAAGATTACCGGACAAGAGGTCACTTCTTTATACGAAAGGTTAAAAGAAAAATGGCAATTTGACGTTGCGCCTTGATTTTTTGTTTTTTAGAATTTAAATTATCAATCGAAGCGGCTTTAAGAGGTGCCGGTATTGAAAAATTCAACATAGTTAATTATTTTGTCGGTCGCTTTTTTTTGTTACCGATAATTAAGAATAAAGATCGGTTAAAAAAGAAAAAAAGAACCCGGTAATTGTTTTTTTATCGGGATTTTAGATTGACAATTAATAATTGTAATTTTAAGTAAGTTTGTGCTAAAATTAATTCAAGATATTGAGGGTCAAAAACCATGAAAGATAAATTCCTAATAAAAAAAACAAAAATCAGAATAATCGGTATCGGAGGAGGGGGCGGCTCGATTGTGGCCGAACTGTCTAAAAGGCTAAATAAGGCGAGTTTTCTAGTTGCCAATACCGACAACCGGGCCTTAAAAATTATGCCCAGAAAAGTAAGTCGTTTTAAATTCGGTCAAGAATTAACTCATAGTTTAGGAACGGGTATGGATCCGGAGGTGGGCAGGTTAGCGGCCGAAAACGAAAAGCAAAGAATAAAAAAAATTCTTAAAAGCCAAGACCTTTGTATTTTCATTATTTGTTTGGGCGGAGGAACCGGTTCCGGCGCCGGCCCGATATTTACCGAAATTTCTCATCATTCAGGCAATATTAATTTAGGCATTTTTACGATGCCTTTTAAGTTTGAAGGCGAAAGAAGAATTCAAATCGCCAGAGAATCGCTGGAAAAATTTAAACCCCATTTAAACGGTTTCATGGTTATTCCCAATCAGAGAATTTTCAAGATCATCGATAAGAAGTCTTCTTTAAGCCAGTCTTTTTCTGCTTTTAATAGAATTTTAGCCGATAACTTAACCGTTTTAATCGAATTAATTTATAAACCTGGCTTGATTAATATCGATTTCGCCGATTTTAAAACCATTTTAGAAGGAAAAGGGGATAGAATTTACTTTAATACGGCCGAAGCCAAAGGGCCGAGTCGAGCCGAAGAAGTGATTAAAAATGTTTTAAATTCGCCGGTTTTTGATTTTAATACCAACAACGTTAAAAGAATTTTATTTAATATTTCAGCTTTTCCCGATTTGAAAATGAGAGAAGTGGAGCAAATTTCCAGCGCTTTCGCTGCTTTAAATAAACAATCAAAAATTATTTTTGGAGTTTCCGAAGCGCCGAGAGGCCAAAAGTCGGATATTAAGGTTGCTCTTTTAATAACCGGTTCGGCTAAAAGAAAAGAAGTGACAAAAACTAAAAAAACAACGGAATCGGACGAAGTAATTTCTGAAACCAAAGTCAGTATAAAAAAACCGGCTAAAATAAAAAAAGCCGAAGTTGAACCGCCAAGAGTTAAAAAGTCGCCGTCGAAAGAAAACAAAAAAAGAAAAGAAGAAATGAAAAAAAATTTAAAGAGAAAAACGATTAAGAAAAAAAAGATAAAAAATAAAAAAACTAAACAAACCGAAATTAAAGTAATTTTTAAAAGTAAGTCCAAGAAAAAAAGAGAAAAAAGAAGGCTTAATGCCATGGAGGTAAAAAAGGCTGCCGAGAAAGAGGAAAAAAAGAGATGGGTCGAAGAAGAAAAATGGGACGTTCCTGCCTTTCTTCGGCGCAGCCCCTGGAGGGAAAAAATTAAAGGTTTTCGTCAAAAAAAATGACGAACAAATATTATGATTAAAAAAGCGGTAATTCCGGTTGCCGGTTTGGCGACCAGATTCTTGCCTTTATCTAAAATAATTTCAAAGGAATTTTTTCCTTTAGTAGATAAGCCAAGTATTCATTATATCGTTGAAGAAGCCAAACTTTCCGAAATTAAAGAAGTCATTTTTGTTACTCGGCCGAAAAATAGAGAAGTTCTGGAATACTTCGAAGACAGTCAGAAGTTAGAAAGGTTTTTAAAGGCCAGAAAAAGAGAATATTTATTAAAAGAAATTAACAAGGTTAAGGAATTGGCTAAAAATCTTTCTTTTTCTTGCGTTTCTCAAAGAGAGCCCTTGGGTTGTGGCAATGCCATTCTTCAAGCTAAAAAATTAATCAAAAAGGAACCTTTCGGAGTGTTTTTTCCTGACGATATTGTTGATTCCAAAATTCCTTGTTTTTTACAATTAGCCAATATTTTTCGTACTTCCCAGGCGCCGGTTATCGGTTTGAAAAAAGTTTCGGATGAAAAGATTCCCAGTTACGGCATAGTCGGAGTGGAAAAAATTTCCAGCCATCTTTATAAAATTAAAAAAATAATAGAGAAGCCGTCGAAAGAATCAGCGCCTTCCAATTTGGCCATTATCGGTCGATACGTTTTAACTCCCGATGTTTTTAATTATCTGGAAAAATTGACTTCTAACGATAAAAAAGAAATTATTTTAGCCGATGCTTTGAAAAAAATGATTGACAGCGGAAAGCCGATTTACGGTTACGAGTTTGAGGGCCGATGGTTAGAATGCGGCAATAAATTATCTTGGCTTCGGTCGAACCTTTATCTTTGCCTAAAAAATCCCGAATTCGGAACAAGTTTAAAAAAATTTTTAAATGAAGAAAATTTGTGAAAAAAACTACCAAAGAAATTCTTAAAAAAATTTATAAAAACCGGCCAATTAAAACCCATAAGTATAATTACGGAATGCTTTTGGTTATTGGCGGTTCGGAAATTTATTCCGGTTCGCCGGCTTTAAACGCTTTGGCCGCTTTTAGATCGGGAGTAGATATGGTTCAGGTGATAGCGCCTAAAAGAACGGCCGATATCGTCGCTTCTTTCAGTCCTAATTTGGTCGCTTATCCTTTGGAAGAAAAATGCTTGACCGAAAAAAGTTTATCAACTCTGATTTTAATGACCGACAGCGCTAAAATTATTTCTTCGGGCAAGACAGCCGTGGTTATCGGTGGCGGAGTCGGCCGAAGCAAAGAAACTCAGGAACTAATTTGCCATTACCTTTCCTGTCTTTCAATACCGGCCGTAATTGACGCCGATGCCATTCACGCTTTGGCTAAAAATCAAAAAATAATTTTCAATAAACCTTTTTTACTTACGCCCCACGGTTACGAATTTTTCATTTTAAGCGGCAAAAAAACAAACGATTTGTCTTTATCGGAAAAAATAAAAGCGGTTGAAGAAGAAGCTGAAAAATTGGGAACGACTATTCTATTAAAAGGAAAAACAGACATTATCTCCAACGGTAAAAAAACGATTTTGAACGAAACCGGCAGTCCTTATATGACCGTAGGGGGAACGGGCGATACTTTAGCCGGAATTTGCGGTTCAATTATGGCTCAGGGCTTCGACCCGTTTTCATCCGCTCAAGCCGGCGCCTTTATTAACGGCCAAGCCGGTGCTTTGGCGGCTAAAGAAAAAAAAGAAGGACTTTTAGCTACCGATTTGATTGAAGCCATTCCCAGAGTTTTACATTGATATATGAAAGAAAAAATATACGATTTAATTATTTTGGGAGGAGGACCGGCCGGAATAACTGCCGGAATTTACGCTGCCCGAAAAAAAATCAACGCTCTTCTCGTTTCCAAGGATTTAGTTGGCCAGGTCGGGAAAACTTCTTCGATCGAAAATTGGCCCGGTACTGAAAAAATTTCCGGAATAGAATTTTTGGAAAATTTAAAAAAACACTTGGAAAAATTTACCATTGAAATAAAAGAAGGTGAAGAAGCAATACTTGTTAATAAAAAGGAAAAATTTTTTGAAACAATAGTTTCTTCGAAAGATAAATATTTTAGCCGGGCAATAATCGTTGCCACCGGAGCAAAGCCGCGTTATCTCCGGGTTCCCGGCGAAGAAAAGTTTATCGGTCGGGGGATTTCTTTTTGCGGCACCTGCGACGCTCCTTTTTTTAAAGAAAAAATCGTTGCCGTAATCGGCGGCGGTAATGCCGGTTTTGAAACCGCTTTGGATTTGATAAAATACGCTAAAAAGGTTTACGTTTTAGAATTTAGCCCTGAACTTAAAGCCGATTCCGTTCTTTTGGAAAAAGCGGAAAAGAGCGATAAAATAGAGATTATTCTTTCGGCTGAAGTTAAAGAAATAAAAGGAAAAAACTTTGTTGAATCTTTAATTTATCAAGATAAAAGGTTTCAAGAATTAAAAGAAATTTCCTTAGAAGGAGTTTTCGTCCAGATCGGTCATATTCCGGCCGGCGAATGCGTCGGTAATTTGGTTAATTTCAACGCAAAAAAAGAAATTGAAATAAATTTTCAAACTAACGAGACTAAAACTCCGGGATTATTTGCCGCCGGCGACGTAACTTCGATTCCTTTCAAACAAATAGTGGTGGCGGCCGGCGAAGGAGCCAAAGCTTTGCTTGCTTGCGAGCAATGGCTTAAAAAAAGCAATTAATATTTTTAAAAATGATATCAATTATAATTCCTACTTTAAATGAAGAAAGAAATCTGCCTTTGCTTTTGGAGTCTTTAAGAAATCAAACTTATCAAGATTTTGAAGTTATTATCGCCGATGCCAATTCCAAAGATAAAACCAGAGAAATAGCTAAAGAATTGGGCTGCAAGGTAATAGACGGCGGTTTGCCCGGTGTCGGTCGAAACAAAGGAGCGGAAGCGGCTAAAGGCGATGTTTTGATTTTTCTTGACTCGGACGTAGTTTTACCGCCTGATTTTCTGGAAAATGTTTCAAAAGAATTTAAAGAACGGAAACTGGACATCGCTGGTTGTTACGTTCAACCCTTGACCGATAAAGATATCGATAATCTTTTATACGGTTTTGCCAATTTATATTTTCGGTTGACTCAGTTTTTTCTTCCTCAGGCAGCTGGCCACTGTATTATTGTTAAGAAAAAAATTCATCAGAAAATCGGCGGCTTTGACGAAAAAATAAAACTAACCGAAGATTTTGATTATTCCAAAAGAGCGGCTGAAATAGGAAAATTCAGATTTTTGGAAAAGGTTAAGATCCCGGTTTCTATGAGGAGACTTGACCAGGAAGGTCGGATGACGATGGCGACCAAGTATGTTTTAATCGGTATTTATTTTGCTTTATTCGGCGGGATTAAATCGGATATTTTTAAATATCGTTTCGGTCATTACGGAGAAAAAAAAGAAACCTTTAAAGAAAAAATAGAATCTTTAAATTTAAATATCAAAATTAACTCTCGGATTAAAACCATTAAAGCCAGAGAGATTTTGGATTCTCGGGGCGAGCCGACCATCGAAGTTGAATTGTCGGCCGACGGCACTAAATTCAAAGCCTCGGTGCCTTCCGGCGCTTCTAAAGGAAAATACGAAGCCAAAGAATTAAGAGATGGCGGAAAAAGATATCAAGGCAAAGGAGTTTTGCGGGGAGTTAAAAAAATAAATGAAATCATTTCGCCTCAGTTAATAGGCAAGCACGTTATAAATCAGGCGAAAACAGATGAGATTATAAACAAACTGGACGGAACAAAAAATAAAAATCATTTAGGAGCAAATACCGTCTTAGCTGTTTCTATGGCCGTTTGTCGGGCCGGGGCCGAAGCTAAGGGCGTATCTCTTTATCAGCATTTGGCCGATATTTATAACGAAAAGATATTGATTTTTTCCAAGAATAAATTTTCTTTGCCAACGCCTTGTTTTAATATCATCAACGGCGGCGCTCACGCCGGCAATCAATTGGATGTTCAGGAATTCATGGTCGTGCCTCAAATGGATTCTTTTGCCGAAAATCTTGAAGAAGGAGTAAAGGTTTATCATTGTTTGAAAGAATTATTAAAAGAGAAGTTCGGTAAATCAGCCGTTAATTTGGGCGACGAAGGCGGCTTTGCTCCGCCCATCAAGAAAACTCAGGATTGTTTAAGTCTGATTATGGTTGCTGCCAAAAAAGTCGGTTCAACCAAAAAAATAAAAATAGGCTTGGATGTCGCTGCCAGTCAGTTCTATAAGAACAAGAAATATTATTTTGAAGGGAAAAAATTTAATTCCGACCAGCTTTTGAATTTTTACAAAAATTTGATAAAAAAATTTCCCATTATTTTTATTGAAGATCCTTTCGACGAGGAGGACTGCACCGGTTTTAAAAAAGCCCAGAAAATAATCGGGAAAAAAGTTATCATTCTGGGCGACGATTTTTTAACAACCAATATCGAAAGAATTACCCGGGCTTATCAAGAAGAAGCCTGTTCCGGAACGATTATCAAGCCCAATCAAATAGGAACCGTAAGCGAAACAATCGAAGCGGTCAAGTTGGCCAGATCTTACAACTGGAAAATATTGGTTTCTCATCGCTCCGGCGACACGCTCGATTCTTTTATCGCTGATTTGGCCGTGGGTGTTGGCGCTGACTTTATCAAGTCCGGCGCGCCGGCCCGAGGAGAAAGAGTGGCTAAATACAATCGTTTATTGGAAATCGAAGAAGAAATTAAGAAAAAATTCAGAGATTTATAATAATGACCTTTTCCGAACTTAAAAAATTCTTAGAACTTACTGAAGAAAAAATAAACCCCATAATCGAGGAACTGTTGGTTTCTTATATCGACCCGAAGAATAAAGAAGCGGTTAAGTATCAAGTTTTGACCGGCGGCAAGAGATTAAGGCCGGCTTTGGTCATTGCTGCCTGCGAGATGTTTGGTGGAAAAACCGAAGATGTCTTGTATCCGGCTGCTGCTTTGGAGATTCTTCATAATTACAGCTTGATCATCGACGATATTATCGACAAGAGCGTTTTAAGAAGGGGAAAATCAACCTGCTGGTTTAAATTAGGCAAATCCATTGCTCAGTGTGTTGGAATAGATTATTCAGCCACTATTTTTCAGGGAGCGATCCGTTCCTCAATACCCAAAGAGATCACGGAGATTTTGGCAAAAACAATGAAAGTTTTGACCGACGGCGAAATTTTGGACATACTTTTTGAGCAGGCCGGCCGGGAAAACGAACCGTTTATTAAACAAAACCGTTATCGAAAATTAAACAATGACGATTATTTTGAAATGGTCGGAAAAAAAACCGCTGCTTTGATTCAAACCAGTTGCGAGATCGGCGGTTTGATTGCCGGAGCCGAAGAAAAAGATTTGGAAAATTTGAGAAAATACGGATTCAATTTTGGCATGGCTTTTCAGATTCAAGACGATATTCTGGATATTTTCGGCGAAAAAAAATCCTTTGGCAAAAGAAGAGGCCAAGACATCGCCGAAGGCAAGATGGGTAATATCGTTATTCTTTTATCTTTCCGAGAATTTATTCCTCAGGACAAAAAAAGATTTTTGGAAATAATCAGCAAAGGAAACGTCAATAATCAGGAGGTGAGAGAAGTGGTGGAAATGATTAAAAGAACGAACAGTTTTGAACAAGCTTTGGTTCTGGGTAAAAAATTCATCGATGAAGCCAAAAAGAGCCTTGATTTCTTGCCTAAAAACAAATGGAATGATATTTTAAGAACAATGGCTGATTTTGTTATGGAGAGAAAAGAGTGATATAATAATTTACACAATTAATATTATTATTTTTATGAAAGAATTAGAAAAAACTCAATCGGTTTGTCCGGAGTGTTTTAAAGAAGAAAAGATTGAAAAAATAGACGCTCGCATTGTCGAGGAAGAAGGTAAGATATGGATAACAAAAGAATGTCCTAAGCACGGATTTTTTAAGGATATAGTCTCTAACGACGCTTCTCTTTATCATCGTTGGAATAAATATAAAGTAACCGGTGACGGCGTAAAGAATATCGAAATAAAGAGTTGGTTTTCTCCAGAAGATAAACTTTATTTTCATCATCAGTCGCAAAGCGTTTTAACCAATGTGATGCTGACCAACCGCTGTAATTTAAGATGCGGTTATTGTTTTATGAACGCCGGCGCGGCCGGTTACGTTTACGAGCCTTCTTTAGAACAATTAAGAAAAATAATGCAACAAGTCAGGGACGAAAAACCGGTTCCTTCTCAGGCGGTTCAGTTTACCGGCGGAGAACCAACTATCAGAAAAGATTTATTTGAAATAATTAAAATGGCCAAGGAGATGGGTTTCGTTCAGATTCAATTGAATACTAACGGTATAAAATTGGCCGATTCTTTGGAATATTGCCAAAAAATCAGGGAAGCGGGCGTGCAAACCATTTATTTGAGTTTTGACGGAGTTACCAAACAAAATAATCCTTGGATAGAACAAAATAAAAAAGCCATAGAAAACCTTAGAAAAGCCGGCATAACCAGTATTGTGCTCGTTCCGGTAGTGATGAAGCGGAGCGTTCATGAACTGCCCGAGATAGTGAAATATGCCATTCAGAACATAGACGTAATAAGAGGAGTTAATTTTCAGCCCATCGCTTTTACCGGAAGAGTTCAGAATGTTTCTACCGATTACGTTAAAAAAGAAAGGGTGGATTACGTTGATGCCATAGAAGCTTTAGAAAAAGGATTAGACGGTCAGGTTAAAAAGGAGGATTTTTATCCCGTACCTTTTGTTTATCCTATTTCCAAATTAATTGAGAATATGAAAGGAAAAAAACAGGTTGAGTTTACTGCTCATCCTTCTTGCGGCGGCGCAACTTATATTTTTATTGAAGACGGTAAAATAATACCGATAACCAGATTTGTTGACGTCGAGGGTCTGATGGAATTTATTAATAAGCAATCAAAAAAAACCGGTTTAATTAAAAATACCAGAATAGCCTTGGCTTTCCTGGCCGAAGTCTCTAGGTACGTTAATAAAGAAAAATCTCCAAAAGGATTTGACATGATTAAACTTTTGATTAAAACGGCAAAAACCGGTAGCTTCGAAGGGTTGAAAGAATTTCAATACCGGACGCTTTATATAGGCAGTATGTGGTTTCAGGATGTTTGGGACATGAATCTTGAAAGATTAAAAAGATGCGTAATCCATTACGCCACTTTGGACGGAGTTATTCCTTTTTGCGCTTATAATAGTTTAGGCGTAGGAGAAAAAATCAGGCAAAAATATTCCATTTCTTTCGAGGAGTGGAAAAAGAGAACCGGTCGAACCATGGAAGACGATTTATGGAAAGGAGCAGGCGATAATTAGTTTTAATTTTAAAAGACTGCCGATAAAAAAAGGCTGAAGTTTTAACTCCAGCTTTTTGTATTATGATAAATTTCTTCATTATGATAAAGCCGATAAACGGCTATTTTCAGCATTTCTAGTTCTTTAATTTGATTATTTTTTTCTGAGATTTTAAGAATTAAATATTTCTTATCTTTGTTGCTTATCAGGGCGCTTAATACTTCCGGCAGATTATTTTTAAGAAACTCTTGCACTTTGTTCAGGTTGATCGTTTTCAGTCTTTCTCCTTCTTCAAAAATAGTTAGGGTTCCGTTTTTCTCAGCTTTAAAGAAAGAGAAACCGTTTTCCATTATCTCTTGATTGATTACGTCGATAATTTTATCTTTAGAAAAATTGCCTGCTTCTAAAATTTCTATTTCGTCTCCTTTTTTTATATTTCCCTTCATATTCCAACAAAAAATATATGGACTACACATTTTTATACCTCCACAGATTGGCAAACTTACTTTTGATCATTATTTTGTTGTAAATTTGCTTAAAATAAGCATATCATTGATTTTAAAAAAAATCAATGATTCAAAAAGCCGGAGAATAAAATCGCCAATAATTATTTTAAAAAAGATTTTATCAATTTCTCCGCTTCTTTTTGGGATTTTATCCAACGAATCCTTTTTTCTTTTTTAAACCATGTCATCTGGCGCTTAACGAACTGAAAAGTACGAACCTTAATCAATTCTTTTAGTTTTTCTTCGGTTTTTATTTTTCCTTCAAAATATTCTTTGAATTCTTGATAACCGATGGTTTGAAGCGCGACAATCCAGCCGTATTTTTTTACCAGATTTTTCACCTCTTTTTCCAAACCGAGTTTAAACATTATTTTTATTCTTTTTTCGATTCTGCGATTTAATTCGGATTTGTTTATTTTTATCCCGATTTGTAAAATATCGAAAATCGGTTTTTGTTTTTTTCTTTGCCGCCAGAAAGAATCGCCGGTTATTTTACAAACCTCGATTGCTCTGATTAATCTTCTTCTGTTATTTTTATCAATAAACTTTGAGCCTTGAGGGTCTAAATTTTTATAAATTTTAAAGAGTTCTTTTTCCGTTTTTTCCTCTAAATCCCTTCTTAATTTCTTATTGGGAATGACTTTTGGGAAATTAATATTATCAATCACGGCTTTGGCATAAAGAGCGGTTCCGCCGACTAGAAGCGGAATTTTCCCTTTTTTATGGATTTGTTTTATTTTCTTAATCGCCAAATTTTTATAAACAGCAACATTGAAATCTTTTTTAGGGCTGACGATATCTATTAGATAATAAGGAATACCCTTCAGTTCCTTTTTGGTCGGTTTGGCCGTTCCGATTTTCATTTCTTTATAAACTTGCCTTGAGTCAGCCGAAATAATCTCAGCGCCATCAAACCCTTCGATTTTACTCAGGGCAAGGTTTCTGGCGAGTTTAATTGCCAAATCTGTTTTTCCTGAGGCAGTCGGTCCTAAAATTACGATTAGTTTCGGAAGTTTCATAAGGCTTTTTATTAGAATAACATAAAGCGCTTTACTTGGAAAAGCAATAAAAGCCAACAGTTATATTTTTATTAACGGATAAAAAAAGCTGAGAAAAAATTTTTCTCAGTTAGGTATTAATGTTTAAAATATCTCTGGCCGGTAAAGACCATGGCGATTCTATATTCGTTAGCCGCTTTGATTGCTTCTCCGTCCCTGATTGATCCTCCGGGTTGAGCAATGGCTTTAACACCGGCTTCAGCCGCCTTATCAACGGCGTCTCGGAAAGGAAAGAAGGCATCACTGGCCATAATGGAACCTTTTATGTTTTCCTTGCCTTTATTAACCGCGATCCAAGTGGCATCCACTCTGGCTGTTTGGCCGCCGCCGATTCCTACGGTTCGTTCTCCTTTGACGAAAACTACAGAATTGGATTTGACGTGTTTGACGCACTTTACGGCGAATTCCATCGACGTTAAGTCTTCTTTTGTCGGCTTTGTTTCGGTCACGATTTTCCATTCGTTCTCTTTAGTCAATTTGAGGTCTCGGTCCTGAGCGATAAAGCCGCCGGTTACGCTTCTGAAAGTTATTCCTTTTCTTTCGGCGATTTCTCCCAGTCCTTTTATTTCCAAAAGTCTCAAGCCCTTTTTTTCTTCGAAAATCATCAAAGATTCTTGGCTGAATTTCGGCGCTATAATAACTTCAAGAAAAAGTTTGTTCAATTCCTGAGCAATTTCTTCGGTCAGTTCCCGGTTAAATGCAACAACGCCGCCAAATGGCGAATAAGTATCGGTGGCAAAAGCATCTTTCCAGGCTTGAAGCAAATTATCGGCGCTGGCGATCCCGCAAGGAGTGGCGTGTTTTATTATAACGCAGGTTGGTTTTTGGAATTCTTTTAGGCATTCTATAGCCGCATCGGCGTCCAAAACATTATTATGAGAGAGTTCCTTGCCTGTTTTGGTTTTTTCCGCCGTGGTAATGCAAGATTCTGTGGTCGCTGGAATTTTTTCGTAGAAGGCACCTTTTTGATGAGGATTTTCACCGTATCTGAAATCTTGGATTTTCCTGAAAGTCATCGTGAGGACTTTTGGGAATTGTTCGTCAGTCCATCTTTGCCGAAGATAGTTTGAAATAATTGCGTCGTACTGAGCAGTATGAGCGAAAGCTTCAACGGCCAGTTTCTCTCTTTTTTCGGCCGTGATTTCTTGCCCCGATTTCAAAAGTTCGGTTATTTCTTGATATTGATCCGGGTTGGTGATAATCAAAACGTCTTGGTAATTTTTTGCCGCCGCCCTAATTAAAGACGGTCCGCCAATGTCGATTTTCTCTATGATTTTTTCCAAATCGTCCGTTTTTTTTATTGTTTCTTCAAAAGGGTAGAGATTGATCACGACGAGATCTATTGCTTTTATGCAATGCCGTTTCAGCGTTTTCATATGTTCGTTCATTGTTCTGTTTGCCAGAATTCCGGCATGAATTCTCGGATGGAGAGTCTTTACTCTTCCGTCGAGTATTTCCGGAAAACCGGTTATTTCTGATACTTCTTTGACCGAAATGCCGGTTTCTTTCAATATCTTGGCCGTGCCACCGGAAGAGATTATTTCCATTCCGATTTCTTCCAGTTCTTTCGCGAATTTGACAATTCCTTGCTTGTTATAAACGCTTATCAGCGCTCTTACTTTCTCTTTCATTATCATATTCCTCCTATCGTTTGTTTAATTTAAAAATGTGCCGTATCTTTTTTATAATAAAAAAATCCCTTTGTAAAGGGGAAAATTATTTATCTGTTAAAATTATTCTCCTTTCAGTCCCCAAGATGAAGCGTCAATTATTTTAACTTTTGTAAATTTTCCGATAAGATTTTTATTCCCTTTAAACTTTATTGTTTTATAACTTTCTGTTTTACCGGCCAAGAAGCCATCCTGGAAACTTTCCGGCAAGACTTCAATCGTTTTGCCGATATACCTTTTGTTGTTTTTCAGGGCGGTTTTTTTTAAAATCTCCGTTAAGATTTTTGCTCTTTTGCTTTTTTCTTCTTTAGAAACATTATCTTTCATTCTTTCAGCTTGGGTTCCCGGGCGAGGGGAGTATTCGGCGATATAAGCCATGTCAAATTTAATTTCTTTAAACAATCTACAAGTATTCTCAAATTGTTTTTTTGTTTCTTCGGGGAAGCCGACGATAACGTCGGTAGATAGACAAATATTGGGCATCTTGCTTCTGATTTTTTTCACTAAATTTTTATAACGCTCAATTGTATAGGGCCGGTTCATTCTTTTTAAAACTTTATTATCGCCGGATTGAACGGGTAAATTCAAATAGTCGGTTATTTTTTTGCAGGATTTTATCGTATCTATAAGCTCGTCGGAAAAGTATTTTGGATAAGAACTGGTGAAACGGATCCAAAAATTTCCCGGAAGAGAATCAACCATTTTTAACAGTTTTGAAAAACTTACATTACCTGATTTGTATGAATTTACATTTTGTCCCAGCAGCCAGATTTCTTTGGCGCCGTTTTTGATAGTCGCTTTAATTTCTTTCAGTACGTCTTTGTAGTCTCTGTGAATCAGTGGACCTCTGACATAAGGGACGATGCAATAAGTACAAAAACTGTTACAGCCGGTTGATATGGGCACAAAAACAGAGAACCTATTGGAATAGGCCGGTTTAATCTTGAAATAATCGGTATTAATCTTTGTTTCTCTTGGGTTGGGATAATAAAAATAGCCACTCTTTTTTAGAAACTCTTTCCAGTGGTTCAAAGATGAGATATTTAAAACATAATCGAACTTCTCTTTAAATTTTTTAAGATCTCTTTTTGGAATACAACCGGTCAGAAGCGTCCTGATCTTCTTTTTTCCGGTTTTCAATTTATTAATTTCATTAATCTTACCGTAGATCCTGTCCACGGCCGATTGCCTGACCGAACACATATTGACCACGATTAAATTAGCTTCGTTCATTCGCGAGACTGGTTTATAGCCAATTTTTTTTAGAATTGAAGCGATTCTTTCCGAATCGCTTTTATTCATCTGACAGCCGAAAGTGATGATATAATACCTCATCTTAAAAAATTATTTTTTCTACTATCTCTTTGTTGATTCTTTCGATAAATTTATCTAGAGAAACTTCGCCGATATCTCCTTTTTGTCTTTGACGGACTCGGACGGAATTAGCTTTTATTTCTCTTTCGCCAACAACCAAAATATAAGGAATTTTTTGGATTTCTCCCTCTCTTATTTTTTTGGAAACGGTTTCCGCTTCGGTTTTAGCTTCAACTCTGACACCTAAAGCTTTCAACTGTTTCTGGATTTCTTCGGCGTATTTTCGGTGTTCGCTTCCGATAGGTAAAACCCAGGCCTGAACAGGAGAGAGCCAGAGAGGCAGAGCGCCGGCATAATGTTCTATCAAAATCCCTAGAAACCTTTCGAAAGAACCGAAAATTGCTCGGTGAATGATTACCGGTATATTTTTAGTCCCTTTTTGGTCAATATAAAAAAGTTTGAATTTTTCAGGAGTTTGAAAATCAAGCTGGATCGTCGCCATCTGCCAAGATCTTTTAAGGGCATCGGTTATATGGATATCAATTTTCGGACCGTAAAATGCTCCATCTTTAAGTTTTGTTTCGTATTTTAATTTATTTTCTTGTAATGAAAATTCCAGGGCTTTTTCCGCTTTGGACCATAATTTAGGGTCTCCCATAAAATTATCAGGCCTGGTGGCGAATTTAAAATCTGGTTCAAAGCCAAATATTTTATAAAAATCTTTAATGAATTTTAAAAGATTTTTAATTTCTTCTTGAATTTGATCTGGTCGGCAATAAATATGAGCATCATCCATAGTAATTTGCCTAACCCTGAAGAGGCCCGAAAGAGTGCCCGATAATTCATTCCTGTGAAGATTGCCGATCTCGGAAAGTCTTAATGGCAAATCTTTATAGCTTCTAATTTTATTTGAGTAAATTAGGGTGCTACCCGGACAATTCATCGGTTTTAAGCAGAAAATTTCTTTTTCAACTTCAAGAGTAAAAATATTTTCTTTATAATGCTCCCAGTGACCGGATTTTTCATATAATTCTTTTTTTACCATTATAGGAGTACTTGTTTCTAAATATCCCATTTTTTCGTGTTCTTTCCTCCAATAACTTTCTAATTCTTTTATAATAGCCATTCCTTTGGGGTGCCAAAAAGTAGCTCCCGGGGCGATTTCATTAAAACTGTATAAATCTAAAATATTTCCAATTTTTCTATGATCTCTTTTTTCAGCTTCTTCTTGGAGCTTTAAGTAATCTTCCAGTTCTTTCTTACTCGCAAAAGCCAAACCGTAAATCCGGGTTAACATTTTATTCTTTTCGCTGCCTCGCCAATAAGCGCCGGCCAGTTTCGTCAATTTAAAAGCGTCAGAAGGAATTTCTTTGGACGATTTAACATGAGGCCCCTTGCATAAATCGATAAAATCTCCGTTTTGATAAATACCGACTTCTTTTTCTTTTAATTCTTTTATCAATTCCAATTTGTAAGGTTGGTTTTTAAATAATCTGCTGGCTTCTTTTTTGGTTATTTTTTTATTTTTGAAAGCAATGTTTTCTTTTATAATTTCTTTCATTTTTTGCTCGATTTTTGGCAAATCTTCAGGGGTCGCTTTTTGTTTCAAGTCGAAATCATAATAAAAACCGTTTTCAATATCCGGTCCAATGCCAAATTTAGTTCCCGGATATATTTCCCGGACCGCGGCGGCCATTATATGGGATAACGAATGACGAATAGTTTCTATTGGTTGCATGATAATCGAATTAAAATAATTTTTATATTTGCTCTATAACTTCTTCAATTTCATCACAGATTATTTTAGGAGATTCGTCTCGGTTGTCAACTTTACCGGTTATCATTACTATTTTATTTTCCTGGAAAGCGGTAGGATTATTTTCGATAATATTCGGGAAAACCACCACTTCGATTTTATCATTCAAATCTTCGACTTTCACAAAAAGCATCGGCTTGCCGGTGCGAGTGATTATTTTTTTGATACCCGAAATTATTCCGCCGATTTTGATTTTTTGACCGACTAATATTCTTTGACTTATTTCTTTTATCGGCAGAGCTTTTTTCTCTAAAACTTTTCTAAAACCTTCTAAAGGATGAGAACTGACGTAAAGTCCTAAGAGTTCTTTTTCCCAGGTTAATTTTTCTTGATTGGTGGCGGAACGCGAATCTTCCAGTCTGATATTGGAATTGGAATGAAAAACTTCACCAAATAAATTTCTTTGACCGTTACTTTTGTTTTTTTGAAATTCCCGATTAGTGGTTAAGATTTTTTCCACGCTGGCCAAGAGTTTATTTCTTTCTCCTAAATTATCCAAGGCGCCGGATTTAATTAAACTTTCCAAAGATTTTTTATTTAATATTCTGGCGTCGATTCGGGAAGCAAAATCGGAGATCGTTTCATAGTGTCCTTTTGCTTTTCTTTCGGTAATTATTGATTTTACTACGTTTTCGCCGACGTTTTTGATTGCTAAAAGTCCGAAACGGATTTTATCTTGCTTGGGAATAACGGAAAAATTCATAAAACTTTCGTTGATATCCGGCGGTAAAACTTCGATTCCCATTTTCTTACATTCGCTGATTAATTCGGAAATTCGTTCAATATCATTTCTTTCCGAAGTTAACAAAGCGGCCATAAATTCGATCGGATAGTGGGCTTTTAAATAAGCCGTTTGATAGGCGATAGTAGCGTAGGCGGTAGCATGACTTTTGTTAAAACTATAACGAGCGGCCGGTTCGATCCAGCTCCAGATTTTTTGAGCCACCTGAGGGGAGATATTATTTTTTTTCATTCCGGCGATAAATTTTTCTTTTTGAGCGTCCAAAAGAGTTTTAATCTTTTTTCCGATGGCTTTTCTCAAGGTATCGGCTTCGCTTAAGGAAAATCCTGCTAAATGTTGGGCGATTTGCATAATCTGTTCTTGATAGACCGGTAAGCCGTAAGTGGCGGATAAAATTGGTTCTAGTTTGGGATGGAGATATTCAACTTTTCTTAAATTATGCTTTCTTTGGATATACTCGGGAATGATTGCCATTGGTCCCGGCCGATAAAGAGCAACCATGGCAATAATATCTTCGAATTTCGAAGGTTTTAATTGTTTAAGATATCTTCTCATTCCTTCGCTTTCCAATTGAAAAACGCCAATCATTTCTCCTTTTTGAAAAAGTTGATAAGTTTTTTTATCGTCAGCCGGAATATTTTCGATATCGATTTTTTTATCTTGGACTTTATAAACTCGAGCTAAAGTATCTTCAATAATAGTTAAATTTTTCAATCCCAATAAATCCATTTTCAACAATCCCAAATCTTCAATAGAATGCATTTCATATTGAGTAACTATTGCTTGTTCGTCTTGGGTCGGATGTTGAAGAGGAACAATTTCTTCCAGAGGGTCTTTAGAGATTACCACTCCGCAAGCATGAGTTGAAGCGTGACGAGCGCAACCTTCTAATTTTTTGGCGAAATCAATTAAATTTCTGGCTTTATCGTCGCTTTGATAAAATTGGCGGAATTCCGGAACTTTTTCCAAGGTTTCTTTCAGGGTGAAGCCGAAAGGGATCATTTTAGCGACTCGGTCGCAATAACTGTAGGGTAAGACTAAAGCTCGGCCTACGTCTCGAATGGCTGCTCGAGCAGCCATAGTTCCGAAGGTAATAATTTGAGAAACTTTTTCTTGGCCGTATTTTTGAGCTATATAACTGATGACTTCGTCTCGTCGTCGGTCGGTGAAATCAAGGTCGATATCGGGCATGGAGATTCGATCTTTATTTAAAAATCTTTCAAAAAGAAGATTATGCCTTAAGGGGTCAACGTTGGTTATGCTGAGCAGATAAGCAACTAAAGAACCGGCAACCGAACCTCGGCCCGGTCCGACAACAATTCGATTTTGCTTTGCCCAGTTAACAAAATCCTGAACTATCAAAAAGTAAGAAGCGAAACCGGTTTGTTCGATAACGTTCAGCTCATAATCCATTCTTTCAATTATTTCTTTTTTAGGAAGAAGACCGTATCTTTTTTTAATTCCTTCTTTGCAAAGTTCTCTTAAAAGAGAATCGGGCGTTTTTTCGGTCGGTACTTCAAAATAGGGAAGTTTGATTTTTCCCAGTTCGAATTTAAAATCGCACAAAGAAACAATTTTTTGAGTATTTTCAATCGCTTCCGGCGTGTCTTTAAAGAATTCAGCCATCTTTTCTTGGCTCTTCATTGAGAAATCATCAGCCTTCATGGTCAGTCGTTCCGGGTCGTTAGGGTCGGCGCCGGTATTGATCAGCATTAATATGTCTTGAGCTTCGGCATCTTCAGGATTCAAATAATGACAATCACAGGTGGCAACAAGAGGAATATTTAATTCTTTGGATATTTTAATCAAGCCCTTATTGGCTTTGGCTTGTTCTTTAATGTTGGGATGATGTTGGATTTCCAAATAAAAATTGCCCGGACCGAAAATTTCGTTATAGCGTTGAGCAAGTTTCTTTGCTTCCTCGACTTTATTGGCAATAACTAATCGAGGAATTTTTCCCTGAATACAGGCCGATAATCCGATCAAGCCGGAACTGTTTTTAGATAGGAGCTCTTGGTCAATTCTGGGTTTATAATAAAACCCTTTGAGATGGGCCGCAGTAATCAGTTTAACCAAATTTTTATAACCTTCCTGATTTTTAGCAAGTAAAACCAGATGATATCTTTTATCGTCAATATGGGGTCGTTTTTGCTCCATTCCTTCAAAGGCCTCGTATATTTCGCAACCGATAATCGGTTTGATTCCTTTTTCTTTGGCTTTTTTATAAAATTCAACCGCGCCGTAAAGATTGCCGTGGTCGGTTATAGCAACTGAATCCATTCCCAATTTTTTGGCATGGTCTAAAATCTCGTCAATCTTCGGCAATCCGTCGAGCAAACTGTAATGAGAGTGCAAATGTAGGTGAGTGAATTTCATGTATTCAAAAATAGATTACCTCATTTTACCGCTTAAAAAATTTCCGTCAAATGAAAAATTTAATTATTATGCTAAAATTTATTAATGAACGTTTTGAAGGAAGAAAAAAATCTTTGGAAAAAAGGATTTAAGAATGTAGCAGGGTTGGACGAAGCAGGGAGGGGTCCTTTAGCCGGGCCGGTGACCGCCTGTGCGGTTTTTGTTTATAATAAATTTAAAATTTCTCCGGAATTAAAAAAAATAAAAGATTCAAAAAAATTAAACCCTAAAAAGAGAGAAGAATTCTACAAAATTTTAAAAGCTCACTCTCAGGTAGAGTGGGGAATAGGTCAAGTTTCGGAAAAGGTAATTGATAAGATAAATATTTTTGAAGCTACAAAATTAGCAATGGAAAAAGCTATCAAGGATTTGGAAAGAAAATTAAATAAAAGAAAGATTAATTTTTTGATCTTAGACGGTAATTTTAAAATCAATTCTAAAATATCTCAAAAATCTATCATCAAAGCTGATAGTAAGGTTTTTTCAGTGATGGCAGCTTCTATTGTTGCTAAAGTGACGAGAGACAGAATAATGATGAGATTAGATCGAAAATATCCAAGATATAAGTTTTTTATTCATAAGGGATATCCGACAAAGCTTCACCAGAAGCTCTTGAAAAAATACGGGCCCTGTCGGATTCATCGGAAAAGTTTTGAGCCGGTTAGGAATTTAAGGAATAAATAAAAAATCATTAAGCAATGCCTAATGATATGTTTGTTTTATTTAGACCTTAAAGGGTCAATTCTTACTTTCCAGATTATTTCTGATTTTCTTGTTCCCGGCAGAAGTTTAATTTCCTTACTTTGAACCAGTTCGTTTAAGTATTGCTCGTCAACGTTTATATTTATTTCCGTACTCAATGTTTTACTTATCTCTTTCTCGGGGATTCCCAAGGAGATCAAAGCTTTTTTCAGAGCTTTATCTATTGTTTTTTTCGTTTTTTTTCTAATCGCAAGAGACGAAAGCGCTATATTTATCGTGTAAGTTTCGAATACCAAGGGGTAATATCTTCCACCCAAAGATTCAACAAGCTTGTCCCGATCCCAAACAACATGTTTACTGGGAGAAACCGTCAGATTGAATTTGTCTTTTTCAGAAATAATTCCTCGGACTCCATCATTTGCTTTAGCTATATCAATAATGTCTTTTTTTCGTTCTTTTTGTTTTTTAGATAAGCTATCAATCTTCAACTGTTCTTTGTTGTATGCGCAAGAAAGATCGTAAAACAATCTAAAGATTTTTGAAGGGACCTTTGGCTTGCTTCCGGGCTCTATTTTCATAGCGATATTTTTTCCAACGCGAAGGTCGGCTATAGCCTCAAATCTTTCTTTTCTTTTCTTTTCGACAACTTCATTTTCTGTCATTTTTATCACCTTTTTAAAGAAAACCTCCATATCTTTCTTATTAAATATTACAGTACTTGTCAAATAATTAGTTTTTTGTTATCATTGAAAACAGTTTTAAACTTATCATTATGGCTGTCCCAAAACAAAGGCACACCAAATCAAAAAGGAACAAACGCCGAATGCATATTTTTATTAAACCGCCCGTTCTTGCTAAATGTCCCAAGTGCGGAAAATTTGTTTTGCCTCACACTGTTTGTTGGCATTGCGGTTTTTACAAGGGCAGAGAGGTTATTAATGTGTTAGAAAAACTGGAGAAAAAAGAAAGAAAACAAAGGGAAAAAGAAATGAAAACGGCTCAAGAGTCGGAAAAAGAAAAAAAACCGTTGACAATGGAAGAGCTTTCTAAGAAATAATATTAACAACTAATTAATAATTACTAACTTATGGGCAGTCGCCATCTTTCTCGTTCAATTGTGATGCAAAGTTTGTACGAATGGGATTTTTACGGCCAAAAACCAGATTTAAAAAAGATAACCCAGAGAAACATTGAAGAATTTGGACCAGGCCTCGAAGAAACCGATTTTATCTGGAAATTAACCGAAGGAGTGATTTCTTATCTTTCCCAGTTAAATAAAATTATCGAAAAAGCGGCTCCGGAATGGCCGCTTGAAAAAATTACTATTGTTGACAGAAACGTTCTCAGGATCGGTTTATACGAATTGCTTTATGAAAATAAAGAGGAGGTTCCTCCCAAGGTGGCTATCAACGAAGCCATTGAGCTGGCTAAAAGTTTTGGCGGTGAGAGTTCCGGCAAGTTTATTAATGGCGTATTGGGTACGGTTTTTAAAGAAATGGAAAAAATGAACGGTAGTGAAAAAAAAGAAGTTTAAAAATAGTTTTTATGCGTGATTTTTTTCTTTTTGAAAAAAAATTAAATTTAAAATTTAAAGACAAAAACCTTTTAATTCAATCTTTTTGTCATCGTTCTTATATTAACGAACATCCTGATTTTAAATTAGGCAATAACGAAAGACTGGAGTTTTTGGGAGACGCCGTTCTGGAATTGGTTGTGACCGAATATCTTTATAAAAAATATCCCAAAAAATCCGAAGGCGAATTGACAAACTGGCGGGCCGCTTTAGTGAACGCTGATTCTTTAGCCAGAATCGCGGAAAAACTCGGATTTAACGATTTTCTTCTGCTTTCAAAAGGAGAGTCAAAAGAAATGAATAAAGCCCGTTATTATATCTTGGCTAATACTTTCGAAGCCTTTATCGGCGCTTTCTATCTTGACCAAGGATATAAAAACAGTTATGCTTTTATTGAGAAAAATTTGTTAAAAGAACTGCCTCAGATTATTAAAAAAGGTTTATATAAAGATCCTAAATCCCGTTTTCAAGAGGAGGCTCAGGAAAGATTGGGAATCACCCCTGTTTATAAAGTTTTAAAAGAATGGGGACCGGACCACGATAAACACTTTGAAGTAGGAGTTTTTTTAAATGAAGAATTAGTAGCTAAAAGCCAAGGTTCTTCTAAACAGGAAGCTGAGGTTGAAGCGGCTAAAGAAGGATTAAAAATTAAAAAGTGGTAATTAGATTAAATTATGTTAGTAATCAGGTTCAGGCCTATTGGCAAAAAAAATCAACCCATATTCCGGATTGTAGTCACCGAAAAAAAGAATTCTCCTCGAGCCGGTCGGCGAGTGGAGAGGCTGGGTTTTTATAATCCCTTAACTAAAGAATTCTCCGTCAAAAAAGAGCGAGTTTTATATTGGTTAAGTAAGGGCGCTAAATGTTCCGATACGGTTCATAATTTGTTATTAAAGAAAAAAGTTATCGAAGGAAAGAAAATTGACGTTCGCAAGAAAAGCAAGAAGCAGCAAGAGCCTCCTGTCGTTAAGGTTACAACGGGCGAGCCTAAACCGGTCGAAAAACCGAAAGCGCCTGAGGCGCCGAGACCGGTCGAAGTTCTCAAACCGGAAGAAACAAAACCTGTCGAAAAAATCGAGAAGAAACCCGCTGAAAAACAGGCAGAAAAAAAAGAGGAAAAACCGGTTGAAAAAATTGAACCGAAACCAGCAGAAGAAAAGAAATAAAAGGAATTTAAACAGAAAATAATTCACAACCCCGCTTCGCGGGGTTTTAAATTATATGGTATAATATACTATAACGTACTACGGTATAGAAAATTTACGAAGATTGATTTTTAGATAATGAAAAAAACAACCATAATCGTAATTATATTTTTATTTGGGATGGGAGTATTCGGTCTTTTATATGTTCAGATTTGGAATCCCTCTTGGAATCCATTTAGACCCATTCCTTCAGTTGTTTTAGCTAAAATGGCCCTTAAGATGAAAGGGCTTGAAACTTTTCACGTTGAAGGAGAAATTAGAGCCGAAAATATAAAAAAGACAAGTTATGAATACAAACCTTACGAGCTTGGAATCAATGAAAGAATAAGCTCTAATGAAAGTGAAGATAATTTTAAAATTTCTTTAGATATAAACAGGAATGATCCGGAAAATCAAGAAAGTCATTTAATTGCCGAAGGGGAGTCTTACTCAAATTCTCAATACGGAAACAGCAGCAGCTCTTATGGTGCTTCGGGGAAGATAGAGTTAAAAAAAATAGATGATTTAATTTATTTTATTTTAATCAATAATGGTGATAAAAAATTAACCGAAGAAACAGAAGTTTTTTTAGACCGTTGGATTAAAGTCAATCAAGAAGATATAGGAAAAGTGACAAGTCTTTTTTTAGAAGAAACGGCCGGAAGAATAAAAGTAAATCTGACAAAAGAAAAACAAGAAGAGCTGATTAAAGCGTTAGTGAAGTTAAGCGTAGGCAGAGATCTTTTTGAAGCTAAAGAAGAATTGCCGGATGAAAAAATCGACGGCCAAATAAGTTATCATTATTCATTGATTCTTAATAAGAGAGAAACTAAACGTTTGATTTCGGATATGGTTTTAGAAATAGCGAAATTCATTTCCGATTCCGTTTCTATTTCCGAATCCACTTCTTCTGAATACTTTCAAGAGAGTTATCTTGGTTATTTTCCGATGATGGTCGCCGGTCTTAATATGGAGATTCAGGATAAAATAAGCGAATTTTTCGACCAAATGAAAGGAATTAATATCGAGGTCTGGATCGGCCAAAAAGACGGTTATTTAAGCAGAATTAAATTTGAAAGAGAAGTTGATTTGGTAAATTATTTTGAAGAAAAACGTTCTCAATATTCCAACGAAAAAATATTAGAAGCTAAGAGATTGTTTTTGATAGATGTTAATTTTTCCGAATTTAATCAGCCGATAAAAATTGATCCGCCGGAAAAATTCGAAGATTTAGAGAGAATTATTCGTGACGCTAGAAGAGAATCAGATATTAAAGGAATTCATTCTTCTGTTAAAAGTTTTTATCATATAAATCAAGAATATCCTCGTTTTGGAGAGTATGAAGGAACAGGGTTGGGGGTTGTCTCCAGGAACAAGGAGATTGAAGTGGCGTTTGTTGCCAAAGACAGCCCGGCGGATAAGGTCGGTTTAAAGTCCGGAGATAAAATCATAAAAATAAACGGCGTTTCAACCGTTGGCATGACCGTTGGTAATGTAGGGAACTTATTGAGCGGACCCGAAGGAACGGTTTTGAATTTGATTGTTTACAGAGATGAATGGGGAATGGAAAAAAATATTAAAATAACCAGAGCGGTTGTCGAAGCGCCTTTGATAGGTTATTCTTATTATTCTAATTCTATTTCCGAAATTAAAGATCCCGGCGATGGTCCCTGTCTTTCCTATCAGCAGATACCTAACAAAGGCAACTTGCAAAAATATTGCGTTTGGGCTTGTTTGGAAAACGGTAAATTTTTCGCCGCCAACGAAAAGGAAACAAAATTATTAGATACGGCGCCGACCAGCCTTGATTGCTGGTAATTGATAAATTATGAGCAATATTAAATATCTTATATTCATAATAATAGCTTTTTGTGCGGTGGGTCTTTTTTTGAGCGCCGGCGAATTTAAAAAAATATTTAAAAACATAAAAAAAGAAAAAACCGATAATTTCTTCAGGTTTTTATTATTAATTTTAATTTTAATTTTAATAATATTGGGAATTTGGGCTTTTAATTATCAAAGAAAGATTAATCTTTGCAAAGACAAATGTTTTTCCTCTTTTGAGGGATGGCGTTTTTCCGACCCGAACGTGCCTCTGATAGAAACGATTTTTGAAAACAAGAATGAATGTTTAAATTTTTGCAAATCGATTTTTAAAGATCTTCAAAAGGAAGAATGGGAATCTATAGATTTAAAATCCATATTTTAAAACAATTAAAGGTTAAGCTTAAATTAAAAATTAAAAAATAAAAAAATTATGGAATATGAGGTTAAACCTCCGATAGAACAAAATGTTAATTATCAAGGTGATAATTTCAAAAGCGGAGGCAGTAAGAAGAAAATTTTTATCGTTCTGTTTCTGACCGTATTAATAGCACTTGGGGGGCTGTTTGGGATTCTTTATGTTAAAATCTGGAATCCGCTTTGGAATCCTTTCCGGCCCAAACCTGAGGTCGTGCTTTCCGAAATGGCTCTTAAGATGAAAGAGTTAAAAACTTTTCAGGTTGAAGGAGACTTTGAATCGGAATTAGATTACGGAAGAAATACTGGAGTTAACGTGATCTTAGATATAGATCGAACTGAAAAAGAAAATCCAAAAAGCAAGGGTACCGTAAAAATTCCCACTTTTTTAACCGAGGTCAGATTTATTCAACCCGATAATGATAATTTTTATTTAGATTTAGGCATTTTCTCTAATTATTTAAATGAATATTTGACTTATGCAATAGGAGAAGAATCGTCGGCTGGAATCGGAGGATTTAAAAATAAGTGGATTAAGATAAATGAGGAATCCATAAAAAAAGCGTCAGAAATTTTTTCGGCCGGAACTAAACAAACGATAAATATCGGTGAAAAATTATCGGAAGAAAAGCAGCAAGAATTAGCTCAAGAGATGGTCAGGTTGTTTGTCGGTAAAAGATTCTACGATATTAAAAAAGAATTTCCAGATGAAAAGATTGGCGATCAGTTATTTTATCATTACGCGATAGCCTTGAAGGAAGACGAAATTAAAAAATTAATTTTAGACATCTTTACGGTTGCTTTTAAATATATGCCGGAAAGTTCCATCTTGAAAGAAGAATATATTTTAGATATAAGCGAACATATTCAAGAAAGTTTGGACGAATTATTTGCGGCGATAGGAGAGGTGGATTTCGAGGTTTGGATCGGTCAAAAAGATAATTACCTTCATCGATTTAAACTTGAAGAAGAAATAGGCAAAGATTTAAATTCCATTTTCTTAGATATTAAATTTTCCGAATTTAATCAACCCAAAGAGATTAATCCGCCAACTGATTTTATAGATATAATGGAAATCTTAGAACGTATTGCCGAGAAGATGGAAGAACAAAAAAAAGAATATGAAGCAAAAATTCCGGACATGAGAAGACAGTCCGATATAAGACAAATCAGCCTTGCTATGGAAATGTATTACGACCGAGAAATGAAATATTTTCAGTCAAGCGTTTCGCCGGCCGCCATCGGTTCTTATCTGGATCCTTTTCCTAGCGATCCCGGCAATGGTCCTTGTTCATCTTATAAATGGATATCCAACATGAGCGACTCTCAGCAGTATTGCGCTTGGGCTTGTTTAAAAACCGGTAAATTTTTTGCTGCAAGCGAAAAAGGAACTAAAGAATTGGAAAAAGCACCAACAAATTTATATTGTTGGTAAAACGTTTTCTTTTTATGAAAAATAAATTCTTTCAAAAAGGAAGCGCAATCATTGGTTTTATTGTGCCTTTTATTTGGCTTACGGCCATAATTTTCGGCAGTTTAGCGGAAGCAAGAGATAAAACTAGAGATGCTCGGCGAGAATCGGATATTCGTCAAATCAGTTTAGCTATGGAGATGTATTATGATGAAGATGCCAGATATGTTCAATCGGATAAAATACCCACGGCTATAGGAAATTATTTAAATCCTATGCCTCAAGATCCGGGAAATGGCCCCTGTTCTTCTTATCAGTGGATATCCAATTTAAATGACTCTAACCAGTATTGCGCTTGGGCTTGTTTTGAAAACGGAGGATACTTTGCCGCTAGCGAGAAAGGCAGCAAAAAGCTAGATCAGTTTCCGACTAATCTTAATTGTTGGTAAAAAATTTTTAAAAGGTCGTTAAAATAATAAATAAATTTAATAACTATAATAATATGGAACCAGAAATATTTATTTTTTCAGTGCTTGTGGGTTTGCTTTTCGGCGTTTATTATTTTTGGAGTAGAAATATCTTAAAAGAAGAAGGCGTTATTTCTCCGATCAGCGGCATATTCGCGGTTTTTTTGACAATTGCTATTATGATTTTATTCAACGGACTTTGGACCGATATCATCCCGCAAACCAGCGGAGTTTCTACGGAACTAATAAGATCTAAAATGATTTTTCAAGGATTTTTAATTCGTTCCGTTTATGTTTTAGCTTTAGTGGCCGGCTCTCTTTTTCTTTATTTCAGTTTCTACAAAAAGGGAGATAAGTATTCTATGGTAATACTTCCTTATTTTGTCGGAGCGATTATTATGATTTCTCGATGGTTGGTAGAAACGGGTAAAATGATTATTGAGGCTTATGCCAAGATGGGCGTATATGCGATTTTAACTATAATGATTATAGCCATGTCTTTGATTGTTTTTTATGTTCAGCAAAAAAAAGAAAGATTCGAGCAAATTTTTAAGAAAAAGAATTCAGAAAGAGAAACGGTAAGGTAGAGATAAAAACTTTTTTGTAAATAAAATTAATCATTTTTTAAAAATGAATAACAATTTTGTTAAAATTTCTTGCGTTCTGTTTTTAGTTTTAATTTCGGGAATAATTATCTATGTTTTATCAACAAAATGGGAAGCGGGAATAAACGAATCAATCTGTAAAGAGGTTGAAGACGTAGAAGAAAAGGGGGAGTGTTTTTATGATTTAGCCATTATTAAAGGTGACGAAGTTTTTTGTCGGGAAATCAAAGATTCTTCGAAAAAAGAAAATTGTCATTATGGTGTAGCCGTAAAAATTAATGATTTAAATATTTGTAGTCGGACAGGGAGCAAAGAGACAGAATGTTTTAGACAAATACTTGCCAAATTCAGCGATAAAGATTTATGCGAAACTATTGAAAATAAATTTTTAAAAGAAGACTGCTACTATCATTTAGCTGTTGTAAATAAAAATCTGGATTTATGCAGCAAATCGGGAAATAACGAAAACAATTGCAGAATAGAAACAAAAAGAGGAGAGACGAAAGAAGAGGGATTAATAGCTTATTGGAATTTTGATGAAGGACAAGGATCTTTTGTTAATAATTTTTTAAATAGCGAATTTCGAGGAACTATTTATGGAGCAAAATGGATCGAAGGAATATCAGGAAAAGCCCTGGAGTTTGACGGACAAAATGATTATGTGCAATTCAATAGCCCGGTTTTATACGGTTCTTCTTTGTACAACTCTTCGTATTCGGTTTGCGCTTGGGTAAAACCGAAATCTATTATCGAAGGGCTTAATCGCTACATTATAGCCAATGGTGGGGAATCAAGCCTTTACAGCGGTTTTTATATGAATATTGAATGGAGCGAAAATCGTAACGGCCAGTACGTTTTCGGCATTTCAACAAAGGAAGGAGTTAATGGCAAGGTCGGTTCTTCTTTTTCTGCTTTTTATTCTGCTTACGATTGGACTTTTCTTTGCGGGACATGGAATGGATCGGAAAATAGCGGAGCCAGTATGGTTAGGTTGTACCTGAACGGCAATTTAGTTAAGGAAGGCGGAAGTTTTATATCGCCATCTAAAAAAGGTTCTTTTCAAAATCTAAGGATAGGATGCCCGGTCGGCACAACTAACTATAGTTTTTATGGCGCCATTGATGAAGTTAAAATTTACAATAAGGTTTTAACTGATGAAGAAATAAGAAATTTGTATTCAGTCAACTCGGGTAATATTAAAAGAACGGAAAAATACATAAGAGTTATTTCTCCGAACGGAGGAGAAATAATAAATAAAGGCACAACCAATCTTATTAGATGGGAATATTATGGAGTCGATAGGTTTAAAATCAAAATTATTAATAATTTTGATTCTACTGAAAATACCCAATTGCTTTCGGATTACAATTCTAGAGGGACCTTTCAGTGGACAATACCTTTTAATCTTGGGCAGGGTAAAAATTGGACCCAAAATAGGTATAAAATCATAATAGAAGACTCTGAAGATCCTTCTGTCCGGGACATCAGCGATAATTATTTCACTATTATTGAAGGGGAAAAATGTACTGATTCCGACAACGGGAAAGATTACTATCAAAGGGGAACAGTAAGTTATCAGGGGGGTAAATTAACCGACAGGTGTGAACTTAACAAAGAAACCGATACTTATAATATTTTAAGAGAATACTATTGCTTTTCTGATTATTCCGTCAGTTCCGTAACTGTTAAATGTTCAAACGGATGCAATAGCGGTGAATGTTTTGGTACAGCGACTTTGATTAACCCTAAATTTTAGAAAATTTAATTTATTATAAATTAAATTATGTGGAAACATCTTAATAGAGGCATTTCTACTCCAATAGCTATAACTGGAATTCTGTTTCTAGCTCTTTTGGTGATAGGAATAGCATTTTGGCAATATTCAAAGATAGAAATGGAGATGAAATCATCAGAAATAGAATTTCCAGAAGAAGAAGTAATAAATAATTTTGACCAATGCATTGCCAAAGGTCACCCAATTTTAGAATCCTATCCTCGGCAATGCGAAACGCCCGATGGAAGAATATTCGCTGAAGAAATAAAACCCATCGCAAACCAACCCGAAATAGAAGAGACGGGTACTGTTATCAATAAAGAATTTTCTTATCCCTATCCGCTTGCGTGGACATTCGTTCAAGAATGGAGAAAGGCGGAATTTTCTCTTACAAAAATTTCTTTTGGCAAAAGATTAGTTCCTTTATGGATATCGCCTTGGTCTGTTGACCAATCAGGGTATAAGAGCGGTGAAGAAATCAACGCTTTAACCTTTTATTTTAAAATTAAAACAAACTGGGAAGATATTGGAATGTGTCTTCCGACTGAATTAAGACTGGTTCTAAACGAAGAGGGAGATCTAATAGCTCCAATTAATCCCAAATTCAATACAGAATGCCCAATGGGCAATAGAACATATTTTGACCAGGAAGTTATTTTCGTGGTTCCGAAAAATCAAAGAAATTTTACTTTCACCACGGGTGGCAAATCAGATATATTTTTTGAGGTATTAGTTTCAGACAATGATTTCAAGATACAATTATCAAGTATTACTTGCGATAATTCAAGCGATTGCGGCGTTTGTCAAGAATGTGACATAAATAAAATTTGTAAAAATATAACTACTGAATGGGGTAGCGGTTCTTATAAATGTCCCAGCAGCGGGAATGCGAGCGGATACCGTTGCTATGAAGGATACTGCAAGACGTGCGGAGGGTTGTTAAAATATGATTCCGGAGCAAAAAAAATCGGATGTTGGTATTTAGCATCTCCAAAATTAAATTGCGATGATTATTGCGGAGAAAAAGGGTGCGTAACAACCGTACCTCAATCAAAATGGACAGATGATTTCAGTTGCAGTACCGGCAAGTCTTTGACAGGATGCAGCAAGTGTTCTGATTATTATGAATATCCTTCAGGATGGTGGACGCCTTTTTACGATCCGGCAAAAGATACGTGCTACAAAAACGACGGCGGCATCTATTATACTTGTAGCGCCGAACCTCAAACAGACGGGTTGCAAAGAATGTGCGTTTGCAATTATTAATATGAACAAGAAAATATCTACTCCAATAGCTATAGGGATTATTACTATCTTGGTGATTATTGTCGGTGGTTTTGCTTTATGGCAAAGAGCAGAAATAACAAAAGAAGAAAATATGCCGTTGCCAGAAATTCAGATTCCAGAGAAGAAAGAAATTAAAGATGAAACTGCTGGCCTTGTCCCGAGCGAAGTCGAGGGATGGCAGACTTACAGAAATGAGGAATATGGGTTTGAGGTAAAGTATCCTGAAGAGTGGATAGTTATAAAAGAAGAAAAAAATGACTATCCTATTTTTTATGTTCTTTTTGGAGAAAAGAAAGAATCAGAGATTAATAAAGAATTGCAGGCCGGAGAGATCAGGCGTGCAGCATGGCTATCTCTCTATGAAAATAAAGAAAACTTATCTCTTTATGATTGGACGATTAATAAATTCGGAAACCCTCAAGAAAAAGACAAAGGAAAATTAAGTGAGATAAAGATTAATAACCAAAATGGTTTTAAATATGAATTTATGAGCATGGGACTAGAAACGGATATTTTATTTTCTGAAGATAAAAAAGTGATAAATATAGGAACGGTACTTGACGGTTGCGATGATTTAGAAACAATATTTAATCAAATTCTTTCTACTTTTAAGTTTATTGATTAAAAATAATATAGCGACTACGTCGATATAAGAACCTGCTTCGCAGAACCTTGATTTCTCACTACGTTCGAAAATAAGAACCTGCTTCGCAGAACCTTGATTTCTCACTTACGGCTCAGAAATAATCTTTCGCTAAAGCTCAATATTATGAATAAAAAAATATCAACGCCATTAGCGATAGGGATAATATTAATTTTAGTAATCATTGTTGGCGGTTTTACTTGGTGGCAGTATTCAGAGATAGAGAAAGAAGAAGCTGAAGTATCGGAGGTACAGACTCCGGAGAAGGAAGAGGTTAAAGACGAAACTGCTGGCTTGCCCTCCATAGCCTCAGCGACGGAGGGGTGGCAGACTTACAGAAATGAGGAATATGGGTTTGAGGTAAAGTATCCTACTAATGATTATTCTTTTACTACTGGTCTTTGTCATAGTGCTTGGTTTGCAGAAAAAGAAAATTGTATTTCTATTAAATTTTCGCAGAACGATGAATGTAGTATTAATATCGCAGTTGTAGATAAGAATAAATACGAAAACTGTTTAAATGAATTTGAGGGAATTGTAGGGTTAGAGATTATTGATTTTGCAGGAGTAAAAGCTACAAAATGGCCATCAATAAATAGTTTACCGTTTAATTATTGTGTTCAAAAGAATGATAAGTATTTTGTTATATTCGAAACAAATCCTTATATCTCATCACACAGAAATCCCGATGAACCATTACTGCCTGGCTGTCCATCAGAGCTTAACCAGATCCTTTCCACTTTTAAGTTTATTAAGGATTAAAAATACTTGACAAGGGTTTTTAAATTGATAAAATTAAAACGCATGATAAATATTGTGGATAATTTAGAAAAATTAAATCAAAGAAGCGGTTGACTGTTTGAGAACTTTAGGGTTCTCAAAAGGCCGCTTCCCAGAAGCGGTTTTAAATTTTTTTAGAAAGAGTAGGACGGAAAGAAAGGAAAGACGGGTAGGATGGGAAAGCACTCTAAAACAAAATAATGAATCCCAGTGGTAAAATTAAGCCACTGGAGAATTAAATCAAGACAAAAATAATTATTAATTACTAGCCAAGAGATGCGCTTATAAGCAAATGGTGGATGCCTTGGGAGACCGCGGCGATGAAGGACGTGGCGTGGCTGCGATAAGCCTCGGGGAGATGCTTAGCAATCTTTGATCCGGGGATGTCCGAATGGGGAAACCCTTCTCGGCCTTAAACCGAGAAATCCTGATGCAAATCAGGAAGCGAACCCGCTGAAGTGAAACATCTCAGTAAGCGGAGGAAAAGAAACAATCGTACACTTTAAGTGTACAAATTTCCTTAGTAGCGGCGAGCGAAGAGGAAAAAGCCCAAACTCCCGATTTATCGGGGGGGTTGCAAGGGGATAACGTCGGGGGCATTCCTAATCGATGGGAATACTTCCGAGGGAGAACATTTAGACGAAGTTTGGTTAGCCGAAACACCCTGGAAAGGGGTACCATAGAGGGTAATAGTCCCGTAGACGAAAATCACTTTGTGCTCCTTGTTGTCTTTCTTAAGTACTCCGGGAAAAGACTGTCCTGGAGGAAACAGGCTGTACTATCAGCCAAGGCTAAATACGTCGGTCTCACCGATAGTGAACTAGTACCGTGAGGGAAAGGTGAAAAGCAGGGAGGTGATCCCGGTGAAATAGTACCTGAAACCATTTTGCTTACAAAAAGTCGGAGCCCCGATTTATCGGGGTGACGGCGTGCCTATTGAAGAATGAGCCAACGAGTTTCCATTTAATTTTGTCTAATCCCTTTAGAGGGAGAAGGCATAGGGAAACCGAGTATTAAAAATGCGTTTTTAAAATTAAGTGGATGACCCGAAGCCAAAGCGAGCTTGCCATGACCAGGATGAACCCCGACGAAAGTCGGGGGGAGGTCCGAACCCGTGAGCCGTGCAATACTCTGGGATGAGTTGTGGTAAGAAGTGAAAAGCTAATCGAGCTTGGTAATAGCTGGTTCTCCCCGAAATAGTTTTACGACTAGCGTCGAGATTTGAAACAATTGGAGGTAGAGCACTGAATGGGACACCCTGGCTTTTGCCAGGTGCTCCAAACAAACTCCGAATGCCAATTGCGGATCCTCGGCAGTTAGACTCCGAGCGCTAAGGTCCGGGGTCGAAAGGGAAACAGCCCATTTATCTTAATCTAAGGTCCCTAAATTTTTCCGATTTATCGGAATCTCGTCCCGATTTTTTTTCGGGCCGGGAGAGCTAAGTGCAAATAAGGAAGTGGAACTTCTGTGATAATTAGGAGGTTCGCTTAGAAGCAGCTACCCTTTAAAAAGTGCGTAACAGCTTACTAATTAAGAGGTTCTGCACCGCAGATATACGGGGCTTAAGCTCAATACCGAAGATAAGGATTTCATCCCGATTTATCGGGGTGAAGTGGTAGGGGAGCGTCCCGTCCGCAGCGAAGGTGAGTTGTAAGACTTGCTGGAGCAGACGGGAGTGAGAATGTTGGCATGAGTAACCACAAGTCCCGATGAAAGATCGGGACCACCGAAAACCCAAGGTTTCCTTGGCAATGACAATCAGCCAAGGGTTAGGCGGTCCTTAGTCCAAGACCGAGAGGTCAGGATGATGGACAGCCGGTTAATATTCCGGCCCATTCGTTAAATAATCTTAAGAGGACGAAGAATAGTACTCTGGGCATATTATCGGATTTATGTTTGTTCTATAGGGAACCTTCCATATATCGAGCAGTACGCTGTTCGCTATAAGGTTTTCCAAGTAGAATGAAAATTTTCTTCTACGGAAGAGGAAATCCAGAAGAGCATTCTTCCGAGAAAAATCTTAAGTATACTATTTAACGGATTCCGTACCGTAAACCGACACAGGTGGGTGGGTGTAAGCGCACCAAGGTGAACGAGTGAAATCTCCTAAAGGAACTCGGCAAAAAATCAGGCGTAACTTAGGGATAAGCCTTGCCTCAATTTATTGAGGCTTCAACAAAAGTACCCCTGGCGACTGTTTATCAAAAACACAGGTCCCTGCTAACTCGCAAGAGGATGTATAGGGGCTGAGACCTGACCAGTGCTGGAACGTTAACAGACTTTGTCCTTTTCTCGATTTATCGGGAGATCGGCTTGGTCTCGAAGCGCCAGTAAACGTCCGCGGTAACTATAACCGTGTTAAAGTAGCGTAACCCCTTGCCAGGTAAGTTCTGGCCCGCATGAAAGGTCTAACGACTGGGGGACTGTCTCTAGGAGTTGCTCGGTGAAAATCCAATACCGGTGAAGACGCCGGTTACCTGCGGCTAGACGGAAAGACCCCGGGAGCTTTACTGTAGTCAGATATTGAATTTTGGTTTTAAATGCGTAGCGTAGATGGGAGACTTTGAACCCTGACTTTCGGGTCGGGGGGAGTCGCCAATGAAACACCATCCTTTTAATGCCTTTCTTCTAATTTTTTCGCTAATATCGGAAGATGACAGTGTCTGATGGGCAGTTTAAGTGGGGCACTTGCCTCCTAAAGAGTAACGGAGGCGTTTAAAGGTCGGCTAGCTCCGGATGGAAATCGGAGTGATAGGGCAAAGCCACAAGCCGGCTTTACTGCAAGAGATATACCTCGCGCAGTTGCGAAAGCAGAACTTAGTGAACCGACCTTGGTTAATAGAATCAGGGAAGATCACCAGATAAAAGTTACCCCGGGGAAAACAGACTAGTAGGGCCCGCGAGTCCATATCTACGGCCCTGTTCGGCACCTCGATGTCGGCTCAGCGCATCCTGGGGGTGTAGCCGCTCCCAAGGGTTTGGCTGTTCGCCAATTAAAGCGTTACGTGAGCTGGGTTCAAACCGTCGTGAGACAGGTTGGTCCTTATCTACCGCAGGCGTAAGAGTCTTGAGGAAATTTGATCCTAGTAATTATATTGCTACTTCACGAAGTAATTCGTGATGACAATCCGACTAATAACGGTGAAACCTTCATTATTCATCTGGTTGAAGCGATCTTAAGATATTGACGGTCCTTTATTCTTAAGATACAATTTACTTGAGGACCAGATAAATATTAAGGCAATACCGTGGGAAGACAAATAAAAATCTTGAATACTGATTTATCTTATATCGCCGGATTTTTAGATGGAGACGGCAGCGTAATGATTCAGATAAAAAAAAGAAAAGATAGTTTGAAAGGTTGGCGTTTAATGTTTACTGTTTGTTTTTATCAAGATACTCGGCACGAAAAACCACTTTTTTGGATTCAGAAGAAATTAAACATAGGATATATTTCTCGGAGAAATGACAATATGACGGAACTAAGAATAAACGGATATAAACAAGTTAAAGATGTTCTGGAAAAATTATATCCTTATGTAAAATTTAAGAAGAAACAAATAGAGTATACCCTTCAAATGTTTCAAATTCTTGATTCTGAGAAAAAAATATCTGAAATGAAAAGAAAAGATAAAAAAAGATTAGCTAATGCGATTTTAAGATCAAGACAGCAATCTTATCAATCAGGATTAAAAAAGATGGAAAAATTAAAATCTGATTTAAGTAAGATTTTAGAATATTAGGTTTTTATTTATCCCCGTAACGACTTTTTCTTCGATAAAAACTGAAGAAAGGATGAAAGATATTAATCTTTCATAATACGTCGGCCCCCGCTTAGCGGGGTGAAGATATAGTCTAAGCTTACAGAAATGTAAGAGAAACTTGACGAGAGGACCGGATCGAACCAACCTCTGGTGTACCAGTTGTTCCGCCAGGAGCATCGCTGGGTAGCTAAGTTGGGCAAGGATAAGAGCTGAAAGCATCTAAGCTCGAAACCTCTTCCAAGATTATGACTCACAGGCCGGTCGAAGACTACGACCTTGATAGGGCGCAGGTGTAAGCTCAGTAATGAGTTGAGCCAAGCGCTACTAATGGCCATATTCTCTTGGCTAATAATTGATAATTATTTCAAAAAATTAATCGTATTTAGTTTTCGGGGGCCATACTGGCATTGTTCCACCTGTTCCCATACCGAACACAGAAGTGAAAGATGCCAAGGCTAATGATAGTTCCCCTTTGGGCGCGAAAGTAGGTAGCCCCCGTAAACTGGATACGATTTTTTATTTTCCCGAACGGTTTATTGCAATCTTATTAAAAAATTGATTTTTTATTTTAATTGGATATACTAATTTAGTATTGTTTAGTACCTGAACAAATAAAAATTAGAAAGGAGGAAAAGGTATGGATAAAACCACAAAGAAAATTAACGGGAAATGTGTTTTGTCTTTTTTTGGAGGAATAACTATTTTCGCAGTTTTGTTATTCGCCGTATTTTTTTTAAAAATTAATTCCAGAGAATTTCCGGAAGGACTTTTTATAAGTGTTATCGTTATTGCCGCCGCTATCATGATTATATTTGGATGTCATGAATATAAATTAGTCCCGAAAAATAAGAGAAAGGACGGAGAAACATAAAAACATTGGAGATAAATTTTATCTCTTTTTTTTGTTTTAAAAAGGTTTAGTATATAATGAAAGAATTATATGAATCTTTTTTTCAAGAAAAATTTTTTAATAATCTTAATCGGAATTTTAATAATTTCTTCTTTTAATTTTTACCAAAAAGAGATTAGAAACTTTTTTTATTCGGTTTCTCAGTCTTTCCAAAAAAATCTATGGGTAAAAGGCGCTAACGTTTCCGATTTTTCCAAAAGTTTATTTAAAAGCACCGTCTTAAAAAGAGAAAATGAAGAATTAAAAAAACAAAACCAAGAACTTTTTAATCAAATTGTCGCTCTTCAGGGTTTAGCGGAAGAAAATAAAACCTTAAGAGAGGCTCTTGATGTCGGCGTTCAGAAAGATTTTGAATTAGTTATTGCCGATTTAATCGCCAAAGATTTGTCCGGAGATTTTCTTATTATAAATAAAGGCGTTAGCGATGGTCTCAGCGTTGGTTTTCCGGTTATTACCGCTCAAAAAGCGCTTATAGGAAAAGTCAGCGAAGTCTTTGAAAATTTTTCCCAAGTGATTTTAATTTCTCACCCTCAAATTTCTTTTCCGGCCCAAATCTACGAAAAAGGAATCACCGGCATTGTTAAAGGGGGGGGAAACCTTCGAATGTTTTTAGAGAAAATTCCTCGCGATCCGGAAACCAAAGAAGGTGATTTAATAATAACCACTTCTTTGGGCGGTAATTTTCCTAAAAATCTTTTAATCGGTCAGGTGGAAAAAATCCAGAAAAGCGACATTGAACCTCTTCAAAAAGTGGAAATTTCTCCTTTCGTAAATATCGGAGAGTTAGAAATAGTTTTCATCATTACTAACTTTTAAAAATTTTCCCGATGAAAAAAATTCTCTTTTTTATTCTACTTTTTTATTTTTTAGTTATTTTACAAGGTTCCTTTTTGGTTCATTTTACCGTCGGAAATATCGTTCCCAATCTTGTATTAATTTCGGTCGTAATTTTTAATTTTTTTGAAAAATCTCGAAAAAATACCGGTTTTTTAGTAGCTGTCATCGCTGGTTTTTACCTGGATTTATATTCCGCTTTTCCGATGGGCGTTTTTATCTTGTCTTTGCTTTTATTGACTTTTTTGATTAAAAAGTTTTTTAAATTTATTGGCGAAGAAAATTTTTTTTATTTCATTTTTTCGCTTTTTTTCAGTTTAATTTTTTATAGATTATTTTTATTTATTTGCGACTCTTTTCTGCGGCAATCTTTTTATTTTAATTTTAATAAATTACAATTGGTAGAACTGGGTTATAATTTTATTCTGGGAGTTTTAGTTTTTTATTTTGTTAAAATATGGCTTTTAAGAAAAATAAGAAAATAAATAAATTCAATCAAGAAATTGAGCCTCATGAAATAGTTTTGGATAAATTGGCTCAGAAAAAAGAATTAGAATTCGGGATATCGGAAAAGAAATTTGAGGTGCCTCTTTCTCAGAAAAAACTGAAAATTCTTTTAATGTTTTTTTTATTTTTATCTTTTTTGCTTTTTGGAAAAGCTCTTCAAATTCAAATCGTTGAGGGGAAAAAATTATCTGAATTAGCCGCAAGAAACAAACAACGGTTAAGCATCGCCCAGCCGATTAGGGGAGTAATCTACGATAGTTTGTTGGAGCAATTAGTTTTTAATAAATCAAGCTATGATTTAATTTTAGATATTAAAGAACTGCCTTTTCTTCAAAAAGAAAAAACACAAATAATCAGCGAAATTTCCGAACTGATTGGTTTAGATTATCAGGAGGTTACAAAAAAAATTAAAGAATTACCCTTAGATATTGTTTTAGTTAAAGAAAACTTAGACCATGAGACTTTAGTTTTGTTAGAAACGAAGATTAAAGATTTTCCCGGATTTAGGATTCAAGAAAACACCGTCAGGGAGTATAAAGACGGTCGATTTTTTTCCCACCTTATTGGCTTTACGGGTAAAATAGAAAGTAAAGAATTTAAAGAGTTGGAAAATTATTCCATTACCGATTATATCGGCAAGCAAGGAATTGAAAAGTCTTACGAAAAAATATTAAGAGGCGAACCGGGCAGAATTTTAATTGAAAGAGATGCTTTCGGCAAAGAAATATCAAAAAGTGTTTTTTCTGAATCTCAAGTTGGTCAAAGTCTAGTTTTGTGGCTAGACGCTCAGTTTCAAAGAAAAATTACTGAAGTTTTGCAATCTGGCATAGAAAGAGTTGGCGCTAATCGGGGAGCGGTTATAGCCCTTGATCCTAAAACCGGCGGCGTTCTGGCCATGGTCAGCTTACCCGACTTCGATAATAATCTTTTCTCTCGAGGAATTAATCCGGAAGAATTGAAAAAACTTAATGAAGATCCTAACAACCCGCTTTTTAATCGAATAGTTTCCGGTACTTATCTGATAGGTTCGACTATTAAGCCTTTAATATCGGCTGCGGTTTTACAGGAAAATGTAATTCCTGCGGATAAGAAAATTTTATGCCAGGGAGGAATTTCTATTCCCAATCCTTATAACCCGGAAAGCCCTTCTACTTATCTTGACTGGAGTACTCATGGTTGGACCGATCTCCGAAAAGCCATTGCCGTATCTTGTAATGTTTATTTCTATACCGTTGGCGGCGGTTATGGCGATATTAAAGGTTTGGGCGTGGAAAGAATAAAAAAATATCTTGAACTTTTCGGTTGGGGGGAGAAAACCGGCATTGATCTTCCGGGTGAAGCAATTGGTTTGGTTCCTGACCCCGAATGGAAAGAAAATTATTTCCAAGATGCTCAAAGAAAAATTTGGCGAGTAGGGGATACGTATCATATGTCTATCGGTCAGGGCGATTTGGCTATTAGTCCTTTACAGGTATCTACTGCCTATGTTGCCATTGCTAACGGCGGTACGCTTTACCAGCCTCAGGTAGTTAAAAAAATAATAAACGGTTCGGCTAACTCTTCGGAATCGGTACAAGAATTAGAGCCGAAAATTATTCGGGAAAATTTTATCGATGCCGAGAATTTAAAAATTATCAGGGAAGGAATGAGAGAAGGAGTGCTTTACGGTTCCAGTTTAGTTCTTAAAGATTTGCCGGTTGAGGCGGCGGCTAAAACAGGTACGGCTGAAACTCCCCGGGAAGAAACCTATCACAACTGGGTGACGGTTTTTGCTCCTTACAACGATCCACAAATAGTTTTAACCGTTGTTATCGAAGACGTAAAAGGAGTTCAGTTCACCGCTTTACCGGTTGCCAAAGAAGTTTTGAATTGGTATTTCAGTCGTTAAAAAACCCGTCAGGAAGTTTTCCTGATAGGTTAAAAGGGGCTTGTTTAAGAGCAAAAAAAATATTAAGATAGTAAAAGAATTAGAATAAAAGATATGGCATATAATTTTGACCTATTTTTATTTTTAGCCATTGTTTCCGTAACTATTTATTGCTTTTTGGAAAAAAGTTTATTAATGGGTCTTATTTCTCTAGTAATCGGTACGGCTATTTTTTTACTTTGGATTCAGTATCGAACCGAAATTTTCTCTTAAATAATTTTTTGATATTTTTCCTTGAAAAAATGCTTAAAACAAAGAAATTTCAGAAGAAAAAAGAAAATTTTACTTGTGAGAACTGCGGTAAATTAATTAAAGGAACCGGTTATACCGACCATTGTTCCAATTGTTTATATTCCAAACATGTTGATATTAATCCCGGCGATCGGGAAGCGAAATGTAAAGGATTGATGAAACCGATAAACGCCGAAGTGAAGAATAAGGGATATGTTATTTATTATCAATGTTTGGAATGCAGCTATAAATTCAGAGTCAAATCAGCGCCTGATGATAATTTCGAAAAAATATTAGAACTGACCGGCAAACCCGAGCAGAATAATTTTTCGGTAAAAAATGAAAAATAAAAAGATCACAAAAAAACATTCTCCGGATAGAGAAATCGAAGATTTCGTTAATTTTCTATGGGAAACCAGAATTCTAAAATATATGCCCCGAGGAGGGCTTAATTATCTAAAGGGCCCTGCTAGAGAAGATTCAGCCGAGCACAGTTTCTATAGCGCTCTGATTGGTTGGATATTAGCCAAAATGGAGAGAGTTGATGAAAATAAAGTTATAAAAATGTGTTTAGTTCATGATTTGGCGGATGCTCGAGCCGGAGAAAGAAACCTTATTAATAAATTTTATTCTCAACCGCCGAATGAACCAAAAATAATTCAAGAGATTAATGAACAATATAATTTAAAGGATTTTCCATTGCAAGAACTTTTCGCAGAGTTTTTTGAAGAGAAAACGTTAGAAGCTAAGATCGCTAAAGACGCCGACATATTAAGCGAAATAGTTTTAGAAAAAGAATGTTTTGATTTGGGAAATAATAAAGCTTTGAAATGGCTTCAGGTTTCGATAAAAAGATTGAAAACTAAAAAAGGCCAGGAGTTGGGAAAGAAACTTATTAAATTAGATGCCGATGCTTGGTGGTTGGAAGTAGCCAAAAAGTACATTTTTAAAACAAAATTCTTTTAACTTAACTTATCTCGGGATGGCTTCCCTCCGGGAAGCCATTTTTAAAATATAAATTATGGAAGTTTTGAATGACGCCAAGATTATTTTGGGGTACTTAAAGAGATATAAAAAACCGGTTATCAAAACCGCGGCTTTGAATATGGTTCTTTCCGGCATTCTAGCATCCGTTCCTTATATTTACGGCCGGTTGATTGATACGATTAATCCTAATCCCGGGATTTCTTCAATGATTTTCTATCTGCTTGGAATCTGGACCCTATTAAGTCTTATTTCCGTCATTTTGAAAAGAGTGGTTTCGATAAAAGGAAGTTTTATTTCCATAGATGCTCTTTGCGATTTAACTTGCGAAGAAACGAATCGAATTGTTAATTTTCCTTTAAGTTTCCATCGAGAAAAGAAAATAGGAGAAATTATTTCCTTGATTCACCGTTCCACCGACGCTTTAAGATTTATCATCGAAGATATAGTCTTTTGGATTTTGCCTCAATTTTTGACTGTTTTTGCCGGCATTTTCATTCTTCTTTTCGTGGATTGGAGATTATCAATGGGAACTTTGATAGTTTTTTTTCTTTCAATAATCGTCACTTTATTCAAAAGTCCGGCTGTTTTTGAAGCGGAAAAAGAATTGAATAAAAAATTCGAAGAGGGGTTGGGAGTTTTAAACGATTCTTTGCTTAATATCCAATCCGTTAAATCTTTTGCCGCCGAAGAATTCGAAAATAAAAAAATAGAAAAAGCTTATAAGAGTTCCGTGGCCTCGGCTTTCAAAAAAGTGATTATTAATTGGGAAAATACGGTTGTTGTTCAGGAAATAATTTTTTCTTTGGGTTTTGTCATTATTTTCGGTTACGCCATTTTTCTGATGGCGGGGAATCATCTTTCAGCCGGTAGTTTGGTGATGTTTTTAGGTTATTTGAATCTTCTTCAAACGCCCTTGAGAACTCTTTTATGGCAGTGGCTTCATTTCCAACGGGGAATGGCGTCCATTAAAAGAGCCAAGAAAGTTTTAAGGATAAAAACCGAAAATTATAACAAGAAAGGCCAAATTTTAGGAAAGGTGAAAGGTAAGGTGGAATTCAAAAAAGTCAGTTTCAAGTATCCGGGAAAAGAAATGGTGCTTAATAATATTAGTTTTAAGGTTTTACCCGGTGAGACGGTCGCCATTGTCGGCGGCAGCGGCGAAGGAAAGACCACTTTAGTTGATTTACTTTCTCTTTATTTTATTCCGACCAAGGGCAATATTTTTATTGACGGCGTCAACATTAAGAAACTGAATTTAAAGTTTTTAAGAGAGATAATCGCTTACGTGCCGCAAGAGATTATTTTATTCAACGATACTATTAAAAATAATATTTTGTACGGCAAGCCCGGAGCCAGCGAGAAAGAAATTATCGAGGCGGCTAAGTCGGCCAATATTCATGATTTCATTATGTCCTTGCCGAAGAAATACGAAACTTTGGTGGGGGAAAGGGGAATCAAGCTTTCCACCGGTCAGAAACAAAGAATTGCCATTGCCCGGGCTTTGATTTGCTCGCCCGGTATTTTGGTTCTGGACGAAGCCACTTCTTCATTGGATTCGGAATTGGAAAAAATGATTCAGGAGGCGCTGGAGAGATTAATCGCTAACAAAACTACTTTTATCGTGGCGCATCGTTTAAGTACGGTCAGAAAGGCCGATAAAATATTGGTTTTAAGCAAAGGAAAAATCGTGGAGCAGGGAACCCATAAAGATTTAATAAAAAAGAAAGGCGCTTATCACAAATTCTATTCTTTACAGTTCAAAACCGAAGAATAAAAAATATGACTCCCAAAATTATTTTTAAATATTCATGGATTTACGATCAGAATTGGAAAATGTGGATTAAAAATTATAAATTCGCAAAAGAATACGGACAATATCCTTCTACTAAAGAAATTTTAGATTATATTCCGAAAATAAATAAATTATGGGAAAAAGACGAAGAAAAAGTTCTTAAAGAATTATCTAAAATAACAGGAATAAAATGGGAAGAGAAAATCATTAAATGTTATGTTGTCGGGCAATGCATACCTTTCTCCGATCCTTTAACTTTGTCTCTTTATAGACGTTCTGATTATTTCATTGACGTGCTAACTCACGAATTAATTCATCGATTATTTTGCCAAAGCATTAAAGGAACGAAAAAAGCATGGGAACATATTCATAAGAATTACAAGAATTATCCTCATAAAGTAAGAATACATATTATACTTCACGCGATACATACACATGTTTTTCTAAAGTTCTTTGGTGAGCAAAGGCTAGAAAGAGAAATAAGAATAATGAGTAAGCTGTCGGATTATAAACAAGCTTGGGATATCGTTAAAAAAGAAGGATATCAAAATATAATTAATGGATTTAAAGAAAAAATAAAATGAATTATCGAAGAGTTAAAATTTTTGGAGGTAAGGAAATTTTGATAAGATCCTTATCGGAGGGTGATATTAAAAACGCGAAAAAGTTTCAGGATTTTATTAATTCCGTAATAAAAGAAGACGCAAAAATTTTTACGAGTAAAAGGATAACACTGAAAGAAGAAAAAAAATGGTTGCTTGATACTATGAAAGATATAAAAAAACACAAATCAATTCGTTTAGTCGCGGAATGTAAAAATTTTATTGTCGGTAATACAGGAATAAACTTAAAAACGGCGAGGAGTAGTCATATGGGCGATTTCGGAATTATAATCAGGAACGGCTATAGAGGAATAGGATTAGGGGAATATTTATCAAGAGAGGTGATAAAATTAGCTAAAAAAGAATTAAAACCGCCTCCTAAAATTTTAAGATTAGATGTCTTTATAACCAACAAACCGGCAATAAATCTTTACAGAAAATTAGGATTTAAAAGGATAGCGAGAATTCCAGATTCATTACAATACAAGGGAAAACTAGTTGATGAATATATAATGTTTAAATATCTATCTAAGAAATAATAAAAAATTTTATGGATTTCCAAGAATTACAAAAAAAACTTATCAATAACGCTATCAATTATGGGAAAAAATATAACGTGAAGATTGACGAAGATTTCGCTTTACTGAAACTATATGAGGAAGTGGGGGAGTTTGCGCAGGCTGTTTTGGTTCACAGGAAAAAATGCCGGCCGGAAAAATATATGCCGGAAGAAAAATCAAAAGAAGAATTAGGAAAAGAACTGGCCGATGTCTTTGGAATGGTTATAGTAAACGCTTATCTTTTAGGCATCGATTTAGAAAAAGCAATAGACGAAAAGTGGATTAACAAAGAAAAATAAATTTCTTAAATATGGAAGAACGAAATAAACACATCGAAGTTTTAGTTAGGGGGATTATTAAAGATGAAAAAGGCAGGATTTTAGTTTGTAAAAAGAAAGGTAGAAATTATTATTTTTTACCGGGCGGGCACGTAGAATACGGAGAATCAACAAAAAATGCTTTAGTTAGGGAATTGAAAGAAGAGCTAGGTATTGATATTAAAGAAGTTTCTTTCTTGGGTGGTACAGAACATATGTTTAAAGAAGACGGCCAAGAACACCACGAGCTTAATTTATTTTTTAGCGTAAAACCCGAAAAGTTAAAAGTTGAAAGCCGAGAAAATCACCTTGAATTCTTTCTTTTTACGAAAGAAGAATTCGAGAAAGAAACTGTTTTCCCCGGAATCTTTAAAAAAAATTTAAATAATGATAAAATTTTTTGGGAATTAGAGATTTAAATAAAAAATATGACTGAACAAAAATATCCGGAACCCACTGTCGGCGCTTTAATCTTCAACAAAGAAGGGAAAATTTTTTTAATGACTTCGCCAAAATGGAAAGGAAAATATGTGGTTCCCGGCGGACACATAGAAGTGGGAGAAACAATAGAACAAGCGCTTAAGAGAGAAATAAAAGAGGAAACGAATCTTGATATTTTCGATATAGAATTCATAATGACGCAAGAGTTTATCTTTGGCGAGGAATTCCACGAGAAAAGGCACTTCATTTTTTTAGATTTTGCCTGCAAAACAAACGGAACCGAAGTTATTCTTGATAAAGAAGGTTCGGGTTATGTTTGGATAGATATCGATGAGGCCTTAAATCTTCCGTTAGATTCTTATACGAGAAAAACGATAATAAAATATAAAGAAAAACATATTTAATAAAAACCATAAACTATGATATCTGTATTATATGTTGCGATACTTATTTTAATGATCTGGATTTTTGTTCAGGCTTTAAACAAAGATCCGGCTAAATTTTTTGGTTGGATTTTACATTTAACTGCTTTGATCGGCGGATTTTCCTGTATCGCTGTTCTATGGTTAACTGAAAGCGGTTTAATGACTTCAGTGGTTCTCGTTTACGGCGGAGCCATGGCTTATTTATACATTCCAAGACCCTAATTAGTTTTTCTTATTATCTATAAAATTACCCGCGCCGGAGGCGCGGGTTTTGGTTTGTTTTGGGGCGGAAAAGGTAGTAAAATTAAATAAAAAATATGATTAAAGAAGGAAATAACTACGCTTTTATTGATAGTCAAAATTTGAATTTAGGAATTAGAGATCTTGGATGGCAATTAGATTTTAAGAAATTTAGAATTTATCTTAAAGAAAAATATTCCGTAAAAATCGCTTATCTTTTTATTGGTTATTTGCCGGAGAATCAAAATCTTTATAAATCTCTTCAAGAATACGGTTATTTGCTTATTTTTAAGCCAGTTTTAAAAGATAAAGACGGAAAACCGAAAGGCAATGTTGATGCTGATTTAGTCCTACAGGCAATGATTGATTATGAAAAATACGAAAAAGCAGTAATTGTAACAAGCGACGGAGATTTTTATTGCTTGGTTAATTATTTATATAATAACGATAAATTAGAAAAAGTTTTAAGTCCCATAAAGAAAAAATGTTCAGTTCTTCTTAAAAAATCCGCCAGAGGAAAAATTATTTTTATGGACAATTTAAGGAATAAATTGGAGTATAGAAAATGAAAAAGCACCGCAGAAGGACGAAACCTTAAGAGGTGCTTTTTCGTAATGATTCTACTGTAATTATAGCAAAACGAAAACTGATGTCAAGGTTTTTACTTTCTAAAAATACAGAATCTTTTTACCCCGCGCCTTTGGCGGGGTTTTGGTTTGTTTTGAGGCAGAAGAGGTAGGACTCCAAAGATTTAGAGAGCGATTGACATAAATTATTAAATGTTGTAGAAAAAAGACAAAAGAAAGAGGATAATTTTTATCCAATGAGTTCTTTGAAAAGAGGTGAAAAAGATGAGCGATGCCTATTCCCAAGGTTATGAGGCAGGACATGCTGATGGTTATGCGGGAAATGAATCCGATGTTAGTGGTCTACTTTTTGGAGCGCTTAGTGCTTTAATAAATACTGAGGAACAGGATGAATACGAAAATGGATATCGCGATGGTTATTCCGCTGGAAAGAAAGATCGTGAGGAGCACGATAGAGAAAGCTAAATTTTTTAATATAGCATTCTTAAAAAATATCGGAATGCTCTTTTTATTTTTTAAAGCCGAAGACTTAGATAAGAAGCTATACGAGTATAAGTTAGCGAGAAATTCATTTTATTATGTAGAGATAATAAGTCATTTCGCCAGTTTTTTTACTTATTTTAGTTGGTTTTAGATTTTTAAGAGGCCAACAAGCCAGTATTAATTTAGAATTATTTTTTAAATTGTTTTTTATCTTCAGTTCTAATTTTTTATAAATTGCCGGATGAAGAAAAGCATAAACAACATCAGCTTTTGATAAATCATGTTTAAGAAAATTTCCATAATGAATTTCTACTCCATCATAAAGAAATGACTTAATTTTTGAATAAAGATAGAAGAATGGCGAGCGTTCTATTCCTACGCATTTTATATTATATTTCTTTGACAGATAAAACAGCATGTTTCCCGTACCGCTGCCTAAATCGTAGAAAATTAACCCGGGTTTTAAATGAGCCAATTTTTCGATACTACCATAATCTTTTCTTTTAGTCGGAAACCACGGAACGCGAGAAAGGGGATCGCCGCTAAAAACGATTAATAATAATATTGTTAACGTTAAAATTATTTTTAACATATCTGAATAAACTCTTTTTAGATTATATCTCTTTTTTATTTTTATGAATAGATTGGCTCGCGCCCCCGGCGCGGGTTTTGTTTGTTTCTGGGCGGAAAAGGTAGTAAAATAGATGAAAGAAGATATGAAAAAAGAGGGATTTTATAACACTATTATCGTTGGAGCGGGTCCCGGAGGGTTAATTGCCGGTCAATATCTTAAAGATGCTTTGATTTTAGAGCAAAAAAAAGAAATTGGAAAACCGGTTAGATGCGGAGAGGGTCTTAGTATTTCAGCATTAAAGGAGTTCGAAATCAATCCAGATCCAAGCTGGATTTGCTGTTATATTAAAACCGTTCAACGGATAATGCCAAACGGAAAAATAGTTGGGAAGACTCGCGAAGAATTATCCTGTATTCTAGATAGAGTAGGTTTTGAAAAATCTTTAGCGAAAAAATGTCAGGCCGAAATTCAATTGAACACTAAAGTTATTGACCTAAGGTTTAAAAACGGCTTATGGGAAGTCAAAACTAATAAAGGATTATTCCGGTCAAAGTACTTAATCGGAGCCGACGGATGTTTATCGATAGTCAGAAGAAAAATCTTTAAAGAAAAGTTGGAAATTATTCCGGCTATTCAGTATTTAGTAAAGTTAGAAAGAAAATTAGACACTTCGGTTATAAAAATCTATTTAGATAATCAAAAATTCAAAGATGGTTATGCCTGGATTTTTCCAAAATCCAATAATACTGCCAATATCGGCATAGGCGCAAAAGGGAATCTTCAGAAGATGTTTAAAAAATTTATGGAGGAAACGGTAAAAAAAGAGTACGGCGTCTATAAACTTTTAGAAAATAAAAGCGGTATAGTTCCCTCGGGGAAAACCCTAACAAGACTGGAAAAAAATAATGCTTTATTGGCGGGCGAGGCAGGAGGGCTTATTGACCCATTTTTTAAAGGAGGAATGAGGCAGGCAATGTTATCGGGAAGAATTGCCGCTCAGTGTATTTTAAATAATTACATTGACTCCTATGATAAAAAGATAAGATCGTATTCTTTTGTCGACTCAAAAGTAGTTGAGGCCAGTAAAGATTTTTATTCTTTTGACAACCAGATTTTGAATGAATTGGGAGAAATTCTTGAGAATAAAAGCACTTCTTATTTAAAAACCCCGGCCGGCATTCTAAAAACTATTTCGCATCCTTATTTGAGAAAAAACTTCTTTAAAATTTACAGATTTATTTTAATCTGGCGAAAAAATAAGAGTCATTTATGGTAAACTGAAAATGCGACAATGAGCTATTTATTTTTAAACAACAGGAAAAGGTAGTAGAATTAAGAGAATAATATATGAAAATCAGGGAAATTTTAAGAATTATTTGGAATGAATTTATTTATGGAGGACATTTGATATCCTTAGGAGCTATAGGCATTGTTTTAACATCAGCTATTCTTTTAAATATAAAAATAACATTAGATTCTTTAATTATTTTATATTTATTTACTTATAACTCTATTTTGTATAACAGATATAAAGAACAGAAATTAGATTTTTTAACCAATCCAGAAAGAACAAATAATCTTAAAAAAAATTTCCGCAGTATAAACTTAATTGTTTTTTTATCTATCATTACTTCTATCGGAATTTTAGTTTATTTAAAAAAATTTAATGTATTAATTTTTATTATTTTTCTTACTTTACTTACTTTTCTCTATACTAAATATTTAAAAAAAATTACTAAAAATTTGATAGCTTTTAAGAATATTTATTTTTCGTTCGTTACAAGTTTACTTTTGATATTTCTATTTTTATACTACTCGTATCCTTTATTGAATTTGCCATTATTATTTATTTTTATCTTTATTTTTTTAAGAATGTTTACTAACACTGTTTTTTTAGATATTAAAGATATAAAAAGCGACGAAAAAGAAAATTTATTAACTTTACCAATTCTATTAAATCAAGAAAAATTATTATTATTTTTAAAAATAATAACTATTTTTTCAATATCACCAATAATAATCGCCGTTTATTTTAAATTAATACCATTTTTTTCGCTAGCGCTTATTTTTATTATCCCTTATACTTTTTATTATCTTAAAAAATCAATTAAGAAAGATAATTTTTATTTAGTGAATTATATCCTTGCCGATCTTGAATTTTTATTGTGGCCAATATTTATTTTAATCTTTAAAAATATATTATGATTGACCTTTATCTTATTAATAAAATTTTTATTATTCTTATTGATACATTAGGTGTCTGGTTTGGTATTTGGGTTTACATCAATAATCCTAAGGCCAAAACTAATCAATTGTTCGCCTTAATGATAATTCTTGCTCTCGTATGGATCACTCTATGTTATTTTAGTGGAATATTAACTAACAATTTATTAGTATCATTATTTCTGGGCAGATTAGCATATGGGGTAGCAATTCTTTTTTTTATTCCCTTTTATTTTTTCTCGAGTTTCTTTGTGGGAAGATATAAAAAAACTCGATTATTAGACAGTTTTATCTTAACTGGTAGCATATTAATTTTTATATTTTCTGTATTTACTAATTTTATGGCAAAAAATATGGTTCCTGTTAGAACGGGAGTTGCTCCAACAATTGGAGACGGAAAATATATTTATTTCGGTTTTGTATTTTTTGTATCTTTATTTGTTACCGCAAGACTATCTTTAAATTATTTTAAATCATCGAAGAGCGAAAAACTTAAATTGCAATATTTTTTTCTCGGTATTTTAATATTTGTAATAGCAAATATTATCTTTAATATTATTTTAACTTTTCGCGAAGGAGTAGTAAGGTATTACCAAGTTGGTAATTATTCGGCTATTTTTTTATTGGGTTTTACAGCGTACGCAATTGTAAAACGAGAATTATTTGGCATTAAAGTGGTTGTCACGACCATCTTTGTTGGTTTGATATCAATTTTATTAGGATTAGACGCTTTGGTTTTCACCGACCAATTATTATTACAACTTTTCAAAGGATTGATTCTGCTTATCTTCTTATATTTCGGATATTTATTAATTAAAAGCGTTATGCGAGAAATCAAACAAAAAGAAGAAATAGAGCGTTTAAGCAATGCCAAGTCGGAATTTATTTCCATTGCTTCGCATCAGTTGAGGACGCCGTTGACTGCCATTAAGGGTTATATTTCCATGGCTTTGGAAGGAAGTTTCGGAAAGATACCGGAAAAAGCTCAGCGGCCGATCAAGAATGTTTATGATTCAAACGAGAGATTAATAAGGCTGGTTAACGAGCTTTTGACTTTCTCCCGCTTGGAATCCGGCAAGATAGAAATTACAAAAGAGAGCGCTGATATCGTGGATTTGATATCTAAAGTGGTGAATATTTTCAAAGTTGAAACCAATAGGAAAGGATTATCTTTGAAATGGGAAAAGCCGGCTACAGCATTGCCTCAGGTTATGTTGGATTCGTCCAAGATAACCGAAGCAATTTCCAATCTAATAAATAACGCCATAAAGTATACGCCGAAAGGAGGCATCGCTATAAGATTAAAAACGATAAATAGTAAATTGCAAATAGAAATAAAAGATACCGGCGTGGGAATGACAAAAGAAGAAATGGCCAAGCTTTTTCAGAGTTTCTCGCGTGGCGCTACCGGCAGCAGGTTGTATACGGAAGGCGCCGGACTGGGTTTATATATTGCCAAGAAGTATATTGAGATGAATGATGGAACTTTGACCGTTTTTTCATCCGGCCCCGGCAAAGGCACCACTTTCACGATTGAGTTGCCGGTGGGATAGCTTATTAGCTTGTTAGTGAGTTAGCTGGTTAGGTTTAAGTATGATAATTCATTCTTACAAAGATTTAATAGTCTGGAAGAGAGCGACAGAATTAGTTAAGGCGATATACGAATTGACTGAAAATTTTCCAAAATCAGAGAAATACGGTTTAACTTCACAAATGAGAAGGGCGGCGGTATCTATTCCTTCTAATATTGCCGAAGGTAGAAGAAGGGGACATAGAAAAGAATTTATTCAATTTCTTTCAAACGCCTATGGTTCTGGCGCAGAATTAGAGACTCAAGTAGAAATTGCGAAACAATTATCATAAACAAAGGAATTAGATTATAAGAAAATAGAGTCTAATTTGGAGGAAGTAATGAAAATGTTAAATACGATAATTAAGAAGCTGAAAAGCTGAAATGGTTTTCCCCAATTTTTCCTTGACATAGATATCACATATGATATACTACAAGAGTGCAACTGAATATAAAGTGAAATTCTACAAAGACATTAGAACGGGAAGGAGTTTTGTTTTAGAATACATCGATGATCTAAAAGATAAAGAAAAGGCAAAAGTATTGAAATACGTCGAATTTTTAAGAATAAATAAAGGATATTTAGACGAACCATATTCCAAGCATATCAAAGGAAAAATTAGGGAATTGAGAGTTGATTTTGCTAAAAATAAACATAGAATATTCTATTTTATATTCATAAAAAGAACTATTATTTTAGTTCACGTTTTTATGAAAAAAACTGCCAAAACGCCTATATCCGAAATTAAAAAGGCTGAAGAAAATTATTATAATGTTTTAAAAAATCCAAAAATATATGAGTAAAATAAAAAAAGCTCAAAAAGCGGTGGATTTTCAAAAATATCTCACTGAGAAACTGAAAAATCCAAAATTCAGGAAATATTATAATGAATACGATAAGCAATTAGAAATTGCTTACCAAATTTTGAATTTGCGGAAACAAAAAAAGATATCTCAAGCGGAATTAGCCAAAAGAATAGGTACAAAGCAAAGCAATATTGCCAGAATGGAAGCCGGTCAACAGAATTTTACGACAGATACCCTTCAGAAAATCGCTTCGGTTTTTGACCGGGAAGTGAAGATTGAATTTGTTAAATAGATCTTGAACTAAATATTCAGCCAGTCAGTTTTTTAGTTTATTAAATTGAAAGTTGTAAGAATTTGACATTGTTTCTTGAGAAAATATAATAAAACCGTATGTATGTCATAAAATGCGATTTATGCAAAAAGAAAATTAAAGGCGAACCCATAATGGCTGGAATTGGATTATTTCCGAAAATAGAATTATGCAAAAAATGCGGAACACCAATCTTAAATTTTTTGAAAAAACATAAATTTATAAATAAAAAAGAGAAAAAATTGGAATAAAATTAGAATATTAATATTTTTTACATTATAAATATCATTAACATCCGCGCCGAAGGCGCGTTTTGCGTTGGCGGAAAAAAGTAGTAAAATGGAAAAATATGGCTCCAAAGAAAGAAAAAATTTTTATTGGCGTGGCTTGGCCGTATGTGAACGGAGAAATGCATATCGGTCATCTCGCCGGTTATTTATTGCCGGCTGATATTTTGGCCCGGTTTTTCAAGATGAAAAATCATCAGGTTTTGATGGCTTCCGGTTCGGATTGCTTCGGCACGCCGGTTCTATTTGAATCAATCAAAAAGAATACCACGCCGGCCGAATTATCGTCTTTATATCACAATAAATTAAAGGAGTTGTTTAAACTGCTCAATTTGAGTTTTGATATTTACACCAAAACGGACAATCCTTTTCATAAGAAAATAGTTCAGGATTTTTTCCTGAAAATCTATCAGGCGGGCTATATCTATAAAAAAGATTTGAAGCAATATTATTCGGAAAACGAGAAAAGATTTTTGCCCGACCGGTTTGTCGAGGGAATTTGCAAGTACTGCGGTTCCGAAGGGGCGAGAGGCGACCAGTGCGATAATTGCAGTAAAATTTTGGAACCGGGCGAGCTCATCAATCCTCATAATCGGCTGACCAATTCGCCGGTTGTCCTGAAAAAAACCGAACATTATTTTCTCAATTGGCCGAAACTGGAACCGTTTTTGAAAAAATACGTTGCCGACAAGAAAAAATACTGGAAGAACTGGGTTGGCGCTGAAGCTGAAGGCTGGTTGAAAAACGGACTAAGAGCAAGAGCCATAACTCGCGATATTGAATGGGGGATAGAAATTCCGGCCGAGAAGATTCCCGAGAAAGACCGGATTAAGGACTGGGAAAAGAAATCAATTTATGTTTGGTTCGAAGCGGTTATCGGCTATTTCTCGGCTTCGCTGGAATATTTCAAAGAGAAGAAAGATTGGCAGGAATTCTGGCAGGAAAAAGACGTGAAGCATTACTATTTCATGGGAAAGGACAATCTGGTTTTTCACACTTTATTCTGGCCGGGCCAACTCTATACTTATGATAAAAACTTACACCTGCCCGACGTGGTTTCGGTTAATCAATATTTGAATCTGGACGGCAAGAAGTTTTCCAAGAGCAGGGGAGTGATAATCAACTGCGACTATTTGGCCAAGAAATACGGATTGGACGAAACCAGATTTTATCTTTGTTTCATAATGCCGGAAAGCCGAGACGCCAGTTTCTCCTGGTCTGATTTTCAGGAACAAGTTAACAGCGTTTTAGTCGGAAAAATCGGCAATCTCGTAAATCGGACTTTAGTTTTGGCCAGAAATAAGAAATTTGAATTTCCGAAGAAAACAAAAATAAACGCAGCCACAACGAGCCGGGTTCAGAAGGCTTTTGAATCAACAGATAAAAACATAACCAATTGTCAGTTTCGTTTCTATCTTCAGGAAATAATCGGCTTGGCCGAATACGGAAACAAATATTTCGACGACAAAAAGGTTTGGTCAATTAAAGATAAAAAAGAATTCGATTCAGTTATCGCCAATCTGCTTTATATAATCGGAGCTTTGGGAGTTTTATCTAAACCGTTAATGCCCGACGCCGCCGAGCGATTAAGAAAGAACTTGGGATTGCCCGAAATCGAATATCTGGAGAACTTCAAACAATTAAACGATTATCTTTCAGAAAACCTTCCCAAAATAGAAATCAAGGAAGCGAAGCCTTTATTTAAAAAAATCACTGAAGAACAAATTAAACAAGAACATGGAAGCGCAATATAAACCAAAAGAAGTTGAAGAGAAAATTTACAAATTTTGGCTAAAGAATGATTTTTTTAATCCCGATAAATCCAAGTCAAAAAAAACCTATTCGATAGTCATTCCGCCGCCCAACATTACCGGTTCGCTTCATATGGGTCATGCCTTGAATGCCATTATTCAGGATGTCCTCATTCGTTGGAAAAGAATGAATGGATTCAAAGCGGTTTGGATACCTGGGACAGACCACGCCGCCATTGCCACTCAGAACGTAATAGAAAAACAGCTCAAGAAAGAAGGCAAAACAAGATTTGATTTAGGCAGGGAAGGTTTTGAGAAGAGGTTTTGGCAATGGAAAGAAGAGACCGGAAATAAGATTTTAGACCAGTTGAAAAAATTCGGCGTTTCCTGCGATTGGTCAAGAACAAGATTCACCATGGACAAAGAATACACCCGGGCAGTGACGGAGGCTTTTTCGCATTATTATAAGAAAGACTGGATTTACCGGAAGAAAAGAGCGGTCAACTGGTGCCTGAGATGTCAGACCAGTTTGTCGGATTTGGAGGTGGAATACAAAGAGGAAAAATCAAAACTTTGGTTCATTAAATATTTTCTTTCCGAAAATAAAGAGAAATATATTTCCGTGGCCACCACCCGGCCGGAAACTCTTTTAGGCGATACGGCTTTGGCGGTCAATCCTCGCGATGAAAAATATAAGGATTTAGTCGGAAAGAAGGTTATTTTGCCTTTGATTAATCGGGAAATTCCGATAATCAAGGATTTCAGCATTGACCCGAAGTTCGGAACCGGAGCAGTTAAGATTACTCCGGCTCATGATTTAAACGATTATAAAATCAGCCAGCGGAATAATTTGGAATTAATCCAGGTGATTGATAAAACCGGCCGAATGAATGAAAACGCGCCGTCAATCTATCAAGGATTAAAAGTTAAAGAAGCCAGAGAAAAAATAATCGAAGATTTGAATAAAGCGAATTTGATTGAGAAAATCGAAGATTATCTTCATCAAGTGCCGGTTTGCTATCGTTGCGGGTCGGTGATTGAATTATTGCCTTCCGAACAATGGTTTTTAAAGATGGGCGAATTGGCCGAATCGGTTGAAAAAATAATAAAAACAAAGAAAATTAAATTCCATCCGGAAAGATGGGCGAAGGTTTGTTTGGATTGGTTAAAAGGGGTTGATGATTGGTGTATTTCCCGACAACTTTGGTGCGGTCATCGGATTCCGCTTTGGCAATGTCAAAACAAAGAAGAATTTTTCTTTTCTTCTGAAAAACCGAAAAATTGTTCGGTTTGTGAAAAATGCCAGCCCAAGCAAATAGAAGACGTATTTGATACTTGGTTCTCTTCGGCTTTGTGGCCCTTTGCCGTTTTGGGATGGCCGGAAAAAACCAAAGATTTGAAAGATTTTTATCCGACCGACGTTTTGGTGACGGCCAGAGATATTATTTATCTTTGGGTAATAAGAATGATCTTTTCCGGTTCGGAATTTATGAAAGAAATTCCTTTTTCCGACGTAATAATAACTGCCACGGTTTTGAACAAAGAAGGAAAGAGAATGTCCAAATCTTTGGGAACCGGTATTGACCCGCTTCTGTTCATTGAACAGCAGGGTGCTGATGCGGCCCGATTCGGAATTTGCTGGCAGATAAGTTCGCTTCAGGATATAAAGTTCGACGATACGAAAATTTTCGCCGGGAAAAAATTCTGCAACAAACTTTGGAACGCTTCCCGGTTTGTTCTTTCCAATCTGGAGAACAAAAAATTCGATGTCGGGAAAAAACCCCAAGGCAAAAGCCAGAATGACAAAAAGATTCTGAAAGAATTGGAAAAGATTATCGAAAAAACAAATAAAAATCTTTTAAAATTTGATTTCGGCAAAGCCTTGCAGGAAAATTATCATTTTTTCTGGTCAAAATTCTGCGACGTTTATATCGAAAAAGCAAAGATTCAGATCAAGGGAGCGAAGAACAAAAAAGACAAAGAGGAAACGGAAAAAGTTCTTTTATACGTTCTGGCCACTTCTTTGAAACTGCTTCATCCTTTTTTGCCTTTTATCACCGAAGAAATTTACGAAAAATTATCTTTAAAAAATAAGAAACCTTTAATTATAGAACAATGGCCAAAAAAATAATTTTAACAGTCATAGACGGATTGGGGGACGGACCGATGCCGGAGCTGGGAAATAAAACTCCTCTGGAAGCGGCTCATACTCCTAATCTGAATAAATTAGTTCAAAACGGAATTTGCGGTTTAATGACGCCGGTTCGCCACACCGCCCTTCCCACTTCCGAAGAAGGTCATTTGTCCTTATTCGGCTACAGTTTAGATGAATATCCGGTTCGCCGGGGTTTTTTCACCGCTTTAGGCGCCGGCATCAAAATGAAGAAAGGCGATGTTGCTTTGAGGGGAAACTTCGCCACCGTTGACGATAAGATGAATGTTGTTGACCGTCGGGCCGGAAGAATCGACGACACTTTTGAATTAATCAAGGCCGTAAACGGAATGAAAATCAATCGAATCAAATTCATCGTTAAATACGCCGACGGTTATCGGGTGGCAATAGTTTTGCGAGGCAAAAATTTAAGTTCCAATATTTCCGACGGCGATCCTCACTACGGAAAATTAGGCGAAGGCTTGAGCAAGATCGAACCATTGGATCAAACCAAAGAAGCGAGATTCACGGCCGAAGTTTTAAATAAATTTTTGGAAAGAAGCCATCAGATTTTGAAAAGCCATCCTTTTAACAAAAGGAGGCGAGAGCAAAATCTTTTGCCGGCGAATTATTTTTTGGTTCGAGGGGTGAGTTCTTTTGTGGATTTGCCGAATTTTAAAAAAAGATACGGATTAAAATCAGCCTGTATTGCCGGCAAAAATCTTTATAAGCAGATAGGCAGGTCTTTAGGGATGAAAGTGATAAATGTTAAAGGGGCCGACGGTTCGGTTTTTACCAATTTGAAAGGCAAGATTTTAACCGCCAAAGAATCTTGCCGAAAATACGATTTTATTTTTTTACACATCAAAGCGGCTGACAGTTTGGCCGAAGACGGGGACTATCAAGGCAAAAAGGAATTTATTGAAAAAATAGATGAAAGTTTGGAACCATTTTTGGAACTAAGAGACGCTTTGGTAGTTGTTACCGCCGATCACTCGACCTGCTGCAGTTTGAAAAGGCACTGCGACGAACTGATACCGATTTTAATTTATCCATCAATGCTTGGCCAAATAAGCGAAGCGGAAAAAAACGGCGTTTTCAAGTTTTCAGAAAAAGATTGCCAAAAAGGAAAATTAGGAATGTTCAGCCAGTTGGATTTAATGAAAAAATTACTCGCTCTTTACAAAAATTAAAATTATGTTAATATTTACTCATATTAATTAATAATAAAAATTTTAATAATAATTTTATGATCAAACTAGATCTCATCAAACAAAAGAATTTAACTTTGCCGATAGTTATAATTATCGCCGCTTTAATAATTGGCGGAGCGATTTATTTAACGCCGAAGAAGCCGGCTGATTTTTTATCTTCTCAAGAAGCCGGCCAAAAAGCCATCAATTTTATTAATCAGAATATATTAAACGGACAAAACATCACTGCTTCCTTAGTTGACGTGACCGAAAGCAATGGTTTATATAAAATGAAAATAACAATAGAAGGAGAAGAGATTGAAACCTATTTAAGCTTAGATGGTAAACTTTTATTTCCTCAATTTGTTGCTTTAGAAACTCAAGAAGAGGCGATTAGCGCCGGTCAAAAAAGCGACTATCCGGATGTTAAACTTTTCGTGATGACTCATTGTCCTTACGGTTTACAAACTCAAAAAGCTCTTTTACCGGTTTATAACTTGCTTAAAGATAAAGCCAAAATAGGAGTTTATTTCGTTAATTATATCATGCACGGAAAAGTAGAAATTGACGAGAATTTAAGACAATATTGTATCCAAAAAGATCAGCAAGATAAATATTCGGTTTATTTGAGTTGTTTCGTTCAAAACGCTGATTTCAACGGTTGTCTTGATAAAGCCGGTGTGGATAAAAATCAACTTAATTCTTGCGTAACCGAGACTGACGAAGAGTTCGATGTTACCTTAAATTATAACGATCAATCAACCTGGATTAATGGAAATTATCCTTTATTCGGGGTTCATAACGATTTAAATCTTCAATACGGAGTTCAAGGTTCGCCGGCTTTCATTATCAACGGTAATATGGTAAATGTTAACCGTTCGCCGGAAGAATTTAAAAAAGCAATTTGCGACGCTTTTATCGCTGCGCCTGAAGAATGTTCTCAGACACTTTCCGCTGAAACGCCTTCAGCCGGTTTCGGCGGAGGAACCGGTACCAACGGCGGCAGTTGCGAATAAATTTAATATAGAAACAAAGAAAAAAGCGTCCTTCGGGACTCTTTTTTCTTTTTGCTAAAATTGCTACAATAATTGAATATAACGACAGTTGAAAAATCATATCAAAGTCGATATGCTTTCCTCGCTGTCGTTCGGAAATTATGAAATACACAGTCGGTATCGATATTGGGAGTACCAAAACCAGTTTTGTTTTATTGGAAGAGGGGAGGGTAATTTCGAGCCGAAAAATTCTTACTCCCAAGAATAAAAAAGAAATCGTTAAGATTATTAAAGAAAATACAGATGGATTCAAGAAAGAAATTCCTAAGCAGAAAATCGAGGGAGTGGGAATAGGCATTGCCGGACCTTTAAATAAAGAAAGGACTTTGATTTTAAATCCGCCTAATTTGAAAATTTTGACTAATTTTTCTTTATCTAAAATCGTTGAAAAGAATTTAGGCATTAAAACGAAAATGGAAAATGACGTCAAGTGTTTTACTTTAGCCGAAGCGATAACAGGAGCGGGGAAAAATTATGATTCTGTTTTGGGATTAACTTTAGGGAGCGGAATAGGAGGAGGATTGGTATTTAAAAACGAAAAGAACAAATGGGTTATTTGGAAAGGAGCTTTTGGCGGAGCAGGAGAAGTCGGTCATATGACGATAAAAATGGACGGAGAAAAATGCAGTTGCGGCAATTTCGGCTGTTTTGAGAATTACGCTTCCGAAAAGCTTTTTGATATACCGCCGTTGGAGGCAGAAAAAAGAGCCAAGAAAGGAGAGCAATATTCCAAAACAATTTATCAAGAATTTGGTCGCAATCTGGGAGTTGGTTTGGCGAATCTGATAAATATTTTAGATCCGGAAATAGTTGTTATTGGCGGCGGTATCGCTAAGGCTTGGCCGTTGTTTTTAAACGCCGCCAAAAGCGAAGTTAAAAAAAGAGTTCTTTCGGTCGAATCAAAAAAATCTGTTAAAATAAAAATATCTAAATTAGGAGATTTAGCCGGCGCTATCGGAGCCGCTCTTCTCTTAGAAAATTATGATTAAAGTATATTCAACCAATTTTTGTCCTTATTGCGTCAGTTTAAAAATGTTTTTAAAACAAAATAATATTGAATTTCAAGAGATTGATGTTTCCAAAGACATTAAAGCCCAAGAAGAAATGATAGCCAAATCAGGCCAGATGGGCGTGCCGGTCGTTGAGATCGACGGTCAAATAATTGTCGGCTTTGACAAAGAAAAAATTTCCAAAATTTTAAAATTAAATAATAAATAAACACATTCTTATGACTAAAATTGCCATTAACGGTTTCGGCCGAATCGGTCGATTAACCTTCAGAGCCATTATCGATAAACATCCTAATTTGGAAATAGTGGCTATCAACGATTTAACCGGTTCTCAAACTTTAGCTCATCTTTTAAAGTACGATTCCGTTTACGGAGTTTACGAGTATTCGATTAAATCTAACGAGAAAAGTATAACTATAGAAAAAAAAGGTAAGAAAAAAGAAATTAAAATTTTTGCCGAGAAAGATCCTGAAAATCTTCCTTGGAAAAAATTAGGCGTTGATATTGTCTTGGAATGTACCGGTGCTTTCACCGATTACGAGGGTTCGAGTAAGCATATTCGAGCCGGCGCCAAAAGAGTGGTTATTTCCGCACCGGCTAAAAGCGAAAATATTTCCTCTTTTATTTTAGGAATCAACGATGAAAAGTTTGATCCGAAAAAAGATTTTGTTTGCGATATGGGCTCTTGTACTACCAATTGTTTGGCGCCAATAGCCAAAGTTCTGAACGAAAAATTTAGAATCATTAAAGGTTTTATGACCACGGTTCATGCCTACACCAACGACCAACAATTATTGGATTTTTCCCACAAGGATTTAAGAAGAGCCAGGGCGGCCGCGTTGAATATTATTCCAACAACCACTGGTGCGGCCAAAGCCATCGGTAAGGTAATTCCCGAATTAAAAGGAAAATTGGACGGATTAGCCCTTAGAGTGCCGACCCCGACTGTTTCTATTGTTGACTTGGTTTGCGAGGTTGAGAAAAAAACCACAACCGAAGAAGTAAATAAGGTTCTTGAAAAAGCGACGGCCGAAAAAAGATTTGAAGGAATTTTGGCGGTTGAAGAAAAACCTTTAGTTTCGATAGATTTCAAAGGAAGCTCTTTTTCTTCGATTGTTGACGCGCCGTCCACCAAAGTGATGGAAAATTTAGTAAAAGTTTTATCCTGGTACGACAACGAATGGGGGTACGCTTGTCGTTTTGCCGATTTTATTGAATTTATCGGCAAGAAAATTTAAAGGAAAAAATCTAATGATGAAAATTATGATAAAAAAAGGAAATCTTTATTATCCAACAGAAGAATTTAAGAAAAAAGCCTGGGCGAACGACCCGGCCCTTTATAAGGAGGCAAACGAAAATCCCGAAAAGTTCTGGGCGAAACTGGCCGAAGAACTTTTTTGGTTCAAAAAATGGGATAAAGTTTTCGTCCACAAACCGCCTTATTTTGACTGGTTCAGCAACGGAAAAATAAATATCACTTATAATATTTTTGAAAAAAATCTGGAAAAAAGAAAAGACAAAACAGCGATAATTTGGGAGCCGGAACCGATTGAAGAAAAAACGATAAAATTAACATACGGCGAACTTTATCAGCAAGTTAATAAATTTGCCAATGGCTTGAAGAAGTTAGGAGTGAAAAAAGGGGACAGAGTCGGTATTTATTTGCCGATGATTCCTGAAATAATAATTTCAATGCTCGCTTGCGCCCGAATCGGCGCTGTTCATTCGGTTGTTTTTTCAGCTTTCAGTCCTCAAGCCTTAAGAGTAAGGCTGCAGGACACTGAAGCCGAAATTTTAATTACGGCTGACGGTTATTATCGTCGAGGGCAAGTGGTGTCTTTAAAACAAAATGCCGACGAAGGCATTAAAGAAACTAAAGTTAAGAAAGTCGTTGTTGTTAAAAGAGCGAAAAACGAAATTCCCTGGCAGCCGGATAAAGATATCTCTTTTGAAGAAGTGATAAAAGGACAGTCGGATTCTTGCCTGCCGGAGGAAATGGACGCCAACGATATTTTGTTTATCTTATATACTTCCGGCAGTACCGGAAAACCGAAAGGTTGCATTCATCGTTGCGGCGGTTACAGCGTTCAGGCGTTTTGGACCGGCAGATTAATTTTTGACTGGAAAGATGAAGATGTTTTTTGGTCAACTTCGGATATGGGTTGGATTACCGGCCATAGTTACAGTTGTTATTCTCCTTTATTGAACGGTGCTTCTTTTGTAATATTTGAAGGAGCGCCAGATTGGCCAAGTCCTGACCGTTGGGCTCAAGCTATTGAAGAGCATAAAGTAACTGTTTTTTACACCGCGCCTACCGCTATTAGGATGTTTGTTAAATACGGCAGCGAAATTATTAAAAAATATAAATTCAGCACTTTACGGCTTTTAGGTTCGGTAGGAGAACCAATTGATGAATCTTCCTGGCAATGGTATTTCAAAGAAATAGGCAAAGAGAGATGCCCGGTTGTAGATACTTGGTGGCAGACCGAAACCGGTGGAATTTTAATTACTTCTTTGCCCGGTATCGGGCCGTTCAAACCTTCTTTTACCGGCGTGCCCTTTCCGGGAATTAATTTTGACATTTTAGATGATCAAGGGAAAACCGTTTCGGCCGGAAAAGAAGGAAATTTAGTGATTTTACCTCCTTTTTCTCCGGGATTATTCGGAGGAATCTATAAAAATCACGAAAAATATCTGGAAACTTATTGGAGCCAGTACAATAATAAAATTTATTTTACTTCTGATGCGGCTTTAAAAGACGATAACGGCTTAATCAGAATTGTCGGTCGGGTTGATGATGTAATAAAAATTGCCGGTCATCGGGTAACTACCGGCGAGATGGAAGCGGCAATTAATTTGATTCCCGGTGTAGTTGAGTCGGCCGTAGTAGGAATTCCCGATGAGATAAAAGGAGAAGTTCCCTTGGCTTTCGCGGTTCTAAAAGAAGAAAAGCCGTTGGAAGAATTAAAGGCTGATATTAAAAATCAGATTCTTAAAGAAATAGGGCCCATTTCTTTGCCTAAAGATGTTTATTTAGTTGAAGATTTGCCAAAAACCCGTTCCGGCAAGATAATGAGAAGGATTTTAAAAAAGATTTTTACCGGAGAAGAATTAGGTGATCTTTCCACCTTATCCAATCCTGAAAGTGTAGAGAAAATACAAGAGATAATGAAAAAATAAATGGTTTTGATAAAAAAGAAAAACCAAGGGGCGTTTACTTTAATTGAGCTTTTAGTGGTTATTGCCATTATCGGCGTGATAGCCAGCGTTGTATTGGTTAACTTGAGCGGTCAAAGAGAAAAAGCAAGGATTGCTAGCGGGCTTCAATTCAGTCAGAGTATTAATAATGCTTTAGGGGCTTATGCAGTAGGGGTTTGGAGTTTTGATAAAATAAATCCAGACAATACTATTACTGACGTATCCGGTTATAATAATAACGGAACAATATATGGAGCAATTCCTACTGAAGGAATTATGAGACAAGCTTTATCTTTTGATGGAATAGATGATTACGTTGATTGCGGGGATAGCAGCAGTATAAGATTTGCTAAACATGATTTTACTTTATCTCTTTGGATTTATCCGAAAAGATGGGGAGATCCAACTTCTAATTGTGGAAATAAACGAGCTGTACTATTAACTAAAGGAACATTAAATCAAGGAGAATTTGAACTCTCACAAACCCAAACTGGAGTCCTTGGATTTTATATGAATGACCATGTTGCGGATTGGGGTGAGTTCAGTTCAAATATTATACCTAAACTGAACGAATGGTCTTATGTTGTTGTTACTTATACAGTTAGCGATAAAAGAGCCAGTATTTATGTTAACGGAAAATTAGGGGGTTCCGCAATATTAGTAGAAATAGATGGAGAAACAGCTCCTTTTAAAATTACCGGGAGAAGCACAAATTGTTCAACTGGATATTTTTATGGCCTTATAGATGAAGTCGTGGTTTTTAATGAAACTTTAACTATCGGTCAAGTTCAAAAACACTACGTCGAAGAATTAAAAATACGCCAGAATTTAGTTTTTAAAAACGATTAAATCTTTAAAACATGTTTCAATCTAAACTTTTTACTAAAACAATTAAAGAGGCTCCTAAAGAAGAAATAAGTCGAAGCGCTCAACTACTAATCAAGGCCGGTTTTATCGACAAATTATCAGCCGGGGTTTATAGTTTTCTACCTTTAGGATTGAGAGTTTTGGATAAAATTGAAAAAATAATTTCCGACGAGATGGAATCTATCGGTGGCCAAAGAATTTTAATGCCCGGTTTGATTCCCAAAACCAATTGGGAAAGAACCGGAAGGTGGGGGGATTTTGATGCTTTGTTTAAATTAAAAGGCCAAAGCGAGGCGGAATATGCTTTAGGGGCCACCCACGAGGAAGTGGTGGTGCCTTTAATGAAAAATTACATTAAATCTTATAAGGATTTGCCTTTATCTGTTTTTCAGATTCAAGATAAATTTAGAAACGAGATTCGAGTAAAATCAGGCATTTTAAGAACAAGAGAGTTTTTAATGAAGGATTTGTATTCTTTTCACGCCTCTGAAAAAGATTTGGACGATTATTACGAAAAAGTTAAAAAATCTTACGAAAAAATATTTAAAAAAACCGGCATTGCTAAACAAACTTATTTGACCTTAGCTTCCGGCGGAACTTTTTCTGAATTTTCCCACGAATTTCAGACGATAACTTCTTCCGGAGAAGATACTATTTTTATTTGTTCAAAATGCCGGACCGCCATTAACAAAGAGATAATGGGCAAGACCCAAAAATGCTGGAAATGTTCCAAAAATATCACGCAAGAAGAGAAGGCAATAGAGGTGGGAAATATTTTTAAATTAAAAGATAAATATTCAAAACCTTTTGATTTAAATTTTACCGATAAAGACGGTATTAAAAGAATAGTTTTAATGGGCTGCTATGGAATTGGCCTTCCAAGATTAATGGGGGCCATTGTTGAGGCCTTGCAAGACGAAAAAGGAATAGTTTGGCCGGAATCAGTAGCGCCTTTCCGGTTTCATCTGATTCCGATTGAAAATAATCAAAAAATAAAAAAAGCGGCCGATGGTTTATACAAAACTTTACAAAAACAGGGTCAGGAAGTAATATACGATGACAGACAAGACAAATCTGCCGGAGAAAAATTCGTCGACTGCGATTTAATCGGGATTCCTTATCGGATTATCATCAGCGAAAAAACTTTAAAAAGTGATTGCGTCGAAATCAAAGAAAGAAATAAAAATAAAGCAAAATTAATCAACGTAAAAAATTTATCTCAAATTTTCAATGGTTAATGTTTTTAATAAAAAAATTAATATTTTAGAGGCTATTTTTTCAAAAATTTCCAAAGACGTGGCAATTGATTTAGGAACGGCCAACTCTTTGGTTTATGTGCGAGGCGAGGGGATCGTTATTTCCGAACCATCGGTGGTGGCGGTTAATCAAAAAACCGGCCAGGTATTAGCAATCGGTGAAGAGGCTAAGAGAATGGTTGGCCGGACGCCGGCCCATATCGTTGCTACCCGGCCTTTGGTTCAGGGCGTGATATCTGATTTTGAAGTAACCGAACAAATGCTGAAATATTTTATTGAAAAAGTTCACAAGAAAAATTTCACTTTAATTTCTCGGCCACGAGTGATTGTCGGTATTCCTTGCGGCGTTACCGAAGTAGAGAAAAAAGCGGTTGAAGACGCGACTAAAAGCGCCGGCGCCAGAGAAGTTTTTTTAATTGAACAACCAATGGCAGCGGCAATCGGCGCTCGATTACCGGTTCAGGAAGCCGGCGGAAATTTTATAATTGATATCGGCGGCGGAACGACCGAAGTGGCGGTAATTTCTTTAGGCGGAATAGTAACCTCAAGAAGTCTTAGAATTGCCGGGGATAAACTTGATGAAGATATAGTTCTTTTCGCTCAAGAAGAATATAAGCTTTTAATAGGCAAGAGAACGGCCGAAAAAGTTAAAATAGCTATTGGTTCGGCTATCCCTTTAAGACAAAAAAAAGAAATGCCTTTACGGGGCAGAAACTTAGTCACCGGTCTGCCCGAAGAAATCGTAATTTCCGACGATGATGTCAGGCGGGCTTTAGAGAAATCGGTTAATAAAATTATCGATGCTATTAAAGACACTATTGAAGAAACTCCGCCCGAGCTTCTGGCCGATATTATGTCCAAAGGCGTTTATTTGGCCGGTGGCGGTTCTCTCTTGAAAGGACTAGATACTTTTATTACTAAAAGAACTAAAATTGCTACTAAAATTATTGAAGATCCTTTAACGGCTGTTGTTCGGGGGGCAGGAATAGTTTTGGAAAACCTTGATGAATTAAAAGACGTTCTGTCTGATACTAAATCATTGGAGCCGCCGAGATAAGAAAGAGGGTGATTAACAGTTTAATTAACGACTAAAACTATGATAAACAAGGAAGAAGTTCAATACATCGTTAAACTGGCACGGTTTAATCTAAACGAGAAAGAAGAAGAAAAATTTACCAAAGAACTTTCTTCAATTTTGAATTATGTAGAGAAGTTAAAGAAAGTAAACGTTGGTAAAGTAAAGCCAACCAGCCATCCCTTTGAGATCGAAAACATAAGAAGAAGAGATGTCGCTCAACAGGGAGATAAGGAAATAAGCCAAAAAATAGTAGAAGCCGCTCCTGTTAAAACAGATAATTATATTAAAGTTAAAACGATTTTAAAATCATAATGGAACTTTTTGAATTAAATATTAATCAGATTCATCAAGGTTTGGTAAAAAAAGATTTTTCCGCCGTTGAATTAATCCAAAATTTTATAAAAAAGATTGAAGCGGAAAATTCTAAAATTTTTGCCTATTTTAATTTTGATCAAGAAAAAATTAAAACAGAGTCTCTTTCTCGGGCAAAAGAAATAGATTATTTAATTTCGCAAAAAAAAGAAATTTCTTTATTAGCCGGAATTCCTTTCGCTGTTAAAGATAATATTTTAGTAAAGGACGTAAGATGTACGGCTGGTTCTAAAATTTTAGAAAATTACGTTGCCCCTTATGACGCCACGGTTATAAAAAAACTAAAAGAAAATCAAGCAATAATTTTAGGTAAGACCAATTTGGATGAATTTGCAATGGGTTCATCGACCGAATATTCGGCTTTTGGTCCTACTCGCAATCCTTACGATTTAGAGAGGGTACCGGGCGGTTCTTCCGGCGGTTCGGCTGCTGCTGTTGCTGCAAACTTGGCTGTTTTTGCTCTTGGTTCCGATACCGGCGGTTCGGTTCGCCAACCAGCCAGTTTTTGCGGAGTAGCAGGATTAAAACCAACTTATGGAAACGTTTCTCGTTTCGGTTTGATCGCTATGGCTTCTTCCTTGGATCAAATCGGACCGTTAGCCAAGAACGTAGAAGACGTTGAGATTGTTTTTAACGCAATTAAAGGAAAAGATTCGTTAGATTCCACCTCTGTTGAATCTTGTGTTCCGAAATTAAAATTTCAAATCTCAGGTTTAAAAATTGGCATTCCTAAAGAATATTTTATTAAAGGGATTGACCCTGGGGTTGAAAAAATTATTAAAAATTCTATAAATAAATTTGAAAGCCAAGGAGCAAAAATTGAAGAAATTTCATTGCCCCACTGTACGGACCACGCTTTAGCCGCTTATTATTTGATTATGCCCTCCGAGGCTTCGGCTAATTTGGCTCGTTACGATGGCATAAAATACGGTTTTTCTTCCGAAGCGGCAAAAGACCTAAAAGAAGTTTATTGTTTTTCTCGCCAAAAAGGATTCGGCGAAGAAGTTAGAAGAAGAATAATGTTGGGAACCTTTGCTCTTTCGGTCGGTTATTACGACGCTTATTATCTTCGGGCTCAAAAAGTCAGAACTTTAATTAGGGATGATTTTAAAAAAGTTTTTAATAAAATTGATCTTATTTTAACGCCCACCTCTCCGACTTTACCTTTTAAAATAGGAGAAAAAACAAACGATCCGGTGGCGATGTATTTAGCTGATATTTTCGTGACCGCAGTCAATTTAGCCGGCTTACCCGCTATTTCTATTCCTTGCGGTTGGGTTAATAAATTGCCGGTAGGTCTTCATATCATAGGCAAACCTTTTGAGGAAAGAAAAATCTTAGAAGCCGGAAAAATATTTGAAAAAATATAATAATTATCATAAGTTATGAATCTTCAATCTCTTAATTTTAATGCCGATAATCTAATTTTTTATTTCATTGATCCGCCTTTTGCAGGCACCTTGTTTGTTTTAAAAATTTTATTTATTGCTATTTTTCTCTATTTTCTTTTAAGTATTATTAATTATATGTTTTTTAAAACTCATTATTTTAAATGGCTTTACGGTGAAACTATGATAGAAATTTTAAGCAAAAGGCCTTATGGTATAAAAAAGCTTGATTTGGCTTGGCAAAAAATAGAGAAAAAGACAAAATCAGAAATTCAATCGGATTATAAGTTAGCCTTAATTGAGGCTGATAGTCTTTTAGATAATATTCTGAAAAGTATAGGTTATCAAGGAAAAAATTTAGACGAAAGGTTGAACCAGATAAATCCCAGTAATTTATTAACCTTAGAGGAAATAAAGAAAGTTCATAAGATTCGCAACGATATTATTCGCGATCCTAATTATCAGTTAAGTTCGGAAAAGGCTCAAGAAATTTTATCCGTTTATAGGAAAACTTTAGAAGAGTTAGAGATGTTTTAAAACTTGCTTTTAATTCAAAATTTTATTAAGATTTAAAGCATTATCGCGGGGTGGAGGAGTAGTACCTCGTGGGTCCCATAAGCCCAAGACACCCGTGCAATTCGGGTCCCCGCAACATTTAAATTGCCGGTGTAGCTCAGTGGCAGAGCAAACGTTTCATAAGCGTTAGGTCACAGGTTCGACCCCTGTCACCGGCACCGGAGTACAAGGGGGGACGTAGATCAATTGGTTAGATCGCATCCCTGTCACGGATGAGGTTGCGAGTTCGAGTCTCGTCGTCCCCGCCATTCTTCGTCAAGGCTATTCGTCGCTACTCCGTAGCTATAGAATAGTGTAGGATAGCTTCGAAATGGCAAGTCCGCAAAGCAAAACCGCTTTCTGATAAGGCGGTTTTTTGGTAGAATAGGGGAATATGAATAAAATAAATAAATTATCAATTTTAAGTTTATTTTTTGCTTTTTTTACTCCTGTTTTACTTGTTGTTTTATCTTTAAATTCAGAACCATCTACATCTTCTTGCGGTGAAGAAGATATTTTTTCTTGGATAGCGTTAATTTTTATTCTTAGTCCTTTTATTGCTTTAATCTTAGGTTTTATTGTTTTTATAAAAAGAAAAAGTGCTAATAAATATTTTAGTTTTTTATCAAAAATAGCAATTTTTATAGCACTTATAGAGTGTTTCTTTGTTGCTATGACACTATCTTGGGGCAGTGTTGGGCCACGATCACGAGATTCTGGAAGAATTTCAGATATAAGTCAAATTTCTATTGCTATGGAAATGTATAAAGATGACAATGATGGAAAATTTCTTCAATCAGAAAAAATACCAAGTTCAATTGGTGGTTATTTGGATGTAACCCCTAAAGATCCTTGCTCAAATAGCAAATATTATTATCATTGGATATCTAATATAAATGATTCTCAAAAGTATTGCGTTTGGGCCTGCTTAGAAGGTGGTAATTTTTTTGCTGCTAGTCATAAAGGAGTTAAAAAGCTTGATAAAGCTCCAACTGATTTAAATTGCGGAGAGGAAGTTATAGAGAAAAAAGAAGTTAAGGATGAAACTGCTGATTGGAAGATTTATGAAAACCCTTCAATGTCTTTTTCTATAAAATACAATCCCGCTGAATGGGTATGGAAAAAATATGAATTTCCAGAAGAAGACTCTTTTGCTAACCCAGTTTTAGCAAGCAAAGCTTTAGGAATGCAGTTAGATTATAAAGAATCCTATTGTTTTATCCAATTTATTAAAAGCACTCCTTATAATATAAATACGGGAGAAGTACCAACCTTTGAGAAATTAATTAAAGATAATAAAGAAGGCGTTGAGAAAGTGATAGAAAAAGTAATTAAAGAAAATATAAATATAAATATTTCAAAAGAAGTAACCGAGAAAAATATAAAAGTAGATGGAATTTCTGCTATCGAGCTTTCTTATATTGTTTCAACAAAAGTTCATAGGATTTTTATACCTTTATCGGAAGAAGGCGAGACATTCCAAATAGGTTATTATGGATATGCAACAAGTAATTGTGAAGATATTTTTTACCAAATGCTTTCTACCTTTAAGTTTTTAAAATAAAACCTAATAATTTCTCATAATTTTTAATAATTTTCACCCATCTCAAAGTCCTAAACGTGTTCTGTGGTCCCTGCTCGCAATGCTTAAAGTATAGCGTTAATGGCAAGTCCGCAAAGTAAAACCGCTTTCTGATAAGGCGGTTTTTTGGTAGAATTAGACAATGAAACAAAGAGCCTTTACCTTGATTGAGTTGTTAGTAGTTATAGCTATTATTGGTGTAATAGCTAGCATTGTTCTAGTTAATCTGAGTGGAACTAGAGAGAGGGCCAGATCGGCTAAAAGTTTGCAGTTTTCTCAGAGTGTTTATCATGCTTTAGGAGCTTATGCAGTAGGTATCTGGAACTATGACCTTTATCAAAATCCTATACTTGATCTTTCTGGTTATAACAATCATTGTATAATCAATGGTGCTACTGAAATTGAAGGAATCAGGGGTAAGGCTTTAAATTTTGATGGCGTAGATGATTATCTTGATTGCGGAAACGGTGCCAGCTTACAGATAAAAGACGCGATTACAATAGAAGCTTGGATAAAAACTTCTCCATTTGATAATAATCAACACGTAGTTATTAGCAGAAATGCTAGTTTTTTGATAAGCGCTCCGGGTTTTTATTCTTCAGGCTATGTTATAGAATTCTATAGTCAGTATGATCCTTGGATTACAACCTTCTGTAGGGTTCCTTGGAATAATGTTTATAATAATACATGGATTCACCTTGTTGGCGTTTTTAGAAAATATAATAGTGATAATAATTGGACTACAAGAGCATATGTAAATGGAGAGTTAAAGTGTGAACATGTAAATGTTAATTATGGTGGTGCATGGTCGGGTGAAAAAGTATTCGTAGGTTCTTTTAATGGAACCCAATATTTTTTTAATGGCCTCATCGATGAAGTTAGAATTTATAACGAAGTCTTGACTGCAGGAGAAATTAAAAAATATTACGTTGAAGGATTAGGGAAATATAAAACGACTAAAAGATAATAAAAAATTATTAGATATTAATCAACTAGGTTCTAAAATTGTTGCATAGTTAATTCTGGCATAAAAACTACTTCAATTTCTTCAATCCTGGTTCTAAAATCGTCCGCTATTCCCCGCCATTCAAAACCGCTTTCTGATAGGGCGGTTTTTTGGTAGAATAAAATAATAATGTTTTTTTCTCAAATAAAAAAAATTTATAAGGGATATAAAACATGGACGGAGTTGCTAATTTTTATAGTATCTTTGGTTTTTGCCATTAACACATTAGTAGTAACTTTATTAGAATTAACTAAAAAATGGAATAGTTTTTTATTAATTATAATCATAGCAGCTCTTTTCATTTTTTATAATTTTTTTTCTAAGAAAAAATCTATACCAAATATTTTTATGGGTATAGCCCTTTTTATTTTTATAATTGGTTTTTTTATTTCTGATTTTCATTTAGCTTGGCAAAAAAGTTTAGATAGTATTTTTGCAGCGACGATAGAAGCAACGGTTGATTTTGTTGGTATCACTTTATTATTTGTTGTTCTTTCTTTTCCTATTCTTTTAATCCTTTACTCTGGTGATTTGCGTAAAAAATTAAAAGAAAATCATTCGTTTCAGCTTATTTTTTATATTTTAATTTTTATTTTTACAGGATTAGTTTTTTATTTTTCCGCGCCAATTTTAGAAGATCAAAATCAAAATTTCAAATTTTTTGCAGAGAAAATGATTATCTTTATTGTTGGTTTTATACCCATTCATTGGTTTTACGAAACAATTATTTGCCATTTTTTTCCAGAAAGATCCTTTATTAAATCGTATAAAAAAATTGCATCGTTTATCAAAGAAGTTGTCCAAACAAAGGTATAATATTTTCTATAAATTTGTTTTCTATCCACCCAAAGGTTATAAACGTATCCCGTAGTCCCCGCCATTCCAAACCGCTTTCTGATAAGGCGGTTTTTTGGTAGAATAGGGGAATATGCCATTTGTTGCTCAAGGTAAAACTAATTGGAAATTCTTATTAATTATAGTTGTTTTAACTGCTATTGTTGGCGGGTTAATTTTATGGTTTGCGAACCAAGAAAAAAACGAAACTGTTATTCCAAGCCAAGTGCAAACAACAGTAAAATCGGAACCAAATCCATTTTCTAAATGCGATGAAATTAATGATTACTCTCCAAGAATTGATTGTTACTGGGAAATTGCCAAAGAAAAATATGATACATCGGTATGTAATAAAGAATTTCTTTTTTACGGTTTTGACCATTGTTTGAATGAATTAGCGGAAAAGCATGGGGACAAAAGATTATGCAATAAGTCAGAAGAGTTGTCTAAAAGGGAATGCCTTTTTAGAGTAGCTGTTTCTTCTAATGATCTTGATTTTTGCGAAGAATTAAAAGAGGCAGGAGCTTCACTTGATGAGAACGAACGATTAAGAGAATTATGCTATAGAGCTTTTGGAATCAGGGTTGGAGAAAACAGTAATTGTGAATTATGTGAAAAAATTACTAATCCAATTGCTGAAAGGTATTGTAAGTTAAATATAATATATAACTCTGATGAACCTAAAAATTATGAATTTTGCGAAGAATTAGAGTTTAATATAGAAAACTATGCAAAAAAATACACCGAGGAAGAACTTGGCTATGTTTTATATTATCCGAAATGGCAAAATACCGAGAATATTGCGAATATGATAACAAATATAACAGAAAAACAATTAGAAAAAGGAGATTATTTATTTTTTTCTTATTGGTCTGCTGGCGGCGCCGCTAACGCATGGACCAGCTATATTTTCTACGATGAGAGTAGAAAAGAATGTGTGAATTATATGCGTTCCTATGTTAGCTCTGATGGAATGACATACCCTGAAGAGTTAATGGAGGAGTTAAAAAAAGTAGAAGAAAAAGAAAAAAATAATATACAAAAAACAATTATGCCGCCATTAGCGCATACTAGCACCAAACCGACTTTTTATACGGTGTTTGGGTCTCCTGTTTTTTCTCTGCCAAAAAGGCACGCTACAGGTCCTTTCATTATATGTCTTGACTCGGAAAGCTTTCTTATAATTAAGAATGAAAGCGGATCTTTTATTGCTAAAGATTTTACTATGACCATTACCGGAAAAGATAATCAAGGCATTAAAGATAAGGAAACTAAAAAGGCGCTGATAGAAAAAATTTATGACATAGATAAGGAGTATGCGTTTATGGAGCATATGTATTAATATGAATTTTATGAGGATAATGTAGAATTAAAATATGATAACATTTGAAGATTTTAAAAAATTAGAAATAAAAATCGGGAAAATTATTTCTGTTGAAAAAATCCCGGAAGCGGACAATCTTATAAAATTGGAAATTGATTTTGGAACGGAAAAAAGACAGGTCGTTGCGGGAATCGCTCAATTTTATGAACCCGATTATTTAATTGGGAAAAAAATTCCCGTTATTGTAAATCTGGAACCGAGAAAATTAAGAGGAGTTGAAAGCCAAGGGATGATTCTAGCAGTCAGCGCCGAAGGAACGCCGGTATTATTGTATCCGGAAAAAGATGTTCCTCTCGGAAGTATTGTAAAATAAAAAATAAGCTCTAATTCCTTAAATTATCTGGCAAAACCGCTTTCTGATAAGGCGGTTTTTTGGTAGAATGAAAGAATATAGCGACTGCGTCGATATAAGAACCTGCTTCGCAGAACCTTGATTTCTCACTACGTTCGAAAATAAGAACCTGCTTCGCAGAACCTTGTTTCTTCGCTTACGGCTCAGAAATAATCTTTCGCTAAAGCTCAACATTATGAACAAAAAAATATCTACACCAATAGGCGTAATAATTATTGCTATTTTAGTAATCGCAGTTGGCGGTTATGCTTTATGGCAACGCCAGGAGATAACTAAGGAGGAGAATAGGTCATTATCAGAGATTCAGGTTCAAGAAAAAGAAGAAGTAAAATCCGAGGAGGATTTATTAAAGAATAAAGAATTAAAAATAAATTGGACTGGAGATTTTTCAGAGTGCGGGAAAGAAATTATCTGGGCAAAAATTATAGATATAAATAATGACGGAAAAAATGAAATGATCGTCTCTTGTTTAGGAACAGAAAAATTAACAATATTTAAGTGGAAAGATAATGATTTTGTTTTACAAGGAGAATTGCCAAAAGAAATTGAAATAAATGCTTGGAATAAGTATGAGGTCACGCCATATAGTTTTGGAGGTGTTTTCAATCCAGAAAGAGTTCAATTAAACGTGGTTTATAGCCCTTCAGGCGGAATTCCATCTGGGACTAGCGCTAGCGAAGAAACAATTTGGTTTAAAATAAATACTTATGAATGGGATAGTACTTATAAGTTATTGCAGTTTAAATTAATGAAATCAGTATTAGGAGGACGTTTTTGGCATATAGGAGATGTAAATAATGACAATAAAGACGAATTGATATTTTTCGCAAGACCTGATCCAGAAAAAGAACAAAACAGTTATTTTATTAAAATATTTTCATGGGATGGCGAAAAATTGCTTAATATTGGAACTATAAATCTTCCAGAGCTTTGGACGAAAGGAGATGTTTTTATTGCAGATAGTAATAATAATGGGATTAATGAAATTATAATAGAAGATGGGGGTGGTTGGTGGTATATGCAGGGCGGCTATATATATTATCGATTTGAGTGGAATAAAGAAAAAAAAGAATTTATAAAATTGGAAAATATCAATGAGAAATTAACTGGAGAGTATACTCCAGCTGGAAATAAATATTCTTGGTATAACTTAAAAAGTATAAACGATTTCAATGGGGACGGTGAAAACGAGTTAATAGTTCAGTTGTTGCCTCAAAGATGGCCGCCTCAACTATACGACCCCTTGCCGCCGATAGAAAATTTGCAATATCCTTTTTATCTCACTATTTTTAAATGGAATGAGAATAAAGGATTTTATGAAGAAATTTTATCAAGAGATTTTGTAGAGTATGGATATAAAAAAGAATACGGTGCTCTTAAATTCTTAGACGCTGGAGATGTCAATAACGACGAAGTTTTAGAATTAATATTTAAAGATAATCAGAGCAAATTAATAATACTTTCTTATGAGGAAATAGAAGAAGAAACTATTATCGAAGATCAAAAAATGATAGAAGAAACAATTAATGGATATATTAGTGGTTTAATGAAAGGAAGTAGAGAAAAAATAATTGTTTATCTTTCTGGAGATGCGAAAATAGAGTTTCAAAAAAAACCGCTTTTTTTTGGAACATCAAATCCCTATCTTGGAAGTTTTGAAATATTAAATATGAAAAAATTGGATAATTCTGATTTTGAGTGCTTGGTTAGAGAGTATGAAGAATACGAAGAGTACTCGGAAAAAAGAATAATAGGGTATAAGGACGAGACTTTAATCTTGGGCAAAAGCGAAGGAAAATACCTTATTAAATCGATAGAAACTGGTTCATATATCGATATTGACAATCCTGAGAATTGGGAAGTTTATGTAAATAATAAATTTGGTTATCAGATTAAATATCCTAAAGAAATTTTCGTGCAAATCCCGGGACCTCTTGTTGAAAATAAAGATGCTAATTTTTATATTAAGGCTGAAGATTCTATCGCTAAAACGATCAAACAGTCTTTTGTTTCAGTTCAAATTGGGCAAAATTCTGATAAGCTAGAATTATTCAGGTGGGCAGAAACTTCTAATGATGAAGTTGCCAAAAAAGGAAGAGAATATATGGAATTAATAGGAGGTACTAGTATTGACGGAAAGCAAGGAGTTAGAATTAAATCTTTTAGCGAAGAAACTATCTACCCTCCAGGAACCCCAATAGACCAACGAACTCATAATTTAATTCCCTTCGACGATAAAGTTGCTATGGTTTCGATAATAGGAGCTCACAAAAAATTTGATCTAATAAAAATTTCTGAAAAAATGCTTTCTACTTTTAAACTTATAGATTAAAATTCAGTAATTTCTTGTAATTTCTATCAAATTTCGTCCACCTCAAAGTTCTAACGTCGTCTACGAGTCTCCTCCTACGTTAAAACTTCGGACGGACAAAGCCCACAAAGCAAAAACCGCTTTTTAATGAGGCGATTTTTTGGTAGAATAAAATATATGGAGCAAAAAGGGTTTACTCTAATCGAATTATTGGTTGTTGTCGCTATCATTGGCGTGATAGCTAGTATTGTTTTAGTTAACTTGAGCGGTCAAAGAGAAAAAGCTACCCTTGCTCGAGGGCAGCAGTTTAGTCAAAGCATTAATAATAGTTTAGGCGCAGAAGCTATAGGCATTTGGAGTTTTGATAAGATTGAAGCGGGCAACACCGTGATTGACGTATCGGGTTTCAATAATAACGGAATAGTGTATGGAGCAATTCCTGTCCAGGGAATTATGAGACAGGCCTTATCTTTCGACGGAACGATTAATACTTATATGATAAAAAATCCAATTCGAAATTTTCCTTCAACTGAAATTACGGTTGAGTTTTGGATGAAATCGCCATCATCGCCGGCCAAGAACGGTACGCCTTTTTCTTACGGAGGAGGCAATGAATTTTTAATCTATAATTATAATAATTTTGAAATTTATATTGGAGGAATGGGAAGAGCTACGGGAGTTTCGGCTAACGACAACAATTGGCACCATATTGCAGTTGTTTGGAAAAGCGCTGGCGGAAACGTTACGGTTTATAAAGATGGCAAAATAGCGTATTCCGGAAATAATTTTCGTTCCGGTTATCCTATTATAAATGGTCGTTCATTAGTTTTAGGTCAAGAACAAGATTCTGAAGGAGGCGGTTTTGATGCGAGCCAGGCTTTTCTTGGTTTATTGGACGAAGTCCGCATATACGGTCAGGTTTTAGATTCTGCCGAAATTCAAAAACATTACGCTGAAGGATTGGAAAAATATCAATTAGTTAAAAAATAATATTATACTTTAACTCTCTAAACTTTTGCCCGAGTCATACCGGTTAACGGATAGCTCGGTTTTTTGCGTTGATTATTGACAAATAAGAAAAAGTATGCCATAATTAAATTATATCCGTGACTTACAAATAGAAGTTTATTAGAAAATTAATATTCAAAAACATGACTCATAATATTTTTTTAGACGCATTAATAGGTATTATTATTTGCGTTATAGCCGTTCTTGTCATTCTTTAATTAAAACTTTAGAAAAGCCGTCCCGATTGTATCTGGACGGCTTTGTGTTAAAATAAAAAAAGTAATTAAAATTAATAATATAAAATTATGGAAGAACAAATAAGAAAACTTTATCGTTCGAGGAATAACAGAATAATTGCTGGAGTTTGCGGCGGTTTAGCGAAACACCTGGGAATAGATCCGTTATTGGTAAGGTTGTTTTTTATACTGCTTATATTTGCCAATGGTACCGGCCTGTTTTTATATTTAATTTTATTTCTGCTCGTTCCTTTGGAATCTAAATTAGAATCTAAGTAAGATAAATTCCAATATTTTAAGAAAGATTGAAGCTTGACTTGATTTAATCAATATATTTTAATTAAAATAAAGATTAATAAAATTAATTAATATTTTAAAATATGAAAAAGATAATTTTAGCGGTTTTTATCGGAATAGTTATTTTTTCAGTTTCCGGCATTGTAAACGCGACAATTCCGGCCGCCGAGAGAGCAAAAGAGAAATCTCGGGCGCCGGAAAACTCACCGATGATAGATGAAGATTGGGAACTTGAAAAAGTAGAGTTTATTCACTATGTTAAGCCGAATAATCCCGGTAAACCTCCAAAAACAAATAATTGTTATAAGCTAATGGGCGTAAAATGGGATATTTTTCCGGTAAATTATATTATAAATCCTATTAATAATCAGGGTTTATCCCAAGATTTCATATCTTCCGCCATATCGATTTCGGCGGAAAATTGGGATGTCGAAACATCAAAAGAGCTTTTCAGTGACAGTTACGAAATAAGCACTAGCGTTCAATACGGAGTTCAGGATTATCAGAATGCCATAGTTTTTGGCGATCACTCTAACAGCGGCATTATAGCAATTACTTCAGTTTGGTATACAAGAGTAGGAAAAAAGATTGTTGAATTCGATATGCTCTTTAATACGGATTTTGCTTGGGGAGACGCAGAAATATCTTCTTACGTAATGGATCTTCAGAATATCGCAACTCACGAATTGGGCCACGCTGTCGGTTTGAGCGATATTTATAATAGCGTTTGCGCTTCGGTTACCATGTACGGATATTCGGATTACGAAGAAATCCAAAAAAGAACCCTTGAGCAACCCGACATAATCGGTCTTCAAAAAATATACGGAATTTAATTAAAGGTCGTTTGTTTTTAAAAAATAAAATAAAATAATACCTTAACAATGAAAAAAAATTTATTAGCCGTATTTATTTTAGCAATAATTTTTATTTTTTCTTCGGTTTTTTATACTGAAGCAAAAATAGCGCAAAATCAGAATCAAAACATGAATCAGGAACAGAATCAAGAAATGAATCAGGAGCAAAATACATCATCTCTTGAACAGCAAAATCAAAATCAAGAACAAGAACAAGAACAAGAACAAGAACAACTTCAAGCGGGAACCCAAAATCAAAATAAAGCGCAGTTAGGACAGGCTAATGCTGAACAGCACCGTAGCGCTGTGGCGAATTTCGTTCAAGATCTTTTAAAAATAGCCGATAGAGAAGAGGGGATAGGAGAACAGGTAAGAAATATCGCTCAACAGCAAAATCAATCGGCCAGCACAACAATACAGGCAATGGAAACAGTTCAAACAAGAAACAGAATAAAAACATTTCTTATAGGCACTGATTACAAAAACTTAGGAGTTTTAAGGAGTGAAGTTGTTCAAACGAGAAACAGACTGGAACAATTAAACAGATTAATGGAAAACGTTCAAAACGAAGGAGATAAAACAGGGCTTCAAAACCAAATTCAGACGCTAGAACAGGAACAGGTAAAGATCGAAAATTTTATAAAGGCGCGAGAAGGTCAATTTAGTCTGTTTGGTTGGCTGGCGAGAATGTTTAATAAATAAATTTATTGAACTTAATAGAAAAACCGTCCCGACAATCGTCGGAACGGTTTTTATTTACAGCGAACAGATTGAAATGGTAAAATAAAGGAATAATTAATAAACAAAATATATGTGGAAATATCTAAATAAAGGAATATCTACGTCGTTAGCCATAGGAATAATCACTATTTTAATGATTATTGTCGGCGGTTTCGCTTTATGGCAACAAGCAGAAATAGAAAAAGAGGAAAATAGATTTTCGCCGGAGATAAAAATTCCGGAAAGGTACGGCAATAATGAGATTGTTATTTTTACACCTAAAGTAAAGAGTGAAATTATTTCACCCCTTAAAATAGAAGGCAAGGTTAGAGGTTCATGGCTTTTCGAGGCGACGATGCCGGTAAAACTTTTGAACGATAAAGGAGAAGAAATGACTGTCGGTTACATTCAAGCAACCGAAGATTGGATGACGGAAGATTTCGTTCCTTTTAAGGGAGAGATTAGCTTTGTTTCTAAAGAAGAAGGGGAGGGGATGCTGGTTTTTCAAAACGATAATCCCTCCGGCTTACCAGAAAACGAGAAAGAGTTTCGAATGCCGGTCAGGATTGCTTTATCGGAAACAATAAAAATTAAAGTTTTCTTTAATAACGATCTGATGGATCCGGAATTTTCTTGCAATAAGGTTTTTCCGGTAGAGAGAGAAATTCTCAAAACTCAGGCCGTGGCTCGGGCGGCTCTAGAGCAGTTATTAAAGGGTCCGACAGAGGAAGAAAAATCAGAAGATTTTTTCACCAGCATCAATTCCGGAGTTAAAATTCAAAGTTTAACAATCGAAAACGGAACAGCCAAAGTTGATTTTGACGAACAATTGGAATTTCAAGTCGGCGGATCATGTCGGGTATCGGCCATTCGGGCTCAAATAATCGAAACTCTAAAACAGTTTTCCACGGTGGAAAATGTCGTTATTTCGATTAACGGCCGAACCGAAGATATTCTCCAGCCCTGATGTGTCTTCTAAAATTATTTCTATATTATCTGGCAGAGGCTTTATTTATTTGATATAATAAAAAAATAAAAAAATCTTTTCGTTGACTCTTAAAATTATGAACGAAAAAATCGACAAAGAAATTAAAAAAATAAAAGATTTTATAAAAGAATGGCAGGGAATTTTATTGGTGATATCAATCGTCGCCGTTTTGATTTTTTTGTTAGGTTTGAAAATTTATTTAAACAGATCCGAAAAAATAAAAGAAATAGAGGTCAATCGAAACTGTCATTACGAAGCCATTATAAAAGCGCAAGAAAAATATAGCGAAGAAGTTTTAAAATCTTCAAAATGTTATTATTGCAACGGCCAAGAAAGCGAAGGAAAATACCATAAATACGATTACGAACTGTATTATCAAGATTGTTTAAAAGAATTAAATATTAAATAACTAAAGATTTAGGAATGAAATTTTTCTCAAATTATTATTCTAAATATTCTGCCTTTTCCTTGATAGAGGTTTTAGTCGTAGTCTCTATTATTATTATTTTATCGGTTATAGTTTTAACCAATTATGAACTTGGCGGATATCAATTTGCCGTTCAAAGATCGGCTAATAAATTATCCCAGGACTTAAGAAAAGCAGAAGAAATGGCAATGTCGGCCAAGGTTTTTAACGGTTCCGTTCCTCCCGGCGGTTATGGAATCTATTTAGAGCATGGCGGCACTGGCACTAGTACTTATATTTTATTTGCCGACCTTAACGGAAATAGTTCTTATGAAACCACTGAATTGGTAGAAATTTTAAAAATCGAAGACAGCGTTAGTATTGCAGGGCTTTGCCAGACCCCTGACCCGCCTTGCGTTTGCGAATCTTTTTTGAATATTACTTTTACTCCTCCTGACCCGATTATAAGATTTAATGGCGCAATAGCTACCACTTGTTCGGCTGAGGCTTATCTTAAAAGCAATAAAACAAACGATGAAATATATTTATATTTAAGGCCGACCGGTTTAATTGAAATAAAAGAGATTGAAGATTAGCCTTTGCAGATAATTATTGTATAATATAAACCATAGAAGGAAGAGAAGGCGTTGCCTTCTCTTCCAGCTTTTTGAAAACGTTGGAATAGCGTTTTTTTACAGAAAATTTGCTTGAAACCAACTTAAAAATGAGGTAAAATTAAATAAGGTTAGAGATAAAAAAAGCTCTAAATTTTATGATTAATTTCGATTTCCAAGCCATTAAAAATAAAGGAAGGAAAGAAATAGATGATTCTCAAAACTTAGAAGAATTGGACGAAATCTGGCGGAGATATTTAGGTAAAAAAGGAGAAATTACCCATATTTTAAGTTCTCTAAAGGATTTACCAAAAGAAAAAAGGGGAGAAATCGGCAAAGAAACTAATCTTCTTAAGAAATTTTTTGAAGAAGAAATCGAGAAAGCGAAAAGAGAATTAAAAAATCGTCTTGACAGAGAATCGGTAAAGAAAAGCTTCATTGATATTACCGTTCCCGGGAAAAAAATAGAAACCGGGCATCTGCACCCCTTGACTTCAATCCGGATGGAGGTTGAAAAAATATTCGAGTCAATGGGATTTTCTATCGTGGAAGGGCCTCATATCGAGACCGAATGGTACAATTTTGACGCTTTGAATATTCCCAAAAACCATCCGGCCAGAGATTTGTGGGATACTCTTTGGCTTAAAGAAAAACAAAAAAATCAAAAATTATTATTAAGAACCCATACTTCACCGGTCCAGATTCGCTATATGGAAAAAAACAACCCTCCTTTAAGGATTATTGTTCCGGGCCGGGTTTTCAGACACGAATCTTCCAACGTTTCTCACGATATCCAGTTTCATCAAATAGAAGGATTAATGGTGGATAAGGAAATTTCCGTTGCTGACTTTAAGGGCATAACTGAAGAGTTTTTAAAAAGATTTTTTAAGAAAAAAATCATAACCAGATTAAGGCCGGGATATTTTCCTTTTGTGGAGCCGGCTTTTGAGATAGATTTTCAATGTCTTATTTGTAACGGCAAGGGTTGTCCTACTTGTCGTCAGGAAGGTTGGATTGAGATTTGTCCCGGCGGAATGGTTCACCCCAATGTTTTTAAAGCGGTCGGCTTGAATCCGAAAGAATGGCAGGGATTTGCTTTTGGAATCGGATTTGACCGGTTGGTAATGATGAGATATAAAATCGAAGATATTCGTTTGTTATTCTCCGGAGACTTGAGATTTTTAAAACAGTTTTGAAAGATATGTTATTTTTTTAGAATATGCCAGAAGCATTCAAGAGTTTAAAATTAATTAAATAAAGATGTTATTCTCTTATAATTGGCTAAAAGAATATTTGAAAGGCAAAACGCCCAATCCTAAAAAATTGGCGGAATTAATAACTCTTCATTCTTTTGAAGTGGAAGAAATTAGAAAGGAAACGGGAGATTGGCTTTTAGATATCGACGTCTTGCCTAACAGAGCTCATGATTGTTTTTCTCATCTTGGCATTGCCCGTGAAGCGGCAATATTAATTAAGGCCAAGTTTCAGATGCCGATTTTTAATTTCAAAGAAGATAAAAAAATCAGGTCTTCGGATTTTGTTAAAGTTGAAATTAAAGATAAAAAGAGTTGCCGAAGATATAATGCTCGGGTTGTTACCGGCGTTAAGATAAGACCTTCTCCTCGGTTTATCCAAAAAAGATTAAAAACAATGGGGTTGCAGCCGATAAGCAATGTAGTTGATATTATGAATTACGTGATGCTGGAAACCGGCCAGCCCTTACACGCTTTCGATCTTAATAAAATCGGTAATAAATTTTCTAAAAAAATAATAATTAGAAAAGCGGAATTCGGAGAAAAAATTTACGCTTTGGACGATAAAAAATACAACCTTAACTCTGATGTTTTAGTGATAAGCGATGAAAAAGACCCTTTAGCTATTGCCGGAATCAAAGGAGGCAAGAAAGCCGAGATAACTGAGAATACTAAAGATATAGTTATTGAATCGGCTAATTTTGATTCAAAAATAATCCGGCAAGCCAGGCAAAAACTGAATCTTATAACCGATGCTTCTTTGAGGTTTGAGCACGAGCCCGATCCTAATTTGACATCTACGGCGATAAATCGGGCTTCTTATTTAGTTCAAAAAATCTGCGGCGGAAAAATTGCCAAAGGGATAATTGACGATTATTCTCAAAAAACTTTTGCTCGAAAAATAAACTTGGACCTTAAAAAAAGCGAAAAAATATTAGGATTGAAATTAGATAAAAATAAAGTTATTCAGACTCTTAAAAAATTAGAAATAAAAATTTTGAAAAATAAAGAAGATAAATTATTGTTAGAAATTCCAACCTTTCGGCCGGATTTAGCAATAACCGAAGACTTAACCGAAGAAATCGGCCGGATTTACGGTTTTAATAATATCAAATCTCACATTCCTAAAGTTTCGGTTATTCCACCGCAAAGAAACGATAATGTTTTTTGGGAAGGAGTTTCTAAAAATATTTTAAAAGAGGCCGGTTTTTCCGAGATTTATAATTATTCTTTTGTTGACGAAAAAACAGCCCAGATTTTATCGCTGAATAAGAAGAAAATAATTGAAATCGAAAATCCGACCAGCGTTGATTATAAATATCTTAGACCTTCTTTAATCCCCAATTTATTAAAGAATTTAAAAGAAAATTTAAAATATTTTAAAAATATTGAAATTTTTGAACTGGGCAACGTTTATAAAAAAGAAGATAATCTAGAGAAAAGATATTTAACCGGTTTGATTTCCAGTCCCGGTTCCGGGCCCGAAGATTTTTATCGAGCCAAAGGGGTATTAGATCTATTATTAAATAAATTAGGAACGGTTGGAATTTGGTACGATGAAGTTCGGGCAACGCCGGGAGAATCGGCAATTTTTATTTGGCAACCGGAAAGGGGAGCGGAAATAAAAATAGGAAATGAAGAAATCGGATTTTTGGGCGAGATAAATCTTAGAACATTGGAAAAATTAGGGATTTCCCAGAAAGCCGTAATTTTTGACATTGATTTTGAAAAATTGCAAAAGATTTGTTTAGAAGAGCACGAATACGAATCTCTTTCCAGGTTTCCTTCGGCAATTAGAGATTTGGCCGTTTTAATCCCCAAAGAGATTAAAGTAGTTCAGGTATTGAACGTAATAGAAAACGTCGGCGGTATATTAATTAGAGACATCGATTTGTTTGATATTTACGAAGGTAATGAAATCCCAGAAGGAAAAAAGAATTTAGCTTTTCATATAATTTATCAAGCCAAAGACCGAACCTTAAAAAGGGAAGAGATTGACGAAATCCAAAGAAAAATAATAAAAGCTTTAGAGGAAAACCCGGAATGGGAAGTGAGAAAATAATCGCTAACTAATAAAAATTAATAATTAACCGTTAAATCTTAATAAGTAGCCAATAAAATTTATGCCAAAGAAAAAAAGTATTCAAGAAGAAAAGGAAATAAAAAAACAATCTTACAATGCCGGAGATATTTACGTTCTTAAGGGCTTGGAACCGATAAGAAAAAGACCGGGAATGTATATCGGTTCCACCGGCCCTGAAGGTTTGCATCATTTAATCTGGGAATGCGTAGACAACGCTTTAGACGAAGCAATGGCCGGTTACGCTAAAAATATAGAAATAAGCTTACTGCCCGGAAATAGGATTAGAACGGCTGACGACGGAAGAGGAATCCCGGTAGAAAAACATCCTCAAACCGGGAAATCGGCCCTAGAGACGGTAATGACCACCCTTCATGCCGGAGCAAAATTCGGCGGCAAGGCTTATCAGGTAGCCGGCGGACTGCACGGCGTAGGAGTTTCAGTAGTTTGCGCTTTATCTACTTGGATGAGAAGCGAAGTTTGCCGAAATAATAAAAGATATGCTCAAGAATACGCTAAAGGAACGGTAAAAACGCCGGTAAAACAAATCGGAGCTTGTCGGCAGACCGGCACTTCGGTTACTTTTGAACCCGATCCAGAAATATTTAAAGATACCAGATTCGAATTTAAAAAAATTTTAAATCATCTTCGGCAGCAAGCTTATTTAACCAAAGGAGTGAGGATAATAATTAGAGACTTGCGAGACAAAGACGCGGCTAATCATTCTTTTTACAGTTTCTATTTTGAAGGAGGATTACAGTCTTATATAAAATATCTAATTCAAGGAAACGCTCCGCGGCAAAAAAATATTTTCTATACTATTGGCCAGGTAAACGGAGTTTTGGTTGAAGGCGCTTTTCAATATACGGAAGAAAGAGAATGTTACGAAGAAAGTTTTGCCAATAATATTTGTACCGGCGAAGGCGGTTCTCATTTAACCGGTTTCAGAACCGCTTTAACCAGAACCTTTAACGATTACGCTCGAAAAGAAGGTTATCTGAAAGAATCCGAAGAGAATTTATCCGGAAACGACATTCGAGAAGGATTTACCGGCGTTATTTCGATAAAAATAGAAAATCCTCAATTTGAAGGTCAAACCAAAGCCCGATTGGGAAATCCTGAAGCTAAAGCAGCGGTGGAAAAAGTCGTTAACGAAGGTTTAACTGATTTTTTAGAAAGAAACCCTCAAGACGCCCGGGTAATTATTGAAAATTGTCTTTTGGCTCAAAAAGCCAGGAATGCTGCCAAAGCGGCCCGCCAGACGGTTTTAAGAAAAGGCGCTTTAAGCGGACTGACTTTGCCCGGTAAATTGGCTGACTGTTCTTCTCGCAAACCGGAAGAATCGGAAGTTTATATTGTCGAGGGAGAAAGTGCGGCCGGTTCGAGCAAGCAAGGACGGGACCGGCGTTTTCAGGCGATTTTGCCTTTGCGGGGCAAAATTTTAAACGTAGAAAGGGCTCGTTTTGATAAAATTTTAGCTTCAAAAGAAATAAGATCGCTGATTATTGCCTTAGGGACGGCCGTAGCCGAAGACTTTAATTTAAGCAAATTAAGATATCATAAGATTATTATAATGACCGATGCCGATGTGGACGGTTCTCATATTCGAACTTTGCTTCTGACTTTGTTTTACCGTCATTTTCAGCCGTTAATTGAAAACGGTTATTTGTATATTGCCCAGCCTCCTTTATATCGAATTCAATTAGGCAAAAGAATAGAATACGCTTATAACGAAGACGATAAAGCGGAAATTTTAGGAGATATGAAAAAAGAAAAACAAAATCCTTCCATTCAGCGTTACAAAGGATTGGGAGAAATGAACCCGGACCAACTTTGGGAGACAACCATGAATCCTCAGAACCGGATTTTACTGCAGGTTAATATTGAAGACGCCAAAAAAGCCGACCATATTTTCGATACTTTGATGGGGGATGAAGTATTGCCGCGGAAGAAATTTATTCAAGTCCACGCTAAAGCGGTAAAGAATTTGGACATTTAAGGCTTTACTTTTTAAAAGAATTAATTTATTCTAAAATAAATATAAACTAAAAAAATAAACATATGAAAAAAATTAAAAAAATATTTTTAGTCAGTTTTTTATTCATATTATTTTCTTGTTTCAGCGGTCAAGCAGAAGCGATAAGCATTGACGAGCTTAAGGCTACGATAATTCAGCTTCAGGCTCAAATTATTCAGTTACAGAATCAATTAACTCAACTTAATCAAGCTAAGACGCAGACGGTTAGCGGCTTATCTTCTAAATTTAATATTGATTTAAGATTGGGAGACAAAGGAGTTGAAGTGGCGAATTTGCACGAGACTTTAGAAAAAGAAGGATTTAGCGTTGGCGAGGAAAGAAATACGAGTTATTTCGGAAAACTTACTTTTGCCGCCGTAATCGGTTTTCAGGAAAAATACGCGGCTGATATTTTAACTCCTTTAGGTCTTAAAAACGGAACAGGTTTTGTGGGAGTCAGCACCAGGTCAAAACTGAGAAATCTTTACGGTTTTGCTTTTCAAGAAGGAGCTTCTTTAATTAGCGCTTCCTTTAGTTACTCTTTGTATTCTGTTCTAGAGAACGAACCTTACGCCGTTATCACTGTTAATTTGTCAACCTCCAGCGATAAAGATATTAGCGTTGATTATCAGACTTTCAAAGGAACGGCCATGCCTGAAATAGATTACAAATCAACCGGCGGAACATTAAATTTTATTTCCGGTCAAACTTCAAAAACTTTTCAAGTTCAAATTATTGACGATACCCTCGCTGAAACCGACGAAACCGTTATCTTAAAACTTTTAAACCCTAAAAACGCGGTATTAAGGAGTCAAACCGAAGCCGAGCTTGCTATTATAGATAACGATCATACAACTCCAAGCGTTTATTTTAATCCTTTATTTTACAGCGTTGATGAAAGTTCGAGCATTATTTTAAACGTATCGCTTTCCCATTCCACTCCCGATACGGTGACTGTTGATTATCAAACCTCAAACCTCACCGCCATGGCCGGCAGCGATTACCAGGCGGCAAACGGAACTTTAACCTTTGCTCCTTATGAGACTTCGAAGAATATCCAAGTTTCAATTATTAACGATAATCAAATTGAAGGAGACGAATATTTTAATGTTACTTTAAAAAACCCAACTAAGGCTCAACTTGGTTTACGGTTTAAGGCTACTGTGACTATTAAAGACGATGAGCAGGCATTACCCACGGTTTATTTTGATCCGATTTTAAGCAGCGTTAATGAAAATTCCAGCGCGATTTATCTTACTGTCAGGCTCTCCGCCGTTTCGGCTGTTAATGTTAATGTTGGTTACGAAAGTTCCGATTTCACCGCCACGGCCGGCAGCGATTACCAGGCGGTAAATTCCAATTTGACTTTTTATCCCGGTCAAACTTCTAAAACAATACCAATAATTATTTTGAACGACAGCGTTTACGAAGGCAATGAAACGTTCAATGTTACTTTAAAAAATCCGGTTAACGCAGAACTTAATTTTATTTCAAAGAAAGCCAAAGTTACGATTAACGATGACGAAGAAGCGCTGCCCAAAGTTTCTTTCAGCCCGGTATTCTACAGTGTTAACGAAAACGAAGCCAGTGTTATTCTTTACGTATCTTTATACGGCGCTTCTAATAATACGGTAAGCGTAAATTATCAGACATATAATTTC
>Ga0209164_1000398_pt1 | contig 109195 bp, 104 predicted proteins | sample MTBNYHSulfiMetaG_FD_187458 | JGI IMG/M metagenome (GOLD analysis project Ga0209164, IMG submission 187458) | Enrichment culture microbial communities from rom New York Harbor, USA that are MTBE-degrading - MTBE-NYH (New York Harbor Sulfidogenic)... | ecosystem: Environmental > Aquatic > Marine...
GACGTCTATACTGTTTCACCCAGGAAGAAACTGCTGGGCAAAGGACAGAAACTCAGTAAATCAGTGATCCTCCACATCCAGAGATACAACCTGACCGTCGGCGTTGAACAGCCCATAAAGGTGAGCGGGCCCGATTGATGAAGAGAATGAGGCTTCCCGCGCCTGACCGGGCGAAGTTTCTTTTCGGCATCGGCCGCCGGCCCGGGCGCCCCCCACAGGATGTGCCTCCAGCACTTCTTTAAGAATACGCCTTCACTTCGTCCTCCTGTCTGCCCCACGTCCCAATTCCGTCCAAGCCCAACGCCCTAGTCGTGGGCCAGGGCCGCCTCCAAGAACGCCGGGGGCAAGCGCCTCAGCCACGGCGGAGCGAACTATCCAGAGCTAGGTCTTTTATCCCCTCTTGACACGAGACCCCGCTCCCGTCAGAATGGGAGAACAAATGTTCTCTAAGGAGGCGCGGTCATGCCCTTTCCGGCGGACCGGCCCCGGGCCATCGTCCACCTGAACGTGACCGACTTCCCGGCCGCCCTGGAGCGGCTGAAGGACCCGGCCCTGGCCGGCCGGCCGGTCATCGTCGCCTTTCCCGGCGCGGCCAGGGCCCGGGTGCTGGACATGAGCGAGGAGGCTTTTCAGGCCGGGGTCCGCAAGGCCATGTCCCTGGACAGGGCCCTCCGGCTCTGCCGGGGGGGGCGCGTCGTCCCGCCCGACCCAGAGCTGTACGGCCGGGCCATGGCCCGCCTGGTCGGGCTGGCCCTGGAGCACTCGCCCCTGGTCGAGGCCGGCCGGGGCGACGGCCACCTCTACCTGGACCTGACCGGGACGCTGCGCCTCTGGGGGGCGCCCCAGGACGCGGCCCGACGGCTCAGGCAAAGCATCCGGGCCGCCCTGGCCCTGGACCCGGTCTGGACCCTGGCCCCCAACAAGCTGACGGCCAAGGCGGCCAGCCGGCTGGTCAGGCCGGCCGGCGAGCTGATCGTCCCGCCCGGCCAGGAGGAGAGCCTCCTCCGCCCCCTGCCCATCGGACTCCTGCCCGGCCTGGAGAGGGAGGACCTGCTGGCCTTCCGGGACTTCAACGTCAGGCGCGTCGGACAGGCCGGGCTGTGGAGCCGGGATCAACTGGTGGCCGCCTTCGGCCCCCGGGGCGGTTACATCCACCGGCTGGTCCGGGGCCGGGACGACTCGCCGGTCCTGCCCCCGGGCCGGGCGCCCCAGGCCATCAGCCACGAGCGCGAGCTGGGCGACGACAGCAACGACGTCGGCCTGGTCGAGGCCGTCCTCTACGGCCTGGTGGAGCAGGCCGGCTGCGAGCTCCGCCGGAGCGGCCGGGCGGCCCGGCGGGCCGCGGTCAGGCTGGACTATTCCGACGGGGTCCGGATCACCCGCCAGCGGACCGACCGGGCCGGCACGGCCAGCGACCCGAAGCTCTTCGCCCTGGCCAGGGCGGCCCTGGACCTGGCCTGGGTCAGGCGGGTCAGGCTGCGCCGCCTCCAGCTCATCTGCGACCGCCTGGCCGAGCCGCCGGCCCAGCTGGAGCTCTTCCCCGAGGAAGACCGCTCCTCCCGGCGGGCCGAGCAGGTCCAGGCGGCCGTTGATCGGGTCCGCCGGCGCTTCGGGGCCGGGGCGATCCTGACCGGCCGGGGTCTCGGCCTGGAGGGGTCTTGATCGCCCTGGCCTGCCGCTCCCATTACTCCCTGCTCCGGGGCACGGCCGCGGTCCCGGCCCTCTGCCGGGCCGCCCGCCAGCGGGGCTACAGCCGCCTGGCCCTGACCGACTCGGACAACCTCTACGGCCTGTGGGCCTTCCTGAGGCACTGCCGCCACAACCAGCTCAGCCCCATCGTCGGGGCCGAGCTGACCGAGCCCGGCTCCGGCCGGCGGGCGGTCTGCCTGGTCGAGAGCGAGGCCGGCTTCGCCAACCTCTGCCGCCTGATAACCCGCCGCCACGACGGCGATTTCGACCTGGGCCGGGACCTGCTCGACCTGGGCCAAGGCCTCCTGGTCCTCAGTGACGACGCCGGGCTGCTGGCCGGCTGGCGGGACGCCGGCCTCAGGCCGGCCGTGCTCCTGTCCGGCCGGCCCAGCGGGGCGGGGCTGGAACTGCGCCGGCTGGCCCGGCGGCTGGGCCTGGCCGCCGCGGCAGTCCCGGACAGCTTTTTCCTGGATCCCGGGGACTACCCCCTCCATCGCCTCCTCCGGGCCGTGGCCGGCAACACCAGCCTCTCCCGGTTGTCCCCGGCCGATCTGGCCCCGGAAAGGGCCTGGCTGGCCCCGGCCGAGGAACTGCGGCGCCGCTTCGCCGCCTGGCCCGAGGCCCTCCGGGCGGTCGAGGAACTGGCCGAGCGACTGGAGTACGTCCCCGCCCCCCGGACGATCATGCCGCCCTGGGCCGACCCCCGGGGCCGGAGCGCCGGGGAGGTCCTGCGGGAGGAGGCCTTTGCCGGGGCCAGGCGGAGGTACGGCGGCGACCTGCCCGGCGCGGTGGTCGAGCGCCTGGAGCGGGAGCTGGCCCTCATCGCCGGGAAGAATTTCTCGGCCTACTTCCTGATCGTCCGGGACATCGTCCGCCGCTCGCCCCGCATCTGCGGCCGGGGCTCAGGGGCGGCCTCGCTGGTGGCCTACTGCTTGGGGATAACCAACGTCTGCCCCCTCAAGTTCAACCTCTACTTCGAACGCTTCCTCAACCCCGGCCGGAGCGACCCGCCGGACATCGACGTCGACTTTGCCTGGGATGAGCGGGACGGAATCATCGCCTCGGTCCTGGCCCAGCACTCCGGACGGAGCGCCATGGTCTGCAACCACGTCCTCTTCCAGGGCCGGATGGCCATCCGGGAGACGGCCAAGGTCTTCGGCCTGCCCGAGCGGGAGATCAAGCGGACCATGAAGCGCCTGCCCTGGCTCAGGGGGCCGGCCGAGGAGGGGACCGGCTTCTACCCCCGCCGCCAGGCCCTGCCCCGGGGGGCTGACCCCTCGCTCTGCCCGCCGCCCTGGCCGGAGGTCCTCGGCCTGGCCCAGCGGCTGGTCGGCGCGCCGCGCTGCCTGTCGGTCCATCCCGGCGGGGTGGTCATCACCCCCGGGCCCATCGAGGCCTTCGCCCCCATCGAGACCGCGGCCAAGGGCGTGCCCATCATCCAGTGGGAAAAGGACGGCGCCGAGGAGGCTGGCCTGGTCAAGATCGACCTCCTGGGCAACCGCAGCCTGGCCGTCATCCGCGACGCCGCGGCCGGCGTCCGGGCCAACGGCCGCCCCTTCAACGAGGCCGGCTGGGAGCCCGAGGACGACCCGGCCACCCAGGCCCTGGTCGCCCGGGGCGGGAGCATGGGCTGCTTCTACATCGAGTCCCCGGCCACCCGGCTGCTCCAGCAGAAGGCCGGCCTGGGCGACTACGAGCACCTGGTCATCCACTCCTCGATCATCCGGCCGGCGGCCAACGACTACATCCAGGAGTACCTCCACCGCCTCAAGGGCGGGGCCTGGCGGCCGATCCACCCCCTGGTCGAGGACATCCTGGCCGAGACCTACGGCATCATGGTCTACCAGGAGGACGTCTCCCGGACGGCCGTGGCCCTGGCCGGCTTCTCCCACGCCGAGGCCGACCGGCTGCGCAAGATCATGACCAAGAAGGACCGGGAGTACGAGCTGGCCGACTATCGGGAGTGCTTTACCGCCGGCTGCCGGGCCAGGGGCGTGGAGGCGGCGGTGATCGAGGCCGTCTGGGCGATGATGCTCAGCTTCGACGGCTACAGCTTCTGCAAGCCCCACTCGGCCTCCTACGCCCGGGTCAGCTACCAGGCCGCCTTCCTCAAGACCCACCACCCGGCCGAGTTCATGGCCGCGGTCATCTCCAACCAGGGCGGGTTCTACTCCACCTTCGCCTACGTCTCCGAGGCCCGGCGGCTGGGGCTGAAGGTGCTGCCGCCGGACCTGAACGAGAGCCAGGTCCGCTGGACCGGCCGGGACGAGGAGATCCGGGTCGGGCTGATGGCCGTGGGGGGCCTGGGCCAGGAGACCCGTACCCGCCTCGCGGCCGAGCGGGCCCGGCGGCCCTTCGCCGACCCGGCCGACTTCCTCGACCGGGTCCGGCCGGCCGAGGACGAGGCCCGGGCCCTGATCGCCGCCGGGGCCTTCGACTCCCTGGCTAAGGGCCGGAGCCGGGCCGCCCTCCACTGGGAGCTGGCCCGCCGGCGGAACCGGCCGGCCGGGCCGGGGGAGGGCCTCTTCGCCGGGCCGGAAGCGCCGGCCCCGGACCTGCCCCCGGACTGAGCGACGGAGCGGCTGCGGCGGCAGTTCGCCGTCCTGGGCTTCCTCTGCGACTGCCACCCCCTGGTCCTCTTCCGCTCCCGGCTGGCGGGACTGGGGCTGATCGAGGCCGCCGCGATCCCCCAAAACGCCGGGCAACGGGTCAGCCTGGCCGGCTGGCTCATCACCGGCAAGACCGTCTCGACCAAACGCGGCCAGGCCATGCAGTTCCTGACCTTCGAGGACGAAACCGGCCTGGTCGAGACGGTCCTCTTCCCCCAGGCTTACCGCCGCCTGGCCGGACTGCTGGACTGGAACCGGCCTTTTCTGCTGCGGGGCTCGGTGAGCCTCAACTACGGCGCGGCCACCCTGGAGGTCGATCAGGCAACGCCCCTGGGCGGGCTCGGCTGAGGGGCGGGCAGGGCGGCCAGGATCGCCACCAGGTCGGCCCAGCCGGTCAGGAGGCGGGCGGCCCGCAGATCGGGCTGGCGGAAGGACAGGAAGGTCAGCCCGGCCTCGGCGGCGGTCAGGCGGTCTACCTCGGAGTCGCCGATGTACCAGGCCGCCTCGGCCGGGAGCCCGAAGCGCTCCAGGATGAGGCGGACGCCCTCCGGGTCGGGCTTGGGCCGGGCCACGTCGGCCGCGGTGACGACCATTTCGAAGCGGCCGGCCAGGCCCAGCCGGTCCAGGAAAAGCCCGGCCTCGGCGCCGCTGTTGGTGTTCATGGCCCGTCTGAGCCCCAGGGCGGCCAGGCGGTCTAGCATCTGGACCAGGCCCGGCTGGACCTTGAGGTGGGGGACCAGGCGGGACCAGTCGTACTCGGTTACGGCCCGCCTGGCCTGGGTCAATAGGTCCGGGGGGATCATGAAGACCAGGCTTTCGTCCACGGTGTGGATGAAGCCGAAGGCCTCCTCCTGGGCCGACATCGGGCCCAGTCCGACGGCCTCCCGGATGCCGTTGAAAAAGACTTGATGGGTGGCCCGGGAATCGAGAACCACCCCGTCGCAGTCAAAGATGACCGCCCGGGGGCGGCCGCCGAAAAGGAGGGACAACTTGGCCTCCCTTGCCGCGAGGCGGGCCGGATTCGAGAGATTATAGCCTGGACCGGCCGGGCTGGGGAAGGGAGCGCCCGGAGTGTCGGGGCAGCGGCCGCCCTTGGCCGGAAGAGTTCGGATGGACTGAAGAGGGGTTCTGTTTCCCGGTGGGTCCGGCGAAGTAACTCGGGGGGTTATCCCCTGGGCAAACCGTTGGCGGCCCGCCTCCTGACCGTCGCGCCCTGGTCGGGCTCGGCGATGGCCGGATCGCTGTTCAGCCAGACGCTGGCTGGGGTGTCCAAATACTGGGACAGCCTGAGGGCGACATCGGCCGTTATGGTTAGACGGCCGTTCAGGATCCCCACAATCTGGCCGGGATCCAGGCCTATGCCCTTGGCCAGGCGGTTGGCGCTCAGACCCCGGGCGGCCAGTTCGTCCTGGAGGATCTCACCGGGAGAAGTGGGCGTTCTTGTATCGGCCATTCTTCGCGCCTCTTTGGAGGTGGTACGGTAGTCGAACAATATACAGCCCGCCTGCCTGCTACGCAAACGAAATCCAACCTGAAGGTATGGATCGGGCCGGGGTTGGAGCCTGGGTCGCCAGGGGGCCTCAAGTGTAGCTCTGGTGGTCCCGCTGTTCTTCTTCGGCAAGCCGCTCAGTCGCCCTCGATGATCACCTCGGCGGCCAGCCTGGCCCCCAGGCCGGGCAGGAGGGCGCATTTCTCGTAGCCCTGGGCCTTTTTGAAGGCCTCGAAGTTCTCCTGGCTGGCTCTGGAGTCTAAGTAGCGGCCAAAGACGACCTTCTCCTGAATATCCGGGCACATGATCGAGCCGAAGGTCTCCTTGAAGCGAGCGATGAACTTTCGGGCCGCGGTCATGGTCCGGCCGGTGGCCTCGTAATCCTCCAGGCCGTCGCCTCCGAAGTACAGGCCCAGGCCGATGAGGGATCCGGTCACCGCCCCGCAGATGCCGCCGGTCATGCCGAAGCCGGGGAAGGGCGAGAGGGCCCTGATGATGGACAGGTCGCCCAGTCCGAACTCCTCCATCAGGGCCAGGGCGCTGCCCTTGGAGCAGGAGTGGGTCAGGTACTCGTACTCGGCCCCTCTGGCCTCCACCCGGGCCAGGATCTCATCTTTTTGGGCCAGCAGTTCGGCCCGGTCCAGTCCTTTGGGCCGGAAGCCCGAGGTCAGCAGCCTCTCGGCCCGCTGCCGGATGGCGGGGAGGTCCCATGCTCTCGAGGCCAGCTCCTCGAGGCGCTTTTTCAGATCGTCCGAATCGATCATCTCTCCCCCTTTTGGTTCCGTGCGGCCAAGGCTGACTGGGGATGCTCTCAGTCCCGCTCACCCAAGGTTCAATCATCCTCTTCGGTTTATCAGCCCCCAACCGAGCCCTGTAAAATATTTATCTCCATAATGTCGATGATCATATCAGGTCATATTTGGTGACTTGCCATCTGTCAATTTTTTCGAACGCCTGCTCGGCCGCTGCCAGAATTAATTTAATATCAGCTGGTTTGGTGAAAAAATCATCAAAGCCGGCCCGGCGGCACTCCAGGATGCTGAACAGGTCAACGTGTCCGGTGAGGGCGTAAATAATCCCTAACGGGTTGTCTTTTCTGATCTTCTTGCAGAGATCTATACCGCTCATCCCCGGGAGATTGAGGTCAAGAAACATGACCATGATGCTTTCTTTTTTCAAAATATCTATGGCGCTCTCCGCGCTGTCCGCTAATAATATCTTATAGCCGGCATCCTTAAAAGCCTTTTCGAAAAGATCCCTTATCATATATTCGTCATCTACGACTAAAACCTTTTTCTGGCTCATCTGATCGTCCTCAAAACCTGGTCTGGGTCGCGTTCCATCTGCCCAAACGCCTGAAGCATCGCCGAGTTGGAATTTGACGAGTAGCGCCGCCGCCGGCCCGTTTTTGTCTTGTCAAAGGATGCGGGACCGGCCTTCTGGCGAACGCGGCCTGGGAGAAATCCCGCGATCCGGCGGTCCTTTTCTTATTACCCGATTGAAAAGTCACGAAAAGTGAACCTACTTCGCCCAGGCAATCGTGTCAAGTATCGGATGCGGGGACGGGCCGCGGCCAGCGAGCCTTACGAAAGATCCGGCCAACGGACGAGGACGCGCCCAAGGAGAAGGCCATTCGAGGCGGCGCCCGATCCCCAGACCAAATCCCGGCGATAGAGGCCCGGCCTTTGCCCCGGAGAAACTCGGCCCGTTTCAGCCGGCCACCACGGCCAGGGCCTCCGGCCTGGTTTCGGCCAGGGGGATTATCCTGGGGAAGCCGGCCATGGCAAAGACCTCGCGGACGTTGGGCTGGAGCCCGAAGAGGCAGAGGCCGCCGCCGCTGGCCTGGACGCTCTTGACCAGCATGAGCAGAACTCTGAGCCCGGCGCTGGAGATGTACTCCAGCTCGCTCAGGTCGCCCACCAGCCGGGTTTCACCGGCGGCCAGCCAGTCCCGGGTCATCTTCTCGACCTCGGGCGAGGCCACCGCGTCCAGGCGCCCCTTGAGGCTGAAGACCATTGCTCCACCTTCCTTGACCAGACCAACCTCCATCTGCCTCTCCCTGGATCCTGCCGAGCTCTCCTCGGAAGCCAACTTTTTGGCCACGGTGAAGACGTTCCTGCCCTGGCGCCTCTCGTAGGCCAGTTCGTCCATGAGCCGCCGGATGAAGTGGATGCCCAGCCCGCCGGCTTTCCTCTCCTCCAGGCCCAAATCCGGCGAGGGCTGGTCGACCTCAAGGGGATTGAACTCGGCGCCCGAATCCTCGACCTCGATGATGAGCTTGCCCGCCTGGACCCGGGAGCCGATCCGGATCGGCTGCTCGACCCCGGGACCGTAAGCGTACTTCATCACGTTGGTGACGATTTCCTCGAGGGTCAGTTCCAGGGCAAAGACCTGGTCCCGGTCCAGGTTCAGGTCCCGGCTCAACCGGCCGATCCACTCCCGGAGCCGGACCAGCTCGGCCAGATCATTGGCCAGGATCAGCTCCCCGGTCATCGGCTCTCCTGGGAAAAGGACGGTCGACCTGAACTGGGCTTTACCGCCATTGGCCCGGCCAAGTCAACGACTGAATGGATCGGACGGGCCCAGAGGCCGCCCCGAAGGCTCTAATAGCGGGCCGAGGCCGCGCTCCTGGCCGGGCCCTGGTCGGCCCAGCCGTCCTGCTCGTGAATGCGCTGTCCGGCCTTCTGAATCAGGTCCTGGACCCACAGAAAGGCGTCGACCACTTCGGGGTCGAACTGGGAGCCCCGGCCGTTGGTGATCAGGCGCACAGCCGCGGCGTGGGTCATGGCCTCGCGGTAGCAGCGGTTGGAGGTCAGGGCGTCGTAGACGTCGGCCACGGCCACGATGCGGGCGGCCAGGGGGATGTCCTGGCCCCTGAGCCCCAGGGGATAGCCGCTGCCGTCGTAGCACTCGTGGTGGAAGTAGGCGATCTCCCGGCCCAGATGGATGAAGCTCTTTTCGCCCAGCCTCTGGTCGATCGCCCCCAGGGTGTCGCCGCCGATGGCCGCGTGGGTCTTGATGACGTCGTACTCCTTGGGGGTGAGCTTGTCCGGCTTGAGCAGGATCTCGTCCGGAATGGCCACCTTGCCCAGGTCGTGCAGGACACAGGAGTCGACCAGCACGGCGATGTAGTCCTCGGTCATAGTCTCCTGGTAGGCCTCGAACTGGCTCAGCCGCCGGGCGATGAGGACGCAGTAGACCTGGATGCGCTCCAGGTGCTGGCCGGTGGACTTGTCCCGGGACTCGGCCAGCTTGGCCAGGCCGTAAATGGAGGCCCGCTGGGTGTTGGCCAGCAGGGCCCGGCCGTTGCGCAGCTCCTCCATCTTCCGCATCAGGTCCTGGTCCTTCTTGCGGACCTTGATCTCCAGGCCCTTGCTGTAACGCTCCAGCTTCTGCCTCAGCCTCTCCAGGTCCAGGCGGAGGAGGTACTCCCTGACCCTGAGCTTCTGGTTGATGTAGGCCGCGGTGAGGGCGATCAGCAGGGCCGAGGACAGGAACATGTTGTTGGAGATGAGCAGAGCCGGGTTGTCAGGCTGGCTGAAGAGCAGGACCAGGCCGATGTAGATCAGGTAGAGGGCGGCGCAGTGGAGGAGGATGATGCCCAGGCTGACCGGGATCACGACCGAGAAGCCGATGAAGACCAGATTCAGGCCGGCGTAGTAAGGGGTGGAGTAGCCGCCCAGGTCCAGGATCATCTTGATTATGGAGAGACCGACGGCATAGAAGGCGGCCACGCCGAGATAGAGGCTTTTGTGCCCCAGGTTCCAGCGCCGGTTGACCAGGAGGAGGACCAGGCAGGCCAGGGAGGCCAGGAGGCGGTAAGACATGAACCGGCTGAACATCTGGGGGTAGAGGAAGCGGTCGATGATCCCGAACATGGGCACCAGGATGATGCCCATCATCAGGATGACGTCCACCCTGAAGACGATCAGCGGGGCCTGATCCTTCTGAAACCGAACCGCGCCGTCCTTGTCCAGTCTGGGAGACATACGTTCAGCTCTACGCCCTCAGGCAGCTCCAGGGGCCGGACTCATATTTTCCTTAACGTCTCCCGGCTCAAGCGACTTTAAAGCCCACGGCGAAGAGATTTATTTTCTGCTCCTCGCTCAGGACCTCCACGTTTTCCCCGAAGGGTGTTTCCGCGAACAGATCCTGGAGTTCATTTTCGTCACGATGAATGAGATTCCAATGCAAAATCTGATCCATAAAGACTCGATTGGGATTGTTGGCGCCAAAATTCCCGATGACAAATATTCCGCCGGGCTTGAGATGCTCGAAGCAGCGACCGGCCAGGGCCTGGAAGAGCCGCCGGTCCAGATAGTCGGTCAGACCGGCCGAATAGATGATGTCGTAGAGCCCCAGGTTGTGCCGGACCCGGCCCAGGGACCACTTGACCACGTCGTCCTGCATGAGGCGGACCGCGGCCCGGTGAGAGAAGACGTTGACCTGGCGGTTGGTGTACTCCAGGGCCTCCTGGTCGACGTCGATGCAGACGGCCTCGATCTCCTCGGTGGAGTCGAAGGCGCCCAGGAAGTCGAACAGCTCGCGGTTCGAGCCGCAGGCCAGGTTCATGATCCGGATCCTGTCCCCGCCGGCCAGCTTCTCCCGGGACCAGTCTTCCAGGCGCCGGCTCAGGAGCTCGCGGCGGCCCCTGACGGCCTTGGCCGCGGCGGTGTTGAGGCACCAGCCGTCCACCAGGACGCCCAGCTTGCCGTCGCCGGTGGGCTGATTCTGGTAGATCATCTCCATCATCAGGTAATCGCCGGCGTAGCCCTTGGGCTTGAAGTAGGCCCTTTCGGCGAAGCGGCTGCGCATGAAGTAGGGGAAGATCTCCTTGAAGACGAATCCCCAGACGTAGTCCTCGGTCTTGGGTTCGTCGAGCCGGGACTGGCAGTCCTGGAGCTGCTCGTTGAACTCGTCCAGCATCCGGTTGCACTTGTCCCGGTGATCCGGGGCGATCTCCGGGCTCGCGTCTAGCTGGAGCTTGTAGCAGAGGTCGAAGAAGTCGGCTTTGAAGGTCTCGACCATTTTACTGGCCAGGCGCCACTCCGGGGTTTGGAAGAAGCGCGAGGGCAGGGGCCGGGGCTCGGTGAAGGTCCTCCGCCCCGCGGCCAGGGAGGCGGCGTAGGCGGTCAGCGGCTCCCTCTCCTCGAGCACGCGCCGGAACTTGGCGCAGATGGACCGGGCCATGAAGGTGACGAATTGGGCGTAGAGATCCGGATCCTCCTGCCTGAGGTCCTTGACCTGCTCCCGCTCGAAGATGCGGATGATCGAATCCTCGGCCGCTCGGATGTCCCGGACGCGGGAAACCCCGTCGAAGAAGCCGATTTCACCGAAGAAGCTCCCCCGGCCGATCAGAGCGACCACGATCTTGGTGCCGTCGACTGTGTAGGAGACCTCGACGCTGCCCTTTTCGACGTAGTAGAGGGCCCGGGCCTGACTGCCCTTGAAGACGACCTCCTGGCCCTTTCTGAAGGGCGCCGGTCTGGAGATGGCCAGAATCCGCTGGAGAGTTTTTTCTGGAATGGCCCGGAGCTGTTCTTCCAGTTCAGGGGCCACTAGCCCCGGGGAGTCAGCAGTTTCGTCCACCACCATCGAGCCTCCGTCAGATCCCCGCCCATCCCGGGACCATGTTATAGGAGAAGTATTGGATTAATCAAGCGGGTTTAACCGATGCCGCCGGGGATCGGGGCCGGCCGGGCCGGTCTTCAACGGGCGGGCCGATTTTTGACCGGGCCCAGGGGCGGGGTGATGAACTCCAGGGCGCAGGTTCTGGGCTCCGGCCCAGCCGACTCTTCCCTGGGGGGTGAAGTCGTGTTATAAAGAGCCGCACGTAATGGCTTTTCAAGCCAATTGGACCCGATAATCAGGAGTCGGATGTGACTCTGAGGAGGACGATCGCCCGGGCGGGCCTATGGTTCCTGATCCCGTTGTTAGCGCTGATTTTTTCTCAGACGGGCGTTGACGTATCGGGTCGGGCCGGGGCAACCCTGGCCCAGGCCGCCCAGGAGAACCAGTTGGTGGAGGCCATCAAGCGGGTCGACTCCATCAGCTACCGGCTCAGAGAGACCACTTTCATCAGCGGGTCCAACCGGGAGAAGAAGAAAGTCACCACCGAAGTTTTCCCTCTGATCGACAAGAAGGAGCAGGAGTTTCAACTCAAGATTGAAAGCGTCTTCGAAGGGGTCGGCTACGCCAAGGCCAGTCTGGGCAGCGATGAATTTGACTGCGATTACACGGTCACCTGCACCATCTACTTGAACGACAAAGAGATCAAGAAATTCGCCAGGAAGCGCCAGTACGCCTACGAGTCCAAGGGCAGCGGTCGCAGATTCAAGAGGATCTGGAAGAAGTCTCCCTACGAAAATCCGGTCCTCAACGAAGAGATCGTGGCCTATCCGGTGGCCATTATCGTCAAGGATGAATACCCCGAGACTCTGCCCGGATCGATTCTGTTTACGACGGAACCTCTGCCGGAAGCGCTGCCCTAGATTTGATTTCAGACTCTGTTGGCGATCTCGATACGTCTGGATGAAGCCGGGCGGCCGGGCACAAGCTGGAGAGAGACAATGAGGCTCAAGCTCAGGGACAGGGTCATCGGGCTGGCCTGCGTGGCGGCGCTGCTGCCCGTCCTGGTCGTCCTGGCCATCACCGTGGTCCAGAAGAACCGCGTCAGCGAGCGGGTGGCCAGCGAGCTGGACGTTCTGGCCCGGGCCAACATCGCCCAGATCTCCCGGGACGTCTACCGCCTCTGCCAGACCACCAACGAACTGACCCTCCAGCAGGCCGGCCGCGGCCTGGCCGCCGGCCAGGAGATGCTCAGTCAATCGGGCGGGGCGGCTCTGGGCCAGGAAAAGGCCTCCTGGGAGGTGGTCAATGAATTGACCGGTCTGACCAAGACCTTGACGCTTCCCCGGATACTCGTGGGTCAGGTCTGGCTGGGACAGAACAGCGACCCGGCCAGCCCCAGCCCGGTGGTGGACAGGATCCAGCAGCTCACCGGCGCCGACGGCGTCCTCTTCCAGCGGGTCAACAAGACCGGCGACATGATCGCCGTGGCCACGACCGTCAAGGACAAGAAGGGCCAGCGTGCCCTGGGGGCCTTTCTCAAGGCCGTGGGGTCCAACGGCAAGCCCAACCCGATCATCGCCGCCGTGCTCAAGGGCGAGACCTACAAGGGCGTGTCCCCCGGCTTCGGCCGTAAGTCGATCGTGGCCTGCGGGCCCGTCCTGGACGCGGCCAAGGAGACGGTGGGCATGCTGGCCGCGAGCGTCGAGATCGAGTCCATGACCGCCCTGCGCAAGGCCATCCTCCAGACCCAGGTGGGCAAGACCGGCTTCGTCTGGGTCGTCGGGGCCAAGGGCAAGGACCGGGGCCACTACATCATCTCCCCCGAGGGCAAGCAGGACGGGGAGAACATCTGGGAGGCCCAGGACTTTGGCGGCCGCTTCTACGTCCAGGAGCTGATCGATCGGACCCTCATGGCCCAGCCGGGCGAGGTGACTTTCGAGCGCTACCCCTTCGCCGCCGAGGGCGAAGCGGCGCCGCGGATGAAGTTCGCCGCGGTGACCTACTTCGCCCCCTGGGACTGGGTCGTCGTCGCCGGGACCTACGAGGACGACTACCTCGAGGTCAGGGTCAACGTGGACACGGCCCTGTCTCACCTGCTCCTCTGGCTGACCGTGGGCGGGCTGATCATCCTGGCCCTGGCCCTGGCCATGGCCATTTACGTCGGCGGACGGATCGCCCGGCCCATAAGCAAGATCACCGCCGTGACCCAGGAGGTCGCCCGGGGCGACCTGCAGGCGGCCGGCCAGGCCCTGGACAAGCTCAGGGGCGGGCCGGTCCCGGTGGAGCCGGCCCAGGCCGGGGAGGAGGGCAAGAGCCCCAAGAAGAGACCCCGCCCGGCCAGACGCCGGAGCCTGGCCGGCGACGAGGAGACCAGCAAGCTCCTGGCCGCGGTCGAGGCCATGACCCAAAGCCTCAACTCCCTGGTCGGCCAGGTGCAGCGCTCGGGCATCCACGTCACCGGCTCGTCCACCCAGATCGCCGCCTCGGCCCGGGAGCTGGAGGCCACGGTCAGCGAGCAGGCCGCGGCGACCAACCAGGTCAGCGCCACGGCCAAGGAGATCTCGGCCACCTCCCAGGAGCTGGTCAACACCATGGGCGACGTGTCCCAGGTGGCCTCGGAGACGGCCTCCCTGGCCGACGCCGGCCGCGCCGGCCTCTCGGGCATGGAGGCGACCATGCGCCAGCTCAAGGAGGACACCGGCTCCATCTCCTTCAAGCTGTCGGTGATCAACGAGAAGGCCAGCAACATCAACAGCATCGTCACGACCATCACCAAGGTGGCCGACCGGACCAACCTGCTCTCCCTCAACGCGGCCATCGAGGCCGAGAAGGCCGGCGAGTTCGGCCTGGGCTTCTCGGTGGTGGCCCGGGAGATCCGCCGCCTGGCCGACCAGACCGCGGTGGCCACCCTGGAGATCGAGCAGATGGTCAAGGAGATGCAGTCGGCCGTCTCCTCGGGCGTCATGGAGATGGACAAGTTCGCCGGCGAGGTCCTCCGCAGCGCCGAGGACGTCAACCGCATCAGCAGCCAGGTCGAGCGGATCATCGAGGAGGTCCAGGCCCTGACCCCTCGCTTCGAGGCGGTCAACGAGGGCATGCGCTCCCAGTCCCTGGGCGCCCGGCAAATCAGCGAGTCCATGTCCCAGCTCACCGAGACGGCCCACCAGACCTCGGAGTCGCTCCACGAGTTCCAGCGGGTGACCGCCGAGCTCAACGAAGCCGCCCGGGGCCTCCAGAACGAGGTTTCCCGGTTCAAGGTGAGTTAGCCGGCCATGCTCCTCCTCCTCTTCAACGTCGGAGCGGAGCGGTACGGCCTTGACTCCAGCCGGGTCATCGAGGTGGTTCCGGCCGTGCCCCTCAGGAGCGTACCCCAGGCGCCCGCTTACGTGGCCGGGCTGTTCCGCTACCGGGGGCGGATCGTGCCGGTCATCGACCTCTGCGCCCTGCTGGGCGGTCGACCGGCCGGCCAGTTGATGAGTACGCGGATCATCCTCTTCGATTACCCCGGTCCGAACGGGGAGAGTCGAGTCCTGGGCCTGGTGGCCGAGCGGGTGACCGACTCGCTCCTGGTCTCGGAGGACGAGCTCAAGCCGCCGGGCCTGAGCCTGCCCGGGGCGCCCTACCTGGCCCAGATCGTCGATCGACCCGACGGTCTGACTCAGTGCCTGGCCGCCGGGGAACTGCTCAGCGAGGAGGCGGCGGCCATGCTCTTCCCTGAGGAGGGGAGCGCCTCTTGACCTGGCTGGAGGCCCTGGAAGGCTTCCTGGCGGCCGAGATCGGGCTCGACAGCGAGTCGGTGGGCCGTAAGACCGTCGAGTCGGCGGCCCGCCACCGGGCCGAGGCCCTGGGCCTGGCCGGACCCGAGCTCTACGGCCCCGAGGTCTGGACCAGTCCCGGCGAGATAGAGGCCCTGATCGACGAGGTCGTGGTTCCCGAGACCTGGTTCTGGCGGGACTGGGATCCCTTCCTGGTCCTGGGCCAGCACGCCGCGGCCGAGTGGCTGACCGGCCGGAAGGGCCGGCCGCCGCGGTTGCTGAGCCTGCCCTGCTCCAGCGGGGAGGAGCCCTATTCCATGGCCATGGCCCTGTTGGAGGCCGGGCTGCCGCCCGGCGCCTTCAGCATCGACGGCCTGGACGTCTCCGGGGCGGCCCTGGAGGCGGCCCGCCGGGCCGTCTACTCCAAGGGCTCCTTCCGGGGCCAGAACCTGGGCTTCCGGGAGCGCTACTTCGAGGCCCTGCCTGAGGGCAAGTTCCGCCTCCTGGCCCCGGTCAGGGGAGCGGTGGAGTTCGGCCGGGCCAACGTCCTGGACGGCCGCCTCCCGGCCGAGCGGCCGCCCTACGAGGTCATCTTCTGCCGCAACCTGCTCATCTACCTGACCCAGCCGGCCCGCGAGCTGACCCTCCGCCACCTGGGCGGCCTCCTCGCCCCGGGCGGCCTGATTTTCGTCGGCCACGCCGAGACGCCGCTCCTGGCCGAGGCCGGCTTCGAGAGCCTCCAGCCGACCCGGGCCTTCTGCTTCCGCAAGGCCGAGACCGGCCGGGCCGTGGGGAAACCCGGGGCCAAGCCCAGGAGTCGGCCGGCGGCCAGGCCCAAGGCGGCCAAGCCGGCCCCACCCCCGAGGCCGGCCTCACCAGACCCGGCGCCTCATCGGCCGCGGCAGGCCGCTGACCAGCCGGACCTCCTGGTCCAGGCCCAGGATCTGGCCGACCGGGGCCGGCTGGATGAGGCCCTCCAGGCCGTGGGCGGCTATCTGTCCCGGAACCAGGCCAGTCCCGAGGCCCACTGCCTGCTGGGCCTCATCCACCAGGCCCGGGGCGACGACCGCCTGGCCGAGGAGTCCTTCAACAGGACCCTCTACCTCCAGCCCGACCACTACCCGGCCCTGGTCCACCTGACCCTGCTCCTGGAGCGCCGCGGCGACTCCCAGCGGGCCGGGATCCTGCGCCGGCGGGTGCGCAAGCTGGAGGCGGCCGGGGCGGGCCGGGCCCGGGCCGGCCAGGGGAGGGGCTAGACCTTGGTCCAGAAGCCGCCCTCCAACGACTGCTGGCGGGTCATCGGGGTCCAGGGCGACCGTTCCTGCCCTGAGCTTAAGGGGGTCGTCCACTGCCGCAACTGCCCGGTCTTTTCCGCGGCCGGCCGGAGCCTGCTGGAACGGGCCTCGCCCGAGGGCTATCAGGAGGAGTGGGCCGAAATCCTGGGCCAGGAGAAGGAGGCCGACGCGGCCGGCGACCTGTCGCTCATCGTCTTCCGCCTGGGCGAGGAGTGGCTGGCTCTCCAGACCAGGCTCCTGCGCGAGGTGACCTCCTCCCGGGTCGTCCGCCGGCTGCCCCATCGCCGGGGCAACGTCCTCCTGGGCCTGGTCAACATCCAGGGCGAGCTGGTCATCTGCGTCTCCCTGGCCAATTTGCTGGGCCTGGATCGGGATCAGGCCTCGGACGATCCTGACTCGCCGGGCCGGCTGGTGGTCATGGAGAACCGGGCCGAGCGTTGGGCCTTCCTGGTGGACGAGATCAGCGGCATCCACCGCTTCGACTCGAGGGAGCTGAAGCCGGTTCCGGCCACCGTGGCCCGGGCCGCGGCCAGGTACACCCGGGGTCTGCTGGACCGGGAAGGGCGCAAGATCGGCTGCCTGGACGAGGAACTCGTCCTGGAAGGCCTGGCCAGGAGCGTGCTGTGAGCGGCCAGGGCCTGGGCGACATGTCCATGCTCGAGCTCTTCCGGGTCGAGGCCGAGAGCCAGGTGGCCGCGCTCAGGCAGGGCCTTGACCAGGCCGGGGAGCGGCCTCCCTCGGACCAGGATTTTCAGGAACTGATCCGGGCGGCCCACTCCCTCAAGGGCGCGGCCCGGATCGTCGATCTCGACCCGGCCGCTCGGGTGGCCGGGGCCGTGGAGGACTGCCTGAACAGGCTCCAGGAGAGCCAGGTCGGGCTCGATCTCGGCCGGGTGGAGGTTCTTTCAAGGGCCGCGGACCTGCTGGACCGCATCGGCCGCGAGGCCGGCACCGAGGCCGGGGCCTGGCTGAGCCAGCCCGAGCCCGAGATCGAGGCACTGCTGGCCGAGCTGAAGGCCCTGGGCCAGCCCGAGCGGCGCCCGGCCCCGGCTGAGCCCAAGCCCAAGGCCCGGAAGCGGCCCCAGCCCGAGGCCGAGCCGAAGCCAGAGCCAGAGCCGGCCCCCGAACCAGAACCGGCCGGCCGGGGCCCGGAGCCGCTGGGCGACCTGTCCATGGTCGAGCTCTTCCGCCTGGAGGCCGAGAACCAGGTGGCCGTCCTCAACAACGCCCTGGTCGAGCTGGAGGCCGATCCCTCCTCGGCCGAGCGGCTGGAAGTGCTCATGCGGGCGGCCCACTCCCTCAAGGGCGCGGCCCGGATCGTCGATCTGAGCCCGGCCGTCCAGGTGGCCCACGCCCTGGAGGACTGCTTCGTCGCCGCCCAAGGCGGCCAGGTCAGGTTAGACGCCGGCCGGGTGGACGTTCTCCTGAGGGGCGTGGACATGCTGGCCCGCATCGGCCGCGAGGCCGGCGGTGAAGCGGGCGCCTGGCTTAATCGGCCCAGCCCCGAGATCGAGGCCCTGGTGGCCGAGCTGAGGTCCCTGCCCAAACAGGACTGGCAGCCGGCCGAGCAGCCGGAAGCGGCCCCGCCCCGGCCTGCGGATGAGGCCGCGCCGGAGGCCCAGCCCCGGCCCCAGGAGAAGCCCGCGCCAGAGGCTTCCCCCCGGCCGGAGCCCGCCCCCCGGCCCCCGGAAAAGGCCGCGCCGGCGGCCCGGCCCGAGGCGGATCGGGCGGTCAGGGTCAGCGCCGAGAGTCTCAACCGGCTCATGGGCCTGGCCGGCGAGTACCTGGTCGGCGAGCGCTGGCTGAGGCCCTTTGCCCAGTCGCTCCTGAGCCTGAAGAGGGACCAGCGCCAGCTCATGCTCAGCCTGGAGCGCCTCCGCCACCTGGCCAGGGACCGGACCGCCGACCGGGCCGGCCAGGACAACCTGGCCGAGGCCCAGCGCTGGATGAACCGCTGCCAGGAGCAGTTCAACCAGCGCCTGGACGAGTTCGAGGCCTTCACCCGCCGCTCGGCCAGGCTCTCCAGCCGCCTCTACAACGAGGTCATCGCCTCCCGGATGAGGCCCTTCGCCGACGGCATCCAGGGCTTCCCTCGCCTGGTCCGGGACCTGGCCCGGGAGCTGAACAAGAAGATCAGCCTCAAGATCGAGGGCCAGACCACCCCGGTCGACCGGGACATCCTGGACAAGCTGGAAGCGCCCCTGAGCCACATTCTCCGCAACGCCATCGACCACGGCATCGAGCCTCCCCAGGAGCGGGCGGCCGTGGGCAAGCCGGCCAGCGGCACCATCCGCCTCCAAGCGGCCCACAAGGCCGGGATGCTGGTCATCACCGTGGCCGACGACGGCCAGGGCGTGGACGTCGAGAAGCTGCGGCGGCTGGTGGTCAAGCGCAACCTGGCCGCGGCCGAGATGGCCGCCCGGATGTCCGAGAGCGAGCTGCTGGAGTTCCTCTTCCTGCCCGGCTTCTCCACGGCCGGAAAGGTGACCGAGATATCGGGCCGGGGGGTCGGCCTGGACGTGGTCAGGTCCATGGTCGAGGAGGTCGGCGGTCTGGTCCGGGCGACCAACCAGCCCGGCCGGGGCCTGAGCCTCCACCTCCAGCTGCCCCTGACCCTCTCCGTGGTCCGGACCCTGCTGGTCGAGATCGCCGGCGAGCCCTACGCCTTCCCCCTGACCCGGGTCGACCGGATTTTGCTTCTGCCCCAGAGCGAGGTCCGGCTCCTGGAGGGCCGCCAGTACCTGGCCCTGGAGAACCAGAACATCGGCTTGGTCACGGCTCACCAGGTTCTCGACCTTGAAGAGTCGCCCCTCCAGAACGACGAGGTCGCCGTGGTGGTCATCTCCGACCGGCTGACCCGCTACGGGCTGGTGGTCGACCGCTTCCTGGGCGAGCAGGACCTGGTCGTCCGGCCGCTGGACAAGCGCCTGGGCAAGGTGACCGACATCAGCGCCGCGGCCCTGATGCCCGACGGCTCGCCGGTGCTCATCGTCGACGTGGACGACCTGCTCCGCTCCGTGGACAGCCTCCTGCCCATGAGCCGCCTGAGAAGGGTCGGCCGGGCCGCGGAAGGGGGAGCGGCGGTCAGGGCCAAGCGGGTCCTGGTGGTGGACGACTCGATCACGGTCCGGGAGGTGGAGCGCCGCCTCCTGGAGAACCGCGGCTATCAGGTCGACACGGCCGTGGACGGCATGGACGGCTGGAACGCGGCCCGGAGCGGCCGCTACGACCTGATCATCACCGACGTGGACATGCCCCGGCTCAACGGCATCGAACTGGTCAACCTGGTCAAGAAGGATCCCGAGCTCAAGGATCTGCCGGTCATGATAGTCTCTTACAAGGATCGCGAGGAGGACCGCCTCAGGGGCCTGGAAGCCGGGGCCAGCTTCTACCTGACCAAGAGCAGCTTCCACGATGAGACCCTGGCCGAAGCGGTCAGCGACCTGATAGGCGAGGCGGGAAGATGAGGATCGCCATTGTCAATGACCTGATGATGGCCGTGGAGGCCTTGAAGCGGGTCGTGGCCAGCGTCAAGGGCTACGAGATCGCCTGGGTGGCCTTTGACGGGGCCGAGGCCGTGGCCAAGTGCGCCCAGGACCGGCCCGACCTGGTCCTGATGGACCTGATCATGCCGGTCATGGACGGCGTGGAGGCCACCCGGCGGATCATGGCCGGATCGCCCTGCGCCGTCCTGGTGGTCACGGCCTCGCTGGGCAGCAACCAGACCAAGGTCTTCGAGGCCATGGGCCAGGGCGCCCTGGACGCGGCGGTCACCCCGGCCCTGGGGCTGGACGGCCAGACCAGGGGCGGCGAGGCCCTGCTGGCCAAGATAGCCACCATCGCCAAGCTCCTGGGCAAGACCCCGGGCTCGGCCCGCTCGCCCTGGTCGCGGCCGGGCCGGGCCGGCGAGAGGCCGCCTCTGGTGGCCCTGGGCTCCTCCACGGGCGGACCCATGGCCCTGGTCAAGATCCTGAGCCGCCTGCCGGCCGACTTTCCCGGCGCGGTGGTCATTGTCCAGCACGTGGACGCCATGTTCACCCCGGGGCTGGCCGAGTGGCTGGACAGCCAGACGCCCCTCAAGGTCGCCCTGGCCGAGGAGGGCTCCTGGCCCCGGCCCGGCCAGGCCCTTCTGGCCAGCAGCAACCACCACCTCAGGCTCAACCAGGAGCTGAGGCTGACCTACGACCCCGAGCCCCGCAACAACGCCTACCGGCCCTCGGTGGACGTCTTTTTCGCCTCGCTGGCCCAGAACTGGCCCGGCCGGGATCTGGCCGTGCTCCTGACCGGCATGGGCCGGGACGGGGCCCAGGGCCTCCTGGCCCTGCGCCAGGCCGGCTGGCACACCATCGCCCAGGACCAGGCCAGCAGCGTGGTCTACGGCATGCCCAAGGCGGCCCAGGAACTGGGCGCGGCCGTGGAGATCCTGCCCCTGGACCTGATCGGCCCCAGGCTGAGCGACCTGGCGGCCAGCCGGCCCCGGGTGGCCAGGAAGGAGGCCTAGATGAGCCGTCCAGACAAACCAGCCCCGGACGATCTCTCCTCTCTGACCGAGAGGCCGGTGACCGTGCTCCTGGTCGACGACCAGGCCATCATCGGCGAGGCGGTCCGCCGCCTCCTGGCCGGGGAAAAGGACATCGTCTTCCACTACTGCCAGGACCCGACCGAGGCGATCAAGACGGCCGTCCAGGTCAGACCCACGGTCATTCTCCAGGACCTGGTCATGCCCGAGATCGACGGCCTGACCCTGCTCCGCTTCTTCAAGGCCAACGAGGCCACCCGGGACATTCCCCTGATCGTCCTCTCGACCAAGGAGGAGCCCAAGGTCAAGGCCGAGGCCTTTGGCCTGGGGGCCAACGACTACCTGGTCAAGCTGCCCGACAAGATCGAGCTCATCGCCCGCATCCGCCACCATTCGGCCGGCTACATCAACCTCATCCAGCGCAACGAGGCCTACCGGGCCCTGGAGGAGAGCCAGCGGGCCCTCTCGGCCGAGCTGAACGAGGCGGCCGCCTACCTGCGCTCGCTCATCCCGCCGCCCATGGCCGGCCCGATCGAGACCGACTGGCGCTTCATCCCCTCCAAGCAGTTGGGCGGCGACATCGTCGGCTATCACTGGGTCGACGACGACCACCTGGCCATCTACGTCATCGACGTCTGCGGCCACGGCGTGGGGCCGTCCCTGCTCTCGGTCTCGGTGGTCAACGTCCTGCGGGCCCAGACCCTGCCCCAGACCGATTTCCGCCAGCCGGCCGAGGTCCTGGGCGCGCTCAGCGAGGCCTTTGACATGGAGAAGCAGAACAACACCTACTTCACCATGTGGTACGGGGTCTACGATCGCCGGGAGCGCCTGCTTACCTACGCCAGCGGCGGCCACCCGCCGGCCATCCTCTTGAGCGGCTCCTCGCCGGCCGAGGCCGAGGTCCACCTGCTCAGCACCGACGGCTTCGTCGTCGGCGGCCTGCCCGGGGTGGCCTACCACAGCGGCAGCCAGACCGTCGGGGCCTTCGGGAAGCTCTTCGTTTACAGCGACGGGGTTTACGAGATCAAGAAGACCGACGGCACCTGGTGGCTGGTGGAGGAGTTCGTGGAGTTCATGTCCCGGCCGTCCGAGGCGGGCCGGTCCGACATCGACCGCCTGGTCGACCAGGTCCGCCGCCTGAGCGGCTCGGAGACCATGGAGGACGACTTCACCATGCTGGAGGTACTGTTCCATTGAGTCGGGGGCGGGGGGAGCGCCCGCCGGCGAGCTGGGTTAGCCGGATAATCGACCTTGGATTGAACCGTTCACCGCTTATCTTACCTTTTGGGAGTAAGGGAGTTGGATAATGAAGGGAGGCAATACCCATTCAGGCGGTAAGAAGGCAAAAAAGTTATTATTTTATTTTATAATGATATTTTTTGTCCTTTTCGTCTTCGAATGGTCGGGTCGGCTCTTTGTTTCCTGGCGGGATTACAAAGGCGAGGAGGGCGATTTTCTCCTTCAACTCGCCACGATGCAGGTGGTCGATCCAGACGTCGGCCATTTTTATCGGACCGACTCCCCCAAAACCATTCGATCTTACGAATTCTCAAACGACTATTATTTCATTGACCTGGGCCTGGATTCACTGCTCTTCAGGGACGACGGGATCAATACGGACCGGAAGAAACGCTTACTGGCGCTGGGCGATTCGTACGTCTGGGGTTGGGGAGTGGACCTCAAGGACACGTTTTCGGAAGTCCTCGAGCGGATGGACTCCGACCTGGACGTCATCAACGCCGGCATGCCCGCGTACACCACCAAGCAGTACACTGATTTGCTGAAAAAATTCGTGAATAGCAACGTCACACCCCAGGGAGTGATTTACAATTTCTATTCAGGGAATGATATTATTTATGAGTATTCGTACAGGGAATGGAAGAAGTTTGCCCAGCGGTTTCCGGATCTGACTTCTCCATATTACCTGCGCGTCAATCTCATCTCGCAAAAGGCCGTGGATTTTGAAACCGCAAAAAGAATGGCCCGGGTGGCGGACAACAAAGGCCGGAGTGGTTTTGTCAATTTTTTCCTGTGGCAGTGGCTGTCCAGCTATCGGTTCAGCCTGAGGTTCGGCCGATTCCTGGCTGGCAAGATCGATGCGGTGACGGCTTTTGACCCCTGGCAGGGGGCCACTCCCATGGATCCGGAAGCTAGAAAATTTTACGTATTTCCTGCACGCCTGACCCTGAAGAGCCCGGACGGCAGTTTGGTCACTCTGTACAGTGAATTGATCAACGCGGTCGCCGGTGAGTCCTTGAGTCAGGACCAACGGAACTTCAAGGCGATGTACCAATTGAACCTCCCCCTGGCGATAGAATCCATCGCCGAGGCCAAGGAGATTTGCGATTCGCAGGGTCTCCGATTCTGGCTGGTGTATGTACCGGCCAAGGAGGAAATCTACGCCGACGAGCTTTGTCAGAGGCTCAGCGAGCCGTTGAGGTCGCAAGTGCGGGCCAAGATGAATACGGCGCACGATGATGTTTTACGGGCTTGCAGAGCACTGGGAATTGACATAATCGACTTGAGAGACGACTGTATCCGGGCCGAGAAGGAAGGTCTTAAACTATGTTACAACATTGATCCACATTTCAACAAAAATGGACACAGGCTCTGGGCTGAAGTTGTGATGAAACAATTGAGAAAGAGTTGGAGCGACGATAAGGGTTGATTCTGACCGGCCCACCGGCGCGGGGCCTACATTATTTTTTCCAGCTCCTCCCTGGAGACGACGAAGCTCCGGTCGAATTCATCCCAGAAGGCCCGGTCCTTTTCCCGCCAGCCGGCCCCGAACTTCCTGTCGAAGAAGGGCCTCAGCCGGGCGAACCAGGTCCCTGACCTCTTCGTTCCTTTGGCGCTGGCCTCGAGAATGTCGCTCAGGTAGGCGGCGATGTCGGTGATCTTGTCCTTGGGCACGTAGGCCCGGGCGCCGCTCTTGACCGACCTGATCAGGTTGTCGGGGTTCAGGGCGTGGGCGGTCAGCATCAGGGCCGGGACGCCTTTTTGGCCGGCCAGATCGAGCAGGTCATAGCCCCTGACGCCCATGATATCGAAAACGGCGACGTCATAGCTGCCCTTGTCCAGGAACTTCCTGGCCGTCTCGAAGCTGGGGGCCTTGTCGATGAGGCACGTGTCCAGCAGGTCTTCCAGAGACTCCAGGATGTCGGGCTCGTCGTCGACGATCAGAACCCTCTTGCCCTTCAAAATCCCCTCGTCAGCCATCTCCAACCCCCTTTAAGCTACCCATTAACGACCATAACCCGCGCCACTGCCGGGGGTCAATACTCCGGGCCGGCCGGGAGTCTCGGAGTTGATCTGGAAAGGTGCCTATGGTAATCCTCTTTTCATACCCTTTTTCATACTCTTTCAGCTCGAGGAAGCGACGGAGCGGCCAAAGGCCCGGCCAAGGGGATGACCTCGCAGTCCGACATAATCCTGGCCTCCATGACCGACGGGGTCATCACCCTGGATCAGGAGGGCCACATCAGCGCCTTCAACCCGGCGGCCGAGTCGATCCTGGGCCTCAGGCGGGAGGAGGCCATGGGCCGTCTCTACGCCGAGGTCTTTTTCGCCGAGGCCGAGAACGACGACTTCAATCAGCTCCTCCTGGACCTGGTGACCAGCCAGGAGGGCCGGCCCTACACCGAGGTCTCCTTCCGCCGCCAGGACGACGAGCTGCGCCACCTGGCCCTGACGACCTCTCTCCTGACCGACCCCGGGGAGGGGACCCGCCTGGGCGCGGTCATGGTCTTCAAGGACATCACCACGGTCCACCACCTCCGCCAGCAGCGCGACCGCCTGGCCCAGGAGCTGGCCGTCAAGCACGAGGAGCTCAAGGGCGCCTACGCCGAGCTCCAGGTCTTCAACCAGGCCAAGGCCAAGATGATCGACCACCTCTCCCACGAGCTCAAGACCCCCCTGGCCGTGGTCTCGGCCTCGCTCAAGCTGCTCAGGAAGGCCGCCCTGAGGCAGGACGAGGCCCGGCTGGAGGCCCTCCTGGAGCGAGTCGGCCGCAACGTCCAGCGCCTCCTGGAGCTGGAGGACGAGACCAGGGACATCGCCGAACGCGGGCAGTTCCAGGAGAGGCGGCTCCTGGAGGGCCTGGTCCGGCAGAGCCGGGACCTGCTGGCCACCTGGCTGGAGGAGGGGAATCTGTCCCCGGCCCTCCTGGCCGATCTGGAGGGCCGGATCGAGGAGTTCTACCGGCCCGGCGACCAGGAGCCCAGGGAGATCCTTCTCCAGCACTGGGTTCCCCGGGTCCTGGAGTCGCAGCGAGAGCTCCACCGCCACCGCCGGGTCCGGCTGGAGCTGGACCTGGAGCCGGGCCCGCCGGTCCTCATCCCCGAGCCGCCCCTGTTCAAGGCCTTTCGCGGGCTCTTTCGCAACGCCATAGAGAACACGCCCGACGGCGGCGCGGTCCGCCTAGAGCTCCAATCGCAAAACGGCCGGCTGAGGCTGAGCGTCCGCGACTTCGGGGTCGGCCTGGAGGCGGGTGGCCAGACCGAGCTCTTCCACGGCTTCATCCATCAGGGCGACACCCAGGACTACGCCACCCGGCGGCCCTACGACTTCGGGGCCGGGGGCAAGGGCGGCGACCTCCTCCGGACCAAGCTCTTCTCCGAGCGGCTGGGCTTCGCCCTTCACTTCGAGAGCAAGCGCTGCCCCCACATCAGCCCCGAGAGTCCCTGTCCGGGCCGGGTCGATCTCTGCCCGGCCTGCCCGGACGAGGAAGCCTGCCGCCTGTCCGGCGGCAGCGTCTTCACCCTGGATTTCCCCGCTTCAATGCTCGGGTCGGCCTCCCAGGAGGCCGGGACTGGAAAGGAAGCATGACCAAGGAAGGCGCCGCCGGCCGGGCCGAGAAGGAGGCCCCGGCCAGTTTCTTCAGGGAGCTGCAGATCCAGTTCCTGATCCACGAGCTCAAGGACCCCCTGGCGGTCATCGAGGTGGGCCTGCGCCTGCTCCTGGACAAGAGAGACAAGTACGGCCATCTCTCGGACCGCCAGGAGAAGACCCTGCGACGCCTCCTCCGGGGCTCCCTCAAGGCCCGGGGGATGCTGAACGACCTCCTGGAGGTCGGCCGCGGCGAGGCCGGCCGCTTAGTCCAGACCAGGTTCAAGCCCGGCCGGTCCACCTGCGCCGTGGTCCTGGAGGCCCTGGAGGCGATTGTGGGCCAGGCGCCCGAGAGCCCCGGCCAGATAGAAGACGAACGGGCAATCCCGGCTTTTCTGGCCGAGCAGGGCGTCAGGATCAGGATCGCCCCGGAAATGGAGGATCTGGAGGTCAGCCAGGACGAGGCCATGTTCCGGACCATCGTCGGCAACCTGATCAAGAACGGCCTCCACTACCGCCGCCAAAGGCTGGAGATCAGGCTGGAGCGGGCCGGGGAGGCGCTCCGCCTGGAGGTGGTCGACGACGGGCCCGGAGTCAAGCCGGAGCACCGGGACCTGATCTTCCAGCTCTACGCCCGGCCCGAGGCCGGGGCCTGGTCGGCCCGGCAGGGCCACGGCCTGGGCCTGGCCTGTTCCCAGATCATGGCCCGGCGGCTGGGGGGCGACATCACCGTCGAGTGCGGGACCGGCCCGGGGGCGACCTTTTGCCTGACCCTGCCCCTGGACTCGAGCGACCAGGGAGCCGGGCCGGGCCCGGACTCCTCCATCTAAACGCGGCGCCACCGGGCGGGGGGATCGAGGGGCAAGGAGGATTGGGGATGGCAGAAAGGGCGTCTCTTCTCAAGGACCTGCGCGTACTGGTCGTGGACGACGAGGCCGACATCCTGGACACCGTCGAGGAGGTCCTGGATCAGGCCCGGGTCGACCGGGCCCAGGACTACGCCAGCGCCTCGGCCAAGATCAAACGGAACAATTACGACCTGGCCATCCTGGACATCATGGGCGTCAGCGGCCTCAAGCTTCTGGACGAGGCCGTGGACCGGGGCCTCCCGGCGGTCATGCTCACCGCCCACGCCGTCAATCCCGAAACCCTGATGGCCTCGATCCGCCAGGGGGCGCTCTCCTACCTGCCCAAGGAGGAGCTAGCCGAACTGGACAGCTTCCTGGAGGACCTCCTGGCCGCCCGGGCCGGCGGGACTCCCCCCTGGAAGCTCCTCTTCGAGCGGCTGGGCGGTTTCTTTGACCAGCGCTTCGGTAAGGGCTGGCAGGACAAGGACAGGGCCTTCTGGTCCGAGTTCAGCCGGACCTACGCCGTGGGCAAGGGGCTCCAGACCAGGATGCTCAAGGACGAGACCGTGCGCTCCAGGGGGATCTGAGGCCCGGCTGCAGGCCGGCCGTCACGGCTCACTCCACCGGGGCCGACTGAGCCCCGGCCTTGAGGATTGAAAAGACCCGCACCGGCTCATCCAGCCCCTTCAGCTTGACCAGACCCCGCTCCCAGACCGGCCAGAGGCCCTCGATCAGGCGCCCGGTCTCCTGGCTGATGAGGATGTCGCCGCCGGTAGCCAGATCGGCCAGGCGGGCGGCCAGGTTGGTCACCAGACCGCTGGCGGTGAAGGTCATCCGGGTGCTCAGCGAACCCCGGAAGCGGGTCATGCCCACCAGGGCGGCCCCGGAGCTGAGCCCCATGTTGAGAACCACCGGGGCCATTCCGGCCTTGAGACCGGAGTTGAGCTGGCAGGTCCGCTCCCAGATGTCCAGGGCGGCCCTGACCGCGCTGGCGGCGTTGGCTTTGGCGTCGCCGTTCTTGAAGATGATCATCAGGCCGTCGCCGGCGGTCTCGTTGATGTCGCCGCCGGAGCGGTGGATGGGGTCGATGAATCCGGAGAACATTTGTTCTATCAGGTCGCTGACCTCGGCCTCGCTCAGCCGGTTGAAGAGGCGGGTGTAGCCCTCCAGGTCCAGGAAGAGGACGGTGACGTCCTTCTTTTCCTTCTGGGATGCGAGCAGCTCGGGGCTGGTCTCGACCAGGCTCATGACCGAGCGGGGCACGAAGGGCGAGAGGCTGGTCAGCATCTGGCTGAGCCTGATCTTTTCCTGGGCGGCCTCCCAGTGCTTCTTGGCGTTCAAGAGGGCGTTGCCGGCCATCTCGGAGAGGTCCTGGAGCAGGAAGAAGTCTCTGGACTTGAAGCGCGAGCCGGGCTTGAGGACGACGCTGGTCACGGCAAGGATCTCTTCACCGCAAAAGATGGGCAGGGCCGCCTCGGGCCCGATCTCGACCAGGCCGCCGTCGGGCCGCCTGATCGGCTCGCTCCGGGAGAGGACCACCCCCTTGCGGCGGGCCAGGGCCTGGCGGACCGCGGTCCGGTCCCGCTTGCAAGAGAGGCAGTTGACCGGCCTGTCGTGAAGGGCGCACTGGAGGGGGCGGGTGTACTTGCCGGCTTCGGGGTCGAGCAGGAGGAGGCAGGCCTCCTTGGCCGAGGGGACCAGGTGCCTGGCCTCCTCCCTCAGCTTCTCCAGGATTTCGTTGACCTCCATGGTCGAGGCCAGCTTCCTGGCCAGGCCCCTCTGGGCCTCGAATCTTTCCCGGTAGTATCGCTGCATGTTCCGGCCCCCGGGGCCCTCCCGGAGGAGGGCCCTCGGGCTGGCCGCCTCTCAGCCCAGGGCGGCCTTGAGGTCGGCCTCGACCGTGGTCGTGGGCATGATGTTGAACTTGTCGACCAGGACCTTGAGCACGGCCGGCGAGACAAAGGCCGGCAGGCTGGGCCCCAGGCGGATGTTCTTTATCCCTAAGTAGAGCAGGGTCAGCAGGATGGCGCAGGCCTTCTGTTCGTACCAGGACAGGATCATGGACAGGGGCAGGCTGTTGACGTCGGTCCCGAAGGCCTTGGCCAGGGCCACGGCGATCTGGATGGCCGAGAAGGCGTCATTGCACTGGCCCACGTCCAGGAGCCGGGGGATGCCGCCGATGTCGCCGAAGTCGAGCATGTTGAAGCGGTACTTGCCGCAGGCCAGGGTCAGGATGACCGAGTCCTGGGGCACGGCCTGGGCGAAGTCGGTGTAGTAGCTCCGGCCGGACTTGGCCCCGTCGCAGCCGCCGATGAGGAAGAAGTGCTTGATCGCCCCGCTCTTGACCGCCTCGATGACCTTGCCGGCCACGCCCATGACCGCGTTGTGGCCGAAGCCGACGGTGATGTACTTTGCCTCGCCGTCCTCACTGAAGCCGGGCGCGGCCAGGGCGGCCTGGATGACCGGGGAGAAGTCGTGGTTGGCGATGTGCCGCACGCCGGGCCAGGCGACCAGGCCGCTGGTGAAGATGCGGTCCAGGTAGCTCTCCTTGGGCTTCTGGATGCAGTTGGTCGTCATCAGAATGGCCCCGGGCACCTGGGCGAACTCGGCCTGCTGGTTCTGCCAGGCCGTGCCGAAGTTGCCCTTGAGGTGCTTGAAGGCCTTGAGCTTGGGGTAGGCGTGGGCCGGGAGCATCTCGCCGTGGGTGTAGACGTTGATGCCCTGGCCCTCGGTCTGCTTGAGCAGCTCCTCCAGGTCCTTGAGGTCGTGGCCGGAGACGACGATGGCCTTGCCCTTGACCGGGGTGACCCTGACCCTGGTCGGCTCTGGCTGGCCGTAGGCCCCGGTGTTGGCCGCGTCCAGGAGCTCCATGACCCTGAGGTTGACCTCGCCGCACTTGAGGCAGAGCCCGAAGAGTTCGTCCACGGTCGGCTTGTCCCTGGTCAGGTAGTCCAGGGCCTCGTGGATGAAGGCGTAGACCTGCTCGTCCTCCTGGCCTAGGATCTGGGCGTGGTCGGCGTAGGCGGCCAGGCCCTTGAGGCCGTAGGTCAACAGCTCCTGCAGGCCGGTCAGGTCCTCGCCCAGGGCCTGCTTGCGCTGGGGGATGCCGATCTCTTCGCCCTGGGCGATCAGGCCGGCCAGGTCCGAGGCCGGGGTCCAGGCGGCCGGTCCGGCCAGCTTCTCCGGGGTCCGGCCGGCCTTGAGGCAGTCCTCCTCGTAGAGCTTCCTGGCCTTGTCCCTGAGCCGGGCCGCTTCGACCAGCAGCTCCCTGAGGCGGGCCGGGTCGAAGTTGACGTTGGTCAGGGTGGAGAAGAGCCCCTTGAGGGAGAAGACGTTTATCTCCCGGTCGCTCCGGCCCAGCTGCCCGGCCCGGCGGGCGTAGCTGGACAGGCCCTTGAGGGCGTAAACCAGGAGATCCTGCAGGGCCGCGGTCTCCGGGTCCTTGCCGCAGACGCCGCGCACGGTGCAGCCCGTGCCCTTGGACGTTTGCTCGCACTGGTAACAGAACATCGCGCCTCCTCCTTCTTCTCACTTGGCCAGGAGCGCCTGGGCCCGCCCCCGGCCGGTTGCGGTCTTGAAGACCTGGTTAATGATTTTTTCGAGCTGCCCCGGCGTCTTGCCCGCGTGCTCCTGGGGCAGGTTGACCAGCCAGTCGGCGTCGTAGACGACCCGGAACTCCAGGCTGTCGATGCCCTGGGCCGAGTGGTGGTTGGCCACGATGCGGCTGACGTGGTCTATGGTCTCGGCGTCGACGCCGATTTCTTTCAGAATCCGCTGGGCGATGGGCGGGCCCTCCAGCTCCTGGAAGCGGGGGGCCGAGGAGCCGTGCTTGCGCTCGGCCTCCTGGATGCCGATGTCGTGGAGGATGGCCGCGGCCAGGATGACCTTGGGCTGGCCGCCCTCCTTGGCCATGATCGCCTCGGCCTGCTCCAGCACGGCCAGGGCGTGACTGATCCGCCGCTGGTCGGCCCCGAATTGGCGCTTCATGGCCGCGATGAGCCGGTCGGTCAGGGCCACCTGGCCGGCCTCTATTTCGGCCAGCTTGGCCTTGGGGTCGTAGCCCAGGCACTCCTTGGCGTGCTCGCACCACTGGGCGCAGCCCAGGTTGAGCTTGGGGTTTTGGACGCGCTGGCCGCACCTGGGGCAGCGGCGGTGGGCGTCGTCCTTGAAGAACTCGACGCCGTAGCCGCAGCCGCCGCACTGGACCTCGAAGACGTCCTCGGGCTTCCAGAAACGGGTGTCCTGGCCGGGGCAGATGGTCTTGGCCACGTTCAGTTCTCCTTGTTCCGCTGGAGCCAGTAGTCGGCGAAACGCTGGCCCGGCCCGGCCTGGGCCAGGTAGTCGTCCACCGCGGCCCTGACTTGCTCGATGACCGCCTCGGGCTGGGTCAGCTCGGCCACTGGCTGGGCCAGGTGAGGCCGGCGGCCTAATTTGCCGCCCAGGAGGAGCCTGATCCCGGGTTCAGAGAGGCTGATGCAGCCCTGGGGGCAGGCCTGGGAGCAGGCCAGGCAGCCCTGGCAGTGGGCCGGATCGACCCGGGCCGCCTCGCCGTCCAGGTCAACGGCCGAGTCGGGGCAGACCTGGGCGCAGGCGCCGCAGAGGTTGCATTTGGCCGGGTCAAAGGCGGGCCGGGTAAAGCCGACCAGGCCGACGTCGGCGATCTGGGGCCGGGAGCAGCCGTTGGGGCAGCCGGCCACGGCCAGGCGGAGCTTGTGGTGGTAGAGGATCCTGTCCCCGTCCAGCTTCCGGCGCAGCCGCTCCGAGACCTCCTCGGCTTCGAGCCAGTCGCTCAGGCGCCGGCGCCAGGCGGCCGTGTCGATCAGGGCGTTGGGGCAAGAGCTTAACTCGTTGCGGCAGACCTCCAGGACGACCGTCTCGGCCCCGGGCCGGTTGGCCTGGGGGAGCATCGGGGCCAGCTCGGCCTCGGAGCGGCCGGCCCGGACGGCCCGGAAGCGCTCCTCGGCCTCCCTGAAATCGTCCAGGCTGACCCGCCGGCCCTGCTGCTTGAGGACCCGCTCCTCGACCTTGCGCCGGACCAGGGGCCGGACGAGGAGGGGCACCCGGCGCAGGGCGGCCTGGGCCTGGCCGTCCCAGGGCAGTCCGGGCATTTTCAGGCCGCCTCTGCCCAGGGCAGGTTCTCCTGCTCCATTATCTGACCCGTCCGGGAGATCATGATCCGGCCCAGGGGCAGGTCCTTGCCCGCGCGCTTGAGGGCCTGCTCGGCGGCGAAGACGAAGCCACGGCAGCAGGGCACCTCCATGTGGACCACGGTCAGGGACCTGAGCTCTGCCTGGCCGATGATCTCGGCCAGGCGCTGAATGTGGGCCTCCAGGTCGTCCAGCTTGGGGCAGCCCAGGGCGACGACCCGGCCGGGCAGGAGCCTCTGGTGCAGGTTGGGAAAGGCCGCCGCGGCGCAGTCGGCCAGGAGGAGCAGGTCGGCGTCCTGGAGGAAGGGCGCGGCCGGGCCTAAGAGCTGGAGCTTGATGGGCCAGTGGCCCAGGCTGGACTCGGCCTCGGCCTGGCCGGGCGAGGCGGCCGGCTGGAGGCTCATGGTCATGGACGAGGGGCAGCCGCAGGCCAGGGGGAAGGGCTCGGCCGTCCCGGCCGGGGCCTTGAGACTCTCCAGGCGTTCTTCCACCGCGGCCTGGTCAAAGTCCTGGGCCGGCCGCTCGACGATGGTCAGGGCGCCCTCGGGGCACTCGCCCAGGCAGGCCCCCAGGCCGTCGCAGTAAACCTCGCCGACCATTCTGGCCTTGCCGTTGACCAGTTCCAGGGCTCCCTCGGCGCAGGCGATGATGCACTGGCCGCAGCCGGTGCACTTTTCCTCGTCGATCTCGATGATTTTCCTGACCCGCTTCATTTTCCCCTCCCGAAGGCCTGGCTCAGTTCGGCCAGGTTGGTCCTGGAGAAGTGATCCCGGACCTTGAGGTTGATCTCCTCCAGGGGCCGGCCCAGGAGGCAGGTCTTGAGGCCGCAGGCCCGGTTGCCCAGGAGGCAGCCGTTGGTGGACAGGGGGCCGTCAATGGCCTCGTAAATCTGGAGCAGGCTGGTCTCCTCGGCCGGACGGATCAGGCGGAAGCCGCCGCCCGGGCCCCGGAAGGAGCGGACCAGGCCGGCCCGAGCCAGGCGCTGGAGGACCTTGGCCAGGTGGGCCTCGGAGACCTGGAAGCGCCGGGCCGCCTCCTTGACCGAGACGAGTTTCTCTCCGTTGGCGGCCAGGAGAACCAGGGTGTGGAGGGCCAGGGAGAAGGCGTCGGAGATCTTGACCACGCCGGGCATGCTGAGTGCTCCTTTAGTGGAATTCAGGTACCAATATACCTGAATAGCCGGGTTTGTCAAGAGGGAAAAATGAGGGGGAGGGGAGAGAGAAGGATTTGTTAAATAAACAGAAGCTACAATGAGGTAATAAACGAGGTGGCGGGCGGCTGAGGTGGTGACAAGGGCTTGCCGGCGGGTCAGCCTGTGCCAGCGGAACTATGCGGCCATGGTGAGTCTGCCGGCTTTGCGGGAGGGCTCGTGAACTTTGAAGTGCATCCGGTTTTAAACTCCAGGCGAGCCGGTTCTTAAAATGTCACCTCCAAGAGTTCTCGGGTGGCTGAGGCTTGATTTTATCCGGTGTAGCTCTTGAGGGAGGCGTCTCTCGACCGCCGGCTGATCGAACGGCCGTGTCTTACAATCGTCTTTGGTCCAGCCTCTTCCCTTACCCGCCCCCCAATCCATTTGACTAACCTCACCTTCCTTGCTAACTTTACCCGGTCCTGATCGAGTTCAGGGCGCCGTTTCGGCCGCCAAATAATTGACTTTTTAAGGAGCCTCTCCGGGTGCGCCCACGCCAGGCCGTCTTGACCTTTCTCTACCTCTGCTCCGCCCTCCTGGCCGTCAACCTGGCGGCCAACCTCTTCTTCGGCGGCTTCAAGGCCGATCTGCTGGTCTTCAAAATCACTTCCAACCAGGTCGGCCCGGCCCTGTTCTATTTTCTCATCGCCCTGGTCCTGCTCCTGGCTGTTCAGTTCAGGCTGCCGGCCTTTATCGTCGGTCTGCTGAAACGCCGCTTCCTGGCCAACTCTCTGCTGGTCCTGGCCTCCCTGGCCCTGACCGTCCTGGCCTTTGAGCTGCTCATCCGGCCCTTTGGCCTGGTCCTGGACGCGGGTAACACCTTTGTCTACCAGCCGGGCGGCCAGGGCCGGGGCATCGGCAACGACCACCTCTCCCAGGCCCAGGCCGACCCCCAATTGGGCTACGTCCCCCTCATGGGCGGCGACTACCTCTACGCCGAGACCGGGACCCTCAAGAACGGCTACCCCCTGGCCAGGCGGCCGGGCTGGTGCCGGGTTCTCTTCCTGGGCGACTCCATCACCGCCCTGGGCCTGACCCAGGCCGCCTTGGGGGAGAGGCTGGGCCGGGCCCGGATCGAGCTCTGGAACGCCGGTGTCCACGGCTACGCCACCGGCCAGGAGGTCGGCTACTTCAGCCGCTTCGCCCGGAGAATCAAGCCCGACGCGGTGGTCCTCCAGTTCTGCCTCAACGACTTCGACGGCACCCCGGTCCTGATCAAGAACGCCCTGGGCAAGACCATCGTGGCCAATGCCAACTTCGGGGCCGGGCAGTTCAACCGCTGGCTCTTCCAGAACTCGATCGTCTACCGGAGCTACCTCTCCCTCCGCCTGGCCCTGGCCGGCCGGGTCGGCCTGGTCGAGGACGTGGCCGATCATCTCCGGAAATTGGCTGGAATGGCCGACCAGGACGGCTTCGGCCTGAGCGTGGTCGTCTATCCCTGGCTGGGGCGGACCGAGAACTGGCCGGAGCGCTATCGCCGCCAGTACGGGGACATCCTGGCCATCCTGGACCGGCTCAGGATCAGGCGCTTTGACCTGGCTCCGCTGCTCGAGGAGGAGCTGAAGAGCCACCCGGCCGCCTGGGCCCAGGAGTGGCCGGCCCGCCGTGACCGGATCCACCCCTCCCGGGCCTTCAGCCGGGTCATCGCCGAGTACCTTATCGATCAGGGCCTGCTGGATCAGCTCTGCCCGGCCGGCTAGCCGGTCAGGTTAAGCTAAAGCCAGCTCTCAGCCTTCGGACTCGTCCTTGGCCTTACCCCAGGCCCGGGCAAAGTCGGGGTAGTTCCTGAAGAAGACCTCCCTGACCTTTCCGGGCGTCCGGTTGAGGGGGCAGGAGAGGTTGTAGCAGCGCTGGCACATGGTCAGCCGCATGATCCACCAGATCACGGCCAGGTTCCCGGTGGTCAGGGCCAGGAGGGGCCACTGCTGGTCCAGGATGAAGAAGGGCAGGTGAAAGAGGAAGAGCACGGCCACCCAGATGAGCCAGAGGACCTGCTCCCAGCGGCGCAGGGGCCGCGGGTCGAACCTGGGGATCTTGGGCAGGCCGTAGTTGGCGTGACACCTGAGGCTGGCGCCCGCCTCCAGGTAGTGGGGGCAGTGGCGGCAGAGGATGAGGGCCTCGAAGTAGAGGAAGAAGATCAGGGCCAGGCCCAGCCAGACGAGCAGGCCGGTCCAGTGCCGGCCGGCGGTCATCCCGGCCAGGAAGGGGGCGGCCCAGGCGGCGAAGAGGACCAGGAAGAAGAGATAGTCCCTCAGCCGGTGGAGGCAGCGCAGGCGGCCCTGGACCGGGCAGTCCTGGCAGTTCTCTCTGACGCAGCCCCTGGCCGTTGTCGAGCCCAAGTCTTGAACCCCCTTGGGTGGTAAGACGGCTTGTTCTCCTTATTAGCTTCCCCCGGCGGCAAGACGTCAAGCCGGCCGGGCAAGTTTGATCTTGAAAGGCCTATTTATTCAATGATTTCCAATTGAAACATGATTGAGGCCTTTTAATGGCGCGGTCTGTCTCGCGCCCTGCCGGCCGGCCGGCGGCCTTGACTTAACAGGCCGCTTGGGTAATTATGGATCAGACAGGCCAAAGCCCCTTCCAGAGAGGGGCGGCACGAGCGCGGGGGGCAGGAGGGACCATCATGAACCTTTGCCCCGGCAGCCAGGTCAGCTCCTGGAGACTCGGCCCGGCTCTTTTTTTGGCCCTCATTCTGGCCGTCAGTCCGGCCGCCCTGGCCCAGGACCGGATCATCAGTCCGGCCGTGACCAGCGCCGATATGGCCACCCTGGCCGCCGGCAACACGGCCTTTGCCTTTGATCTCTTCCAGGCTCTCAGGCAGGGGCCGGGCAACCTCTTCCTCTCGCCCTACAGCATCTCCCTGGCCCTGGCCATGACCTACGGCGGGGCCAGGGCCGAGACGGCCCGCCAGATGGCCTCGGTCCTTCACTTCAGCCTCAGCCAGACCAGGCTCCACCCGGCCTTCAACGCCCTGGACCAGGAGCTGGCCCGGCGCGAGCAGACGGCCGCCGGCCAGGGCCAGGGGCAGGGCTTCCGCCTGAACGTGGCCAACTCCATCTGGGGCCAGAACGGTTTTCCCTTCCGGGCCGATTACCTGGACCTGCTGGCCGACAATTACGGCGCCGGCCTGCGCCTGGCCGATTTCATCAGGACCCCGGACAACTCCCGGCGGACCATCAACCGCTGGGTCAGTGAGCGGACCCAGGGCAAGATAGCGGAACTCCTGCCGCCCGGCTCCATCAACAGCCTGACCCGGCTGGTTCTGGCCAACGCCATCTACTTCCGGGCCTCCTGGAGCGAGCCCTTCGCGACGAGGCAGACCCGCTCCGGCCCCTTCACCCTGCTGAGCGGCGCCCGGGTGAGCGCCACGATGATGCGCCAGACGGCCCGGTTCCGACACGCCTCGGCCGGGGACTGGGCCGCGGTGGAGCTGCCCTACCTGGGCCGGCAGGTGGCCATGATCCTGATCGTTCCGGCGGCCGGCCGCTTCGAGAGCTTCCAGGCAAGTCTGACCGCCAACCGGGCGGCCCAGATCATCGGTGCCCTGAGTAGCAAGCAGGTCGACCTGACCATGCCCAGGTTCACCTTCCGCTCCTCCTTCAGCCTGAGGCCGACCCTGGCCGGGCTGGGCATGCCTCTGGCCTTCAGCCCCGGGGCCGATTTCCGGGGCATGGCCGACTCGGACGAGCTGTTCATCTCCGATGTCTTCCACAAGGGCTTCGTCGCGGTCAACGAGGCCGGCACCGAGGCCGCCGCGGCCACCGGGGTAGTGGTGGGCATCACGGCCACGCCCGGGCGGGCCGAGCTGGTCGTCAACCGGCCTTTCTTCTTCCTGATCAGGGACAACCCGACCGGCTCGATCCTCTTCCTCGGCCGGGTGCTCAACCCGACGGCCTAGGCTGGGACAGAGGGGAGGGGGCTGGTGGACCGACCGGCCGAGGAATGCTTCGTGGAGCCGGAGATAGACCCTCGGGACGTCCTGATCCTGGATGACCCCGACTTCCGGCCCGAGCACGTCTGCCTCATCACCGGCGCGGCCAGCGGAATAGGCCGGGCCGCGGCTGTGGCCGCGGCGGCCAACCGCCTGACCGTGGTTGGCCTGGACGTCAACGAGGCGGGCGGCCTGGAGACGGCCGACCTCTGCCGTGAGTTCGGCGGCCGGATGGTCTTTGTCAGGGCCGACCTGACCAGGGACGAGGAGGTGAGCGCCGCGGTGGACCAGGCGGCCGGCCTGGGCCGGATCAGGTACCTGGCCAACATCGCCGGGCTGCTCCACCCCGACTCCCTGGCCGACTTCCCCATGGACCAGTATGACCTCACCGAGCGGGTCATGCTCCGGGCGCCCTTCCTCCTGGCCAAGCTGGCCATCCCCCACATGAAGGCCGGCCCAGACGGCCGGGGGGTCATCGGCAACATGGCCTCGATCCACGGCCACACCAGCACGACCCGGAAACCGGCCTACAACGTGGTCAAGTTCGGGATGAGGGGGCTGACCCAGTCCATCGCCGCCGAGGGCGAGGGCCGGATCCGCTCCTTTTCGGTCAGCGTCGGCTGGGTGCCCACCCCGCTCTCCAGCGGCCAGATCCCGGCCCTGAGCCGGCGGCTGGGCCTGAGCCAGGAGGAGGTCATCCGGGAGGTCTCCCTGGCCAAGTCGCGGGTCAAGGTGCCCATGAAACCGATCGAGACGGCCAACCTGTTCCTCTTCGGCTTCTCCCGCTTCGCCGCCTATCTGGTCGGGGCTGACCTCCTCCTTGACGGGGGCGTGGTCAAGACCTACTAGCCGCCCTTGGGTCGTTCAGGGGCCATTACCCGTCGCCAACCGGCGAATAAGCCACAACATCTATTGACTTCAAGTCTTTTCAAGTCTATATATGGCCCATGGCCGGGCGGAAGTCAGGGCCTCCGGCCACCAGCGTGGGCCGAGAGGTGGGGGCGGTTGTCCTCATAGGGCTAGCTTTGCTCGTTCTGGCCGCCCTGGTTTCCTATCACCCCCTCGACCCCACCCTGAGCCAGAGCCACGGCCCCAAGACCCCGATTCACAACTGGATCGGCCTGAGCGGGGCCCAGGCGGCCGGCTGGCTGGTCAACCTCCTGGGCGTGACCGCCCTCTGGGTCCCGGCTCTCCTGGGCTGTTGGGCGGTCAAGCTGTTCAGGTCCAGCTCGGCCCGGGTGGGTTTGAGCTCGGTCGTGGGCCTGGCTTTGCTCATTCCGGCCTCGGCCGGCCTGCTGGCTCTCTTTCTGCCCCGGCTGGAGATGGCCGGCGAGCCTTTGATCACCGGCGGCTGGGTGGGGACGATCCTGGCCGGCCTGCTCCAGGAGTGGCTCAAGGTCCTGGGCGCCAGCCTGGTCCTGATCGCCCTGACCCTCATCGGCCTGCGCCTGGCCATCGACCTTTCCCTGGCCGCCGTCCTGGAAGCGGCCCGGACCAGCGGCGGCTCCTTCTTCAACCGGGTGGCCACGGCCCGGATCAGGCTCAAGCGCAAGAAGGAGCAGGCCAGCTCGCCCGGCTTCCGACGCCTCAAGGAGAAACTGGACCGCAGCCCCAAGGTCATCGCCGTGGAGACCGAGCCGGCCGTGATAGAGCCGGTGGTGCCCCGTCAGGAGCGCTTCGAGTTCATGGCCCAGCTGGAGGGCTACCAGCCGCCCGACCTCAACCTCCTGGACGAGCCGCCGGCCGACCGGATCAGGCCCAACGCCAAGAGCCTGGAGGTCAACTCCCGGCTCCTGGAGAAGAAGCTCTTCGACTTCGGCGTCGAGGGCGAGGTCCAGGCGGTCCAGCCCGGACCGGTCATCACCATGTACGAGTTCGCCCCGGCCCCGGGGGTCAAGATCTCCCGGGTGACCAACCTGGCCGACGATCTGGCCCTGGCCATGCGGGCCGCGGCCATCCGCATCGTTGCCCCGCTGCCGGGCAAGGGCTGCATCGGCATCGAGATCCCCAACCCCAAGCGGGAGGTGGTCGCCCTCAAGGAGATCCTGGGCGGGGGGATCTTCCAGCAGGCCAAGGGCGTCCTGCCCCTGGCCCTGGGCAAGGACATCGTCGGCCAGCCCTACGTCAGCGATCTGACCCGGATGCCCCACCTGCTCATCGCCGGAGCGACCGGCTCGGGCAAGTCGGTCTGCCTCAACACCATGCTCATGTCCGTCATCTTCCGGGCCGGACCAGAAGACGTCAGGCTGCTCCTGGTCGACCCCAAGCGGATCGAGCTGTCCGTCTACGACGGCATTCCCCACCTCCTCCATCCGGTCCTGACCGATCCCAAGTCAGCCACAAAGGCTCTCCGCTGGGCCGTCCTGGAGATGGAGCGGCGCTACGAGTACCTGGCCCGGGCCAACGTCCGCTCCATCAACAGCTACAACCAGCGCCAGACCCGCAAGCCGGTCGAGCCGGCCGTGGCTCAGGGTCTGGAGGAGCTGGAGGAGCTCCCGGACAGGCTGCCCTACATCGTCATCATCATCGACGAGCTGGCCGACCTGATGATGATCTCCTCCCGGGAGGTGGAGGAGTCGATCACCCGCCTGGCCCAGATGGCCCGGGCGGCCGGCATCCACCTGGTCCTGGCCACCCAGCGACCCAGCGTGGACGTGCTGACCGGCATCATCAAGGCCAACTTCCCGGCCCGGATCGCCTTCCAGGTCGCCTCCAAGACCGATTCCAGGACCATCCTGGACCAGAACGGGGCCGAGAACCTCCTCGGCCTGGGCGATATGCTCTTCCTGCCGCCCGGCGCGGCCAAGCTGATGAGGATCCACGGCGCCTTTGTCTCCGACGCCGAGATCAAGCGGGTCGTTGACTTTCTCAAGGCCCAGGGCCGGCCGGCCTACCAGGCCGACATCCTGACCACCGACTTCAGCGGCGGAGGGGACTTCGACGACGGCGAGGTCGACGAGCACTATCAGGAGGCGGTCCGCCTGGTCATCGAGACGGGCAAGGCTTCCATATCCATGGTCCAGCGCAAGCTCAGGGTCGGTTACAACCGGGCCGCCCGGATGATCGAGCGCATGGCCGCCGAGGGCATCGTCTCCGAACCGGACCACACCAACACCCGCCGCGTCCTGCTCAGCGGGCCCGAGGAGCCGGGCCGCTGAGGGCGGCAGGGACGGTCTATTCCTGTTGACCGCGACTTGCAGTTGTGGCATATAGCTGGAGAGCCCGAGAGTCTTTTGGGAACGAACAGTTAGGGAGATGATTTGAGCCGCGACGACCTTATTCAACTGGAAGGCGAAGTCACCCGCACCTTCGGCGGCGGGACCATGGAGGTCAAGCTCGACAATGAGATGACCATCCGGGCGGTCCTGTCCGGACGGATGAAGAAGTTCCGGATCAAGGTCCTCATCGGGGACCGGGTGCGCGTGGCCGTCTCGCCTTACGATCCCACCCACGGTCTGATCACCTACCGCCTCAAGTAGCCAGTCACTGGCTCCGCCCGAACCAGGTCTGTTCTTAACCGCCGGAGCGGTTGCTTGGCCGCCGCCAAGGCAGGAGGCGGCTGATCGGCGGTCCGGTCTTTGGCCCACTTGGCAGAGAATAAAATCTTTCCCCAAGTCCGAAGACTTGGGGCCTTGGGACACCTTTGACTCACCAAGGTAGGATAGGCTGCCTGTATAAAAGTAGCCATAATCCAGTCAATAATGTGCCGCCAGGGTTGCGTCCCTGGCGGCTGGCTGCAGGCCGATACCGATCCCGAGAGAGATGGTAGGGCCATCTTGGTCGTGGTCCGACGTTGGCCGAGGGCGAGTGTGGGAGAAAAAGACAAGGGTGGGTTTTGGGTTAAAGCGCGAGCGTGTTGACTGCTCCGTGGTGTCGCGGCTGCGTCCGTGACACCGCTTCCGGCCGGGCGAGGTTCAAGCAGCAAAGGCCGAAAAAGGAACTCCCCGCGGGCAGGCTGCTCAGCCCTGCCCAACGCCCTGGTCAGCCCCGGCCGATCACTCCCTCAACCGAGCCTCACTTCTGGATGAGCTTGAGGCGGATCCGGTTGGGCTCAACTTCCAGGGGGCTGACAAAGAAGGTCGGGTAGTCCTGGGCCACCAGCAGATCGGCCAGCCGCTGGGCCGTGGTCAGGAGCTTGACGTCGAACCAGGCCTGGCCGGCCCGGATGGACTGCTGCTTGACGTCCTGGATCAGTTCGGGCAGGCGGGCCAGGGCGTCGAGGAAGACCTTCAGGTCAGCGTAGCGCTTGATGCCGTCCACCTGGATCTGAGCCGGGATCGGGTTGCTGGCCAGGGCCCAGCCGGCCAGCTTGAGGTCGTTGACCAGCAGTCCGGCCAGGCGCTCCCCGGCCTCGACCGCGTCCACCTGCTCGGGACCGGCCGGCGGGCTGGGCTCGACCCGGGGAGCCTCTTCCGGCGCGGCCGGCGGGGCAGGCGGCGGCTGGGACGCCTCGGCCTCGGTTGCCGGCTGAGGCGCTTCTGGAGGCGGCTGGGAGGCCTCGGTCCCGGTTTCCGGCTGGGGAGTCTCGGGCGGCGGCGGGGGCGCCTCCTCGGCCGGCGGCCGGCCCACCGTGACCGGCCCGGCCACGACCCGGCCCGAGGAGATGTCGATGATCCTGATCTCGGCGCTGGCCAGGCGACCCTCGGCGGCCTGGGTCTCGAAGATGCGGCCGCTCAGGACCAGGTCCGCCCCGAACTGGCGGGCCAGGTCTGCCGGGTCCGGGGCGATCGGGGTGGGCGGCGGTTCCTGGGTCTCTCCGGAGGCCGGCGCCGGGCCCGCAGCCGGACTGGACGCCTCCGTTGGACTTGGGGCCTGGGCCGGCGGCGGCGTGATCGCGGCCGGGCTGGGCGCCTCGGCTGAGCCTGGGGCCGGGGCTGGCGGCGGTGAGGTGCCGGCCGGGGGCGAGACAACGCTGAGGCCCAGCTGGCTCAACCGGGCCAGGAGCGTGTTCAGGGTCAGGGAATCCGGGGCCGGGCCCTCGGGGTTCAGCCACCAGGCAAAGACCGGTCCGGAGTCAAGCTGGATCTTGATCAGGGGCAGGACGGTCGTCTTCAGGGACAGGCCGACCCCGGCCTGGGCCAGGGCGGCCTTGAGCGCGGCCGGCCCGACCTCGGCCTCGATCAGGATGAAGAGGCGGCCCCCGGCCTGGGTCGAGGCCTTGATCTGAAAACCCTGGACCAGGAGGGCTGGATTTCCCAGGATAGACCCGGCCATGAGGGTCAGGCTGCCTTCCAGCCGGCGGGCGCCGATGCTCTGGGAAACGGCCTGGATCAGGGCTTGACGCAGAGCCTCGTCGGTCGCCTTTTCCCGGGCCTGGGCCAGGGGGCAAGCCTCACTGACTTCGGCCGAACCGGCGGCCAGATAGGTCCGGGCGGCCTCCTGCTCGGCTCTGGCCGCGGGCGAGAGGAGCAGGCCGCAACAGAGGGCGATGGACAGGAGACGAAGGATCACGGCTTGCCTTCCTTGAAGCGATGGCCCAGGCGCTCGGCCTTTTTGATGGCCGACAGGGCGATTGATCCGGAAACCGGTGACCAGGGGTCGAAGCGCCCCGGGGCGGTCGGCTCCATCAGGCCCAGATCCAGGGCCAGGCTGATTATGTCCTGCCATTGCTCCTCGGGCGGCAGATCGCTGATGTCCGGCGGAAAGGGGCTGGGCCTGGGGTTGGGCCGGCCCGAGACCAGGGTCACGACTCCCAGGGCCGCCTGGGCCAGCTCCTGACGCCTGACCGGCTTGGTCGGCAGGAAGGCGCCCCCGGCGTGAAGAGGCAGGCCCTGGAACTTGGCCGCCAGGACCCGGTTGATGGCCTCGATCTGGGGCAGTTGGGGATGGAGGTCGTTGGCCAGCAGGTTCAGGGGGGCCGGCGGCCAGGGGTAGTCTATCTCAGCCACCAGCAGTTCGGCCATCTGGGCCCGGTTGATGGACCTGATCAGGGCCGTTCTCTTGGCCAGTTCTGTCCTGGGCTCGGCGTCGAGAACCCGCTGGCAGAGGGAGACGCCTTCCCGGGCCAGGTAGGCGTAGGAGTCGCCCTGTTCGGCCACCTGAGCGAAGCGGTTCCTGGCCCGCTCGAACTCGAGGGCCTGGAGGTAGGCCTGGGCCAAAACGTAGGCCGCCTTGGTGGCCCGGGGCGCCAGGCTGGTCGCCCGGGTGTAGGCGATCTCGACCTGGGTCAGCCAGTCGGGCGGGGTATCGGCCATGAGGAGTTCCATGCGGCCTATCTGGACCTGGGCCAGATCCCAGTCCTCGTGGGAAAGGCCCTCGGCCTTGACCAGGAGGCCACGGGCCTCGTCGACCCGCCCCTGCCTGGAGGCGACCAGGCTCAGACCGACGTAGGCGGCGGGGTATTCCTTGTTGGTCACCAGGGCGGCTTCGAATTCCCGCTGGGCGTCACCGAGCTTGCCCGCTTCGACCAGCTGGAAGCCGTTGGAGACGTGCAGGGCCGGAGTGTCCAGGAGGACCTCCCGGGGCCCCTCGTCCGAGGCGCAGCCCCACAGCGCGGCCAGAAGGATCAGCCCGGCCAGAGCCAGTCCGGACGCCCTCATGCAGCCTCCCAGAACCGGCCGGCCCGTTCCACAAAGGCCTCCTTCTTCCCGGCGGGAAGCCAGACTATCTCCTTGTCCGCCCGAAACCAGGTCATTTGACGCTTGGCCAACCTTTTCGTTTCCTTGATGATAATACTCCGGGCCTGGCTCAGGTTCAACTCCCCTCTGAGCAGGGCCGCGATCTGCTTGTAGCCGATGGACTGGAGCGGCCTGGCCTGGGGGTCCTCCCCCCGGCCGAGCAGGCCGGCCACCTCTTCCAGCCAGCCCTGGGCCAGCATCAGGTCGGTCCTGGCCTCGATGCGAGCGGCCAGGTTCTGGCGGTCGAGGCTCAGCCCCAGCTTGAGGGCCTCAAAGGGGCGCTGGCCAAAGGCGTGCTCCTCCTGCCAGGCCGAGATGGGCCGGCCCGTGGCCGCGAAGACCTCCAGGGCTCTGGTCACCCGGACCGAGTCCCGGGGCTCGATCCGGCTGGCCGCGTCCGGGTCGACCCGGACCAGGCGCCGGTGGAGCCCCTCCGGGTCCCGCTCGGCCTCGGCCTTGAGGCTGGCCCGGAGCTGGCGGTCAACCGGCGGGGCCGGGAAGAGGCCGCCCAGGAAAGCTCTCAGGTAGAGGCCGCTGCCGCCGGCCAGAACGACCCGCCGGCCCCGGTCGAGGATGTCCTCGGCCGCCTGGCGGGCCAGCTCGGCGAATCTGGCCGCGTTGAAGTCCTCGTCGAGTCCGACCACGTCCAGCAAATGATGGCGGACCCGGCGCCGCTCCTCGGGGGTCGGCTTGGCCGCGCCGATGTCCAGACCCCGGTAGACGGCCACGGCGTCGGCCGAGATGATCTCGCCGCCCAGCCTCTCGGCCACCTCCAGGGCCACGGCGCTCTTGCCCGAGGCCGTGGGTCCCAGGATGACCAGCACCTGGCGGCTCATTGCCTCCGAAAGCCCCGATCTATCTCCGCCCGGGTAAGGCGCCTCAAAATCGGCCGGCCGTGGGGGCAGGTCAGGGGCCCGGACAGCCGGCCCAGGGCTTCCAGCAGGCTGGCCGCCTCCTGGGGCGACATCTCCTGGCCGGCCTTGATGGCCTGGCGGCAGGCCGAGCGGGCCAGGGCGGCCAGGAGCCCCTCGGGCTCCATCCCGGCGCGGCCGCCGGACAGCTTGGCGGCCAGGTCCTGGACCAGTCCGGCCGGGTCGGTCCCGGACAGGGGGGCGGGCAGGGACTTGACCACGAAACTGAGCCCCCGGGGGCCGAAGGGCTCGACGGCCAGACCGAGCTTGGCCAGTTGCTCCAGGGAGCCGGCCAGGACCTCGGCTTCCAGAGGGGTCAGGGTCACGTTCAGGGGCAGCAGCAGGGGCTGGCTCTGGCCGGGCGAGGCTTTCAGCTGCTCGAAGAGGATCCGCTCGTGGGCGGCGTGCTGGTCGATGAGGACCAGGTCCGGGCCGGACTGCCCGACCAGGTAGAGACCGGCGTAGAGGCCCAGGAAGCGGAAGTCCAGCCGATCATGGCTCAGGCTCGGCTCGGGCCGGTCTACTGGCAATGGGGCCGGTTCCCGTATCCCTGACCGGCCGGGCTCGAAGGCGGACCTTTCCGGCCGGCCGAAGGAGGGCCGGCTCTCGGCCAGGCGCGGTTCCGGGCCGGCCTGACCTTGCCCTGGCTCGGCCAGGGACCAGATGAAGCGCTCCTCGGCTCTGAGGGCCCCGGAGACGGCCTGCTTGAGGGCCAGGTGGATGGCCCCGGCGTGGCGGAAGCGGACCTCGAGCTTGGCCGGATGGACGTTGACGTCGACCGTGCCCGGCTCCAGGTCCAGGAAGACCAGGGCCACCGGGAAGCGGCCCTTGACCAGGCGGCCTTCGTAGCCGGCCATTATCCCGGCCAGGATGACCCGGTCGCGGACGTGGCGGCCGTTGACGTAACCGAAGATGCTCCGGCTGTTGGCCCGGGTCGTCTCGGGCGAACTGACCAGCCCGCTGACCCTGACCGCCGGGTGATCGTGCTCGATGGGGATCAGTCCCTGGCCGACCTCGGGGCCCAGGAGCTCCACCAGCCGGTCTCCGGCCCCGGCCGCCGGGGCCAGGTTCAAGAGGGCCTGGCCGGTCTCGCTCAGCCGGAAGAAAACCTGGGGCCGGGCCAGGGCCAGGCGGATGAAGGCCTCCTTGATCCAGGAGGACTCGGTCCGGTCCGATTTGAGGAACTTGAGCCGGGCCGGGGTGTTGAAGAAGAGGTCGCGGACCTCGACGCTGGTTCCCGGCGGCGCGCCGATCTCTTCCACCGAGACCAGGCGGCCGCCCTCGAGGATGACCCTGGTCGCCGCGGACGCCTCGACCGGGCGGGTGGTCAGGGTCAGCCTGGAGACCGAGGCCACGGCCGGCAGGGCCTCGCCCCGGAAGCCCAGGCTGGCCACCCGGAAGAGGTCGGTCTCGTCGCTGATCTTGCTGGTGGCGTGGCGTTTGAGCGACAGGCGGGCCTCGTCAGGGGCCATGCCCTGGCCGTTGTCCCTGACCAGGATCGAGCCCAGGCCGCCGGCCTCGAAGGAGACCTCGATCCGATCCGCCCCGGCGTCCAGGGAGTTTTCGACCAGTTCCTTGACCACCGAGGCCGGTCGTTCGACCACTTCTCCGGCGGCGATCTTGTTGACCAGCTCGGGAGGCAGCAGCTTTATCCGGCAGGTCACGGCTAAGGCGGGTCCTTAAATTCTTTCGTCCTGGTCTGGGGGCGGGCCCGGCCGACCGGGGCCGGACCCTTCACCCGGGGATACAATTCCTTACCACAGCCCCGGGTCGGGAACAAGGGCGCGCCCCAGGCAGGCGGCCGGAGTCGAGCTGGAAGTGCCGGAATCAGTTCCGGATCGTCTGGCCCGCCCGGCCGGACGGCCGGGCGGGCCAGAGGGGGGCGGCTGGGGGAGTGTTTTACTTGTCCAAGGTCCAGTCCAGACACTGGGCCGAACGGAGCTTGGCGGCCGTGGCCTCGTCAACGCCGTAGACGTTCCTGTAGAACTCGATGAGCCAGGCGGCCAGGTCGATGTCCTGGAACTTCTTCGGGTAGGCCGCCTTGGCGATGACCATGGCGTCGATGGGGTATTCCAGGCGCTTGTCGCAGTTGCTGGGCGTATAGGGCAGGGCGGCGACCCGGCGCTCCTTGACCGCCTTGAGCTCGCTCAGGTTCTGGTAGTAGGGCGCTTCATAGAGCTCCCGGGGAGGATGATAGCCCCAGGAGGTCCGCAGGACGATCACCTCCGGATTCAAGGCCAGGACCTGCTCGGCGCTCAGCATCTTGCTGCCGCCTTTCTCCGGGAAGGCGTTGCGGGCGTTGGCCACCTCCTCGACGAAGTAGGATTCGATGGTCTCCAGACCGGCGGCGTTGCCCGCGCCGCCCTTTTCCCGGTCCTTGGGCGACAGGCCGAAGATCAGGACCTTTGTCCTGGCCGATTCGGGCACGTCCTTGGTCCGCTCGCTGACCAGGGCGATCTGGCTTTCCAGGTATTTGGCCAGGCGATCGGCCCGGTCCTCCTGGCCGAAGACCCGGCCGATGATGCGGATCTCGCTGGAGATGACCGCCATGTCAGGCCGGCCGTATGTGTTGGGGCTGTGCAGGACGACGAGGGGTATGCCCAGCGACTCGAGCATCTTGATAGACTTGGGCACCTGGTCGTTGTCCCTGTAGTGCCAGCAGGAGCCGACCCGAACGATCATCACGTCGGGCTTGAGGCCGGCGATGGCTTCATAGTTGGGCGCCGCGTTCCAGTCGGCGATGCGGGGCAGGTCCATGAATTTCGGGTTGAGGCTGGTCACGGTGTTGATGCCGTACTGGAGAACCGGCTCCTTCTGGCCGAGGACGGGATATTTGTAGGTGTAGCCCTTTTGCAGGCTGGCCGCGCCCAGGGCGACGATCTTGCCCTGCTGGCCCAGGACGGTCATGGTGCCCTCGACCAGGCCGTCGCTGATGGTGATCACCCGGTTGATCTCACGGGGCACCTTGACCTGGACGCCCCGGCTGTCGGTCACGCTCCGGAAATTTTCATCCCCGGCCGGGGCGACCCCGGCCAGGAAAAGGCCCATCATCAGGCCCGCGGCTAAAAGCCCGGTGACTCTGCCCAGTTTCATTCTTGCCTCCAGATTGATGTTTGAAGATGAAGAGGATTCAGGTCATTTGCCACCACAGATGCATGTAAACGGCCGAGTAACGGAGCACGGCCAGGCCGTCCGTCTGGGTGATGACGCCGCCCAGGTAATCCCTCAGGATGGCCTGCTGCTCCCCGGTGGTCAGGCCGTACCTGGCCCTGAAGAAGTCGACCGCTCCATCCAGGGAGGGGAAGCGTTCGCCGAAATGGGAGCGGAAGACCTTGACGTTGGGATAGATGCCCATCTGGTAGAGGACGTTGAACAGGACGTCGCTGCCCGGCGGCGGCTGGTACTCGGCCCGGTGAAGCCGGGGCCAGAGCAGGCTGGCCTGCTTCTCCCAGCCCGGCCGGTCGGCGAACCAGATGAGGTGGATGCGGCCCGAGGCCACGGCCTCCATCTTCTCGATCGCGGCGCGGAGATCGGGCATGGTCAGGGACATGGAGGCCAGGACCACGTCGTAGGGCGGCTCCAGGTCGGCCCCGGGCTCGACGTCGTCCCAGAACTTCTGGAGGCAGGTCAGGTTGGTCAGCCCCTGCTCGGCGACCATGGCCCGTAACACGCTCATCATCGCCGCCGAGGGCTCCACGGCCGTGACCCGGGCGGTCCTCTGGGCCAGCGGCAGGGCCAGGACGCCTGGTCCGGCCCCGATGTCCAGGACCCGCGACCGCGAGGTCACGGCCAGGTCCTCGATGATCCGGGCGATCCGCTGGCCCCCGTCCTCGTAGCGGGAGAGCCAGTATTGCCTGGCCGTCTCCTCGTCGGCCCAGTAATCGGCGCAGTTGGCCTCCTCATGGCATTGGCTGGCCTTCTGCACTCGCTCCTTCCAGACTTCGTTCCAGTCGACGGCCGCGACAGTCATTTTCTGGCCTCTGCTGTTCCGGTTTTTCCGCCGTCAGCTATTTCACTGGGCAGGACGACGTTGGCCCGGCCCAGTTTTCTCACCGCGCACAGGTCCTGATAGATTCCCTTGAGGACCCTCTCGCTGATCACCTCGGCCGGCGAGCCGTTGGCGATGACCCTTCTCCCGTCCATGACCACCACCTGGTCGCAGAACCAGGAGACGTGATTGGGGTCGTGGCTGCAGGCTATAATAGTGACGCCTCTCTCGGCCGCCTGGCGCATGATTCTCCAGATCCTGATCTGATTGCTGAAGTCGAGCGACGAGGTCGGTTCGTCCAGGAAGAGGAGCTTGGTCTCCTGGGCGATGGCCCGGGCGATCAGGACCATCTGGCGCTGGCCGCCGGAGAGGCGGTTGTAGGGCTGGTCGGCGATGTCCGAGATGCCCAGGAGCTCGATGGCCGCCGCGGCCTTCATTCGGTCCCTGCGTCCGACGCCGAAGATGCCGCCCAGGTGCGGCGTCCGCCCCATGAGGACGACTTCCTCGACCGGATAGGGGAAGAGCGGTTTGTGCTCCTGGGGCACGTAGGCGGCCAGCCTGGCCAGGCCCTTGACCGTCAGCTTCGGCGTGAACTGGCCGTCGATGAACACCGAACCGCTGTGGAATCTCAAAAATCCCAGGCAGCACCTGAAGAGGGTGGTCTTGCCGCAGCCGTTCGGGCCGAACAGCCCGCAGAGCCGGCCGCGATCGACGTCAAAGGAGATTCCCTTCAGAATCTGGTTCGGCCCGAAGCTGAAATGAAGGTTTTCCACCCGCAGCATGGTCTTCAGTCCAGCCTGGTCCGGCCCCTGGTCCTCAGGAGGTAGAAAAGGTACGGCGCTCCGGCCAGAGAGGTGATTATGCCGACCGGGATTTCGGACGAGGTGAGGTTGCGGGCCAGGGTGTCGCAGAGGATCAGGTAGATCGAGCCGAACATGGCCGCCGCCGGGAGCAGGTAGCGGTTGTCGGGTCCCAGGAGCAGGCGGGTGGCGTGGGGCATCATCAGACCCACCCAGGCGATGATCCCCACGGCCGAGACCGAGACGGCCGTGGCCAGGGTGGCCAGGGCGATCAGGAGCAGCTTGTACCTTTCGGGGTTGATGCCCAGGGATCTGGCCTCCTCGTCGCCCATGGAGATGATGTTCAGCTTCCAACCCATGGTCCACATGGCCAGGAAGCAGACCAGGCCCAGGGGGCCGATGAGGGCCACGTCCTCCCAGGTGGAATAATAGAACCCGCCCATCATCCAGAAGACTATGCCCCGCAGCACGCTGTCGGAGGCGAGGTACTTCATGATCGAAACCAGCCCCGAGAAGACCGAGGCGATGATGACCCCGGCCAGGATCAGCGTCACCGCGGGGGTCTGGCCCTGACCCCGGGCCAGCGAATAGGCCGCGGTGACCGCGGTCACGCTGAAGACGAAGGCGGACAACTGAATGGACAGAAAGAACTGGGGAAAGACCATGCCCAGGGCCGCGCCGAAGGCAGCGCCCTGGGAGGCCCCCAGGATGTAGGGCTCGACCAGCGGGTTTCTGAAACAGCCCTGAAAGACCGCGCCGGCCGTGGCCAGGCAGGCGCCCACGCTGACGGTCATGAGGATTCTGGGCAGGCGGATGTTCCAGATGATGGTGTCGTGCAGCTTACTGATTTCGGCCAGGCTGACGAAGGGGGTCAGGTGGGCCCCGACCGTCCTGATGACGTCGCGGGCGGCAACATTGTAGGCGCCGCAGGTCATGGCCGCGACGGCGGAAGAAGAAGTCAGAGCCAGCAGCAGGACAAGAACGGCCCGCTTTCGCCTCCCGGATGAGCCGGCGCTGGTCAGCTCGCTGGTCTGCCTCGGCGTCATGGCCGGGCCCGTCTCCACAAAAAAAAGGGCCACGAAGCAACCGGGTCGGCCTTGCCGAACCCGATCAAGCCTTCGTGGCCCTATATTCTTTTTCTCGAACGAATCGCCCGGCTCGGCCTTCCTGACCGAGCCGAACAAATTCATTACATGAGGGTCAGACGCCTGTCAAGACCGGGTGAGGTCCGGCGGCGGGGAGCGGCCTCAACCGGCCAGGGGGTTGGTGAAGCTGCAGGGCAGCATGACCACGCACTTGCCGCAGACGTGGGTCGTCTCGGGCAGGCCGGCCAGCTCAGGTCTGGACTTGCGGTTGGTCTTGAGCCGGGTGTAGCAGCGGGCCCGATCGAGCCCGTCCGCGGTGAGGGCCTTGACCGGGCACCTCTTGACGCACTCCAGGCACTCCCGGCCGGCCTTGTCCAGACAGGCCTCCTCGGTCTCGATGACGGGGCTGTCGTCCAGATCGGCTTCGGTGACCAGACTGCCCAGCCGGCCGGTGCAGCCGGCCGGAGTGATGAGCTGGGCGTTGCGGCCGAAGCGGCCCAGGCCGCTGAGAAAGCCCAGATGCTTGTGCGACCAGCGGCTGTTCAGCTTGACCGGATCGAAGTTGTGGGTCGCCGGCGTCAGGGCCGAGGCAAAGCCGCGAGAGGCCAGATGGTCCTGGAGATGCTGGCTCAGACGGCCGATGAGTTCGTTGGTCTCCACGTAAGCCAGGCCCCAGTCGCGGCAGGGAAACTTGCCCGGGCTGTTCCGGGCAGCCAGGTCCTGGATGAAGGGGATGAAGAAGACGATCACCGTCCTGGCCGAGGCCAGCAGATCCCGGGGCCGGAGGTGGTTCTCGGCGGCCATGGTCGGCAGGCTGTCGAAGCGCTCGTCGATCAAGGCCGTGGCCAGGAGGGGCCGGCGCCAGATGTTCCTGACTCCGGTACGGGCGGGGTAGGCGGCCACGTAGGCCTCGATGAGGTCTCGAAGCTGGTCGGGGCTGACTGACTCGGACATTATGCTCCTCCCCTGAACGCCCGAGAGAATTATCACATCCGGGTCTGGCCGGCAAGACGCGGCCGGCCACATGTCAAGTATTGATCTGTCAATATTGATCAAGATAATACTTGACTCGACCATAATTGGCTGATAGCCTTATTTTGACTCCTGACAGGGGCTTAGACGTGGTCAAGTTTCTCCTGGAAGAAGTCGCTTTGGGGTTGGAAGCAGAACCCAAGGTTCCTTTTTCCACTTCCCTGCCCGAAGCGCTGCTCTCAGAGTTGGCCGCAGCGGCCAGGATTCTGGGCCGTGACAAGGCCTTGTTGGTCCGGACGGCCCTGTCGCGCTTCTTCGATCTTGACCGGACCGCCCTGGACGGCCAGGTCCTGGCCTACTATCAGGCCGCGGCCAAGGAGGTCCTGCGGGCCTTCACCACCACCCTGGCCGTGAGCCAGAAGAGGGTCCTGGCCGCGGTTTCCCTGGACCTCCACCGCCCCAAGACCGACCTGATCAGGTCGGCCTTGCACGGCTTTCTCAGACTCTCGCCGACCCAGCAGGAGAAGGCGATTCGGGAGCACCTCCTTTCATGAACAAGAGCTTGTCCAGCCTGACCAGCCTTTTCGTCCTGACCCTCATTGTCTTTTCGGTGGTCCTGGTCGGCGGCGCGAGCGAGATCTCCCGCCAGCCGGCCCTGGCCGACCGCGAGGTCTCCCCGCTGCCCCTTCAGGCCAAGACCGCCCCGATCGAGGCGGTCTACGCCCAGGCCCTGGCCTCTTACTTTGGCGGTGACTACGAAGCGGCGGCGGGCCTTTTCGAGAGTCTCTCCTGGCGCATGCCCGGCCGGATGCTGGACGACCTGCTCTTCTGGCAGGCCGAGTGCGCCTTCCGTCTGGGCCGGAGCAGGCAGGCCAGTCAAGCCTTCCAGGCCTATCTCAGGTCGGCCCCCCAGGGGCAGAAGGCTGAGCTGGCCGTGGAGCGGGTGAACCGTCTCAACCGTACGGATCATTGAATCGTGGCCCGTCCCCCGGCCAGAGCCAGGCGGACCAATGGTAAAAGCCAGCGGATCTGGACCGGGCTGGTCCTGGTCGCGGCCGGGCTCATCGGCCTGGGCCTGGTCTACTACTGGGCCTCGGTGGCCGGTCTCAACCGGGAGTTAACCGTGCCCCGGACCTCGGGGCCGGCGGAACTGAGACCCCTGCCTTTTCCCTACCGGGCCGCGGTGGGACTGACCCTTGCCCCTGAGCCGGGCCTGGATCTGAACGGCTTCGTCAAGGCCCTCTGGCTGGTTAACACCGCCCCGGACAAGGCCGCCGGGGCGGCGCTGGGCCTGGAAGCCGGCGGTTCGCTGCTCTTCTACCCTCCCTCGCCGGACTGGCTGGCCTACTTCAATCCCCCGGGCCCGGAGGGAGATGCGGGGCGGCGAGTTCTCAACGCCCTGATCCGCGCCGGGCTGGTGGACGTCCTGGATTCCTACGGACTGGAGGCCGACTTCTCGCGGGAATCGGCCGAGCGCGCCCTGGCTGCCCTGGCCGAACAGGGCCTCTTTCTCCAGACCTGGGCCGACCGCTTCTCCGGTCCGGACAACCTTCGCCTCGGCGACGGCCGGGGGGCCAGCCGGGGCCGGCTGGCCTATCACCTGGACCTGACCCTCAAGGCCGGCTTCAGGTTCTTCTGGCTGGGCCGGACCAGCCGGCTGATCGGCCAGGACGCGCCCGTGGGCTGGTCGAGCTTCAGCTCCCTCTATCGCTCAGAGCACCCCCTCGACTCCCTGGGCCAGGAGGCCGGAGTCTGGCTGCAGCACTTCCTGGACGTCATCGCCACCGATGAAACCAACGCCCGGCGGGCCAACCGTCTCTTCAGCCCGATCGAGTTCAGCGACGGCAACAAGGCCTTCGAGTTCGTCCGCTACGGGCCGGACCAGGAGCCGGTCGAGCTGGCCCAGGCCTTCAGTCGAGCCAACCTGGATCGGCTGGTCGAGCAGGGCGGCAAGATGATCATCGCCGGCCGCCTGCGGCCCGGACCTTCGGGGCGGCCCCTGCCGCCCGAGGACGAGGCCGCCTTGCGCCGCCTGGCCGCCCGGCGGGCCGCGGATCAGGTCCTGGTCTGCACCGCCACCCGCCTGCTGACCTACACCCGCACCTGGCGTTACTTGAAGTGGCGGGCCGAGGCCCAGAACGGCGGGGTCTCCATCTTCCTGGAGGGGCTGGACGACCCGGTGGACGGCCCCCGCAAGCCCGGTCTCTCCGAGCTGGCCGGCCTGACTTTCTATGTCCCCTCAGCCACCCGGGCCAGGATAATTTACGACGGCCGGGAGATGCTCCTGGAGCGGCACCTGATCGATCCCTCCGGCCGGGAAACGGTCTCGCTGCCCTGGCCCAGGCTGAGCCTGCCTGAACTGCCGGTCGAGTGATCCCGCCCCTTCTTGCCCGGGCCGCGTCGTTGACATCCGGACCCGGAACCAATAGCCTGCGGGCCAGGAAGCGGCCGGCCCGGACCCGGAGGAGGGAAGCGCCGGAGCGGCCGGTGAGGGGCGCTTCGGGCCGATGAAATGCAGGTAACCCTGATTTCGCCATATCCCAGCCTGGAGGCCTTCGGCCTGAGGACCCTGTCGGCCTGCCTCAAGGCCGAGGGCTGCCAGGTCCAGATGGTCTTCCTGCCCCAGCCCTTCAACCAGCGGTACGAGCCGGGGCTGCTTGGTGAAGTTGCCGAGCTGGCCAGGGAATCGACCTACGTCGGCCTCTCCTTGATGACCAACTTCTTCGACAACGCCGTCCAGATAACTCAAAGTTTGAAGCAGGACGGTGGCCGGCCCGTGCTCTGGGGCGGCACCCACCCGACCGTGCGGCCCGAGGAGTGCCTGGACTACGCCGACGTGGTCTGCCTGGGCGAGGGCGAGGAGGCCGTGATCGAGCTGACCCGGCGGCTGGCCCAGGGCCGGCCCTACCGGGACGTGGCCGGGCTCTGGTTCAGGTCCGAGGACGGGATCATCGACAATCCGATGCGGCCCCTCGTCCAGGACCTGGACGCCCTGCCTTTTCCGGACTACGACTACGAGGGGCACTACCTGGCCTGGGGCGGGCGGCTCCGGCCCATGACCCCGGACCTGCTCCGGGAGCAGCTGGGCGGGGTTTACACGACCATGGCCTCCCGGGGCTGCCCCTTTGGCTGCGCCTATTGCTTCAACAACGCTCTCAACAAGATGTATCCCCGCCAGAGGGTCGTCAGGAAGAGGAGCGTCCAGAACATCATCGCCGAGCTGAGGCTGGCCAGGGAGCGCCTGCCCTTCCTGGAGCGGGTCAAGCTGGACGACGACGCCTTCTTCCTGGTCTTCTCCCTGGACGAGATCAGGGAGTTCAGCCAGGAGTACCGCCGGCTGATCGGCCTGCCCCTGGCCATCACCGGCATCAGCCCCTCGACCCTGACCAGGGAGAAGCTGTCGCTCCTGGTGGAGGCGGGCCTGAGCTTCGCCCGGCTGGGGATCCAGACGGGCAGCGAGCGGACCAGGAAGCTCTACAACCGCCAGCAGAGCAACGAGGGCATCCTGGAGGCGGCCGGGATCATCAACGAGTTCGCGGACAAGACCCAGCCGCCCCAGTACGACATCATCCTGGACAATCCCTGGGAGAGCGAGGCCGATCTGATCGAGACGCTCCGCTTCCTGGCCAGGCTGCCGGTGCCCTACCGGCTGTGCACCTTCTCGCTGGATTTCTACCCCGGCACCGAGCTCTACGAAAAGGCCCGGCAGGAGGGCCTGGTCAAGGACGACCTGGAGCAGGTCTACCGCCACGATTACTTGAGCTGCCGGCCGACCTACCTCAACCGGCTCTTTTTTCTCCTGGACGAGTACGCGGCCCAGGGCCGGGCCATCTCCGAGGGCTGGATGGCCCTCCTGTGCAGCCCGATGCTCAGGAAGCTGGGGCTGAGCCGGCTTCTCTACCGGGCGGCCAGGATGTGGATCAGCCACCCGGCGGTCCGGCTCAGGTACGTGCTCCGGGAGGGGGTCCGGGATTTGCTCCGGGGCGACTGGCGCCGGATCAAGAGGTATTTGGGCCGGGGAGGGGCCTAGCTCCGGCTGTTCCGAGAGACAGCCTTCTGGCCTGCGGCCTGGTGTCGGGGGTGCGGCTCTGGCGTCACAATAGAACACATGTTATTGATTGGTTAAAACTATTTTCTGACCTGGCTTCTTGGAATCAAGGATCTCAGCCCGTCGCAGGGAGCAGGCCAACTCCTTCCCTTTTCCCCGCTGGATGGAGAAGACCGGTCCTTTTCCCCTCTCCCGCTGGTGAAAGAGGGCCTCTCTTTTCACCCTCGCCCCGCTGGCGGGGAGAGAGTGGGGTGATGGGTGATTTATTAATAATTTTTAATGAGTTAGATTATGGTAGCCCACCTTACTTTTTTCTCTCATCCCAAGGGAGGAGAAAAAAGGTGGCGCCGGGGCCGCGTCCCTGGCGCCATCGCGAAGCGACCAATCCAGGCCAGGATGGTCGGGCCACCTCAACTGGGGCTTTTCCTGGCCTTCGGCCTGCTGTCAGGGACGCGGCCCTGACAGCACAAAAAAGGCGGTTTTAAGGCCAGTTGTACAAAGGAACTTCCGCCCCGTCTCGGTGAGATAAAGGGTATGAGACTGCCCCAAGCCTTCAGACTTGGGGTGGCGCCCTCCTACTCCCGGCTGCCGGCTTGCTTTTCAGACCGGCACGACCACCGGCTCGCGGAGGATGAGGTCCCTGGCTTGTTTGGCCGCCTGGGCCAGGCCGGGGTGGGTCCGGTGCAGGCCGGCCAGCTGGCGCAGGTTGTCGGAGGCGCGGAAGATCAGGGCGGCCAGGTCGCCAGGCTCGACGCCGAAGGCCCGGACGACCTGATCCCAGTCCCGGCCCGAGGCCCACTGGAAGAGGGCCAGCGAGGGGGCGTAGTGCTGCTTGGGGATTTCAAAGCCGGCCGCCTTCTGGCGGGCCAGGAGAGGGGCGATCTGCGTCTCCAGGCGGCGGAAGGCCGAGCTGAGCTCGGCCTCGGGCGGCTGCTTCTCCCTGGGCCCGCTCCAGGCCCGCTCCCGTTCCAGGACAAAGACGGCCACCAGACCGGCCAGCAGGGCCGGGCTCAGGTTTGACAGGGCCCCGCCCCGGATGGCTTCGGCGATGACCAGAGGGTGGTCCAGCCTGAGTTGGGCCGCCCAGCGCCCCTCCTCGGTCAGGGCCCCGTTCTCCAGGGCGAAGCCCTCGGACCTGAGGAAATCAAGCCGGTCCAGAAAGCTCAGCCAGATGCGGCGCCTGGCCTCGGCCAGCTGCTGGAGCCAGGCCTCGGCCATGTTGAGGCCCTGGGCCAGCTTGGAGCGGCCCGGGTCAAAGCAGTCGTCTTTCAGGGAGCAGTCGCCGCAGGCCGAGGCAGCCAGGAAGGCTCGCAAGTGCTCCCGCTGGGCCTGGGCCTGATCCAGGCGGCCCTGGGCCTGCCCGGACAGGCCGGCCGGCCGGCCGGCCGGCTCGAACCCGGCCAGGGCCAGCTGCCTCAGCTCGGGCAGGAGCTGGGGGTCGGGCTTGATCTGGACCAGGGTCGAGGTGATCTGGTCGATCCGATCCAGACCCAGGAACTTGAGCCGCAGCCGGCCCTTACTCAGTTTCATCTTGGGGCCGAGGCGGCTGGCCAGGACCCCGGGCCTGTCCTGGCGGCTGGCCTGGCGGCGGACCAGCCAGGGGCGGCCGCGCCGATCCAGGAAGATCCGGCCCGGTTCGAGCTGGCTTTGGAGCTCCAGATGGGCCAGCATCTCCTCCCAGTCTTCCTCCAGGGCCCGGAGCTGGGCTTGGGCCTGGGCGTGACGGCGGCGCTGGATGATGGCCTTCTCGATCTCGCCGCACCCGGAGGCCTTGAGTTCCTCGGCCAGCCGGTCCATAAACCCCGGCCGCTGCTCCCGGCTCTGGCTGGCCGACTGGAAGGCGCTCAGGGACAGATCCAGAACCGGTCTGACCTCCTCGAGGGTGTGGGAGAGGAGGAGGTTGAGGACCATGGAGAAGCTGAGCTGCATCTGGCTCAGGATGGGCTCGGGCGGGGCCTCCAGGAGATCGGCCACCAGCCTGAGATCCTGGTGGGGGCCGGGCAGGAGGACGACGAAGCCGACCTTGTCCATGCCCCGCCGGCCGGCCCGTCCGGTCATCTGCTTGAGTTCGGTCGAGGTCAGCTCGACAAAACCCCGGCCGTTGAAGCGGTCGCTCTGAGGCAGGATGACGCTACGGGCCGGGAAATTGACCCCCGCGGCCACGGTCGAGGTGGCGAAGATGGCCCGGAGCAGCCCCTCCTGCATCAGCCGCTCGACCAGGAGCTTGAAGTGGGGCAGGTGGCCGGCGTGGTGGGAGGCCACGCCGTGGCGCCTCAGGCTGGGCAGGAAGCGGTGGCCCCTGAGGAAGGGGTACTCGTCCAGGTACTGGTCGATTCTCTGGTTGAGCCGGCCGCGGGCTTCGGCCCAGCGGCCGGTCAGGCGCTGCCGGCCAAAGGCCAGGGCCGCGTCGCAGTCGGCCCGGGAGGTCAGGAAGAAGATGGCCGGGAGCAGGTCCAGCTCCTCCAGGGCGAGCAGGACCCTGTCCAGGCTGACGGCCTGGCTCAGGCCGGTCTTGCGCTCGAGGAGGTGGCGAATCTTGGGGGTCAGCCGGCCCCGGTGGCGGAGGGGCCAGACCTCGCCGTCCGGGGCCAGGAAGAGGGCCTCCAGGGGCACGGGCCGCTCCTCGGCCCAGACCACCCGGCAGGGCTGGCGGCGGGTCTGGGCCAGCCAGGCGGCCAGCTCCTCGGCGTTGGCCAGGGTGGCCGAGAGAAGGAGCAGCTTGACCCTGGCCGGCAGGTAGATGATCACTTCCTCCCAGACCACGCCCCGGTCGGGGTCGGCCAGGTAGTGGGCCTCGTCCAGGATGACCAGGTCAGCGGCCAGGCTCTCGCCCTGGGCCATGGCGTCGTAGAGCTGGTTGCGCAGGATCTCGGTGGTGCCGACGATGACGGGTGCCTCCGGGTTCTCCTTGCGGTCGCCGGTCAGGATGCCCACTCTCTCCGGGCCGAACCTGGACCCGAACTCCAGGAACTTGGCGTTGGAGAGGGCCTTGAGGGGCGAGGCGTACCAGGAGCGGCCGCCCTGGGTCAGAATCCAGTCCATGGCCTGCTCGGCGATCCAGGTCTTGCCCGCGCCGGTGGGGGCGCTGACCAGGACATCGACCTCCCTGATCAGCCTGACCGCCTCTGTCTGGAAGGGATCGGGCACGAAGGGAGCGGCCTCGGGCAGGCCGATGTCGGCCAGGAGGGGCCGGACCAGGCGCGAGGCTCTGGGCCGGAAGGGCTTCTCCGAGGTCTTGGGAGCTCTGGCGCGACTCACAGGCATCGCCTCGCGGCCGAGGGGACTGCCCCGGACCGAGGTTAACCTATTACTCCAGACGCCCGGCGACTGCAACCGCCCGGGCCTGGCGAAGATTGAGCCAATGAGGTTGACAATCTCACAAGCTCTCCTGTAGCATCGGGGCGAGTGGTTCCACCGGGAGCCCTGGCAGGGTGGTCTCGGGCGAATGGGTCGACACGCTCGAGAATAGCGAAGCCATTTTAGCAATAACGTAACCGCAGATACTTGTTCTCAGCGGCGCTTCCCCTCCTGCCCGGTCCTGCTCGGGTTCCTGAATGGCATTTCCAGATTATTTAATAATTAAGGAGGGACGGGAATGAGGTCTTCCAGACTCTGGTTTGTTGTCTTGGCCGCGGCCCTTGTTTTTCTTTGGACGAGCGGCGCTCTGGCCGCCGAGACCATCAAGGTCGGTGTAGTCCTGCCTCTGACCGGAAAGCAGGCCAAGTTTGGCGAGATCGAGAAAAATTCTTTCATGATGGCCCTGGAGGAGATCAACGGGGCCGGAGGGGTCAATGGCAAGAAGATCGAACTCCTCATCGAGGACGACACCTCCAAGCCCGACGTGGGCCGCTCGGCCATCGAGAAACTGATCGCCCAGGACAAGGTCATCGTCATCGGCGGCGGTTACTCCTCCTCGGTCACTTACGCCATGTGCGCCGTGGCCCAGCAGCGCAAGGTTCCTTTCGTGGTCAACACCGGCTCGGCCGACAAGATCACCGAGCAGGGCTGGAACTACATCTTCCGGCTCAATCCGCCGGTGAGCGAGTATCCCAAGGGCCTGAGCAGCTTTCTGACCGATGTGGTCAAACCCGAGACCGTGGCCATCCTCTACGAGAACAGCCTTTTCGGACAGTCCGGCTCCAAGGAATTCTCGGCCCAATGTAAGGAGTTGGGCTACAAGGTCGTCCTCAAGGAGGGCTACGAGGCCGGGGCCGTCGACTTCAAGCCGCTCCTGATCAAGGTCAAGGCGGCCAAGCCGGACATGGTCTACATGATCTCCTACGTCATGGACGCCGGCCTGCTCATGCGCCAGTCCAAGGAGCTTGATTTCAATCCCAAGCTCTTCGTCGGCGGCGCGGCCGGATTCACCCTGCCCGAGTTTCTCAAGAACGCCGGCGACGCGGCCCAGTGCGTTTTCTCGGCCACCCTGTGGGTGCCCGAGGTGCCCTATCCCGGGGCCAAAGAATACTTCGACAAGTACGTGGCCAAGTTCAAGCAGGACACCGAGTACCACGGCGCCGAGGCCTACGCCGACCTCTACGTCATCGCCGACGCCCTCAAGCGGGCCAAGGAGCTGACCCCCGAGGGCGTTCGGGCCGCCCTGGTCGCCACGGACATGAAGACCGCCTTCGGGCCGGTCAAGTTCGTCTCCTACGAGAAGAAGACCCAGCAGAACAAGCTGCCCACCTTCCTGGTCCAGTGGCAAGAGGGCAAACTTGAGACAGTCTGGCCCAAGGAAGTAGCCACGAAACAGTACGTCTATCCAGTGCCCGAGTGGACTAAGCGCTAGCACACCGCCGGGGTCCTCCCCGAGCCCGGGGAGGACCTCTGGCCCCATCTTCAGCGAGGCAGCGATGGAAGTTTTTTTGCAGACTCTGGTGGCGGGTGTGCTCAAGGGCGGCCTCTACGCCCTGATCGGCATGGGCATGACCCTGATCATGGGGGTGATGGGCATCATCAACCTGGCTCACGGCCAGATGATGATGGTGGCCATGTACCTGACCTACGTCTGTTTTCACTACCTGGGAATAGATCCCTACCTGGCCCTGCTTATCTCGATGCCGGGGCTCTTCCTGCTGGGCGTGGCGGTGCAGCGCTTCACCCTCAATCCCCTGCTCAAGGTCGAATCCCTCCTGCCCGAGAACCAGGTCCTCATGACCGTGGGCGTGGGCATGGTCCTGACCGAAATCTGCCGGTTCATCTTTACCTCCAACTACCTCTCGGCCAAGACAGGCTATTCCGACGACACTTTCTTCATCGGCGGCATCTCCTTTTCCGTCGCCCTGACCATCGCCTTTCTCTTCGCCGCTCTTCTGACCGCGGCCATGTTCTGGTTTCTGATCAAGACCGATCTGGGCCGGTCCATCAGGGCCGTCTCCCAGGACGAGGAGGCGGCGGCCCTGATGGGCGTTAATCCAGCCCGGATGCGGACCCTGACCATGGGTCTGGGCGCTTCCCTGGTCGCCGCGGCCGGGACCTTGCTGCTGCCGATCTACTATCTTTTTCCCGATATTGGCGGCCCGTTCACCCGGCGGGCCTTTGTCATCACCATCCTGGGCGGCCTGGGCTCCACGGTGGGGGCCATCTTCGGCGGCATCACCCTGGGCCTGGCCGAGGCCATGGGCGCGACCTACATAGGCATGGACTTTGAGGAGATGGTCGGACTGGTCATTTTCATCCTGGTCCTCCTCTTTCTGCCCGGCGGCTTCAAGCGCCTGACCAAGGTGTAGCCATGCGCGGAAGAATAGTCGCTCTGATCGCCCTTGCCCTGCTCATCGTGTTCCCTCTGGAGGTGAAGGACGCCTATTACCGGCACCTGATGATCCTGGTCCTGATGTGGATGACCATCGGCACCGGCTGGAACGTCCTGGCCGGCTACACCGGACAGGTCTCCTTCGGCGCGGCCGCCTTCTTCGGCGTCGGGGCCTACACGGCCGGCATCATCTCCTTCAAGCTGGGCATCTCGGCCTGGTGGGGGATGGTCCTGGGCGGGGTCGCCTGCGCCATCATCGCCGTGCCCTTCGGAATGATCACCTTTCCCTTGCGGGGTGCCTACTTCGCCCTGGGTTCACTGGCCCTGGGCGAAATTTTCCGCCACATCGCCATCATCTGGGAGTCGCTGACCGAAGGCATGGTCGGCATCCTGATCATGCAGACATTTGTCTCCAAGCTGCCCTACTACTACATCGCCCTGGCCCTGGCCGCGGCCTCGGTCCTGTGCGTGGAGTTGGTGGCCAGATCGCGTCTGGGCTACTACTTCGTCTCCATCCGCGAGGACCAGGACGCCGCGGCCAGCATCGGCATCAACACCACCCGGTTCAAGATGATCAGCATGACCATCCACGCGGTGATGACCGGCCTGGCCGGGGCCCTTTACATGAACTACATGGGTTTCATCGATCCTGAGGTGGTTTTCTCCCTGCACGACATCTCCATCATGGCCATCCTGGTGGGCATTGTCGGTGGTGTCGGGACCATCTTCGGCCCCCTGGTCGGGGCCTTCATCATGGTCGCCGTCCAGGAGGTCTTTCGCACGGCCGGCTTCGGGACCATGAAGGCGTTGAGTCAGTTCCTGGGCTGGAACTTCCTGGAGACTCTGACCAAGTACATCGGCATGGCCCACGTCCTGGCTTTCGGGGTCCTGGTGGTGGTGGTCATCATGGTCCTGCCCAACGGCCTGGTCGGCGACTGGAAGAAGCTGAGAAGGCTGTTCATTCGCGGCTGAGAAGGGAGGTAAAGGCGTGGCCCTCCTGGAGCTTCAATCCGTGAGCAAGAACTTCGGCGGCCTGAGGGCGGTCGACGAAGTCAGTTTCCAGGTCGAGCCGGGCGAGATATTCGGCCTCATCGGGCCGAACGGCTCGGGCAAGACGACCATCTTCAACCTGATCAATCACTTCTACCCGGTCTCCGGCGGCCGGGTGATCTTCAACGGCCAGGACATAACCGGCCTCAAGACGCACCAGATCTGCCAGCGCGGCATCGGCCGGACCTTTCAGGTGGTCAAGCCGCTCAAGAGGATGAGCGTTATCGACAACATCATCGCTTCGGCCTTCCTGAGACACCGGTCCATGGGGGCGGCCCGCCGGGCGGCCGAGGAGTCCATGGAGTTCTGCGCCCTGACCCACTACGCCAAGCAACTGGCCCGCAGCCTGCCCATCGCCTCGCGCAAGCGGCTGGAGATCGCCCGGGCCCTGGCCACCCAGCCCAAGCTCCTCCTCCTGGACGAGACCGCGGCCGGCCTGAACCCGAGCGAACTGGACGAGGCCATCGAGCTGATCAAGCAGATCCGGGAATCCGGCATCACCGTCATCATCGTCGAGCACATCATGAAGGTCATCATGACCATCTCCGATCGCATCCACGCCATCAACCACGGCCAGACCATAGCCGAGGGTTCGCCGGGCGAGGTGGCCCGCGACCCCAAGGTCATCGAAGCCTACCTGGGCGAGGAGACCCATGCTCAAAGTCGAGGAAATTGACGTTTTCTACGGCGATCTCCAGGTCCTCTGGGGGGTCGGCTTCGAGGTCCACGAAGGCGAGAACGTCGTCCTCATCGGGGCCAACGGGGCCGGCAAGTCGACCACCCTGAAGACCATTTCGGCTCTCCTGACTCCGGCCAGAGGCCGGATTCTCCTGGAGGGCCAGCCGATTCACACCCGCAAACCTTACGAGATCATCGCCCTGGGCGTGGCTCACGTTCCCGAAGGGAGGCGGCTCTTCGGCGAGATGAGCGTGGAGGAGAACCTGATCATGGGCTCGCTGGCCCCCCAGGCCAAGAGCCGGAGGCTGGAGAGCCTGGAGTGGGTCTACGAGGTCTTTCCTCGGCTCAAGGAAAGGCGCCGCCAGACCGCGGGCACCTTGTCCGGCGGGGAGCAGCAGATGCTGGCCGTGGGCCGGGGGCTGATGTCCCGGCCCAGACTGCTCATGTTCGACGAGCCCTCTCTGGGCCTGGCCCCGATCCTGGTCCAGGAGATATTCCACATCGTCAGCCGGATCAGGGACGAAGGGGTGACCGTGCTTCTGGTCGAGCAGAACGTCCACCACACCCTGGCCATGTGCGACCGGGCCTACGTGTTGGAGAACGGCCGCATCGTCATGAGCGGCGCCGGCCAGGAGTTGATGCAGAACGACCACGTCCGGGAGGCCTACCTGGGCGTCTGAGCCCTCGCTCTCCCGCGGATTTTTCAAGCGCTCTCCTGGGCCGGAGGCCTGCCCCGGGCCCGGCCGGGCTTGACAGGCCGGCCGGCCGGTGGGGTATGCTAATAAAAGCGGTCAAGAGAGGAGGGCGCGAGTGTTTTCAGGCGGGTATCTCTCTCCGGGCGGCGGCCGGGCGAGGGGAATTTTTATCCCGGGTCCGGGCCGGTCGGGCTAGGGCGGGACCTTGTTCACCGATTCCGGGCCCTTTGTCCGGCAGAACGGCAAGCTCTGGTTCGTCGAGCGCCTGGACGAACACCGGGGCCACTACTTCGAGGTCGAGCGGCTCATCCACTCGGAGGAGACCGCCTTTCAGCGGATAGACGTCATCGAGACCAGCGCCTATGGCCGGATTCTGCTCATCGACGGCGATCCCCAGTCCACCGAGGTCGACGAGTTCATTTACCACGAGGCCCTGATCCACCCCGGCCTGATTCCCCTGGCCGGGAAGGGGAGCCTCAGCGCCCTGGTCCTGGGCGCGGGCGAGTGCGCCAGCCTGAGGGAGATCCTCCGCCACCCCGAGGTGGTCAGGGTGGTCGGCGTGGAGATCGACCCGGCCATGCTGGAGGTGGCCAGACGCTACCTGCCCTCCTGGCCGGCCGGGGCCCTGGAGGACGAGCGGGTCGAAATGGTCATCGCCGATGCCTCGGATTTCGTGCCCCACACCAGGGAGCGCTTTGACTTCATCGTCCTCGACCTGACCACGCCCCGGCCCGGATCTCCATCCATAGACCTGTTTAAAGAGGAGTTTATCGTAGAAATTAAGAAATTACTCAAAACAGACGGGATCCTGGCCGCCCAGGCCGACTACCGGGACCTGGGCCGGACCCGGACCGCCCAGCGCCTGGCCGCCTTCAGGCGGGTCTTCAGGCACGCGGCCAGCTACGGCGCCTACGTGCCTTCTTTCTATTGCATCTGGAACTTCGTCCTCGGCTCGGATGAACCCGGACTGATTCGCTGGGACTACAGCCGGGCTGGAGACTACTACCAGCGGCACTTGGCCGAGCTGCGTTACCTGAGCCCGGATCTGCTGACCTGCCTCTTTGCCAGGCCCAAGTACGTCCTCCAGTTGGGCTGAAGGCCTGTCAGCTTCCGGACGCGTCCGGCCGGACGGCCAGGGGCGGATGGAACATGCTCCGGTGGGTTGTGGGGCCGTAATAGCGCAGCCCCTTGAGACCCAGGGCCTCGGCGCTGGCGGCCACGTCCAGGTCCAGGGGCCTGAGCGGCCTCATTGAGGCCAGAACCACGCTCCAGGGCTCCTCAAAGGAGGGCAAGAAGGCCCAGGCCAGGTGGAGATCGGCGAAAGCCTGACCGATCCGGCCGATCAACTCGGCGTGGAGCTTGGCCGGCCGGGGTTTGAGGGACAGGCCGCCGGTCTGGATGACAAAGACCCCGCCCGGGGCCAGGGATCTCCTGATCAGGTCGTAGAAGGCCGGCCCGAAGAGCTCGGCGGTCAGCTGGCCCATCTGGCCCTGGCAGTCGAAGGGGTCGGTCAGGTCGGCCACGACCAGATCCCAGCGCTCCTCTCTTCTGTTCTGCAGCCAGGCAAAGGCCTCGTGGACGTGGACGCTGACCCTGGGGTCGTCCAGGGAGCCCTGGTTGATCGAACTCAGTTCAGAGCGGGCGACCTCGATCACCCGGCCGTCCAGGTCGACCACGTCGGCCCGCTCCAGGCCGGGGTAGCGGAGCAGCTCCCTGGCCGCGCAGCCGTCGCCGCCGCCCAGGACCAGGGCCCGCCTGGGGCCGCCCGCCAGCAGGGCCGCCGGGTGGATCAGCATCTCGTGATAGATGAATTCGTCGGCCGCGGACAGTTGCAGCTTGCCGTCCAGGACCAGGCAGCGGCCCCACTCGCCCGTGTCCAGAACGGCGATATCCTGGCAGCCGCCCCGGATGAGCCTGGGCGGAGAGGTGAGGCGGATCAAGGTCAGATGGGCGGGGGAGAAGGGGCTCAGGAACCAGCCCTGGCCGGACTCCTCGAGGATCCCGGCCAGCCGCCGGCCGGTCTCGTCACCGACCAGGATCTCCGCCGGAATCTCGGTCTCGGGACCCGGCCGGGTCTCAGAGATTGTCCGCCTCTTGGGCCGGTCCATCCGAGTCTCCGTCACTTTCCTGGCCCAGGATGCGCCGGACCCGGGGCCGGTAGCTCTCCCGGCCGCTCAGGCGGCGGCCCAGGGCCCAGGAGACGGCCGCGGCCAGGCAGGCCAGGCCCAAACCGGCCAGGACCGAACCGCTCTGGCTGCTCAGGCCGATCTTGGGTCCCAGGGCCTGTCCGGCCAGGACCCCGGCCAGCAGGCCCAGGATCGGGACCATGTAAAGGAGAAAGGTGGCCACCAGGAAAGGTTTGGTCTCGAAGGCGATCTGGACGCGCTGCCCGGATCGGGCGCCCAGGGTGTTGTCGACCTCGACCAGCATCACCTGGCCGCCGCCCATCATCTCGCAGCAGCCCCTGGCCCGGCAGTGGCCGCAGGCCTCGGTCCGGGTGGTCTTGACCTTGGCCCGGGACCCCAGGGTGGACTCGACGACGCCGACTTCGGTGACCATGATGTCAATCTAGTACCACGGCCACCGGACCCCAGCAAGGTTCGGGTTCAGAGAGGTTCGTCAGCCGACTCGCAGCCCGTGGTCTCGGCCGGCCTGAAGTAGGGCAGGACAAAGTCGATCAGGGACTTGACCACGATGGCCGCGGGCAGGGCGAAGAGAACCCCCAGGAAGCCCCAGGTCTTGCCGCAGACCAGCACGGCGAAGATGATCGCCGACGGATGGATGCGCACGACCTTGCCCATGAGCAGGTGGACCAGGACGTTGCCGTCGATGAGCTGGATGAAGGCGAAGGCCCCCATGGCCCAGAAGAAATCCGGGCCCAGGCCCCACTGGAACAGGGCGACCAGGAGAATGGGCGGAATGGCCATCAGGATGCCCAGGTAGGGGATGAGGACCGAGATGCCCGAGATCAGGCCCATGAGCACGCCGAAGCGGAGGTCCAGGATCACGAAGGCGGCCACCGAGGCCACGCCGATGATGAGCATCTCCAGGAACTTGCCCCGGATGAAATTGCCCATCTGGGTGTCGATGTCGACCAGGACCTTCATGAAGAGCTGGCTCTGGGTGGGGATGAACTGGCCCAGCCAGCAGACTATGTTGTTCTTGTCCTTGAGGAAGAGCAGGATCAGGAGCGGGACCAGGAAGACGTAGATGGCCACGTCAAAGAGGCCCGAGACAAAGACCAGCGAGCGAGTGACGGCCTGGCGGCCCAGCTTTTCCAGCTCCAGGGTCAGGCGGGGGATCAGGTCATTGAGATAGGTCGAGTCCAGGCGGCTCAGGTAGCGGGACTGGAGTTCGGAAATGATCTCCTGGCTCTTGACGGCCATTTTGGGCAGGACCGCGATGAGGGCGGTGATCTGGTCGATCAGGAGGGGGACCAGCCAGACGACCAGACCGATGCAGGCGGCCATGAAGAGGCAGAAGACGATCAGGACGGCCAGCCAGCGCGGCACGCCCCGGTAGACCAGCCGCCGGACCAGCCCTTCCAGGAGATAGGCCAGGACCACGGCGGTCAGGAACGGGGCCAGGGCCTTGCCGAAGAAGACAAGGACTCCCAGGACGCACAGCCCCAGGACCCAGACCACCACCACCTGGGGGTTGAGCAAGCCGTCGAGGACCCGGCGGAACATCTCTCGCTCGGCCATCAGACTTCCGCCTCCGGGCCGGCCTCGCCCCAGCGGGCCTGAATCAGGGCCGCCACGGCCAGGGCGGCGGTCTCCGAGCGCAGGACGGCCGGGGAAAGTCTGGCCGGCCGGAAGCCGGCCGCCACGGCCGCGGCCAGTTCCGTGGGGCTGAAACCGCCTTCGGGGCCGACCAGCACGAAAACCTCCTTGGGCGCGGCCGCCCGGTCTAACAGTCCGGGCAGGGGCGCGCCGGAGCGATCCAGAACCAACCTCAATTCAGCCCCCCGGGCCAGATCCAGGGCCTGGCTCAGGTTCATGACCGGGTGGATCAAAGGACCCCTGGAACGATAGCATTGTTTGAGGGATTCCGTCACCACCTGAATCAGTTTTTCCCTCTGGCCGGCTCGCTCGGGCTGGGAGCGCTCGGTCCGGAGGGGGCAGACGGCCCCCGCGCCCAGCTCGGTGGCCTTTTCCACGGCCAGCCGCAGCCTCTCCCAGCGCAGCAGGCCCAGGCCCAGGGTCAGCCTCAGCGGCGGCTCCTCGAGCGGCTCGGGCCGGGAGAGGACCAGGAGCCCGATCCGGCCGCGCTCGATCCGCTCCACCCGGGCCAGGGCCTCGCCGCCCTGGCCGTCGAAGAGGGAGACCACCTGGCCGGTCCTGAGCCGCCGGGCCGCGGCGTGGGCCAGGGCCGGGCCGGTCAGGACGGGCCTGGGTTGGGCCAGCTCTTGGGGCGGCAGGTGAAACCGGGGCTCGGCCACTCAGCCGCCCTCCGGTCCCGCCTCTGAACGGATCAGGACCAGGCCGGCCCACTCGCCCTGGCTCCTGACCGACTCGACCCGGCAGCCGGGGCTGTAGGCGGCCCGCACAGGGTCTATCTCCTCGAGGAACAGCCCAGAGAGGATGAGCCGGCCGCCGGGCTGGAGCCTCTGGATCAGGTCTTGGGCCAGGTTCCGGAGCAGGGGTCCGGTCAGGTTGGCCGTGATCAGGGGGAAGGTCTCCGTCAGGCCGGCCAGAGGCTCCAGGCTCAGCTCCAGCCGGCCGGCCAGACCGTTCAGGGAGGCGTTGCTTTGGGCGGCCTCGATGGCCTCCTGGTCCTTGTCCAGGCCCAGGGCCCAGCCGGCGCCCAGCTTCAGCCCGGCCAGGGCCAGGACCCCGCTGCCAGTGCCCAGGTCCAGGAACTTGTCCACCGCTCCGGCGGCCAGGCTCTCCACCAGGGCCTCCAGGCAGAGCCGGGTGGTGGCGTGGCCGCCGGTGCCAAAGGCCTGGCCCGGGTCGACGATCAGCTTGATCAGGCCCGGCTCGGCCTGATCCGTCTGCCAGGGCGGGCCGATCCAGAGGGGCCCCACGGTCACGGGCCGGTGGAATCTCTTCCAGCTCTCCAGCCAGTCCGTGTCCTCGACCGGGCTCTCTTCGACCAGGACCAGGGAGGGGAAGTAGCGGGCCGCCCTCTCGACCCGCTCCTGAAGGGCCGGTTTAATCCTGGGCCAGTCCTCCCGGTTGAAGTAGGCCTTCAGCCGGGTGCCGGTGGGGGTCTCCTCCTCGATCAGACCGTCGGCGCCGCAGTCAAAGAGGGCCACGGCCGCCGCCTCCAGGGCCTCGGCCCCGGCCTCGAGGCTGACCAGCAGATAAGCGGGCGCTTTTGTTGCCAAGGGGCTCCCTTTGGGATAAATTGCTGACCGATTCTAAACCCTGGCCGGGAGTAAGTAAAATCCAATGCGACCCGAGGACCTCAAAGACCTGCTCGACCGGGTGGCCAGGGGCCAGGTCGCTCCGGAGGAGGCGGCCGAGAGGCTGGCCGGCCTGCCTTACGAGCGCCTGGGCTTCGCCTGCCTGGACCACCAGCGCACCCTCCGCTGCGGCTTTCCCGAGGTCGTCTTCGGCCAGAACAAGACGGCCGAGCAGATCGTCAAGCTGGCCGCCAGCCTCCACGCCGCCGGCTCCCACGCCCTGGTGACCAGGGTCGACCCGGCCAAGGCCGAGACCGTGCTCTCGGCCCTGCCCGAGATGAGCCACCGGCCCGAGGCCAGGGCCCTGCTCTGGCCGGCCGGGCCCATCGAGCCGGCCGGCCGGGGCAAGGTCGTGGTCATCTCGGCCGGCACCTCTGACATCCCGGTGGCCGAGGAGGCCAAAATCACCGCCGAGCTGATGGGCTCCCGGGTGGAGACGCTCTACGACGTGGGCGTGGCCGGGCTGCACCGCCTCCTCAGCGCCGGACAGGATCTCAAGGACGCGGTCGTCTTCGTGGTCGTGGCCGGAATGGAGGGGGCTCTGCCCTCGGTGGTGGGCGGCCTGTGGGGCAAGCCGGTGGTGGCCGTGCCGACATCCATCGGCTACGGCGCGGCCTTCGGCGGCCTGGCCGCTCTGCTGGGCATGCTCACCTCCTGCGCGCCCGGCGTGGCGGTGGTCAACATCGACAACGGCTTCGGCGCCGGCTTCCTGGCCGGGCTGATCAACCGGGGCTGAGCCTTGCCTCCGGCCGGTCGGGCCCTGAAGCAGGTCATCGAGGTGGCCCTGGGCCGCCGGCCGGCCGACGTGGTCCTCAGGGGCGGCCGGGTGGTCGACGTCTTCACCCGGCGGGTCCTGAGCGGCCAGGTGGTCGCTCTGGCCGGCCGCCACATCGCCTACCTGGGGCCGGACGAGGCCGGCCTCTACGGGGAGCAGACCCAGGTCCACGACCTGGAAGAGGCTTTTGTCCTGCCCGGCTTCATCGACGGCCACACCCACATGGACTCCCTGTACCAGTGCGCCGCCCTGGTCAGCCGGGCCCTGGTCTTCGGCAACACCACCTCCATCACCGAGACGGCCATGATCGCCGGGGCCCTGGGCCCGGAGGGGGTGGACCTCTTCTGCCGGGACGCGGCCGGCCTGCCCATGCGGATTTTCTTCCTCTCGCCCTCGCTGACCCCGCCCTTCCCGGACCTGGAGACCTCAGCCGGCTTCGACGACCGGGCCTTTGACCGTTTCATCGCCCGGCCCGACGTCCTGGGCCTGGGTGAGACCTACTGGCCGGCCGTCTTCAACGGCGACGAGCGGCCCCTCTATCGCTTCAGCCGCTGCCAGGAGCTGGGCAAGACCATAGAGGGCCACGCCGCCGGGGCCAGGGGCCGCAATTTGATCGCCTACCGGGCCGCCGGGGTGGAGTCCTGCCACGAGGCGACCACGACCGAGGGCGCCCGGCGGCGGCTGGGTCTGGGCCTGGCCGTCCAGATCAGGGAGGGCTACATCCGCCGGGAGATGGCCCAGGTCCTGCCCGGCCTGGACCCGGCCGAGCTGGATTCGGGCCTGATCAGCCTGGTCAGCGACGGGCCGGACCCGGAGGAGCTGCTCTTCAGCGGCGGCCTCAACCTCCTCCTCAGGAAGGCCGTGTCCCTGGGCGTCGACCCTCTCCGGGCCGTCCAGATGCTGACTCTCAATCCGGCCCGGCACTTCAACCTGCGCCGCCTGGGGGCCGTGGCCCCCGGCTTCCTGGCCGACTTGATCGTGGTCAGGGACCTCCGGGACTTCGACTGCCTCAAGGTCTTTGCCGACGGACGCCTGGTCGCCGAGGCAGGGGAATTGAGGATCGAGGTCAAGAGCTTCGACTATCCCGAGTGGACCAGGCGCTCCCTCGAGTTCGGGCCGGTCGAACCGGCCGCCCTGGCTCTGCCCGCCTCCGGCCGGGAGGTCCGGGTCAGGGTCGTGGTCCTGGCCGGCGAGACCATCACCCGGGCCGAGGAGGTGGACCTGCCGGTCAGGGACGGCCAGGTCCGCGCCGCTCCGGACCGGGACGTGCTCAAGATGGCCCACCTGGACCGCCGGGGCAGGCACGGCCCGGCCGTGGGCCTGGTCAAGGGCTTCGGGCTGAAGAAGGGGGCCGTGGCCACCAGCCTGATCTGGGACACCAACAACGTCCTGGTCGTCGGCGTGGACGAGGCCGACATGGCCGCCGCGGTCAACCGGCTCCGGGAGCTGGGCGGCGGCTTCGTGGTCTGGGCCGGCGGCCGGGTCGAGGCCGAATTTCCCCTGCCCCTGGGCGGGATCATCTCCCCGGCCGATCTCAAGACCATCGCCGCCTCGATGAAGCGGCTGGACCAGGCCTGCTGGGACCTGGGCGCGGGCCGCTTCCGGCCGTTCCTTACCCTCCAGACTCTGCCCTTCACCGGTCTGCCTTTCTATCGCCTGACCGACCTGGGCCTGGCCGACGTCCGCCGGGGCGAGCTGGTCGAGGTCGTCCTTGGCTGAAACGGCTCCCTGTCCCGGCCGGCTTGACAGGCCGGACAGCCTCACCTAACGTCGAGGTCTGAGCCGGTCTCTCCTGGAGGACTGCCATGCCCAAGGTCACCTTTCTGCCTTCCCAGCGCCAGGTCACCGTGGCCGAGGGCGAGAACCTCCTCCGGGCGGCCATGCTGGCCGGGGTCCACGTCAACGCCTCCTGCGGCGGCCAGGGGGCCTGCGGCAAGTGCCGGGTCCTCCTGGAGTCTGGCCAGGTCGAGGATGGCTTCAGCGAGCGTCTCTCCGAGGAGGATCGGGCCCAGGGCTTCCGCCTGGCCTGCCGCTCCACGGTCAGGGAGGACCTCCAGGTCCGCATTCCCATCGAGTCCCAGCTCGACTCCAGGATCCTGACCCTCCAGCCGCCCGGCCAGGGCGTGGCCTTCCAGCTCCCGGACAAGGACGCGGCCTGGCTCCAGGAGCGGGACCTCTTTGTTCCACCCTTTGACTTGAAGTATCTGGAGCTCGAGCCGCCCGGCGCGGCCAACAACGAGAACGACCTCAACCGCCTCCTCCGCCACCTCAGGGAAAAGGAGGACGAGTCAGGCCTCCAGGTCGATTTCGACTTCATCCGCAAGCTGCCCGATACGCTTCGCGAGGACGACTTCAAGGTCACGGTCGCCCTGGCCCGGCCGGTCAAGCCGGAGCGCCAGTCGGTCCTGGTCAACGTCCAGCCGGGCGACAGGACCAAGGAGCACTACGCCCTGGCCGTGGACATCGGCACGACCACGATCTACGGCCAGCTCCTGGACCTCTTCACCGGCCAGGTCCTGGCCGAGGAGGGGGCCTACAACGCCCAGATCAGCTACGGCGAGGACGTCATCTCCCGGATCATGTACGCCCTCAAGCCCGGCGGCCTGGAGAAGATGCAGCAGGTCGTGGTCGGGACCATCAACGAGATCATCCACCAGCTCCTGGCCAGGACCGAGGTCAATCCAGACGACATCAGCTATCTGACCGTGGCCGGCAACACGACCATGACCCAGCTCTTCCTGGCCGTCCAGCCCAAGTACATCCGGCTCTCGCCCTACACGCCGGCCGCCTGCTGCTACCCCCTGGTCAAGGCGGTCGATCTGGGGCTGGACCTGGGCCGCCACGTCCCGACCCTGGTCTTCCCGGCCGTGGCCTCCTACGTCGGCGGCGACGTGGTCGCCGGAGTCCTGGGCTCGATGATGTACCTGGAGGAGCCCCTGACCCTGTTCATCGACCTGGGCACCAACGGCGAGATCGTGATTGGCAACAGGGAGTGGCTGGCCTGCGCCGCCTGCTCGGCCGGACCGGCCTTCGAGGGCGGCGGCATCGAGCACGGCATGCGGGCGACTAAGGGGGCGATCGAGGACTTCTCCCTCAACCCGCTCACCTGCGAGCCGATGATAACCACGGTGGGCATGGCCAGGCCCAAGGGCATCTGCGGCTCGGGCCTGATCAACATCGTGGCCGCCCTGTTCGAGGCCGGCCTGATCGACGAGCGGGGCAAGTTCCAGACCGATCTGCCCACCGACCGCGTCCGGCGGGGCGAGTCCGGCCTGGAGTACGTCCTGGCCTTTGCTCAGGACACTGACGTGGGCCGGGACATCACCCTCAACGAGATCGACATCGACAACCTCATCCGGGCCAAGGGGGCCATGTACTCGGGCTACCTGACCCTCCTGGAGGGGGTGGGCCTGTCGGTGGAGAACCTGGACCGGGTCATCCTGGCCGGCGGTTTCGGCCGCTACGTCAACATCGAAAAAGCCATCACCGTCGGCTTACTGCCGGAGCTGCCCCTGGAGAAGTTCTCCTACATCGGCAACGGCTCTCTCCTGGGCGCCCGGATGGTCGCCCTGTCCAACCGGCTCAGGGCGGACGTCTGGCGGATCATCAACATGACCACCAACTTCGAGCTGTCGGAAGTGGCCGCCTACATGGACTACTACGTCGGCTCCCTTTTTCTGCCCCACACCGAGCGGCGCTACTTCCCGGCGGTCAACGAGCGGATCAGCCAGATGCACCAGGTCACCGGCCGCCTCTGCCGGGAGAAGGCCTGAGGCCGTCAGTCCATGAAAATGCCGCCGTTGACGTCCATGGTCTCGCCGGTGATGAAGCCGGCCCCTTCCGAGGCCAGGAACAGGGCCGCCTGGGCCACGTCCTCGACCTGGCCGACCCGGCCCAGGGGGATGTTGGGCAGGAAGCGCTCGTAGCTGCCGCCGTCGAGCATCCGACCCATTTCCGTGTCGATCTGCCCGGGAGCCAGGGCGTTGACCGTGACCCCGTAGGGCCCCATCTCCTTGGCCAGGGACTTGGTGAAGCACATCACCCCGGCCTTGGAGGCCGAATAGCTGGCCGCCACGGCAATGCCGCCGACTTTGCCGGCCACCGAGCCCAGGTTGATGACCCGGCCCCAGCGCTGGCGCTTCATGGCGCCCATGACCGCCTTGGAGCAGAGGAAGGTCCCTTTCAGGTTGACGGCCAGGACCTTGTCCCAGTCGTCGGGGTCCAGATCCTCGATGGAGCTTTTATTGCAGATCCCGGCGTTGTTGACCAGGATGTCGATCCGGCCGAACTCCTCCAGCACCTTGGCCGCGGTGGTCCGGACCTGGTCCCAGTCGGACACGTCGACCCTGTAGGCCGAGGAACGCCGGCCCATCTGACTCGCCTGGTCCGCAACCCCTTGGGCCTGCTCCAGATTCATATCCCAAACGGCCAGGTCAGCTCCTTCGCCGGCCAGGGTCAGGGCGATGGCCTGGCCGATACCGCGTCCGCCTCCGGTAACAATGGCTACCCTGTTGAGACACTTCATCAGGCACCTCCATTTCGTCTGGGCGCATTATACAACCTTTGACCGCGCCCAGGTCGGTCCGGGCACTTTTTTTCGGTGTCAGTTTCTGCCAGATTGTGATATCTTTTAATACCAGGGGTTTAAGCGGCCCCTGATCTGTTATCTGGGGGACAGGCCTTATTCCCGGTTAGACGAGGGGAGGAAAGATGGAAATCGGCGAGCGGCTTAAGGGCTTGCTCAGGGACGAGAACGGGATCAGCGCCGTTGAGTACGCCATGCTCCTTTCTCTTATCGGGGCGGGGATTCTGGTCGGCATGCTGGCTCTGGGCAGCGGCGTCTCCAACAACATAAACCAAGCCGCCCAGACCCTCCAGAGCGGCAGTTGAACCTGTCCTCCGGCTGGCCGCCAGTCGCTGTAAGCGTCCTCTGAATTCCCTCCGGCCTCAGCCCGCCACGGCCCGCCGCCTGGCGCCCGCAGGCCTGTCTTTTCCGTTCAAGAGCTGGACCGTCTCTTCGCGCCCCCGGGCCTGGGCCAGGCTCAGGGGAGTCATCCCCGCCGCGTCCTGGACCTGAGCCTGGGCCCCGTGGCTGAGCAGGAACCTGACCATCCTGGTCCGGCCGTCCCGGGCGGCCCTGTGGAGCGGGGTCCGCATTTTTTTATCCCTGGCCTCGATGTCGGCGCCCTTGACGATGAGGACGGCGGCCGCGAACTCGTGGCCCTCCATGGCCGCCCAGTGGAGCGGGGTCAGGCCCTTGTCGGACTGGGCGTTGACCTGGGCGCCGTAACGGCTGAGCGTCTCGATCACCCAGGCGTGACCCCAGATGGCCGCCTTGTGCAGGGGCGTCTCTCCGGCGTCCTCCCTGGCTTCGATCTCGGCCCCACGCAGGATCAGGAGCCGGACCATCCGGTCGTGGCCCTCCCGGCAGGCCATGTGCAGGGGCGTCTCCAACTGGCAGTCCCGGGCGTTGATCTGGCCCCCCTGATCCAGGAGGAGACCGGCCAGCCCGATCCGGCCCGCCGCCGCGGCCCAGTGGAGAGGGGTCATGCCGTCGCCGGCCGTTTCATTGACCCCGGCCCCCCGGTGAATGAGGAACTCGGCAAAGGCCTCCCGGCCGTGGAGGGCCGCCTTGTGCAGCGGCGTCTGGCCCCACCGGTTTCTCTCGTCGACCTTGAAACCCAGGCCCAGGAGGAACTCGGCCGCTTCGGGCAGTCCGGCGCAGGCGGCCCAGTGCAGGGCGCCCTCGCCCTGATCGTCCCTGGCCCTCAGGCTGGCCCCGGCCTCGAAGAGCAGCCTGACCACGCCCAAATGGCCGGCCCCGGCCGCCAGGAGGAGGGGAGTGTGGCCGTCGGCGGTCTCGACGTCTAATTCGGCGCCGGATTCGATCAACAGCTCGACCGCCGAGAGATGGCCCCAGATGGCGGCCAGATGGAGCGGGGTGCTGAACAGGGCGTCCTGGGCGTCAACCTGGGCGCCCCGCCTGATGAGCAGTTCGGCCACGGCCCTCAGCCCCTTGGCCGCGGCCCAGTGCAGGGGCGTGGCCCCGTCGCCGTCCCAGGCCCAGACGGCCTCGGGCCAGGCCTGGAGCAGGGTCGTCAGTCGCGCGGTCTGGCCTGATTCAACCGCCTCGAAGACGGCCTCAAGTCTGGGTTGGTTCATGAAGCGTCCTTTTGGGGAACAACGGCTTTACCGCGGCCCGGGGCCGGACCGGCGCGGCCGCCGTGTCCTGAGCCAGGGCGAGCCGGGCGATCCGCTGAACCAGACGGGCCGCGGTCAGGTCAGGACCGGGCTGGCCGGGGATGGGGGCCAGTTCGACCAGATCCGCCCCGATGACCCGACGGGAGTCAAAGACTTTGTCCAGGAGCAGGTTGAGGGGCTCCAGGCAGAGTCCCTGGGGGGCCGGGGCGCAGGTGGCCGGCATGAGCGCCGGATCCAGGACGTCCAGGTCCAGGGAGAGGTAGATGTTGGCCGGGAGGCGGTCCATGAGCCGCTCGATCCAGGAGTTGCCGCCGGCCGCCTCCTGGGCCAGGATCGGCTCCAGGTCCTCCCGCCGCCAGAATTCGTACTCGAAGTGGGAATAGCAGCGCCAGCCGACCCCGGCCACGGAGAGCCCTTCCTCGACCAGGCGGCGGGCCACGCAGGCGTGGCTGAGGTTCTGGCCCCAGTGGCCGCTCCTGAGGTCGGGGTGGGCGTCGAGGTAGAGGACGCCGAAGGGCGCGCTCCTCTCCAGGTGGGCCCGGGTCGCGCCCAGACTGACCGTGTGCTCTCCGCCCAGGAGCAGGACGAACTTGTCCCGGTCCAGCCAGTCGGAGACGGCCCGTCTGATTTCCTCCACCGCCGCCGGGGGGTCCAACCCGGCCAGGGGCAGGGGTTCGGCCAGGTGGACCTGGCCCTCCCCAAGGCCGGGGCCGAGCCGGCCTAGAGCCCGGATGATGGCCTGGGGGCCGTTCCTGGTTCCCTGGCCCAGGCTCAGAGTCGCCTCCAGCGGGGCGGCCAGGATGACCACCCGGGCGTTCTCGGCCGGGCCGGGATCAAGGTAAGAGCGGCTGCTAGACGCGGCCATGCCTGGAAATCCTCCTCGGTTCGGGCGGCCGTCGCTGGTCCTCTGAAGCCGGGCCGAGCCTGGGCCAGCGGCGCGGCCCCTAGGCCTGGCGGTGAGGCCGGGTTACCCCTGGGCCTGGACCGCCCGCCCCGCTCGCGCTCGGGACGTAGGCCTGCTGAATTCCTCTACGGCAGCTCCCATCGCCGGCTTTAGGGCCTCGTTTGGGGCGGTCCTAATTAGCCGTTAACTGGCCAATATTAAACACTAATGTAGCTAATACAGGCTCTCAGACAGACCTGAAGCCGGGCCGGAGGTGGAGCTTAGCAGAGGCCTCAGGCCTAGCTGTTTTTGAGGTCGAGGCGGAGCTGGACCGGCCGGTCCCGGGATAAAATAAAAGAGACCCTTCCGCTCTGGTCGGAAGGGTCCCTCCGGCTCTCCGTCCTGGGCGAGGAGGAGGGAGCTATCGCTCCAGAACCACCCGCAGCCCGATCTCGGGCGAGCGGATGTGGGGGGCGAAGTGGCCGCGCTGGTTGGACCCGGTCGAGCCCTGGGAGGCTTCATCGCTCTTGAAACTGCCGCCGCGGCAGACCCGCTCGTTGCCCTTTTCCGGGCCCTGGGGATCCTGGTCCGGTGAGTTGGCGTAGTACTCATCGTTGTACCAGTCCGAGCACCACTCCCAAACATTGCCCTGCATGTCGTAGAAGCCCCAGTTATTGGGGTCGCCCTGGCCCACGGCCTTGGTCTGAAAGCCCTTGACGCCGATGCCCGGCAGGACGTCTCCGCCGGCCCGGCAGGCCCTCTCCCATTCGGCCTCGGTGGGCAGGCGGTAGGTCTGGCCCTCCAGGGCGCTCAGCTTGGCGCAGAACTCGTTGGCCGTGTCCCAACTGATCCGCTCGACCGACCGCTCGGCCACGCCGGCGAAGTCTTTGGGTGATTCGCGGTACTTGGCCGGGTTATCGCCCATGACCTTCTGCCACTCCAGTTGGGTCACCTCAAAGGCGCCCATGTAGACGGGCTTGGTGAAGGTTATCTCGCGCTGGGGCCGCTCGTCGGCAAAGCCCTGGCCCAGCTTGCTGCCGCGCGGGAAGCTGCCAGCCGGGAGGAGGATGAGCTTCATGCCGATGGAGTTGGTCATCTGCCGGGGCAGGGCTTTGACCTGGGCCGGCGTGAGGTTGATGGCCAGCTCGGCCGTCTTCCCGGGCGCGACCTCGACCTGGCCGGACCAGTCCTGGTAGCCTTCCAGCCGGGCCGTGACCTGGTGCTGGCCGGCCGGGACATCCCCCAGGATCACGGCCTTGCCGGCCTTGGTCTGGAAGCTGGTCCCGGCCAGTTCAAAGGAGGCGCCCTCCACGTTGCTGGTGACCCTCACTCGGCCGGATTGGGGCTTGCGGGCCTGGATCTTTTTCATGACGATGTTCAGCTCGGCCGTCTCTCCGGCCTTGACCGCGACCGTTCCCTGCCAGTCCTGGTGGCCCTCCTTGCGGGCCGTGACGTCGTACTGGCCGGCCGGGACGTCGCCGATGAGAAGGGCCTTGCCGGCCTTGGTCTGGAAGCTGTTCCCGGCCAGTTCAAAGACCGCTCCGTCCACGTTGCTGGTGACCCGCACCCGGCCGGAGAGGGATTCCTCGGCGATCACCTTGGGCCCGGCCAGGGCCGGGCAGGCCAGGGCGGCCAGGACGGTCAGAGTCAGGAGGATTACGGTCAGGCGCCTGAAGATCTTGGCTTTCATTTTCCGGCCCCCTGGGTTCGGGTTGGCTGGCGGTTCTGCTTCTCTTTTGAACCAATCCCGGGCCGGCGTCAATGCCCCAGTCACTTGAACCGGCTCCGTCCCACCCGGCCGGCCGGATTGAGGTCTTGACCGGAAAGCGGGCCGGATCTTAGTATCGATTCGACTGGCTTCCAATCACTCAGGGCTGTCGACCGGGCCGGGAAACAGACTTTCTGGCGACCGGACCCGGCGGATCGAGGTTCTTGATCCAGGGAGGTGATCGTGAAGGTCTTCCACTACTCCGAGGCCGAGCCCGTGTCCCTTGGGGAGAAGGCGGGTCCCAGCATCCAGGGCCGGGTGGTCATCGGCCGGGCCGACGGGGCCGGCAATTTCTGCATGCGCGTATTTGAGATGGCTCCCGGAGCCTCCCCGGGTGCTCACAGCCACGCCTGGGAGCACGAGATCTTCTGCCATTCAGGCCGGGGAGAGATTAATCGCCGGGGCGAATGGCTTGAACTCAGGCCGGGCAGCGTGCTCTTTATCCCCGGCGGGGAGGAGCATCAAATCAGGAACGCCGGCCCGGAGCCGCTGGTCTTCGTCTGCCTCATCCCGGCCGGGGCCCCGGAGATGTAGGGGCGGCCGGGGCGATTCAATCCCAACCCGCCTCCCTGACCAGGCTCAGGATCCTGATCAGAAGGCGGTCGCGCTCCCTGAGGGTCCGCTCGACCTTGGCCGGCGGCCAGTCGTAGTAGCCCTGTCCGGTCTTGAGCCCGAAGTGCCCCTCTCGAACCTTGGCCTCGAGGCTGGAGGAGGGGCTGGCGGAGTTGTCCAGGTGGGGCAGGAGAAAGCCCTGGACCTGGTAGGTCACGTCCAGGCCGCCCTGGTCAGCCCGCTCCAGGGGGCCGATGAAGGCCAGCCTGGGCCCGAAGCCGTACTTGACCACCCGATCCACGTCCTCGGGGCTGGCGATGCCCTTGTCCACCAGGCTCATGGCCTCGCGCTGGAGGGCGTGCTGCATCCGGTTGCCCAGGAAACCGGGCACGTCCTTGAGAACCCGGACCGGCTCCTTGCCGATGGCCTGGATCAGGGCGGCCGCGGCCTCGAAGACCTCCGCGGAGGTGAAGCGGCTGCGGATGATCTCCACGCAGGGCAGAACGTGGGGCGGGTTCCAGAAGTGGATCCCGACCACCCGCTCCGGGCGCTGGAGGTTCTGGCTGATCAGCCCGATGCTCAGGGCCGAGGTGTTGGTGGCCAGAATCGCCTCGGGCCCGGCCAGGGTCTCCAGCCGGGCGAAGAGGCGGCGCTTGAGTTCCAGGTCCTCGCTGACCGCCTCGATAATCAGGTCCGCGCCCTGGGCCAGTGAGTCGAGGTCGTCGCAGGGGGTCAGATTGGCCAGACAGGCCTCGGCCTCGGCCGGCTCGATCAGGGCCAGCTCGAGGAAGACTTCCAGGTTCCGGCGGATTCTGGCCGGGGCGTTGGCCAGGGTTTGGGGATCGGCGTCGAAGAGCCTGACCCGGTGACCTTTGATCGCGAAGCACTGGGCGATGCCATGGCCCATGGTCCCCAGGCCCAGGACGGCCACTTCCAAGCGGCGGTCCGGGTTCACAGCCGGCACTCGCGGAAGGGCAGCTTGAGGATCTGCCTGGCCTCGGCCGGGCTGGCCACCTCCCGCTGCAGGAGACGGGCCAGGGTCACGGCCCGGTCGACGAACTGGGCGTTGCTCTCGGCCTTGAGCCCGCGGCCGAGATAGAGGTTGTCCTCGAAGCCGACCCGGACGTGGCCGCCCAGAAGCAGGGCGTGAGTGTTCACCGGGAGCTGGTCCTTGCCCACCCCCAGGGCCGACCACTGGCAGTTCTCGGGCAGGCGCCGCTTCATGTCCATCAGGGCCTCCAGGGTGCCCTCGATCCCCCAGGGCACGCCCAGGCAGAGCTGGAAGTAGGGCGGATCATCGATCAGCCCCCGCCGGATAAGCTCGTTGGCCTGGCGGACGTGGCCCAGGTCAAAGACCTCCATCTCGGGCTTGATTCCGGCCTGCCTCATCTCCTGGGCGGCCAGCTCGACCCAGTCGGCCGGGTTGAGGAAAATCCGGCCGCCCCGGAAGTTGAGGCTGCCCACATCCAGGGAGCACAGATCCGGCTTCAGTTCCAGGGGCATCAACCGGGACCGCCCCACGTCGGGGCCGGGCAGGTTGAAGCCGCTGGTGGTCAGGTTGATGAGCAGATCGCTCTTGGTCCGAACCCTCTCGACCACCTCGGCGAAGAGCTGCTTCTCAAAGGCCGGTTGTCCGGTCTCTGGATCACGGACGTGGATGTGGACCACGCTGGCCCCGGCCCGCCAGCAGCGCAGGGCTTCGTCGGCGATTTCGGCCGGGGTGTAGGGGACGTTGGGGTTCTGGTCGCGCATGGGCGCGGCGCCGCTCACGGCCGCGGTGATGATAAGCTTTTCCAAGCCGCCTCCTCCCGGTTCCGGGGGCCGCTCCAGGTCATCCATCCAGATCCGGAACCAGCTCAGACCCGGTCGATATCGTAGCCAAGTCGAGCCAGCTTGTCACATTAAAACATGCACTGGCCGAGCTTTTGAGGAGAGCGTCATGAGGGAGGCTCCTTGAGAGAGACTCCCCCATGACGCGGGTCTGTCAACCGCCCAGGGTCACCCTGGGCAGCCAGAGGATGATCTCGGGGAAGGCGACGCAGATGAAGACGGCCAGGGCCTGGAGGATGACGAAGGGTATGACGCCCCGGTAGATGTCCATGGTCGTCACCTCCGGCGGGGCCGCGCCCTTGACGAAGAAGATGGCGTAGGCAAAGGGCGGGGTCAGGAATGACATCTGGAGGTTGAGGCAGACCAACAGGCCGAACCAGAGGGGGTTGAAGCCCAGGGAGGAGGCCACGGGCAGAAAGATGGGCACGACCACGTAGAGGAGGCCCTGCCAGGAGACGAAGAAGCCCATGATGAAGAGGATGAACATCATCACGAACAGGATGAACCACTTGCCAAAGGGCAGGCCCATGAGCAGGTCCCGGATCAGGACTCCCCCGCCCAGATAGAGGAACACGGCGTTGAAGATACCGGCGCCGATGATGATGAAGAAGACCATGGCCGTGACGACCAGGGTTGTGTAGGCCGCGTCCTTGAGGCTTTCTAAGTTCAGCTTGCGGTAGGCGGCGGCCAGCAGGACGGCGCAGAAGGCGCCCACCCCGGAAGCCTCGGTGGGCGATGCTATCCCGGCGATGATCGAGCCCAGCACGGCGACGATGAGGAAGAAGGAGGGGAGCATCTTGCCCAGGGCCCGCCAGAGGAGCTTCTTGCCGGTCACGGGCCTGTCCTCGGCTGAGATGGCCGGCGCGGTCTGGGGACGGATCCAGCAGACGATGCCGATGTAGGCCAGGTAGAGACCTGACAGGAGCAGGCCCGGGAAGAGGGCGCCGGCGAAGAGCCGGGCCACGGACTGGTTGGCCATGGGCCCGTACATGACCAGCATGACGCTGGGCGGGATGAGGATGCCCAGACTGCCCCCGGCGCAGACGACGCCGGTGGCCAGGCCCTTGTCGTATTTTCTCTTGAGCATGGAGGGAACGGCCAGGAGGGTCATGGTCGTCACCGTGGCCGCGATGACCCCGGTGCAGGCGGCGAAGATGGTGCAGGTGATCACCGTGGCGAAGGCCAGGCCGCCCCTGACCGGACCGAAGAGCTCGTAGAGGCTCTGGAACACGCCCTCAGCCACTTCGGTCTTTTCCAGGATTGTCCCCATGAAGACGAAGAGGGGCACGGCGATCAGCTCCTCGCTCTCCATGGTTCCGAACACCTGCAGCATGGACATGGGAAAGATGGCCGAACCCAGATAGGGGATGCCGAAGGCGAGGGCCAGGAACATCAGGCCAAAGGCCAGATGCACCCCGCCGATGACAATGACCAGGAGCAGACCCATCATGATTACGGCGGCTATCTGTTCCGGGCTCATTAGGCGTTCCCCTTCCTGAGTTCTTTGACGGTGCGGATGATCTCGGCCAGGCACTGCAGGCCGAGGAGAAAGAACCCCACGGGGATGAGGGTCTTGCTGGGACCGGAGGGGAAGAACCAGTTGGTGGTCGAGAGCTTCTCCCCCGTGGACCAGGCGTCGGCGGCGTAGATGACGCCGGCCCAGGCGAAGAGGCCCATCACCGGCAGAATGACGATCAGGTAGAGAAACAGGTCAAAGACCAGCTTGGCCCTCTCGGACAGCACGCCGTAGACGATATCGATGCGGATGTGGCCTTTTTTGAGCAGGGTGTAGCCGCCGCCTATCATGAACTGGGCGGCGAAGAGCATCCAGCAGGTGTCGTAGCCCCAGCCGGTCGGTGCGTTGAAGATGCGCCTCATGGCGACTTCGTACATGACCACGAACATGAGCGGGATGACCAGCCAGGCGGAGACCGTGCCGGCCCACTGGCTGATCTTGTCGATGTACTTGATCGTTTTCATGGCATCTTCCCCAAAAGCCTAGCCCAATGGCCCCCTGGGGGGCCATTGGGCGGGCTGCAGGTTGCTTTAGTCGAACTTGGTCAGGTCGTCATAGGGCTTGTACTTCTCGATGAAGGCTTTCTGGGACTCCCAGACTTTCTTGAAGAAGGGGTTCTGGGCCGATTTCTCGTCGATGATCTCGAAGCCGAGCTTGCGGCAGGTGGCCTGATCCTCTTTGGAGAGCTTGTAGGTGGTCACCCCGTAAGCCTCGATCTTCTTGTTGAACTCAATCGTGTCCTGCCAGAAGTCGGCGTAACCCTGGAAAGTGGCGGCCATGGCCGCCTTCTCCACGATAACCTTGAGGTCGGCGGGCAGGGCTTCCCAGGACTTGGTCTTGATCAGGAGCTGGAAGATGTTGTTGGACATGTGCACCGGCGGCCCGAAGCGGTACTTGCAGACCTCGTGGAAGCCCAGGGTGTAGTCCACCGAGGCCTCGAGGTACTCGGTCGCGTCGATGACGCCCCGCTGGAGCGAGGGCAGAACCTCGCCGCCGGGCAGCAAGACCACCGAAGCGCCCAGCTTCTGCAGGAGATCCATGCTCAGGCCGGCCGCCCGGATCTTGAGGCCCTTGATGTCGGCCAGGGTCTTGACCGGCTTCTTGGACCAGAGCTCCTCAGGCGGGGTCAGGCCCAGGGGGAAGACGATCAGCTCCTTGCCGTACATCTCCTGTTCCAGCTCTTTGCCCCCGCCGCCGTAAAGCCAGATGACCAGGTCGTTGAAGGCCAGGATGCCGGCGGGCAGGGTGTAGAAGAGGTCGCCGGCCGGGTACTTGCCCTTCTGCCAGGCGGGCGTGTTCAGCCCGAAGTCAAGCAGGCCGTCCTTGACGGCGTCATAGATCTTGGTCGGGGGAACGATCTCGCCGGCGTCGTGCAGGGTCAGGACCATCCGGCCGCCGCTCATCTTTTCGACAAAATTCTTCCACAGAACTATGGTGTGCGCCCCCAGAGGAGAGGCCACTCCGAAGCAGCTCTCACCTTTCCAGGTGATCTTGTCCGCCGCCGAGCTCACTCCCGGGGCAAAGGCCAACATTAACACCATGATCAAACCGGCTAGAAAAACCAATGAAAGTCGTTTCTTGCCCATCTTGGCTCCTCCTTGGTTCTGGTGATGTTATTCAGCCCAAGCCCGCTTTCGCCTCTTTCTCCCTGACAGGTAGAAAGTGGGTGAATCAGGCTCCCGCCTCTGCCTCAGACTTTCTTGTTCTCCGGTATCGACTATCATAGCAGTTAGTCCGGCGATCAAGTCAGGAAATAATCAGCCGAGCTTCCCGAAAACGGTCCCTCGGGGCGGCTCATTCGGTGAGCCTTCCTCCATCATTCTGGTCTGGTGGCTCAGCCACTCCAGGTTGATCCTGGCTCTGAAGGTCCGGATGTGCTTGAGCATGAGGGCCTTGCCCCTGGCGAACTCACCGGCGCTGATGGCGTCCAGAATGTCGTAATGCTCTTGGATGGCCACGTGAAAGCGCTCCGGATGGGCCGTGGAGACCAGATAGGCGAAGATCTGGATGCGGTCCCTCAGGGAGCGGTAGAATCTGATCCAGTACTGGTTGCCGCAGCCCTCGACCAGCAGGTCGTGGAAGGCCCGGTCCAGGGAGAGATACTCCTTCTGGGCCTGGCGCCACAGGCCGGGCTGGCCGGCGGCGGCGGTCAGGGCTGACTCGGCCCGTCCAAGTTTCTCCTTGATTTTCGAGAATTCCTGACCGGCGATGGTCCGGGCAGCCCGGACAAAGAACCTGGTCTCGGCCACCTCGCGGGCTTCGAAGACCGCGTCCATGTCCCGGTTGGTCAGGAAGACGACCCGAGCCGCCTTGCGGGGCGGCAGGTCGACCAGACCCTCCATGTACAGTCTTCTCAGCGCTTCCCGCACCGGCGTCCGGCTGGCGCCCAGGGACTTGACCAGGGAGTCCTCGGGCAGCAGCGTGCCGGGCGGCAGCTGGGTGCTGACGATGGCTTCCTTGATGATCTGATAGGCTTCCTCGCCCAGCGTACCGCCAGAACCGAGCCGGGGCAGCACTATCGGTAGGCGATCAGGCACGGTCCCTTCTTTCAATTCAGAGGAAGGAACTGTTTTCTTGACAAGGTATACGTATACGCCTAACATGGCCTCCAGCCGATTGTCAACCATATGTTGGAGATTCATTCAGAGGCGGATATTGCCCTCTTTTGATCGGCCAATTAGGCTTCGCCGTGGTCCGGGTCGTGAAAATTGCGGCCTGTCTAAGGTATACGTATACTTTAAACATCACCGGCGGGCAGCCGTCAGCGCACCCTCTGGCTGCGGCCGCAGCGCCGGGATCGAGGCCGGTCCTAGGGGGCCCGCGGGCTCTTTTCCCGGCGTCCTGTTCCCATGGGGTGAGGGTCGGCGTCCTCGACCTTGAGGCAGCCCCATCGTCCGGAAGCGCCGGCTCGGCCGACCTCATAGAGATGAGTTCGAGCGGCTGGTTTCGGCGGCTTGCTTTAAGACGGCCCGAGTTCGGGAGTGGACCTTCTGGAGCGGCTTGCCTGCCGGCCTAGCCTCGGCTAATATCATTGGGATCATCATCGATTCTCCTGGGGGCTCAATCATGATCTGGACCAGCGGCCCCAGGACGACTCGGCGGTGAAAAACCTGGTCAGTCACAATCCATAGCCCTCTGGGGCCGGCGCATGGAGGTGGGCATGCCCAGTGGCGCCAAGACATTACTCGGCATTTACGAACGGATGGTCACGGTCCGCCAGTTCGAGACCATGGCCGGAGAGATGTTCGCCGCGGGCAAGATCCCGGGCTTCATCCACCTGTCCATCGGCCAGGAGGGCTCCTCGGTGGGGGTCTGTTCGGTTCTCCGGCCCGACGACTATCTGACCACCACTCACCGAGGCCACGGACATCTGATCGCCAAGGGAGCCGACCTGAACAAGATGGTCGCCGAGCTCTTTGGCCGGGCGACCGGCTACTGCAAGGGCAAGGGCGGCTCGATGCACATCGCCGACTTCTCCATCGGCATCCTGGGAGCCAACGGCGTGGTCGCCGGCGGGCTGCCGATCATCACCGGGGCCGGCCTGTCCATCAAGCTGCGTAAGACCGATCAGGTGGCGGTCTGCTTCTTCGGCGACGGGGCCTCCAACCGGGGCCCGGTCCACGAGGCCATGAACATGGCCTCGATCTGGAAGCTGCCCGTCATCTTCTGCGTCGAGAACAACCAGTGGGCCTCGACCACGCCCCAGAGTTACTCCTGTTCGGTGAGCGACATCTGCACCCGGGCGGCCGGCTACAACATGCCCGGCTACTCCGTGGACGGCAACGACGTTCTGGCCGTCCGGGCCGCGGCCGAGGAGGCCGTAGCCCGGGCCCGCCGGGGCGAGGGGCCGGCCTTGCTGGAGAACAAGACCTACCGCATCAAGGGTCACTTCGAGGGCGATCCCCAGAAGTACCGGACCGAGGCCGAGGTGGCGTCCTGGCAGAAGAAGAACGACCCGCTGGTTCGCTTCGCCAAGCTCCTGACCAAGAAGAAGATCCTGGACAAGAAGAAGGACCAGGAGATCTGGGATCGGGTTCGGGCCAGACTCCAGGCGGCCGTGGCCTTTGCCGAGGAGAGCCCCTATCCCCAGCCCGAAGAGGCCCTGGAAGATCTGTTCGTCAATCCCTAAGACCAGGAGTCGAGAACCATGCCCGAAAGGATAATAAGCAGTTCGGCGGCCCTGGCCGAGGCCCTGCACGAAGAGATGAGCCGGGACGAGACCATCTTCATCCTAGGTGAAGACCTGGTCTCCCACGCCGGCATCTTCGGCCAGTTCAAGGGCATCCCAGAGCATTTCCCCGGCCGCATCATTGACACGCCCATCAGTGAATCCTGCATCGTCGGCTCAGGGGTGGGCTCGGCCCTGACCGGCATGCGGCCGATCGTGGACCTCCACTTTTCCGACTTCGTCACCTGCGCCATGGACGAGCTGGCCAACCAGGCGGCCAAGATCCGCTACATGTTCGGCGGCCAGGTCAAGCTGCCCCTGGTCTGCTGGTGTCCGGACGGCGCCGGGCTCAGGGCGGCCGCCCAGCACTCCCAGTCCCTGGAGGGCTGGTTCGTGCACACCCCGGGCCTCAAGGTCGTCGTGCCCAGCGAGCCGGCCGACGTCAAGGGCCTGATCAAGGCGGCCATCCGCGACGACGACCCGGTCATGTTCTTCCAGCACAAGAGGCTCTTCGCCAAGCAGGGGCACGTGCCCGAAGAGGAGTACGTCATTCCCCTGGGCCAGGCCGCGATCAAGCGCCAGGGCAAGGACTTGAGCCTCCTGAGCTACGGCGCCGGCTTCTACCTCTGCCTCGAGGCGGCCGAGGAACTGGCCAAGATGGACATCGAGGCCGAAATTGTCGACTTGAGGACCTTGAAACCCCTGGACATGGCCACCGTGGCCGAGACGATCAGGAAGACCAACCGGGCGGTCATCGTCCACGAGGCCTGTCTGACCGGCGGCTTCGGGGCCGAGCTGACCGCTCGCATCCAGAGCGAGCTCTTCGACTATCTGGACGCACCGGTGGGGCGGGTCGGGGCCAAGGACGTGCCCATACCCTTTTCGCCGCCCCTGGAGGATTTTGTCCTGCCCAACGTGGCTGATGTGATCGAAGCGGCGCGAGCCGTCGTTTATCGCTGAACGGGGAGCGGAAATGGCCATAGAGATAGTGGTTCCCAAGCTGGGCCTGACCATGAAAGAGGCGACTCTGGTGAAGTGGGGATTCGGGCCCGGTGAGAAGGTGGCGGCGGAGGAGATTGTCCTTGTTCTGGAGACGGACAAGGTGACCTACGAGATGCCCTCGCCCGGGGCTGGTCTGCTCCATCCTCTGGTGGAGGCCGGGGAGACGATCCAGGTCAGCCAGGTGGTCGGCTATCTGGCCGCTGACGAGGCGGAGCTGAAGAAGCTGGCCGCCGAGTCTCCGGCCGCGTCGGCCGGGGCGGTGGCCGAGGCGGCTGCACCGGTTGAGGCGGCCGCGCCGGCGGCGGCTCCTAGCCAGGCAACTGCGGCCGGGTCGGACGGGCGGGTCAAGGCCTCGCCCCTGGCCCGGGCCATGGCCAAGGAGCACGGCCTGGATCTCAATCGGCTGAAGGGCAGCGGTCCGGGCGGGAGGATCATCAGGGCCGACGTGGCCAGGGCCCTGGAGGAGGGTCTCCCGGCCCGGCCGGCCGAAGCCCCGCCGGTGCCAGCGGCCGAGGAGGAGCTGGGCCTCAGTCCGGCCCAGGTCATCCCCATCCAGGGGGTCAGGCGGATCATCTTCGAGAACATGAGGTCAAGCCTGCAGTCCCAGGCTCAGCTGACCATTCACACCGAGGCCTCGGCCAGCCAGATGGTCGCCCTGCGCCAGGCCTTGAACCAGCGCTCCGGTCCGGAGGGAGGCAAGGTCTCCCTGAACGCCATCCTGGTCAAGGCCATTGCCCAGGCCCTCAAGCAGCACCCCTACGTGAACGTCAGCGTTGAGGGCGAGGAGATCAAGGTCTGGGCCCAAATCCACGTGGGCGTGGCTATGGACCTGGGCGAGGGCCTGATCGTGCCCAAGGTGAGACGGCCGGACCTGAAGAGCCTCCGGGAGATCTCCCGGGATCTGGACGAGCTGGTGGACAAGGCCAGGTCCAAGCGGCTGATGCCGGACGACCTCCAGGGCGGGACCTTCACCCTGACCAACCTGGGGGCCTGGGACGTGGACGACTTCACGCCCATCGTCAACCCGCCCGAAAGCGCCATTCTGGGCGCGGGCCGGGTGGTGGACAAGCCGGTGGCCAGGGACGGCCAGGTGGTCATCGAGCCCAGGCTGAGTCTGAGCCTGACCTTTGACCACCGGGTGATCGACGGCGCGCCGGCGGCCCGGTTCCTCAAGACGCTCAAGGACATGATCGAACTACCTGGATTGATGATTGGTTGAGGGGAAAATGTCAGAGACTTTCGATATTATCGTGTTGGGCGGCGGGCCGGGCGGAGTGGCCGCGGCCATCCGGGGCGTCCAGCAGGGCGCTTCAGTGGCGATCATTGAAAAGGACAAGTGGGGCGGCCTGTGTCTGAACCGGGCCTGCATCCCCACCAAGCTAGTCTGCTTTGCCGGCGATCAACTCCTGGGCCGGGCCGTCGAGGCCGGTCTGGGCCTGGCCTCGGCCGGGGCCGGGCTCGACTTCAACCGGCTGAGGGGCCAGAAGGACGAGCTGGTCAGCTATCTCTCCCTGGGCACCCAGGGCCTGCTGGGCAGCCACGGCGCGCGCCTCATCGCCGGCCAGGGGAAGCTGGTCGGCAAGGGCCAGGTGGCCGTGGGCGACAAGGTCTACTCGGCCAAGAAGGTCATCCTGGCCAGCGGCGCCACCTGGGTCAAGCCCCAGTTCAAGGGCGGCGACCTGCCCGGCGTGGTCTGCCCGGACGAACTCCTCTCCGAAAAGGAGCTGCCCGGCCGGACCCTGGTCCTGGGCGGCCGGGCCTGGGGCCTGGAAGTGGCCCAGTTCCTGGCCTCGGCCGGCAAGGAGGCCGTGGTCGTGGAGGCGGGCAAGAACCTGCTGCCCGACGAGGACCGCCAGATCGGCCAGCGCCTGCGCGGCATCGTCAACCAGCCACCTCTGTCCATCCAGCTCAGGACCGAGGTGACCGGGCTCAGCCGCGACAAGCAGGGCCTCAAGGCCAGCCTCTCCGGCAAGGGCCCGGCCGAACTGGTCGTGGACCGGGTTGTCTACACCGAGCGCCGGCCCGAGCTCAAGGGGCTGGGCCTGGACAAGGTCGGCCTGAGCGAGCTCAAGGTGGACGAGGGCCAGCGGACCAAGCTGGACTGGCTTCTGGCCATCGGCGATCTGACCGGCGGGACCATGCTCTCCCACCTGGCTACGGCCCAGGGCATCGTCGCCGCCGAGAACGCCCTGGGCGGTCAGAGCCGGGTCAACCTCAGGGCCGTGCCCCGGGTGACCTACACCCGGCCCCAGGTGGCCTCGGTCGGCCTGGACGAGTTCCAGGCCAAGGAGGCTGGCTACGACGTCCAGGTCGGGGTGGTGCCCCTGGGCGTCAACGCCATGGCCATGATCCTGGGCCAGAGCGACGGGGTGATCAAGGTCGTGGGCGAGCGGCGCTACGGCGAGCTCTTGGGGGTCCAGATCATGGGCCCCGGCGCCGCGGAGATGATCGGCCAGGCCGCCCTGGCCATTCAGATGGAGGCCACCCTGGAGGAACTGGCCCGGACGGTCATGCCCCATCCGACCCTGTCCGAGTCCATTTCCGACGCGGCCCGGGCCGCCCTGGGCTGGGCCATCTTCCTGCCCAAGCAGTCAGGGGCCTGAAAAAACGGGGGAGCCCCGGCCGGGGCTCCCCCTTAAACCAATCCCCGCCTCACAGCTCCAGCGTGACCGTGTAGACCTGCTCGCCGTCGCCCTCCCTGATCTGGAGCCTCAGCTTCCGGGCCGACTTGGCCTCGCCTGGGAAGAAGATGAAGCCGTGGGCCAGGCTCTTGGGCGGGATGGCCTTGTTCTGGAGAGATTTGTTGTTAAGGTCGGTGATTATGGCGGTCCGGGCGTCGGCCCCGCCCGCGCCCTCGACTCCGCCGATGACCGCCCCGGTCGCGGCCCCGACGGCCGCGCCCTTGCCCGCCCCGGCCAGAACGTCAGAGCCGGTGACGACCCCGATGGCCGCCCCGATCACGGCCCCGGCCGTGGCGCCCCAGAAGCCCTTGTAGGCCCCTTCCTTGAAAATTTCCTTGGTCTGGCTGTAGCGGGTGGCCCGCTGGTAGGCCGTCTGCTGGTCCAGGACGGGCCAGACGTTGCCCTCGGCGTCGTAGAGGAAGGTCTGTCCGGCGATGATGCTCAGGGTCTGGGGGCCCTGGTTGTCAAAGGCGACCTGGACAGGCAGGAAGCCGGCCCCCCGGACGTCGAAGCCGAAGGCCTCCTCGGCCTGGCGGGAATCGACAAAGGCCCTGGCGGCCACTGTGGTCTGGCCGATCTTGATGGCGTTGGCGTAGCTCTCCGGGGCCCTGAAAGAGGTCGGCTTGGCCTTGTAGCTGGTTGAGCAGCCTAAGGCGGCCAGGAGCAGGCCGGCCATCAGGATCGGGATCAGTCTCTTGGTCATGGGGTTCATCCTCCTGCTGCTGACTCCCCCCCGGGATCGTTACTGTGGCCGCCTCAGGGCTTGGGCGGCAGGGTCAGGGCGGCCGAGGCGGGCTTGTACTCGCCGTAATGCCCCTTGGCCCCGAAATAGGCCGCTTCGAGGCGGTAGTTTTTCTTGGACTGCGACTTGGGCGCGGTCCAGAGCAGCTCCTGGCGGCCGGCCGCGGCCGAGACGAGGGCCTGGCCGCTCCGGCCCGGCTCGAGCTGGCCGCCGCTGACCGTCACCAGGACGTCGCCTTCCTCGACCTGATGGCCGTCCTTGGTGGTCACCAGGACGATGATCACGTAGGTGTTGGGGCTGGCCCCCTTGCCGGCCGAGAGCTGGACCGTTGTCTCCAGGCTGGCCGGACGGCCCCGGGCCGGCGGCTTGGCCGCGGTGGTCGGCGGGGGCGGGGGCAGGGTGGTCGTGGTGGTGGTTGTCGTCGTGGTCGGCCGGCTGGTGGTTGTGGTCGTGGTGGTGGTCGGCCGGCTGGTGCTGGTCGTTGTGGTCGTGGTCGGAGGCGGCAGGGTGGTCGTGGTCGTGGTCGGGGCCGGCCGCAGGGGCAGGGCCGAGACCTCGATGCTCTTGGTTGTCTGGGCGGCCGAGAACTCGGCCGTGCCGCCGTAGGAGGCCTCGATGTTGAACCTGGCCTCGGAGGTGGGCCGCCAGGAGAGCTCGTAGACATCGGTCCGTCCGTCCGGCGAGGCGGTGTAGGTTCTGACCAGGCTCTGTTCCCGGGCGTTCAGGATGGAGACCACCAGGACGCCGCCCCTGGGCCGGATCTTGGCTCCGGCCGCGCCGCGGCCGTAGATCAGGACGTCCAGGCTGACGGTCTGGCCCGGGGCCGGCTGGGCCGGCCGGAACTGGATCTCGATGACGGTGGCCACCTTGGCCCAGGCCGCGGCGGGCCAGAGGCAGGCGGCCAGGAGAACCAGGGCGAGACGGGCTTTCAGCGACACCAGGACCTCCCTGAGCTTTATCTCGGGACGAAACATAATAACACGGGGCCGGAACCCCGGGAATCCAAACTTGGCCCCCTCAGTCCTGGGCCAGCCGGACGGCCTTGACCGAGAGGAAGAAGAAGACCCCGGCAAAGGCCAGGGAGACGATCAGGGCCGAGAGCGGCCAGGGCTGGCCCAGGGCCGCGGCCCGGATGAGTCGGGTCGTGTGGGTCAGGGGGACCAGGTTGATCACCGCGGCCGCCCAGGCGGGCAGCTTAGCCAGGGAGAAGAAGGTCCCGGACAGGAAAGCCATGGGCGTGATGATGAAGTTGGTCAGGAGGGCCTGATCGGCGTGGGAGCGGACGGTCATGGACGTGCCCACGGCCAGGGTGGCGAAGATGAAGGTGTTGAGGGCCAGGGCGGCCAGGAGGGCCGGGTCAGGGGGGATCCTGACTCCGAAGGCCAGGGCCAGGACGTAGACCACGGCCGCGCCCATCAGGCCGCGGACGCAGCCGGCCAAGCACTCGCCCAGGACGATCTCCAGGGCCGAGACCGGCGCGGCCTGGAACTCCTCGAAGATGTGCCAGTAGAAGCGGGCGATGTTGATCTCCGAGGAGATGGCGAAGGCCCGGGTCATGGAGGTCATGGCCATCAGGCCCGGGACCAGGAAGGTCAGGTAGTCGCTGCCCTCCATCCGCATCCGGCCGCCCAGGCCCCAGCCGAAGGCGATCATGAACAGGAGCGGCGAGACGGCCATGGACAGGAGCATCTTCCAGAACCGCCTCCGGATCAGGATCATCTCCCGGACGAAGAAGGGCCAGGCGCCGGTCATTCGATCACCTTGCGGCCGGTGAGCTTGACAAAGGCGTCCTCCAGGTTGGCCGGCCTTATGGTCGCCGCCGCCTCCAGGGAGGTGGCGAAGCGGCCGGCCTGGGCCCGGTCCTCGAAGAAATGGCTGTTCATCCGGCCGTCCTCAAAGACGTCGACCACCACCCGTCCGGCCGCGGCGATCAGGGCGGCCGGGCTGTCCAGGGCGATGAGGCGGCCGGCGTGGAGGACGCCGACCCGCTGGCAGAGCTCCTCGGCCTCCTCGATGTAGTGGGTCGTCAGGAAGATGGTCCGGCCCTGGGCGTTGATCCCCTTGAGCAGGCCCCAGAGCTGCCGCCGCCCCTCCACGTCCAGGCCCACGGTGGGTTCGTCCAGGAAGAGGACCTCGGGCTGGTGCATCAGGGCCCGGGCGATCATCAGCCGGCGCTTCATGCCGCCCGAGTACTCCCGGACCTGCTTGTCGGCCGCCTTGAGCAGGCCGACCAGGTCCAGAAGCTCCTCGGCCCGGCTGATCCGGGCCCGCCGCTTCAGGCCCCAGAGCCGGCCGTGGAAGTGGAGGCTCTCCCGGCCGGTCAGCTCCCGGTCGAGGTTGTAGTTCTGGGCGGCCAGGCCGATGAGAAGCTTGGCCTGGCGGGCCTGCCTGACCAGGTCAAAGCCGCCCACCGTGATCCGGCCGAGGCTGGGCCGGGTCAGGGTGGTCAGGATGCGGATGGTCGTGGTCTTGCCGGCCCCATTGGGGCCCAGAAAGCCGAAAAATTCTCCCTTGGGAATGGCCAGATCCAGGGCGTCGACCGCCCTGGTCCGGCCGTAGTCCTTGGTCAGACCCTCGATGGTGATCATGGGCTGCTATTATGGCCCATTGAGCCGGCCGGGTAAAGACCCGGATAGATCCGGCCGCCGGGGTGGAGGAGGGCGCCTTTTCCCGTTGCCCTCAACGGCCGGGAGGGGTTAATCTCACCGTCAGAGCTGGGGGTGACCTGAAGGCTGCCGAGGGCCCGGATCAGGCCAGGTCAGTCCCCTGGCGATAAGCTTTGAGCAGCCCAGGGGGCAGGCTTCGGCGATGCAGACTCGTCGCGTCTTTGCCGATTACGTGGTCCTGCTGGTCACAGGCGGCCCGGTCCAAGACGACCCCAAACCCCTTCTCGAGGCCATGGGCTTCGGCCGGGTGGAGGCGACTGACCGGGTCGACCAGGTCGAGGAGCTCCTCCGCCAGATAAGGCCCAGGTTGGTCGTCGCCGCCGGCGGTCTGGCGCCCCAGAGCGGCCTGGATCTCCTGGCCCAGGCCCGCCAGGACGAGGCCGGGGCCGAGGTCCCCTTCTTCATCATCGGCCGACCGGCTGACCTGGAGCCGGGCGGCCTGGCCGAGAAGGTCGCCGCGGCCGGTCTGGCCAGCCTGGCGGCCGGACCGCTGGATCAGGACCGCCTGGCCGAGGCCATCGTGGGCCTGCTCGATCCTCTGATCGACCCGGACCAGGAGGAGTCCTACGGGCTCGTCGTCCAGGCCGCCAGCCGAGCTTCGCGGGGCCGGAAGGAGGAGGCCGCCGAGCTCTACCGGCAGGCCGTGGGTCTCTACGAGTCGAACGCGGAGGCCTGGCTGGAGCTGGGCTCGCTCCTGTCCGAGCTCGACCGGGACGAAGAGGCCGAGATGGCCTACGTCAAGGCTCTCGAGATCAACAGTTACTCCCTCAAGACCTACGTTCAGCTGGCCCGGCTTTACGAGAAGCGGCAGGACATCGAGCAGGCCATAGACGTTCTGAGGCAGGCCCAGGCCGTCGCCAAGGTCATCGAGGCCTCGGGCCGGTCCAAGTCCAAGATCAGCTTCTTTCTGGGCCAGGTCGAGCTGCGCCTGGCCCGGCTGGCCGAGGCCACGGAATCGTTTCAGCAGGCCATCCAGGACAGCCCCGACGACGCCCAGCTGAGATCGGCCATCGGCGACGCCTACGCCGAGAAGGGCTTATACGCCGAGTCAGAGTCGCACTACCAAGCCGCCCTGGACATCAACCCCGACCTGGCCCACGTCCTCAACCGGCTGGCCATCGCCTACCGCCGCCAGAAGAAGTACGACAAGGCCCTCAACCTCTACGCCCGGGCCAGGGTCCGCCACCCCGAGGACGACCACCTCCTCTTCAACATGGCCCGGACCCACTACCAGGCCGGCCAGCCGGCCCAGGCCAGGGCCCTGCTCCAGGAGGCCCTGGCCATCCGGCCCGCTTTCAAGGAGGCGCGCCAGTTGCTGGGCAAGCTGGAATCCAACTCCAGGATGGTCGCTCTGGACGAGGGTGACTGATCCTGCTCCGGGGGACCGGCCGGGTGACAGCCGGCCGGGCTTGTGGTATATAGATTAGCCAACTTTCAAACCCTTCAGGAGTGCGGCATGGAAATCAAGGAGCGCGTCCAGGCGGCCCTGGATAAGATCAGGCCTCAACTTCAGGCCGACGGCGGTGACGTGGAGCTGGTCGAAGTCGACGCGGCGGGCAAGGTTTCGGTCAAGCTCAAGGGCGCCTGCGGCGGCTGCCCCATGTCCCAGATGACCCTGCGGATGGGCATCGAAAAGGTCATCAGATCGACCGTGCCCGAGGTGACCGCGGTCGAGTCGGTCTGATCGGGCCGGTTAAGCCCCGGGCGGCCCAGGGCCTCAGCGGCCGTAAGGCAGGCCGGCCCGCTGGGCCAGGGCCCGGTAGAGCTGCTCCAGGGCGACCAGCAGGCACAGTTCGTGGGACAAGGTCAGGCGGGAGAGGGACCAGACCAGGTCCGCCCGCCTGAGGATTTCCCGGTCCAGGCCGATGGGACCGCCGATGATGAAACTCAGGCGGTTGCGGCCTGATTTTTCCCAGTCAGCCATCAACCCGGCCAGTTCCTCCGAGGAAACCTCCGAGCCAGACCCGTCCAGGACCACGCAGAGCGACTCCTGAGTAAGGCGGGCCAGGAGCCGTTCCGCCTCCACCCGGCGGACCTGCTCCGGGCTGGCCGACCTGGTCAGGGGCGCCGGCTTGACCGGCCTGAGCCTGACCGGAGCCAGGGGGGCCAGGAGCTTGAGGTAGTGCTCGAGGCCCTCGGCGGCGTAGCCCAGCTTGGGCCGGCCCACGACCAGGAGATCGATCTTCATTTGTAGATCATGAACTTGGACTCGGCCCGGGCCAGGAGCTGCGCGTCACCTTTGAGCCTCAACTCTGCCTCGGCCTTGATCAGCCGGGCGTCATGGTAGGTGACCCGGCCGTCCAGGATCAGGGCCTGGTGGAGGGGGACCGGATTCTTGTAGCGGACCTTGAGCTCGACCGTGACCGTCTGGGGAAAGAGGCTGATCACGGCGTGGGCCATGATCTCGTCCAGCAGGGTCGAGACCAGGCCGCCGTGGGCGATTCCGTTCCAGCCCTGGTGCTCCCGTCTGAGGGTCACTTCGGACCGGGCCTGACCCTGGCCCCGGTCGACGACCATCTTGAGGCCCTGGGGGTTGAGCTGGCCGCAGGCGAAGCAGTAGTTGTCGTCCTTGACTATCTCCCGGGACACGCTCACTCCAGCCCCAGGCGGGCGGCCACTTCCCGGGCCGCGGCGTCCACGAACCGCTCCAGGGGCTCCCCGTTCAGGGGCCGGCCCGGCCCCGGGCAGTCCACCCCGGCCGGTCTGACCAGGTCGGGGGCGTTCTGCAGCTCGGGTTTGACCTTGATCTCGAAATCGGGCGGGAAGGAGTCGTTGAAGTACATGGTCTGGAAGTCGACGAACTTGAGCATGTGGGCCGTGGAGTCCAGGACGGCCCGCTCCCCAGGCTCCAGAAGCCCGGCCTTGACGGCGACATCCAGGCCGGCCAGGCACTCGCCGCCCTGGGTGCAGACCACGTGGCCGTGGCGGTTGGCCAGGAGCATTGACTCGATGATCTCCTGCTCGCTGACCCTGACCACCTTGAGCTCCCGGCCGCTCAGCTCCTTGAGGCGTTCGGACAGGGCGATGACCCGGGGCATGGAGACCGGGTTGCCGATCATGGCCGCCTGGGCCACCGAGGGCCGGACCTGGATCGGCCTGAAGACCCGACTCTCGGATTCAGCCTCGAGGTAGTAGCGGAAGACCGGGTCGGCGTGTTCGGACTGGACGCCGATGATCCGGGGCAGAACCTCGATCAGGCCCAGCTCCAGGAGCTTGATGAAGCCGGCCATGACCGCGGTGATGTTCCCGGCGTTGCCGATGGGCAGGAAAACGGCCAGGTCCTCAACCCGCCAGTCAAAAGCCTGGGCGATCTCGAAGGCGTAGGTCTCCTGGCCCAGGATGCGCCAGGCGTTCTTGGAGTTGAGCAGGGCCACCGGCCAGTCCCTGGCCAGGCGCTCGACCACCTTCATGCAGTCGTCAAAGACGCCCGGTATTTCCAGGACCATGGCCCCGGCGCCCAGGGGCTGGCTGAGTTGCTGCGGGGTGACTTTGCCCTGGGGCAGGAGCACGGCCGATTTGACCCGCCCGGAGAGGTAGGCCGAGTAGAGGGCGGCCGCGGCCGAGGTGTCGCCGGTGGAGGCGCAGACGGCCAGGACCTGGTCCAGGCGGCCCTGGTTGAGGAGATGATTGAGATAGCTCAGGGCCGAGGCCATGCCCCGGTCCTTGAACGAGGCCGAGGGGTTCTGGCCGTCGTTCTTGAAGAAGAAGGGCCGGCCCAGCCGCTGGCTGAGGGTCTCGTTGGCCGCCACCAGGGGGGTGTGGCCCTCGCCCAGGTAGACCACGTCCTCCAGGGGGATGATCGGGGCGACCAGCTCGTGGAAGAGGAAGATTCCCCTGAGGGCGGCCAGGTTGAGCATGCGGCGGTGGTCGAATAGCCGGCGCCAGACCGGGCCGGGGATCTCCTTGAGCCGGTCAAAGGCCAGGTCCTCGATGAGCAGCACCCCGCCGCAGTCCGGGCAGGTGTAGGCCAGGTCGTCGATGGGCAGCTCGGTCCGGCAGTTCAGGCAGCGGTAGACCAGGTGACCCCGGGGCCGGGGCAGGAGAAGGGGCTTCAGGTTGTCTGGGAATTCCTGGACTTGCATGTTCGCCTCCCGCCAGACAGATAGACCAAGGCGCCGCTGAAGTCAAACCCGGCCGGCCAGCGGGGTCATTTCAAATTGGACAGGCTCTGATTTCAAGATAAAATGGAAGCCGGAGCTCGGAAAAGGCTGGCCCGGTCAAAGACTGGACCGGGCCACGTCTTTGGGCTGGGAGGCGAGAGGGATGCTTCTGGCACCTTTCTTGCGCTTATTGGCTCAGGAATTTTTTCCGGGTTTCAAGGAGGCCAGAGATGAAGTTAGCCGTCAGCGTCCAGGGCAAGGATCTGAAGGCCCAGGTCGACCCCCGCTTCGGGCGGGCGGCCGGCTTTCTCGTAGTCGATGAGGACAGCCTGGAGTCCAGCTACCTGGACAACTCGGCCGGGGTAAACGCCTCGCACGGGGCCGGCATTCAGGCGGCCAGAACCGTGGCCGACGCCGGGGCCAAGGCGGTCATCACCGGTTTCTGCGGCCCCAAGGCCTTCCAGGCCCTTCAGGCCGCGGGGATCAAGGTCTACACCTTCGAAGGGCAGGGCAGCGCCGCCGAGGCGGTGGAGAAGTACAAGGCCGGCCAGCTAGCCCAGGCCGGGACGCCCAATCGCCCCGGTCACTGGGGTTGAGATGATCATTGCCGTAGCCAGCGGCAAGGGAGGCACGGGCAAGACCACGGTGGCCGCCTCCCTGGCCAGTGTCTGGGACGGGCCGGTTACGGCCGTGGACCTGGACGTGGAGGAGCCCAACCTGCACCTCTTCCTCAAGCCGGTCATCTCCGGCCGGGCCACGGCCGAGATGGAGGTCCCCCAGGCCGACGAGAGCAAGTGCAACCTCTGCCGGGCCTGCTCGGAGCTATGCCAGTTCAAGGCCATCAGCGTCATGGGCGATGTCCTGCTGACCTTTCCGGAGATGTGCCACGGCTGTGGCGGCTGCCTGGCCGTCTGCCCGGAAAAGGCCCTCAGCCCGGGGGCCAGGGAGCTGGGCCAGATCAGCTGGGGCCGGGCCGGCCGGACCGGCTTTCTCATGGGCCGGCTCAGGGTCGGCGAGGCCATGAGCCCGCCCCTGATGCGGGCGGTCAAGAACAGGCTGGCCGAGATCCAGGCCGGGGAGCCGGGCGACGTGATCATCGACGCCCCGCCCGGGGTGAGCTGCCCGGCGGTCAACGCGGTCATGGACAGCGACGCCATCCTGCTGGTCACCGAGCCGACCCCCTTCGGCTTCTATGACCTCAAGCTGGCCCGGGAGGCCTTCGAGCCTTTGGGCCGGCCCATGGGTGTGGTGGTCAACCGGGCCGGGCTGGGCGACCGCTCGGTTCACGACTACTGCCGGGAGAGCGGCCTGCCCGTCCTGGCCGAGATCAGCTTCGACCGCCGGGTGGCCGAGGCCTACTCCAGGGGACTGGTCGTGGCCGAGGCCCTTCCCGAGGCCAGGGAGAAGTTCATCGAGCTGGCCGGCCGGGCCAGGGGGCTGGTCCAGGGGGCGGCCCATGCCTGAGATTCTGGTAATCAGCGGCAAGGGCGGCACGGGCAAGACCACCCTGACCGGGGCCTTCGCCCACCTGGCCTCGAACAAGGTCGTCTGCGACCTGGACGTGGACGCGCCGGACCTGCACCTCCTTCTTCGGCCCGAGCCCGAGAGCGTCACCGAATTCTACTCCGGCAGCGAGGCGGTCATCGCCCCCGAGCGTTGCGAGGACTGCGGCCTCTGTGCCGAGATGTGCCGATACGACGCGGTCGGCCGGGGTCCCGAGGGCCCCATCATCGATCCGCTCAAGTGCGAGGGCTGCAAGGTCTGCGTCCACTTCTGCCCGGCCCAGGCCATCGACTTCCCGGAGAAACACTGCGGCCAGTGGTTCATCTCGCGGACCCGCTTCGGTCCGCTGGTCCACGCCCAGCTCTTCCCGGGCCAGGAGAACTCCGGCCGCCTGGTGACCCTGCTCCGGCGGAAAGCCCGGGAGATGGCCGAGCGGGACGGCCGGGAGCTGATCCTCTGCGACGGCGCGCCGGGCATAGGCTGCCCAGTGATAAGCTCCCTGACCGGGACCGATCTGGCCGTGGTCGTCACCGAGCCGACCCCTTCGGGGCGGCACGACCTGGAGCGGGTGGTCGATCTGTGCGCCCACTTCCGGATCCGGGCCGCCGTGATCATCAACAAGCACGACCTCAACCCCGAAGCCGCGGCGGACATCGAGACCTACTGCCGGGCCGGCGGCATCGAGGTCCTGGCCCGGCTGCCCCACGACCCGGCCGCCACCGAGGCCATGGTCAGGGGGCAGGTCGTGACCGAGTATCAGACTGACGGCCTGGCCGGCCTGGTCAGGCAGGCCTGGGCCGGGATCGAGGCCCTGGCCGGCCTGAAGCGGGCCGCCTGAGAGCCGAACTTTGATGACAGCAGAAAAAAACGGTTGTAAACCATGATCTCAACAAAGGAGAAGAGCATGAACGCCACACTGGCATTGCCGTCGGCCCACCCCGGCGGAATGGAGGCCGCCCTGGGGGCCCACTTCGGCCACTGCGATATCTACACCCTGGTCCAGATTGAAGACGGCCAGGTCACCGGGGTCAAGGTCATCCCCAACGTACCCCACCAGCAGGGCGGCTGCATGGCCCCGGTCCAGTACCTGGCCCAGAATGGGGTCAACATCCTGATCGCCGGAGGCATGGGTCTGCGGCCCCTGATGGGCTTCAACCAGGTCGGCATCGAGGTCTATTTCGGCGGCCAGGCCGCCTCGGTGGCCGAGGCTGTCCAGGCCTTCATCGAGGGCCGGCTGCCCCAGTTCGGTCAGGAGCACACCTGCGGCGGCGGCGGGATGCAGGCCCAGGGCTAGATTTCCGAGCGGCTAGGTCAACCTGGAGCGAGAGGGATGTCAGCAGAGTTGGCCCGTCTTCCGGGACAGTTGAGCGAGAGCTTCCTCAGACACGTCCGCTTCCCTCAGAACCTGGGTCTGATCGCCCAACCCAGCGCCGAGGCGGCCAGCGTCGGCGTTTGCGGGGACGTGATCAGGATCCAGCTGTTGATAGAAGGGGACAGCATCGTTGAGATCAAGTACGTCCCCTCCGGCTGCGCCCACACCCTGGCCTGCAGCAGCGCCATGAGCCAGCTGGCCCTGGGGCGGAGCCTGGATGAGGCCCTGGAGCTGACCCCGGAGGAGGTGGAGGCGGCCCTGGGCGGCCTGCCGGAGAACCACCGGCACTGCGCCCGCCTGGCCGTCTCGGCCCTGGGCGAGGCCGTGTCCGACTACTACCGCCGCTGCCGCCTCCGGCAATCCGAGCCGGAGGGGGACCGGCAGGGAATGGCCCCCTGAGGCCGGAAGGTGAGAGATGCCCATCTTTGAAATCAAGTGCCTCGACTGCGGCCGAGAGGGCGAGGTCCTGGTCATGAGCGGCGACGCGGGCCCGGTCTGTCCGGCCTGCGGGAGCGGCAACATCGAGAAGCTCCTCTCGCCCACCAGCTCGCTGACCGGCCGGACGCCCCAGGGCCTGCCCGGCCCCTCGGACCACAGCTGCTGCGGCTCGGCCCCGGCCCAGGCCGGCTGCGCCGGGCCAGGCTCCTGCTGCGGCCGGCTGGGCTCGGGTTGATCCCCTGATGGCAGGAATAGAGATTCCAGGGCGTGAGCCCAGGCTGAGGCTCTTGCTGGTCAGCCCTGACCGCGACCGGCTGGCGCCCCTGGCCGGGGCTCTGGCCGCGGACCAGGGAGTCGAGCTGGTTTGGGCCTCCTCTGGACAGGAGGCCCTGGCCGCGGCCGCGGAGGCGGCCCCGGTCCTGGCCGTGATCGACCAGGAGACCGGCGACCTGACCGGTCTGGAGCTGGTCCGCCGGCTTCTCTTCCTCAATCCGATGATCAACACCGCCCTGCTGAGCGGCCTGGACCAGGAGGCCTTCGCCGAGGCCTCGGAAGGCCTGGGCGTCCTGGCCGGACTGCCCTTGAACCCCGGCCCGGAGGCGGCCGGGGAGCTTCTGACCCGCCTGAGAGAGATCATTTCCCCCGGCCCGGCTTGAACCGGGCCCGGTCTGGCCAAGAATCCAAGACCTGCTACAATCAGGGACCGGGCCGAGGAACACCCGGCCCCTTGTGGAGGTTGACTGTGTCCCGACCCGAGCCAACCCCGCCGCCTGAGACGCCAAACCGCCCCGAGGCAATCCTGTTCGATCTGGACGGCGTGCTCTTGGACTCCATGCCCTGGCACGTCCGAGCCTGGCAGGAGGCTTTCGCCGAACTGGGGATCGGGCTGGAGGAGGAGTTCATCTATCTCCACGAGGGGGCCATCGAGCGGAGCGAACTGGTGGACATCCTCAGGGGCCAGGGCCTGGATCTGGGCCCGGGGCTGGAGGGCCTCATCGGCCGTCAGATCGAGATATTCACCCGTTCCTACGCCGACCGGGTGGAACTCTATCCCCAGACCAGGTCTGCCCTGACCCGGCTCAGCCGGGCCGGACTGAGGCTGGCCCTGGTCACTTCCTCCTCCCGGGCCGTGATCCGGCGGTGCTTTGACCCTGGCCTGCTGGAACGCTTCGAGGTGGTGGTCAGCGGCGACCAGGTCAGCCAGGGCAAGCCCCACCCCCAGCCCTATCTGATCGGCCTGGAGCGGCTGGGCCTGGGGGCGGGCCGGGCCGCGGCCGTGGAGAACGCGCCGGCCGGCATTCGCTCGGCCAAGGCGGCCGGCCTGTTCTGCTACGGCCTGACCACCACCCTGCTCCCAGACCAGCTGGCCGGGGCCGACGCCGTTTTCGGCTCGCTGGGCGATCTGATAGAGAACCTCCTGGGGGACGGAGCCGAGCCGCCCGGAAGCGGATTTTCCCGGTCCTGACAATATGTTGCTCCAATAAGTTTTCTTGCCTTTGACCGGGCGACTTGCTATTTCTATAACGCCAATTGATTTGCGGCGCTGACCGAGTAATTTTATCAAAGATTGCTTTCCGGGCTGACGATCGAGGATGTGGGTCATCTCTCGGGAGGTGGTTCGGGAAGCCAGATCAGGGGCGGCCAGTAAGGTGCGATCTGGCCGGTGGAGAGCGGAGTGGAAAAGGTCTCTCCGGCAATAGTGGTCGTGGACATGATCAAAGACAACCTCAAGGAGCCCGAGGCGCCCCTGACCCTCGAGGCCGGGCGGATCATCCCCAATCTCAGGCGGCTGCTCAAGACCGCCCGGAGACTGGGCTGGCCGGTCATCTTCGCCTGCGACAGCTTCATGAAGGAAGATTTCATCTTCCACAGCCGCCTGGCCGTCCACGCCCTCAGGGGCACGCCCGGCGTGGCGGTCATCGAGGAACTGGGGCCGGAGCCGGGCGACCTGGTCCTGGAGAAGAGGCGGTTTTCAGCCTTCTTCAAGACCGACCTGGACCAGACTCTCAGGACCCTGAAGGTGAATCTGGTGGCGGTGACCGGCCTGAGCACGGCCTGGTGCGTCCTGATGACCGCGGTCGACGCCATCAGTCACGACTTCGGGAGCGTCATCCTGGAGGACTGCTGCTGCGCCCACAAGGCCGAGATCCACCGGGCCGTGGTTGACCTCTACCGCCACCACGTTCTCAACCCGCTTTTCGAGGTCGTGAATTCACAGATTTTTTTGGAGCGCTTCAAGACAGGGGCGTGAGAGCCGAAGCCCGTCAAGGAGACAGACGGTGAACGAGGAAGTCATCGGTCCTTTTCTCAAGGCCACCATCAAAGTCTCCACGACCATGGCCTTCATGGAGGTCGTGGCCAACAATCCCCATATCAAGAAGGGCGGCGACGCCAAGGGCGGCCTGACCGGCATCATCGGCCCGACCGGCCAGATCGAGGCCTCCGGCGCCAACCACAGCGTGACCCACATTGCCGAGAGCCCGACGGGGGCCGTTCCCTTCGAAACAGAGACGGGGTCGTTCACGGTTGAAGTCTGCCTGAAGGACTAGGCTGGAGGGGTTGAAATGAGCGAATTAAAACTCCAGGAGATCGAATCCGCCCTGGAGGCCCTGGCCCTGGCCGTGGTCGTGCTGAACAAGGACGACCTTCAGGCCACGGGCGACTTGCTGGAGAAGGTGGAGAGGGTTCTCGATCTGGCCGGCGCCGTCGAGGACGCCTCTCTGGCCGAGGTGAGCCGGCTGCTCAAGGGCGGCCTGGAGAAGCTGATCATGGAGGACCTGGCCGACCCTGAGGCTTTTGTCCAGGTCCTCCCCCAGGCGGTCTCGCTCATGCAGGAGCTCTACCGGACCCGGGTCCGGGAGGGGCATTCCGGAGTTCTGCCGGCCGACTTCAGCGTCCAGCTCGCCCGGGAGGCCGGAATGGCCGCGCCCGAGGCCGAGGGCAAGGCCGAGGCCAAAGAGCCCGAGCCAGCCGGCCTGCCGTCGGATCTGGACCGGGAGTTGGCCCTCAGCTTCGTCAGCGAGTCGCTGGAGATGCTCCAGGAGATAGAGGTGGCCATCCTGGCCCTGGAGCAGGACCCCAGAGACCCGGAGACGATAAACTCCATCTTCCGGCCCTTCCACACCATCAAGGGCGTGTCGGGCTTTCTCAACCTGAGTGAGATAAACCATCTGGCCCACGACGCCGAGAACCTGTTGGATGAGGCCCGCAGCGGCAACCTGCTCCTGGTCGGGCCGCTGGTCGACCTGGTTCTGGACGCGGTGGACCTGCTCCGGGCCATGATCACCGATGTCTCGATCCAGCTCAGCACCGGCCAGCCCACGGGCCAGGATTTCGGGGTGGCCGAGTTCATCGAGCGGATCAGGCGGGCCAAGGACCTGGGCCTCAAGGGCCAGGACGGCCAGGTGCCTCCCCTGGGCGAGATCCTGGTGGCCGGCGGCGAGCTGGAGCCGGAGGAGCTGGCCAAGGGCCTGGAGGCCCAGAAGGATTCCCAGCAGCCCATCGGCTCGGTCCTGGTCCAGCAGAAGGCCGCCACGGCCAGGGCGGTGGTCCGCGGCCTCAGGGAGCAGAGGAGCGCCCAGACCGAGGTCCAGGCGGTCAAGGTGGACACGCTCAAGCTGGACAACATGGTCGACATGGTCGGCGAGCTGGTCATCGCCCTCTCCCTGGTCAACCAGAACCCCAAGGTGGGTTCCCTGAAGGATCAGAAGCTGGACCGCGACCTGGGTCAGCTCAGCCGCATCACCTCGGAGCTGCAGAAAACGGCCATGAGCCTGCGCATGGTTCCGATCAAGCAGACCTTTGACCGGATGCTCCGCCTGGTCAGGGACGTCTCCAAGAAGGCCGGCAAGAAGACCGAGCTGGTCATGGAGGGCCAGGACACCGAGATTGACCGCAACGTGGTCGAGGCCATCTACGACCCCCTGGTCCACATGATCCGCAACTCGGTCGATCACGGGGTCGAGAACCCGGCGGGTCGCAGGGCGGCCGGCAAACCGGAGGCGGGCCGCATCCTCCTCAAGGCCTTCCATCAGGGCGGCAAGATCGTCATCGAGATCGAGGACGACGGCCAGGGTCTCGATCCGGACCGGATTCTGGCCAAGGCCGTGGAGCGGGGCCTGGTTTCGGCCGATGGCAGCTTGAGCCAGAGCGAGATATTCAACCTGATCATGGAGCCGGGCTTCTCCACGGCCGAGCAGGTGACCGAGATCTCGGGCCGGGGCGTGGGCATGGACGTGGTCAAGAAGGCGGTCGAGAACCTCCGGGGAACGGTCGAGATCGCCTCGGAGCGAGGCCTGTACACCCGCTTCCTGATCCGCCTGCCCCTGACCATGGCCATTATCGAGGGCATGATCGTCCAGGTGGGCCGGGAGCGCTACATCATTCCCGCCCTGTCAGTCGAGGAGGTCATCAAGCCAGAGGCCAAGGCCTTTTCCACCGCCGGCGGCGGCATAGGCGAGATGGTCATGGCCCGGGGCAAGCTGCTGCCCCTCATCCGCCTGGGCGAGCTCTTCAGCATCCCCGACCACCAGAGCGACCTGAATCGGATCGTGGTCGTCATCCTCGAGAATGAGGGCCGGCGCAAAGCCGTGGTGGTGGATGAGCTGCTGGGCAAACAGGAGGTGGTCATCAAGAGCCTGGGCAAGGGGCTGGAGCACCTCAAGGGGCTGGCCGGAGGGGCCATTCTGGGCGACGGGCGGGTCGGGTTGATCCTGGACGTCAAGGGGCTCTTTCAGGTGGCGGAGAGAACCGGGGGCCACCAGCGCCATCACGGCGGCGGCCACGATCTCTGGCCCGCGGGCGTGGAGGAGGAGGGCGCCCTGGAGCCGCCGGTCCAGCAGGCCTCGAAGAGCGACTGATTCGACCGGAGAAGGCGAATGCTCGACCGCAAGGCCAACAGCATTTCCAGCCCGCCCCTGGCTGATCGGGGACCGGGCGAGCTGACCGAACGGGAGTTCGAGGCTTTTCGAAAGATAGTCTACGAGCACTCGGGCATCTGCCTGTCCACGGACAAGAAGAACCTGGTCCGCGCCCGGGTGGGCAAGCGGCTCAGAGCCACGGGGTTCAAGAGTTTCGGCGACTACCTGGCCCACGTGGCCAGCGATTCGAGCGGGCGGGAACTGGTCAACCTGATCGATTCCATCTCGACCAACCTGACTTTCTTCTTCAGGGAGGTCAAGCACTTCGATCTTTTGCGGGACAAGGTGCTTCCGGCGATGATGGCCCGAAAGAAGAACCGGGGAGAGAGGCGCTTTCGCCTCTGGTCGGCCGGCTGCTCCAGCGGCGAGGAGCCTTACTCTTTGGTCATGACCTGCCTGCCGGTCCTCGAGCCTCTCTCGGCTTGGGACTTCAAGGTCCTGGCCTCGGACATCTCGACCAAGGTCCTCAACAAGGCCAAGCAGGGCGTCTATTCTCGGGATCAGGTCCAGAAGATGAGCCCCCTTCAGGTGGGCGAGTTCTTTAATCAGCGCGGCGGGCAGCTCGCGGTCAAGGACAACCTCAAATCGCTCATTACCTTCAGCCGGATCAATCTTCTGGAGGATTTCCCTTTCAAAGGCCCCTTTGACGTAATCTTCTGCCGCAACGTGATGATATACTTTGACCGGGCGACACAAGAGAAACTGGTGCAGCGTTTTTGGAAATATCTGACCCCCGAAGGATACCTTTTCATAGGACATTCTGAGAACCTGATGCAGCTCTCGCAACGCTTCCAGTACGTCTGTCCAGCGGTCTACAGGAAGTAGACCGGCTCCTGAAAGGGGTGGCCCACCGTGAACCTGGTGGTTGGCGTTGCCGACATGCAAGTCTCCAAGGACGGCCAGACGACCCTGGTGACATATTCCCTGGGTTCCTGCCTGGCCGTCTGCATTCACGATCCGGTGAGCAAGGTGGGCGGGCTGCTCCATCTGATGCTGCCCGAGTCCAAGATCGATCCGGCCAAGGCCCAGCACAACCCGGCCATGTTCGCCGACACGGGCATTCCCTTTCTTTTTCGCGAGGCCTACAAGCTGGGGGCGGTCAAGACCAGGATAGAGGTCAGCCTCTTCGGCGCGGCCCAGATCCTGGACAGCTCGGGCGTGTTCAACATCGGCAAGCGCAACTACCTGGCCGCGCGCAAAATCCTGTGGAAAAACAACATCCTCATCAAGCGGGAGGAAGTTGGCGGCACGATCCACCGCACCGTCTGGCTGGACGTGGCCAGCGGCGCTCTCAAACTTAGATCCGCCGGCCGCAAGGAGAGAGAGCTGTGAGCCAGGTGGTGGAGCAAATCCTCAAGGCCGCTTCCAAGCTGCCGCCTTTTCCCCGGGTGGCCCAGCGGGTCCTGGACCTGCTCAAGGACCCCCTGGTCTCCGCCTCCCAGCTGGTCGAGGTGGTCCAGCTCGATCCCGGCCTGACGGCCAACTGCCTCAAGGCGGTCAACACCGCCTTCTACGGCTTGCCCCGGAGCGTGGACAACCTGGGCCAGGCCCTGACCTTCCTGGGCAACGCCCGCTTCATCGAGGTGGTCCTCAACTCGGCCTCGCTGGAGCTGCTCCGGGACGGGCAGCCGGGCTACGAACTGCCCCAGGGAGAGCTGTGGCGGCATTCCCTGGCCACGGCCCTCCTGACCCAGATTCTGGCCCAGAGGGCCAAGCTCAAGCCCAGTTCGGCCCTCTACACGGCCGCCTTGCTGCACGATATCGGCAAGGTCGCCCTGGGCTCGTTCGTTGGCGACAAGACGGCCGAGATCCTCAAGCTAGTCGAGGCCGGGAGTTCTTTTCTGGAGGCCGAGCGCAAGGTCCTCGGCCTCGACCACGCCAGGCTGGGCGGCAAGATCGCCCTCGACTGGCGTTTTTCACGGGAAATGGTTGAGCTGATAGCCTTTCACCACGAGCCAGAGCAGAGACCAGGCTCCCTGGAGGTGGCCATTCTCTATCTGGCCAACCTGGTCTGCCAGATGATGGGCATCGGCGGAGGAGTGGATGGCCTGGCCTACCGGGGCCGGACCGCGGTCATGGAGCTGCTCAGCCTCAAGGAGAAAGACCTGGAGCGGGCCATGGCCGATCTTCACGAGCATCTGGTCCGGGCGGAGTCGTTGTTAGAGGAGACCCAAGTCAGCGGGGGGTGATCATGGCGGCCGATCTGCTGATAGTGGACGATTCCAGGTCCATGCGGATGGTTATTCGCAAGATCCTGGACATGTCCGGCTTCAAGGCCGGTCAATACTATGAGGCCGGAAGCGGCCAGGAAGCCCTGGAGATCCTGGACCAGCACCACGTCGATCTGGTCCTGACCGACATCAACATGCCGGCCATGTCCGGGCTCGAGCTGCTGGCCAAGATCCGGGAGTCGGAGCAGTGGAGCAAGATGCCGGTCATCATCGTCAGTACCGAGGGGAGCCAGCAGCGCCGGGAAGAGGCCGTCCGCCTCGGCGCGGCCGGCTATCTGCAAAAGCCCTTCCAGCCCGAAGAGGTCCGGGAGGTGCTCAACCAGAGTCTGGGGCTGAGCGATGAATCCTAGCCAAGTCAACGAGCTGCTGGGCCTGGCCGTGGATGAGGTCCTGAGCACCATGTTCTACATCTTCACCGAACCGGTTCAGCCCGGACCGGATCAGGGCGTTCAGTTCGGGCAGTCAGGGGTGGTCAGGGTCAAGCTGGCCTTCGAAGGGCCTTTCCAGGGCGGCCTGGGAGTCTACTTCGATCAGCGCTTCGGCCGGACCCTCTGCGCCAACTTCCTGGGCGAGGAGGAGAGCGAGATCACCGAGCCGATGATGCTGGACACGGCCAAGGAGCTGACCAACATGATCGGCGGCCGTTTCCTGGTCCTCCTGGAGCCCCAGAAGAGCTTCACCCTGGGCCTGCCCGAGGCCGAGGCCCTGGGTTCGGCCGGGGAGGTCTTGAGCCAGGCCGAGGAGTCTCTGCTCTTCGAGAGCGAGGAGGGGCAGATCATGATCAGGCTCAGCTTGGAGGACGCCAAGTGATCAAGGTGCTCGTGGTTGACGACTCGGCCGTGGTCCGACGCACCCTGGCCGAGGCTCTGGCCAATTCGAGAGCGAGGAGGGGCAGATCATGATCAGGCTCAGCTTGGAGGACGCCAAGTGATCAAGGTGCTCGTGGTTGACGACTCGGCCGTGGTCCGACGCA
>Ga0209164_1000400_pt1 | contig 108975 bp, 114 predicted proteins | sample MTBNYHSulfiMetaG_FD_187458 | JGI IMG/M metagenome (GOLD analysis project Ga0209164, IMG submission 187458) | Enrichment culture microbial communities from rom New York Harbor, USA that are MTBE-degrading - MTBE-NYH (New York Harbor Sulfidogenic)... | ecosystem: Environmental > Aquatic > Marine...
CTACGCTTGCTCCAACTCAATCTTTTCGAACGACGAGATCTCATCAAACTCCTCAAACCCGATGCCTATCCCCATCCTCACCCAGATAAACAACAGTTATCCCTTATATAATTGTGGGACAGCAGTGATTCGGAATACAATATATCATATATGCACCTCCTTTTACTTGTTCTATTCAGGCTTGGAAAATATGACTTCGTAAAAAAAGGAGAAACAGTTGAAGAAATAGTGGCAAATATAGAGTAAATTGCTCTGGTCACGAAAAGCGTTGACAGGTAAGGAATAAAATAGTGACTAGCCATGGCCTTCCGGTTAAGATGAGATTACCCTTAAACATCTTAACACAAAGGAGGAAGGACCATGACTCAAGGGCAGTATATCATTAAGCGCAAGTTGAACATACTGGAATTAGGACAGACATTATTTGTATTAGTTAGGATCTTCCCGGACAGTTGAGCGTTTATGATGGCGCTCGAGAAGGGGCCAGTCCGGGGGGATAAAAAAGAATCCCCCCGGACTGGCGGCCAGCCGCTCTCTCGGTATAATGGCTTAACCCACAAGGTCATTAAACCGAAAGGAGACGAGCATGACCGCCAAGAAGAAATTAGCACAAAAGAGGTTGACCTTGCTACAACTGGCCGAGAAGCTGGGCAACGTGTCCAAGGCCTGCCGGATGCACGGGGTGTCCCGCGCAGCCAGTATACGAGTATAAGCGAAGCTTCCAGACCCATGGGCTTGAAGGACTGTTGGACAAGCCGCCGCTGCCTGGTCAACCGGGCTGTCACCGAATACAACGAAGAACATCCACATTCATCCCTGGATTTCCTCAGCCCCGATGAATTCCGAAGGCTGTGGGAAAGAAACCAGCTCAATATATACAAACCAAAACCAACGCAGGTTACCCAAAATGCCGCTTAATTTCGTCTTGACAACACGGGCACAGTACAACTTAGTCTCAATACTCAGGTTCAAAATGCTCCCTTTTTATGGTGAACATGATGCAGCGCTTGGCTTCTTTGTAGTGATCGTCCAATACCTTCAAGGCCTTTCTTTTATCGCGGCTTTTTATGGCTTCGAACAACAAGGTGTGTTCCCGGTTAGCCGTTTCCATCCTCTGCAACGGAATTCTTTCCGTAGCGTACCGCAAATACATCTTTTCGAAAATGTGGGCGATTATATCCTTGACAAGGGTATTACCGCTCAATTCGGCGATTTTGATATGAAAAATACTGTCAAGATACAATCTTCTCCGGGTGTAGGCCCCGGGCGTATAGGTTACGGAATCATTTAAAGCGGTTTCCAATGGGCTCAGTTCGATTTGGTTATACCGGTCGATGATTTTATTTATACAGTATTCTTCCAGGACTTGGCGTGTTTCAAGCAGCTCTTCGGCCTCCTTTTCAGAGATTTCGGAAACAAAATACCCTCGATTGTACTTCGAGACGACCAAGCCGTCCTGTTCCAGCCGGGAGAGGGCGTTGACGATCGGCGTGGTGCTCATGTTGAAACGCTTGGCCAAATCCTCATAAATGATTTTTTGGCCTGGAACCAGGTCCTGGTTATAGAGCATGTTCTTGATCTTGCCGTAAGCCTCGATGGTCAGATTTTTTTGTTTGGTCTCCCGACCGGGCGGATTCCCGTCCCCTTTGGGGGTCTTCATTTTTGGCTCAACACTGGTGTTCGGCATTTTTGTCCTTTGAAAAATACTAGAATTGTTCGGTTCACTTTAGTTTCGCCCCGGACCTAGACTTTTGCTTTCAACGTAAAAAACGCTCGAGAGAAGTCCCTGGCTTTATTTCCGCAAATCGGCTTACTTGCTTCGCGGGCCTAGTCAGGTTTTGTTCAAAAAAGCGGGACATCAATCCCTCAGTTTCAACCTCGAAATCACCATCATAAAACCGAGATGAGCGCGTCTCCCGCCTTAGCCCCATGACCTTTTTCATAGACTACCAGCGGATTAATGTCAATCTCAGAAACGTAATCCTGAAGGTCCAGGGCCAGTCTTGACAGTCGGAGCAGGATTTCCTTGATCGAGTCCAGGTCCGCCGGGGCGGCCCCCCGGAAACCTTGTAACAATTTGGCGCCCTTGATTTCATTAATCATGGTCTCGGCGTCAAAAGACGAAATCGGACAAACCCGTAAAGAAACGTCACGCATTATTTCAACCAAAACCCCGCCCAGACCGAACATGAGCACCGGTCCGAACTGGGCGTCCTTGGACATGCCGACAATGACTTCAGTGCCTGGTTTGAGCATTTCCTGGACCAGGACTCCGTCGATCACGGCCTCCTTGTTATACGACCAGGCGTTTTGCCAAATCTTGTCAAAAGCGACCCTGACCTGATCGGGGCCGGTCAGATTCAAGGCGATGGCTTTGGCCTCAGTCTTGTGAGGGATGTCCGGCGAAGAGACCTTCATGGCCACGGGCCAGCCTATTTCTTCGGCCAAGGCCACGGCCTGATCCGCATCTCGAGCCAGTTTTTCCCGGGTCACCGGTATGTCGTAGGCTTGAAGGATGTCCTTGGATTCTTTTTCCGTCAGCATGGTCCGGCCGGCCCGCCGGATGTCGCTCAGACGAGCCTTGATCCTGTCAATCTCGGCCGCGGACAAGGTTTCCGGGCCTTCTTTCACTTTCGGTTCCAGGAAAACGGCCGAAGTCAGGCGTCCCTCGATGATATGTTCCCTCATTCGGCCGTAGCTCAAAAGGGCATGGACGGCTTTGACGCAACGGACAGGCTCCGGATAATTGACGACCCCGTTGGCCCGAAGTATATCCAGGGCGCCCTGGGGCGCGCCCACCCAGCAGACCACCACCGGCTTGCCGGTATTGCGGGCCGCGTTGGAAATATCGTTGGCGATCTGTTCCCATTGGGACCAGACCAAGGCCAAAAACAGTATAATCACGTCTACTTGTTCGTCCCGATCGAGGATTTCGATGCACCCTTTAATTGCTCCGGGCATGCTCAAAAACTGCCCGGTCACGTCGACCGGATTGCCCACGGCGCTGAAAGCCGGCAGTATTTTCAACAATTCCGCCTTGGTGGACTCGCCTAGTTCCTTGACCGTCAGTCCCAGCTCCTCGCATTTATCGGCCATCAGAACACCGGCCCCGCCGGAAGTGGAGATGATAGCCGCGTTTTCTCCCCGGCGGGCCTGACCCAGGGCAAAGATGCTGGAATAATCGAGAAGCTCTTGGACGTCAAAGGCCCTGATCACGCCGGTCTGCTTAAAGGCGGCCCCGTAGACTTGGTCTGACCCGGCCATGGACCCGGTGTGGGAACTGGCCGCCCTGGCCCCGGCCCCGAACCGGCCGACCTTGACCATGATGATGGGCTTGCCGGCTTCCAGGGCCCTGTCGGCCGCGGCCATGAACTTGCTTCCGTCTTTAATGCCCTCGACATAGCCGGAGATGACCTTGATTTGCGGGTCGTCGACGACATAGTCAATGTAGTCGGCCAGTTCCAGATCGGCCTCGTTGCCGGAGCTGACAAAATAGGTGAAACCGATCTTTTCCGCTTGGGCCAGGGCGCAAATGGCCGTGCCGAAAGCCCCGCTTTGGGAAATAAAGGCGATGGGACCGACGAGCAGGTCTTTCCGCTCGAAAAGCTGGCTGATGCTGGCAATGGCCTTGGTCTTGAAATTGTGCATGCCCACCGAATTGGGACCGGACAGGGCGATGTTATGCTGCCGGGCGATTTCCCGAATCCGTTCTTGGAGGGCCCGGCCCTGGGGGCCTAGTTCGGCAAAGCCGGAGGTGATAATGGAAACGGCCTTGACCCCCTTGGCCGCGCAATCTTCCAAAGCCCCGACCACGGCCTGGGCCGGGACGATGATGCTGACCAGATCAATTTCTTCGGGGACGGCCCCGAGGCTGGGATAGCATTTCAGGCCCATAATCTCGGTGGCCTTGGGATTGATCGGGTAAATCCGGCCCTGATAGCCGTGCTCCAGCAAAAACTTCAGGGGCCGGCTGCTCACTTTGGCCGGATCAGCCGAGGCCCCGACCACGGCGATGGATTTGGGGTTAAATAACGGAGTCAATTCTCGCGGACTGTTCATGATCAGGTTCTCCTTTTAACAGACGGCTTCATCTCAGATGACCAAGGGGGTCCACCCTTTGGCGGAGAATGGTCAATTCATTCTCGGTCGGCGGCGGGGTCAGGGGGATTTCCGGGGGAATAATCAGTTCAAACCCGGTGTTTTCAATGATTTCTTCGACGGTGACGCCGGGATGCAGATATTTGAGGCGCATTTTTTTCGTCTCGGGCTCGAAGTCAAAGACGCCCAAGGGAGTGAGGCAAAGTTCCGGGCCGCCACCCTTAAGCCCCCATTTGGTCCGGGCGTCCGGCCCGCCCCGCCCCCAGCCGTAAGCGCTGATAAAGTCGCATTTTTCCACCAGGGTGCGCCGGTTGTGATGGTTGAGGTAAATATAGTAGCGTTTGACCATGGTGCTGAGGGTGCAGGTCCCGACCGCGCCCGGACCCCGAAATTTCAAACGGTCATAGTCCCGGCCTATGCCGATGAGGTTGGAGTTGCCGTACTGGTCTATCTGGAGACCGCCGACGAAGAAACAGTCGGTCACCTTGGTGATGGCGTCGTATGCTTCTTCGTGGATGTAATACGACTCGGCCCATTTGGAACCGCGCCAATCGGTCAGGAATTGAAAGGGCTCGAGCACGGGCACATCAAAAAGGTTCGTCCTGGTCCGGGCGTACTGGACGCTCATGTTGGGTCCGTGATGCAAGTGGGCCAACAGCACCGCGGCCCTGGGCACGGCCATGGCCGCTCCCACGGTCAGGTTTTCCCCGTCTTGGATCAGGCGGGACATGAAAACCGCGCTCAACTCATTTCTGGAAAAATCCTTGGCTGGATCAGAAGGCATATTCGCTCACCTCGCCTTGGCTGTCTGTTTTCAGTATTCGAACAAGGAAAACAATCTCTTGGCCCCGATAACGTCGAGATAATCAAGATGGGTCGCCGGGCCGAAAACGTATTTCTCCAAATAGCGGTCAAACAATTTGGGGTTGTTTTCCTTGGTCAAAGCTGTGGCGGCTTGGACGTATTCCTGAATATGGGGGATGTCCTCCAAATAGAAGCCGGGGCTGGCAAAGGGGTGGGACCCGAAAGGGGCCCTAACCACGGCGGCCGCGCCCTGAAAGGCCGTCTGATAGGGATGTTTGCGAATCTCTTCATTGGGGATTATTTTTTCAACCTGGACGATGGTCTTATCGGCCGCCCGGTGGTGAGCCCGGTCGCCGAAACCGGCCCCGACAAATTGGACGTTGCCGAAATGGTCGCCGAAGGCGGCAAAGATCAGGGCCACGTCCGGCTTGATGGCCGGGACGGCCAGCAAGGTTTCCCCTTGAACCGGGTCCTGGTAAATTTTCAGGTCCGGGTTGATTTCCGGAAAAGAGGTGCCTACGCCGGCCTTGGTCGGCATGTAGGGCAGGTTTTGGGCCGCGGCCCTCAGACCGGCGTAATATTGGCCCTCGTCGCATTCCCAAACTTTTATTTTGCCTTGCTCGGCATATTGTCGGAAAAAAGGACCCACCGGGGCCAGAAATTCAGCCCCCACGTAAGGGGCGATGACTTTTTTCACGCATCCGGCCCCGATCAGCAGATCGACTTCCAGGCCGGCCGAGGCGGCTCCGATGACCGTCAAGTTTTTTCGACCCATACGAATAAGCTGCCTGACCAGGGCCATGGGGTGGCTCGAGGTGATAAATCCGCCGATACTGATGGTCATGCCGTCTTCAATGCAGCGGCACGCTTCTTCCTCGCTGACGACGAGTTCCTTGCGTTTGAGTTGACTGGACATGGTTATCTTCCTTTCAGAACATGGCGGTCCGGTTTAAACCATCAACATGCCGCCGTTGACGTCTATAACCGCCCCGGTGATGTAGCCGGACAAATCAGAGGTTAAAAAGGCGACGGCCCAGGCCACTTCTTCGGGGCGGCCGGGCCGGCCCAGGGGAATCTTGTCCAATATTTCCTGCTGTTGTTCCTCAGATCTGGCGTAAAACCTTTTTTCGATCCTTTCGGTGGCGATGAGGCCCGGAGCCACGCAGTTCACGGTTATGGAAAAGGGGGCCAACTCTCGGGCCAACTGTCTGGTGAAACCGACCACGCCGTGTTTGGCGGCCGTATAAGCCACTCCGCCGAGTTGACTGTAACTTCTGCCGGCCACCGAAGCGATGTTGACGATCCGGCCCCAACGCCTCTTTTTCATGTCCTCCACCACCAGGCGGGTGCAATAGAAGACGGAAGTCAGGTTGCTCTTGAGTTGAGATTCCCACAAATCATCGGTGAACTCGGAAAGAGGGACGGCCGGGGCGCTTCCGCCGACATTGTTGACCAGGATGTCTATTCGTTGATATTTCGCCAAAACCGCCCGGACTAAATCCTCCAACTGGGGCTTGTCCGTGACGTCGGCGGCCAGAACGTCGCAACGGCCGCCGGCTTTTTTGATCCCGCCCGCCGCTTCATCCAAGGCTTCTTTGTTGCGGCCGGTGATGACAGTCAAAGCCCCGTAATGCGACAAGGAAGAGGCCACGGCCTTCCCTATACCCTTTGATGATCCGGTGACGAGAGCCACTTTGCCCTCCAGATTCATCTAAAACCTCCTCTGATGGTTGTTCTATTTCTGCCCTTTCCCGGAGGCTAATCGGCTGGCCTGGGACATGGGCACGAGAAGCCTTTCGGCCAGAAACCTGAGGCCTGGGTCGGCGCTTTGCCGTAAAATTCGATGCAGTTCCATAAAAACACCGCCAGCCGCGGTTCGGCCCCAGAACCAATCGTTCAACTGTTTGATGTCGGGATTGGATCGGCCCGGCTGAGCGGCCGCCGCTTCGAAGTAATAGGCCTTCAGGTCCTCGATGGCCAGTTTGACCATCGAGGCCAAGGGGATTTCCGGTCGTGGATTAGGGGGCGGGCCGCCTTGCAGGCAGGCGGCCAAAAACTCGCTGATAGTCCGTGGGTCCAATCCGCTGGCCCCGACGCTGGTCCTTTGTCTCTTTTTTCGGGCGATTTCATACCAAACGCCCATCTGGGCGGTTTCGGACAAGAAATCGGCCCGGAGCCGATCAATTCCTACAAGCTGTTCCCCGGAAGCGTTTATGGGCAAAGGGCAGGCCACGGGCCCGCTGTAATCCTCCGAAGCCGGGGCCTCATCCGGAAAGTCTTCCAGGACCGGGCCGGAGGGGGCTTCCAAAAGCTTCAGGGCGGCCATGAGGACCCGAGTCTGAAAACCAGGATCGTTGGGCGCGCCCAAGGGCCGCCCTAGGTCGAAGGGGACCCACAGGGCCCGCGGCGGTTTGATCTTTTCGGTATGCAGACGAATGAGGCTGATTTGAGTGGTGGCCAAACCTTCCCTCTCCAGATAGTGACCCAGCCCGCCCACGGCGCGCGTGCAGAACGGTCAAGCCGGAGTAAGCAGGACGCCGTTGACCTGATCCCGCTTAAGCAAGTCCGCCACCTCAGGGCAGCGGCTCTCCATTTGTCGCGGATCGGTGGCGCCCATAAAGGAGTAATGATAGTCGGCCACGCCGGCGATGACCCGCTTTTCCGCCAGTTCCCTGAGCCGGTCCAGGGGGAAGACCACGTTCCAATCCTCGAAGAAACCGGAGCGGTCGAAGTTGGTCGAGATGTGACTCATGATCAGGTCTTTGGCTTGAGCGGTCCCGGGGATGACCCGGTATTCGTCGGAAAAACCGATAAAAGGCGGGGCTCCTCGGGGGTGCAGACCGGCCGTGGAGATCAGGGCGATCCGCCTTTGGTTCAGCGGCGGCCCGACCGTCCAAGGCCGGTCCGGGTAGGTGGGACACTCCAGATTAAACAGGTGGGAATACTGGGGTTCGGGCAGGTCTTCCAAGCGGGCCATATTTTATCCTTGAAATGCTCAAACGAAAAATTTATCCATTCGTCAACCTGGTAAAAAGACAAACAAAAATTATTGTTCCTTCTCTTTCGATCCGAAAAGATCTTCCAAAACCAAATAGAAGGCCTGGATGCAAATCAGAATGCCGGTGGCCGGCAGGATCATCACCAGCCATTTCTTGGGCAGGTTGCCGAACTCCCAGAGGAAACCCGGCGTGGCCAGGGCGGCCTTATAGCCGAAAACGGAAAAGAGCACGAAGAAAGCCAGGATCAGGACGTCAAAAATTAATTGCAAAACATATTTCATCTGAGGCGGATATCGCTCCCAGATCAGTGAAATAAACATGTGGGCCCGGAGCTTGACGGCCATGCCCGCCCCTAAAAAACTCACGGTGATCAGCAACATCTTGACCAGACTTTCGGCCCACATGAGCGGTGAATTGAAGACGTACCTTAAAAGCACCTGGATAAACATCACCCCGGAAATGAGCACGATGAGGACCACGCAGAGGTATTGAGAGACAGTGAAGCTGACTTCGGCCGCTGATTTGACTGTTTTTAAAACGTTCCGCATTAAAGCATCCTCTTCATAGGAAATGCCGCAACGCATCCACGATTAAGGACAATCCGCTGCCCACAATGAGCAAATGAACGATCAGCCGGAAATTTCGGCTGCTGACCACCCGGACCAGCTTCAAGCCGACCTGATGGCCGACGATCAGGGAAGGCAACATCAAGGCCCCCTGGATCATCAGTGAATGAGAAGCCACCCCGGTGAAGGACAATATGAAAAATGTTCCGCCGGATATTACCAGGAACAAAGTAATGATGATCGAGCGGAATTCTTCCGGGTGTAAATTTTGGCTGGCCAGATAAATGACGAAAGGGGGGCCGCCCATCCCGGCCATGGTTTGCAGAACCCCCCCGAGAATTCCGACCATGATTTTGACATGTCCGGCTTGACCGAGCCTGGGAAACCAGCCGAATAAGAGAAGCAGACCCGAGGCCGCTATGGTCGCGCCGGCGATGAACTTAAGACTTGTTTGGTCTATGTTGACAAAAATCCACACTCCCATCAGCATGCCGGCCAGACAGCCGACCAGCAGCAACAGGGTGTTTTTGAATTTGAGGTTTTTGTGGTCCCGGCCGGTGATCAATAAATAATGGAGAAAGGTCAGGGCCACGGCGATGATGATGGCCCCTTTGATCTCCAAGAATAAAGCCAGCACCGGGATGCTCAGCAGACCGAATCCGAAGCCCACCAGGCCTTGACAGGCGGCGGCCAAGAAAATGCCTCCGCTCATGCACGCTAGGCTGAGCCACTCCACTGTAAGCACCGCTTCAGACAAAAATCACCGTTTTTGAATCTTGGATCAAGCCAGCCACCGGGTCTTGCTTTTCACGTCGGCTTTGGGCGGGGCGGGCGGTCGATGGTCGGGGCGACCTAGCGGGACTATCCCGATTATCTCCCTGTCCCCGGGCAGGCCCAAGAGGTCGAGGATATCCGCCTGTTTATGCCTCAGCGGACCGGTCATCCAGCAGGTTCCCAGGCCCTTGTCCCAGGCGGCCAGGAGCAGGTTCTCCATGGCCGCCGAACCGTCTTTCAGGTTGTTGGACATGACCCAGGGGTCTTCGGTCTTGGGCACGGTGATGATTACGGCCAGCGGTGCTCCACCCAGGGTTCTATAGAATTCTCCCAACCCGGCGACCTTGTCCCCGGAAGGGTCCGTGGGGATAGGCAGCTCGGCCAGGGCCTTCCGATAGGCCGTTTCCGTGACTTCCTCGACCCTTTGACGAAAAGAGTCGGCCAGGGTCTTTTGCATCCGGTCCAGATAGGTCCGTTCCACGACCACAAATTCCCAGCATTGCCGGTTCAAGGCCGAAGGAGCCGAATTGGCCGCCTCCAGGATTTCATGGACCGTGTCCCGCTCGATGGGGTCGGGTTTCATCTTCCGGATGCTGCGGCGGGTCCTAATGGCTTCCATCAGTTCCATTTTCTATACCTTCGTCGGCTGAAAAGTCCGACTAGTTTGACCCAAGATGACAAGCTCATGAGCAGTTTAAGTCGAAGGCCCCTCGCGGTTTGATCTGAACTACTTCTGCATGTCCAATATTTTTTTCAAAAGCTCCTGGTCCACTTCGGCCTTAAACATATCCCAAATTTTCATGGCCGGCTCTTTCCACAGTTTCATTTCCTCGGGCGTGGGCGTATAAAACTTGGTGCCCGCCTTGATCATTTCGGATTTGGCCTCCTGGCTCCACTTCAGGTCCAGGTCGTACGCGGCCAGCTCCACTTCCTTGGCCACTTTGTCGATGAGCTGCTGCAAGTCCTTGGGCAGGGCGTTGTACTTGTCCAGGTCCATAAAAAAGAGGTGGAAATTGAAGAGGCCGCCGGTTTCGGTGCAGTAATTGACCACTTCGTAAAACTTGCGGTGATAGGTGTAGCCGTCCGGGATATAGAAGCCGTTGACCACCTTGGTCTGCAGGGCCTGGTACAATTCGGCCCAGGGCACGTTGAGCGGCGTGGCCCCCCAGCCCTTGACCAGGTTGGTTTCAATGGGCGAGAGAACGGTCCTGATCTTGATGCCCTTGGTGTCGGCCGGCACCCGGCACTCCCTGACGTTGTTGTAGAAATTCCGAAAAGCGTATGAGGGAAGAATGGCCAGACATTTGACTTTGTCCTTTTCCTCTGACCTCTTTTTTAAAATGTCGCCGATGGGGCCGATAGCGACCTGTTTGGCCGCCTCGAAAGTATCGAAAAGATAGGGCATGTCCAAAACGTAAAACAGGTTGGAAAAAGCTCCGTAATTGCCGGTGGAGATGCTGGCCATGTCAATGGCTTTCTGCCGGAGTTGTTCGACGCAGGTGCCTTCGCTGCACAGCGATCCGCCCGGATGGATCTGCACTTGGATGCGGCCGTTGGACTCTTTTTCCAGCTTTTCCTTCATCAGCTCCCACATGGGCGTAGTGGTGACCGTCGGGGCGATGCCGTGGGCGATGACCAGCTTGTAGGTCTTGTCCGCGGCGCCGGCCGGCCCGTGGGACAAAACCAGGGCCATGGCCAGAACGGCGACGATCAGGCCGATTCTTTCGAGCCTTTTAAAAAACATGATAACCTCCTGCCTTTTGTTTGTTGATTTGGTTGATATTTAAACTCCCGGACCTCAAACCGTGAGGGGCCTGCTGACCATGAAAATTCCGCATTTCTTTACCTTTCGAGGTTCGCGCCTTTTCGTCAGACCATGAAGCCGAATAAGCGGGGGACGATTTTGGCCAATTCCGGAAAACAAAGAAGAATGGCCACAACAATTATCGGTCCCACCAGGAACGGGATTACATCGAGGGAGGCCTTTTCGATCCGTTCCTCGGCAATGGCGCAGGTGACGAAAAGGGATATTCCCACCGGCGGGGAAGAGGTGCCGACAATGAGCAGAATGACAATAGCGATCGAAGAGACAAATGGATCGAAGCCCATGTTCTTGGCGGCCAGAAAGACGATGGGCGAAAGAATGAGCAGGTTGGCCACCGTGTCCATGACCATCCCGGCGATCAGAAGAAAGATCGCCACCAGGACCCACCACAAGACCGGATTACTGGTCAGGCTCAGAAGAGACTGAGTCAGGGTCTGGGTGGCCCCCATCCTAGTCAGAAGCCACATAAAAGGGCCGGCTGAACCGATGACCAGGAAAATGACCCCGGTGGTGACGGCCGTTTCTCGAAGAATAGAGAAGAAAGACTTCAAATTTAGAGTTCGATAGATGACGAAACCGAACAGAAGGGCGTAGATCACGATAATCGAACCGGCCTCGGTCGGGGTGAACACCCCGCCCCGCAGCCCGAAAATGATGATGCCGACTAGGATAAGGGCCGGTACCGCCTCCAAACTTACTTTCCAAAATGAGCTGAAGTGAAACGGTTCGGTGATCTTGGGATAATGCCGGTGCTTGGAAATGAAATACCCGGCCAGACACTGAAGCAGGCAGACCATTACGCCCGGCACTATACCGCCGACGAACAAGGCCCCGATGGACATGTGAGGGACGGCGGTGGCGAAAATAATAAAAGGAACGCTGGGCGGGATGATGCCGGAGATGGTCCCGCTGGCCGCGGTGACCGCGGCGCTGTAGGCCTTGCTGAAACCGGCCTCTCTCATGGGCTTTATCAGAATGGACCCGACCGCAGCCGCGTCGCCCACGGCTGAACCGTTGAGGCCGCCGAACAGGGTGCTGACCACCACGTTGACGTGGGACAAGCCTCCGGTGATCCGGCCGACCAGCTCGTTGCTGAAAGCGACCAGCTTTTGGGTCATGCCGATCTGAGTAATCAAATTCCCGCCCAGGATGAACAGCGGGACGGCGATCAGGCAGAAGTTGTCGATGGCGTCAAACATCTTGTAAGAAAGCATGGTGATCGGGAAATCTCCGCTGATGATCACGTACCCGAAGGGAACCATGCCCATAGCGATGGCGATGGGAATGCCCGCCGCGATCAAGGCCAAAAAAATCAAGAAGAGCGACATAGTTAGTCCCCGCCTTTTTTAAGACCCACCCGCGCAAAATATTCCTCCGGGATCAAGGCCTTGTCCTTGTAAACAATCCAGCGGCATTCCCCGTTCGGGTCGTCAGGATATTCGACGATCCTAAGCGGATAGCCGATCTCCTCGATGGGAATAATCTCGGTCATGATGCAGCAGTGAGTGCAGTAGTAGGGCACACCGGCTTTGCCCCAGGACCACGGGTAGGGCTTCTTGGTCACCCCCAGGTTATACGGCGGTTCGGTTCGGGGCGGCGTCCCGTCCAATTCCCCCCGGCGCCTCATCCGGCCCCCAGTCCCGCAGGGGTCGAAGGACATGACGAAACGGTCCTTTTCTTCGACGATCCTGAAATCGCCCAGTTCGCCCGGCCCGCAGCGGTGGCTGCGCATGGTCTCGGCCAGGAGGGCCACGTACTCCGGGACCGTCAACGACTCGATGGCCTTGAGCAGGCCGCCGACCACCAAAGCCGTAGTGGCCCGCTGGATATGGTAGACTTCCTCCTCGCCGTACTTTTCGGCCACGTAGGTCAAGAGACCGTAAGTCCAGTCGCAATAGAGGTCATGAACCCGCTTGCCTTCGGGCAGCAGGTAATCCACCAGCTCGACCGCTCGATGCTTGTCGCCGGACTGAATGTGTTCCTTGATCTTCGTCCAAGTGGATCGGCCCAGGCTCTCCCAGTCCCAATCGTCGGTTCGAACGCGCCTCTTTACGGAATCGAAGTAGGTTAAAGTCATCGGCTCCCCCCTTCAGCGAGTCCCGCCCTTTAAAGTCAAGGAAAAGTCTCCCTTTTCAATGTGAATGTATTCGTAATCCTGATCAGCCCGGCTGGTCAGTTCCTGAATCAAGGCCATTTCAGGCCGGTCCCCCCGGGGATAGTCGGTCTTCATCGGGCCGGCGGCCAGTATCTCGTCCACCGCCCTCTGATTGGTGGACATGACCCGGAGTAAAAGCTCCTGGTCGGAGACGCCTTGGCCGTATTGGGCCCTCAGTTCCTCCAGGGAAGGTTGCGGCGGCTCCCAGGCCATGAGTTCCCGGGTCCGCGGCAGGCTCATGATCCTGTCCCTGACCCTTTCCTCCACCGGCGCGGCCAACTCGCCGTAACGGCCCAAAACGTACTTGATGATTTCGTCGGTAACGACTTTGTAACGTTGGCCTGAAGTGATGTTCAGTATGGCCTGGACTCCGACGTACTGGGAAAGCGGCGTGACCATGATCGGGTAGCCCAGTTCCCGGCGGATCAAGGCGATTTCTTCGAGGAGGTCCTCCAGCCGGTGTTCGAGTCCGCGTCGGGAAAGTTCGAATCTGTAGTTGGAAATCATGCCGCCGGGCAGTTGGTGCCGGTATTGAGCCACGTCGTATTCCACCGGAACGCCCGTGGGGAAACCGTGCCTCTTGGCGATATACTCGAAATGCTCCTTGATCTGTTCCAGGGCCTTTTCGTCCAAATTGGAGGAAAAGCCCAAGCGGCGGGCGTTTCTCAGGACGTTCAGTGTGGAGGGCTGGGAGGAGCCGTTGGCCAGGGGCGGGTTGGCCGTATGCACACTGACCACTCCCAACTTGATCGCTTCCAAGTAGCATATCGGAGCCAGCCCCGTGGTGCAGTGGGCGTGGATTTGAAGGGGTATACCGTGGATCTTCTTCAAAATGGCCGGAACCAGCGTCCGGGTGCGCTCCGGTGTGAGCAGGCCGTCCACGTCCTTGATGAAGATGATGTCCGCTCCGGCCTTGGCGATCTGCTCGGCTTTGGCCGCGTAATATTCATCCGTGTGGACCGGGCTGTCCGTAAAGATCAGGGCGACCATGTTGGTCAGCCCCGCGGCTTGAGACCAGCGGATGCATTTGATGATCCGGCCCATGTCATGATAAGGCTCGTTGATGCGGATAATGCGCATCCCCACGTCCGCGACTCGTTTCATCCATAGTTCCGTAGCCGAATCCGGAATAGTCCCGAACCCGATCAGGACCCCGCCGATGATGCAGGGGGTGTTGGGCAGGGCTTCGGCCACCAGGCGCATCCGGTCCCAGGGATTTTCGTGGAGATAGCGGACCAGCCAGTCCATATAAACCAACGGCAGCAGGTCCACGGACTCGAAACCGGCCCGGTCCATGACCGGTGCTATCGCCAGCATCATGGGCGTGGTCATCTGCCCGTTCCACAGGCTTTGGTGGGCGTCGCGGAGCGTGGTGTCCACAAAATTGACGGTCTTCATTCCTGCGAGTCCTCCTCTTGGAGCTTGTTCTCCAGCCACTTGGTGTTGATTTTGCCGCTGACATAGTCCGGATGACTGATGATCGAACTCAGAAATCGGATGGTGGTCTGAACTCCGGAGACCGTAAAGTTTTCCAAGGCGAAGCGCATGCGGTCCAAAGCTTCCGGCCGGGAGGGGCCGAAAGCGATGACCTTGGCTAAAAGAGAATCGTAATAAGGCGGAATCAGGTAGCCTGAGTAACAGTGCGAGTCAACCCGGATTCCAGGACCTTCCGGCGGAATCCAAGCGTCGATCCGGCCCGGGCAAGGCCGAAATCCGGCTTCGGCGATTTCCGCAGTGATCCGGCACTCGATGGCATGGCCTTTTATCTGAATCTCCTCCTGGGAAAAACTCAGCGGCAGACCGGCGGCGACCCGAATCTGTTCTTTGACCAGGTCCACCCCGGTAATCTCTTCGGTCACCGGGTGCTCGACCTGGATCCGGGTGTTCATTTCCAAAAAATAGAACTGACCGGTGTCCTGGTCGAAAATGAACTCAATCGTCCCCGCGTTCTCGTACCCGATTTCCCGGGCGATGGTCACGGCGGTCTCCCAGATTTTTTCTCTCAGTTCCGGGGTGACCGCCGGTGAAGGGGCTTCCTCGATCACTTTCTGGTACCGCCGCTGGATCGAGCAGTCCCGCTCGCCCAGATGAACCACCCGGCCCAACTTGTCGCCGATGACCTGGACCTCGATGTGCCTGGCGTTGGGGATGAAACGCTCGATATAAATCGTGCCGTCCCCGAAAGCGGCGTGGAGCTCGGTGGAGACGATGTCAAAAACCTTCCGGATTTCTTCGGGCGTCCTGACAATGACGATGCCTCTGCCCCCGCCGCCGGCCGCGCCTTTAAGCAAGACCGGGTATCCGGCCTTTTCCGCCGCCAGCGCCGCCTCATGGCCGTCGCGGACTTTTTCCGACCCGGGAATGACCGGGGCCCCGCAACTCTTGACCAGTTCCCTGGCCAGGAGCTTGTTGCCCATCTCTCGAAGCGACTTGGCCGAAGGTCCGATGAAGATGATCCCGTTTTCTTGGCAGCATTCGGCCAGTTCCGGCTGCTCGGCCAGAAAGCCGTAACCAGGATGGATGGCGTCCGCCCCCGTGCCCCTAGCCGCAGTGACCAGGGTGTTCACCCTGAGATAACTGTCCAGGACCCGGGCCGGACCTATGCAGACGGCCCGGTCGGCCGTTCGGGCCGGCAGGCTGTCCCGGTCAGCTTCGGAAACCGCCGCCACGGTTTCAATCCCCAGGTCCCGGCAGGCCTTGATGATCCGGACGGCGATTTCGCCCCGGTTAGCCACCAAAACCCGCGAGATGCCACTCATGCCGCCTACTCCCGGACCTTCTTGCCTTCGGGTGGTTCGACTAAAAAAAGAGTCTGGTTGTATTCGACTAATTGACCGTCTTCGATGCAAATTTGAGCGATCCGGCCTTCAACTTCGGCGGCCACCGCGTTAAACAGCTTCATCACTTCGATCAGGCAGACCGTGTCGCCCTTTTTGACTTGAGACCCCACCTCGACAAAGGGCGGCGCTCCCGGTTTGGGCGACCGATAAAATACGCCCAGCATGGTTGATCTGATGGGGGTCACCCCTTCTTCGGATGGCTCCGGCTGAGCCGGCGGCCGGGCCGCTTCGGCCCTTGAAGGCGCGGCGGCGGGCGATTCGTTCCCGCCTGCCAAGGCCTGACGGGCAGGTTCTTCCGGCGCTTCGCCTGATCGTCCGGGCGCCGGCGTCGATTCAACTAACTGGGTTGCGGGAGCATAATTCGAACCGCCCTTCCGCCTGACGATCAGTTTCAAATCGCCGGTTTCCAAGTGCAGTTCATCAAATTTCGATTCGTCGATATAATTAAGAATTTTGACGACATCGTCATGGCTCAGCCCCATTTACTCTCCTCCTGGTCGAGGACAACCGCCCCTTTATACTTTAAAAAAGTCACTAGTTATCGACCCGATATTATTTCCGTCGGCCTCCGGCCGATCTTCAACTGTGGCTCAGCCAGCCGCCGTCTATGACCATGGTCTGGCCGGTGATCATGTCCGAGGCCCGGGAAGCCAGAAAGATAATAGCCCCGACCAGATCGTTGGGTGTGAGTATCCGGTTAAGGGGGACCCTGTCTATGACTTTTTGATGGAAGACCGGATCGTTGAGTCTCTTTTCGGTCAATTCGGTTTTGATCAGGCCCGGGGCGATGGCGTTGACGTTCAAGCCGTATCGGCCCCATTCCGTGGCCAGGGACCGGGTTAAATTGACCACGCCCGCCTTGCTGACATTGTAGGACACGGCCGGGTGCAGCCCGCTGGCCGTCAGACCGTGGATCGAAGCCATGTTGATGATCTTGCCCGCCCGGCGTTTGATCATGTCCCCGGCGAAGACGCGGCAGCAGAGAAACATGCCGCTCAGATTGACCTCCAGGACTTTTCGCCAATCGGCCAGGGACATGTCCTCGGCCGGCCCGACCACCTGGACTCCGGCGTTGTTAAACAGGATGTCTATCCGGCCGAAGTTTTCGAGAATTAATCGGTTGGCCTCTTCGATTTCATCTTCCTTGGTTACGTCGGCCGGGACGGCCAGGGAGGCGGCCGGGATTTTTAAAATAGTTTCAGCGGTCCGTCGGGCGTCTTCTTTATTGACGTCGATGACGGCCACCTCTGCCCCGGCCTGAGCCAAGGCCTGGCTTACGGCCGCCCCGATTCCCCGGCCCGCGCCGGTCACCACGGCGATCCGGCCCCGCAAACTGAACATTTCGTAAGGATCGTTCCGCTGTTGAGTCATAGCGTCTTGACCTACCAAGTCTTCAAGAGCATGGGCCGCCGTCTGGCCACGGGCAGGGGCGCGCCTTTCAGGAAGCAAACATAATAGGCGGCCAGTATATCCTCGGCCCCGTTTAAAAGCCCCAGGACCAGGTTGTCGGCCAACTCGGCGATAAAGGTCGTAAAATCCGGCCATCGGCCCAGGTAATGATCCTCAAAGGCATGTTCCAGCAGATGTTCCCTGGCATACTCCTCGACAATGGCCGAGCGCACGGCTTCCCCGATCTCAGCCGGCGCCGGAAATGGCCAGAGATGATGAACGTACGAACCAAGGATAGGCAGCGGTTCGCCCTTCGCCAAGGCCCGGGCCATCTTCTCCAAGGCCTGATCGGCCCCGTTTTCGGCCCCGATGACCGCGGCGTTGGCCAGGACTTGCACGAAGGACCGGTAGTCGGGCCAAATATCTCGATATGCTTTCTGATAAAGGCCGGCGAAACTTTTTCCCCCGGCGAATTGATCGATCACATAAGCCCCCAGACGCTCCCTGATGACCGCCTTGAATTTTTGAGGCCAGGGTATTTCCCGGCCGTAGTCGATTCGCTCGGTATCCAAAACGTCGTGCATGACATCCGCTCAGGGCGGCCTCTCAAGGCCCGCCTTTGATGTGAATGATCTGGCCGGTGATAAAGTCGGACCACTCCGAGGCCAGGAAGAGGACCAGTTTGGCCGCGTCTTCCGGCGCGCCCAGCCTGCGCAGAGGGACCAGGGCCGCGGCTGCGTTGCGCAGTTCGGTGACGTACATGCCGTGATTTTTGGCCGCCCGGCGGGTCATCTCCGTATAGATGAAATCCGGGACCACGCAGTTGACATTGACGTTGTAGGGGCCCAATTCCAAGGCCAAGGTCTTGGTCAGGCCCTGAACGCCGTAGCCCGCAGCCAGATAATGGCTTTGGCCGCGGTCGAAGAGGCCGCCGACATCCGCGGCCATATTGATGATCTTGCCCCGGCCCGCTTTGACCATGTAAGCCTGAGCCGCCTTGGCGCAGTAAAAGGAGCCGTTGAGGTTGGTCTCGATCACCCTGGTCCATTCAGCCGCCGACAAATCCATGAAGGCTGCATCCTCGCGAATCCCGGCGGCGTTGACCAATATGTCCAGCCGACCGAAACGTTCCACGGTCTTCCCGCATACGGCCTCGCAATCGGCCTGAACGCCCACGTCCCCAGGCGCTTCCAGAACCTCGCCCCCGGACTTTTTCAACCTGGCGCTCAGAGTCCTTACGCCGGCCGGATTCAGGTCGTTAAGCGCCACCTTGGCCCCTTGGGCCAGAAAACACTCCGCCACGGCCCGGCCCAGCCCGCCGACGGCTCCGGTGACCAGGGCTGCTTGTCCCTTAAGCAGCATCAACTCTTGTTCCTGGCGGGAAGTCTGATCTAAAATCCGAATTCACCGCTGCCCCGGCGCACGACGAATTCACAATAACCCTCCTGGTTGCTGGAAGCGGTCAGCTCAAATTTCATCTCGTCGATATCCAGACCGAATCCGTCAAAGGCCGTCCGAATGGCCTCGAGGCAGCCATGACGGCAAACCATAGCCTGTGCGTTTGACTCTCCGCACTGCTGCTTGATCTGGTCGTATATGCGGCAGTTTTCCACCAGGAAGATCAACCGACGTTCGCTGTTTTCGATGATCGGCAGGAGCACGATGTTTTGGATGCTCAGATAAGCAATCTCAATGAAGCGCTGGGGAATAAGAGGAAAGGTCAATTCGCCGGTCCGGTCGGCCGCCTCCCGGAGAACTTCGTAAGTTCGGTCGGGATATTCTTCCCCCAGTTGCAGCGCCCGCCGCATCAAGGACCGGCCGTACTCGAAAAAGACTTCCCGACCGATCTCCTGGATTTCCGCCTCGTCTTTCCGGCCGTTGACCGCCTGGCAAAACTTGGCGGCGATGCTTTCAGGCGAGAACTCCTGGGCGATAAGGCCCAACATTTCCTCATCCAATTCAAAAGACTGGGGCTTGGTCCTAGTTGCTCCGCTCATAGTCGTCTCCATCTCTTCGACTAAATGATGATGTTAATGGCCTTGACCGGGCACAGCTCGACGCAGTCGTTGCAGGCCACGCAGTTGTCGGCGTACTTGGTGAAGAGCTTCCAGGCCCCGGGTTCATGCGGGTCAGTTTCCTTGAATTTCTCCATTTTAACCGGCAAAACGACGAAAACGGCCTGCGGGCACGCCTTTAGGCATAGTTTGCAGGCATAAGGGGTCGTACACTTCTGATGGTCGATCTCGATCTTTTTTACATGCATCGCTCACCACTCCTCAGCCAAAGCCGGAATTTCGCTTCTAGGCAGCAGGTTTATGGCCCCACGGGGACAGCCGGTCTCGCAAACCCCGCAGCCGAAGCATCTGAACATGTCTATATTGGACTTCTTCTGGGTGATCTCCATCTTAATGGCCCCGAACTGGCAGCGTTGAGCGCAAATGCCGCACCCATTGCAAAGGTCGTAGTCCACTTTGGCCACATAATGGCTTTTTAACAGGGCGTGCTGGATGCTGAAATCCAGCCGCCGCCGAATCGGTTCGCAAACCGGGTAATCGCAGTTGCAGATTCCGCCGACAAAGGGGCGTCCGCCGTGGGAAGTCCCGTAGACCATGATGATATGAACCATGCCGGCCTTGTCCCACTTGGTCAGCCATTCGGCCACTTCTTCATTGCTGGTGAAATTAACCCCGCCCCGGTACCTTTCCGGCCAACGCTCCCACTTGAACATGCCCACGCCCAGGCCCGTGCAGGAATACTCGTCTGGCGACCGTTCGTCCTTGGCCCGAATCATCTTGCGGCAGATGCAGGACATGGTGGTCACCGGGTTAGCCAGTTGGGCCACCTTGATGGCATCCTTCAGGGGCAGGACCTGTTGAGGTTCGTTATCTTCATAAAGCTTGTCCACCTGGTTCCTCAAGTCGACAATCTTCTCCTCGTCCCGGGCCAGTCTGGCCTCGTCAAAGGCGCTGACCACGGCCTCCCTGGTCTTGCGGTAGGAAATGGCGTCGGGCACGTACTTTTCGCCGGGCATCTTCCGACGATAAAGCTGCCGTCCAAAATTCTTCGGATTGAGATACCATATCCCGCCGTCTCCGTACTGTTCACAGTATTGACACATTCTTCGACTCTCCTCCTCGTTTATGCCAATAAACGGGCGCTCTGCTCGAAACAGACCTGATTCCTTTCCAGGATGCAATTCAAGCAGGTTCGACAATTAAGACACCGCTTAGCCTCTTGGACCGCCTGAAAAACGGTGTAGCCCAATTCCACTTCCTCCTGGCTCCGCAGACGCGTCTTTACAGGCAGCCGGGTCACGTCCCAAAGCTCCCTGACCGGAATCAAATCCCGCAGCCTCTTTTTGTCCTTTTTATTAAGTAGAAATGGCTCTTGGGTCGGATGAGACCGTTCGGTTTGACCAAAGCTCTTTCCTAACAGAAAACCGGCTATGGCTTCCGCGGCCCGATGACCGTCCCGGATGGCTTCCACCACCGTGCCCCGGGGATTGCTGATATCCCCGGCAAAAAAAACGTCCCCCTCCAAATGGCCTCGGTCATTGGGCGCCAAGAAAGCCTGGTCATCACTGATACTGAGGCCCAGCCCTTTCAAAAAGCCCGGATCGGGACGCTGGCCGATGGCCGTGACCACCCGGCCCGCCGTCAGGACCTGCTCGGCACCGGGACCTTCGGCCAGGGTCCATGACAGCCCGCCCTTCGAATCACGGGTCAAAGATTTGACCCGCCGGAATTCCACTCCGCCGACCCGGTTTTCTCCAATAAATCTTTGCGGGGCCAGGCCATAATGAAAGACCACACCCTCGGCTTCCGCCGCCTCGATCTCCCACTCAAAGGCCGGCATCTCGCTTCGCCGCTCCAAGCAGGCCAGGTGAACCGTTGGGTAGCCCAGCCGCAAGCCCGTCCGGGCCGCATCCAAGGCCACATTGCCGCCGCCGATGACCAGCAAATCACCCTTGACCCCTTTTCGCCTGTCGGTCTTGACTCGACTCAAAAAATTAAGAGCCCCCTCAACGCCTCTCAAATCACGGCCTTCGATGGGCAGGTCCAGGCTGGTCTGAGCTCCGACGGCCAATAAAACGGCCTTGAAGCCCCGGCGCCTTAAATCGTCCAAGTCGAAATCCCGGCCCAAGGCCATCGAGGTCCTGATCTTGACCCCCTGGCCGACCAGGTAGTCGATATCCCTTTCCACCGCCCGGCGCGGCAGAATGAACTCCGGCAGGCACCTGGTCAGCATACCCCCTGGACTCGAGCCGGCTTCGAAGATTACGGCCGGGAAACCCAGCTTGGCCAGGTCGTGGGCTGCGGTCAACCCGGCCGGTCCGGAACCGATCACGGCCACCTTTTCGGCTCTGGTGATTTCATAGGGGGTGACTTGCTCTTTAAGGCTGGATTCACAATAGTCGGCGACGAAACGCTTCAGAGCCCTGATGGCCACCGGAGCGTCAAGGACGCCGCGGTTACAGGCCTGCTCGCAAGGATGGTGGCAAACCCGGCCGCAGACCGAAGGCAAGGGATTGGTCTCGCGGATGACCTCCCAGGCCTCCCGAAACCGGCCTTGGGATATGGCCACCACGTAGCTGGGGATGTCCATGCCGATGGGGCATTCCACTTCGCAGGGAGAGATCCGGTCCACGCCCGGCCAACACCTCTCTTCGTGAATGGCCGAATAATTTAACCTCTTCATGATTTTATCCGGTCTCCTTTTCTTGTCCCCCTTCTTTTCGAGGTTTCTTAATTTCCTTAGGGTAGGTTGAGTTTAGCTTAAAAATTTAACCCCGTCCGGCCGCTTATCTCAAAAGAATTATTGATTTTATTTGGTATTTACACTCTGTACTGAATTTTTATTAAAGATAAAATTAAATTTAAAATTAAATTTCATATTACATTAAAAATAAAAAATATGGGTGTCAAGTTTTTTTTGATCGGCTCCTAAAAAACTCTGCTCTTTGAAAAAAATTTATGGGTAACTGGCCGTTGGGTCAGAGGTCTGAGCGGTATGTTCCGGTCTTTGCCGGGGTTCCGACGAGTTTTTTCGCCCCCATTCCACCAGGGGCGGACAAGCCTCGCCGCGGGGTCAAGCCGATCGAACCTGATTTTTAAGCCAATTGCGATGTAGCTTAAGGTTTGGAATTGTTTTGTTTCTGGAGGGGCAAAATAATTTACCCCGAAAAATGTGTTGATCCTCGTTTCCAGGCTCCCCCTGCTTATTCGGATATGTGGTTCCAAACCGCCCATAGCCCCAACGAGGTGTAGGGACGAACCTTGTGTTCGCCCGACGTTTTGGGCCTCGGGCGGAGACAAGCTTCGCCCCTTGTATCTTGGTCCAGAGATAGTTTATGAATCGATGGGAGCAAAAATGGGTGGCCGGCTTATTTCGGGAAAAGTTGACAACGCAAAATGATCTTCCCCCTGGACCGGTTTGCCATTTTCCTAAAAATCGCCGAAAATTTGCTACGATTAATAAAAAAACCGGCTAGGGCCCAGCCTGCAGCCGGTTTTTACTTTTCATGACCCGGACCAGGTACTTCGATTCTTGAAAAAAACGCGGCCCGAAGCGGCTGGGGGGCCGAAGCTCCAACCGAGCGGAACCTAAAAACCGTAGGTGACGATCTGCCGGGGATCGCCGGCGTCCAGGCCTCTTTTCCGGGCCAAACGTACCATTTGCTCCCTGGTGTCGGCCGGGGGGCGGCGCTGAAGCTCTTCAGGTTTGGGGACAAGGCTGATGGCCTCTTCCGGGCAGGTAGTCACACAAAGGCCGCAGCCGATACATCGGTCCTGGTCGATGCCGGCCCGGCCGTCCCCACCCATGGTCACGGCGCGCATCTGACAGCGGTCCAGGCAGATTTCACAGCCCGAGCATTGATCCTGATCAACCCGGGCCTGGTAATTGGAAAAAACCACAGACGCCGGCCTGGGGTGTTTATTGAGGGCCCGCAGGACCCCGCAGCAGTCGCCGCAACAATTGCACATGGCGAAAGGATTTTGAGCCGAAGCCGGCTGGCTTACTAACCCGGCTTCCTGAGACTTGGCCAGAATGTCCAAGGCCTCGTCCAAATCAACCCGACGGCCCAGGCCGTGGTCAAGATAGTATCGGCCCATGGGACCGAACATGAAACAGACCTCCAACGGCTTGCCGCAACCCCGGTCGAACATGGCCATCTGTTTCCGGCAGGCGCAGTCGGTCACCACGATTAAGGCCTGATTCTTGAGTATGGCCTGGGCGTCGTCATAGCCGGCCACATTGTGCCCGACCGGCACCGCTTGCTGAACCGGAACCGTCCTCAGAAAAGCCGCGCTGTGATCGGCCAGGGTGGGCCCGAATTTGTCTTTAAAATATTTCCCGATCAGAACTACCGTGTCCTTATCGGTCCGATTCATCCGAAATTCCAAAAGACCGTGGACAAAGGGAATGGCGCTGTACTCGACGGTTTCTCCCTGTTTTCGGCTGAAGACCAGCCCTTTCCGGGCCATGTCAGCCAAAAGGGCCGCCGTTTCCGCGGCCGGACGTTTTATCCTCCGGGCCACCGCCTCGGGCGTTTCCAGTTCCCCGGTCAAGGCGGTGAACATAGCCGCCTCCTCTTCGGTGAACATCGCCTTGAGTATCTCTATTTCGACCCCGGAATCCGTGGCCGGGTAACCCATGGAGTATTGATCCAACTGTGCCTGAAGCCGACGAAAAACATCCTTTTCCATATCGTCCCCCTTTTTAGAAAGGCCTTTGAGTATAAGCGCACGAACGTGCGTCCCTACCGACCGAACCGTTACCGTTCAGGAGCTTTGAACGACCGACCGGCAGCGGTCGGCCGAACATTCCATCGGCTGGAAGCCGGTCTCTGCCCGGTCGAATCGGCCCAGGATGACCCTGGCCGGACACGGCTGAAGCCCCTCGGGCCGAACAGCAACCAGACTCAAATCGTCCGTCAGGCTGGTCCGCAGATCGTACCGCTCCAGCAGGCGGTCGGGCCCGTCTTGGATTTCGTTTATTTTCAAACACCGACTTAAGGGTTCTTCCCGTCCGGCCCCGGCCGGGAAGACCAGGTCGGCCAATCCGTCCGTGACCAGGAGAAAAGTTGAACCGGCCGGTATGTCTACCTGGTCGAGTTGATAGAGCCTTTTCGAGCGGCCGGCCAGCCAGAAATTGGTCTGGGAAATCTGCCGCAGGCCCAGGTCCGGCCGGTAATGAAGCAACAGACTGTCGCCGGTGTGCACGACCAGCCCGGCCGGTCCTTGGCTGGTTTCCACCAGCAGCAGCCCGGTCAGGGTGCAGCTTTCGAAATACTGGACTGCGGCCATGGCCCGCTCCACCTTTCTTTTCAGGCGGGTCATGGCCTTTGCCAACCCGGCCGGGGACAAGGCCGGATAATGTTCCAGTTCGGGCCAGTTTTCGAACTCGACGGCGATGCGGGCCAGCAGGAAGCCGGCTGTGCCCGGATTCCGGCTCGATCCGTCGGACACGGCGAAGAAGCGCCGGCGGAAATCGAGCAAGATCGCGTCGGCCGGCCCGTAGTCCGGGTCCAGGCTGCCGGGTCGAAGCCGAGCGCCTAGGACGCCCGGGCATTTAAAAGACCGGCTGGATTTATCGGCAAGCAACAATCGGTTTTACTTCGTATCCATCAGTTATCGGCAGCCTGGATTTCCGCCGGCCCAGGCGCCGTCATGTCCTTTTAATTCTCGCGCCCGGGCTCCGCCTGCTAGGCGTTCACCGGCCTGTCGGCGGCCGGGGACCGAGCATCGAAATGCACAGCAGGGCCTACCGGGCGCCCCACAGCTATGCTGTGGGATAGTTTTTTAGCAAGTGCCGGCCGGCCGCGACAACTCATGGTCGGAACGTCCCAGATGGAAAATTTTCAACCACAAAGGTTCACCGCTCCCAGACCGAACCTGGCAGCCAGGAAAAACTGAGAGTCGGCTTATATATATTGCCCTTAAAGGCCATAAGACACGCCGTTCCTAAAGTCAGGACTGATGATAACAGGCCGTAACCGAGGCCCAAAGTCCCCGGCCCTTGAGGATGAGTTCGACCATCTCTCTGGCCGCGCCGTGACCGCCGGCCAGGCGGCAGACATAGTGAGCCGCGGCTTTGACCTCATCGATGGCGTCGGCCGGGGTTAAAGCTAGGCCGACCCGTCTCATGACCGGCAGGTCGACCAAATCATCCCCGGCATAAGCCACTTCAGAGTCGGCCGTCTTTTGTTCCGCCAATATTTGCTCATAAATCTCGATTTTATTTTTAGCGCCCTGATAGACCAGGCGGACGCCCAACTCCTCAGCCCGCCGGTCGACCACCCGGCTTTGCCGTCCGGTCAAAAAGGCCGCCTGCAATCCGGCCCTTTGTAAAAGCTTGATCCCATGTCCGTCACGGACGTTGAAAAACTTCGACTCCACCCCCTGGTCGTCGATGATGATCCGGCCGTCGGTCAGGACGCCGTCCACGTCGAAGATGACCAGTTTTATCGGGGCCAGCCGGTCCGGAGTTATTTTCAAAGGTCCGGCTCCCGGTTTTTGACCAGCCGGTCGATTCTGTTCAACATGGCGATCAGATCAGGAAAATCCTGTTGAGGCAAGGTGTTGGGGCCGTCACACCAGGCTCGGTCAGGATCAGGGTGCACCTCCATGAAAACGCCGTCGACCCCGGCGGCGACCGCGGCGCGAGCCAAGGGGGCGATCAAGTCCCGGTCGCCCGACGAGCAGCCCTGGCCTCCGCCCGGCAATTGAACACTGTGAGTGGCGTCGAAGATGACCGGGTACCCGAACCGCCGCATGATCGGCAGAGCCCGCATATCCACGACCAGATTGTTGTACCCGAAGGAAGCCCCCCTTTCGGTGATCAGGATGTTGTCGTTGCCGGCGGCCGTGATTTTTTCAATCACGTGGGCCACGTCCCAGGGAGACAGGAATTGCCCTTTTTTGACGTTGACCACCCGTCCGGTCCGGGCCGCCGCCTGGACCAGATCGGTCTGCCGGCACAAGAAAGCGGGAATTTGGATAACGTCCAGAACGGCCGCGGCCGGTTCCACCTCACTCAGATTATGGACGTCGCTGATCACCGGCACTCCGATTTCTTCCTTGATCTGTCTGAGCAGGCCCAAACCCGCCTCCAAGCCCGGACCTCGATACGATCTGACGCTGGTCCGATTGGCTTTATCGTAAGAGCTTTTGAAGACGAAGCCCAGTCCTTGGCTCTGGGCGGCCGCCTGGAGAAATTCAGCCAGATCGCGAGTTATTTCCGTAGTTTCAATAACGCAAGGCCCGGCGATCAGCAGGAAGGGGCCGTCGCCGCCCACGGAGACTTTTTCGGAAATACGGACGGTTTTGGTCATGGTTGATGATGACCGGTTTTGCGCTTGAAGGCCAAGGCCCCCTTGATGAAATCACGGAAGAGGGGGTGAGGGGCCATGGGTCGGGATTTGAACTCGGGGTGGAACTGGCAGCCCAGGAACCAGGGATGATCGTCAAGTTCTATGATTTCCACCAGTTGATCGTCAGGGGAAAGTCCGGACAAAAGCAGGCCCTTATCGGCCAGCGCCTGGCGGAATTCATTGTTGAGTTCGTACCGATGCCGGTGTCTTTCGCTGATTTCCGGCTCGCCGTAAGCCTGAAAAGCCCGAGTGCCTGGAACCAGGCGGCAAGGGTAGGCCCCCAGGCGCATGCTTCCGCCCAGGTCTGAATTTTTGTCGCGGTGTTCCACTTTTTGGGTGCGGTAGTCGAACCATTCTTTCATCAAGTAGATGACCGGGTAAGGGGTGTTTTCGGCGAATTCGGTGCTGTGGGCCCCGTTCATTCCGGCCACGTTCCGGGCGAACTCCACCACGGCCATCTGCATGCCCAGACAGATGCCGAAAAAGGGAATCCGGTTTTCTCGGGCGTACCGGATGGTGGTGATTTTCCCTTCCACGCCCCTGGCCCCGAAGCCTCCAGGGACCAGGATGCCGTCCAGTCCGGCCAGGTGTTTGTCCGGGCCGTCGTTTTCCACGGCTTCGGCATCGACAAATTTCAATTTGACTTTGATCTGGTGGGCGAAACCGCCGTGGATCAAGGCCTCGTTGAGACTTTTGTAAGATTCTTGCAAATTGACGTACTTCCCGATGATGCCTATGACGACTTCATCCTCGGGGTGCTTGACGGAGTAAATTAAATTCTCCCAATCCTCCAGCCGGGGGGCACGGGTCCAGATGTTCAGCAGCTCCACGATCTTGTCGTCCAGGCCTTCCTTGTGGAAGTTGAGGGGCACCTCGTAAATGGACTCGACGTCTATGGCCGTGATCACCGCGTCTTGGTCCACGTTGCAAAAGAGGGAGATTTTTTTCTTGAGGCTCTCGTCCAGGGGTTTTTCGGTCCGGCACAGCAGAATATCGGGCTGGACGCCGATGCCCCGTAAGGTGGCCACCGAATGCTGGGTCGGTTTGGTCTTGACTTCGCCGGAAGCCCGCACGTAGGGGACCAGGGTGACGTGGATGTAAATGACGTTTTGACGGCCCAGGTCCAACCGGAGCTGGCGGATGGCCTCCAAAAAAGGCAGGCTCTCGATGTCGCCGACCGTCCCCCCGATTTCGATGATGGCGATATCCACGCCGTCGGCCACGGCCAGGATGTTCTCTTTGATTTCATCGGTGATATGGGGGATGACCTGGACGGTCCCGCCCAGATAGTCGCCCCGACGCTCCTTGGTGATGACCGAATAGTAAATGCGGCCCGAAGTAAAGTTGTTTTTTTGCCCCAATTTGGCATGGGTGTATCGTTCGTAATGGCCCAGGTCCAGGTCGGTCTCCGCACCGTCGTCCGTGACGAAGACCTCGCCGTGTTGGAAAGGGTTCATCGTGCCGGGGTCGACGTTGATATAGGGGTCCAGTTTTTGAAGGGTGACGGTCAAGCCGCGGCTTTCCATCAAAGCCCCGATGGAGGCGGCGGCCAGTCCTTTGCCCAGGGATGAAAGAACCCCTCCGGTGACAATAATGAATTTGGTCTTCATGGGCGGATTCACCTCAGAAATTCCGGCAGGATCATGATCGGTCATCGTCCCGGTTCGGAGCAAAAACTATCTCAGCCCCGGCGGAATGTCAAGGCGGACCTTGTCGTTCCGGCGGGACATTGATTTCGCCCCCTTTAAAATCAAGACCTTGTAAATCTTAAGCTCAAAAACCGGCCGGTTCTTTCCCGGCTCCACCGGTCAAAATAAATCAAGTTGAATCACTTTGGGCCGCTTGGGCCGGTCAGGCAGCCGGTCAAGGCTTTTCATATTTTGGGCGATCTCCCCGAGAAAGGGCGAAGGCCCGGGTTTGAAGCGGCGGCCGAAAAGGGTTCTCGTCCTGGACCTGGTCAGATAGAGATGCTTTTTAGCCCTGGTCATGGCCACGTAAAAAAGCCGGCGCTCCTCTTCGACCTCGGCCGGCGGTTTTTTCGGAGGCTGATACGGCAGCAAGCCCGCCTCGAGACCGGTGATAAATACGACTTCGAATTCCAGGCCTTTAGCCGCGTGCATGGTCAAAAGGCTGATTTTTTCCGCTGAAAAATCCAAATGGTCTGTTTCCCGCAGGTCTTCGGTCCCGGCCTGTTGAACGGGCCAGCCGGCTTTGCTCAAGGCTTCGGCCAGCGGCTCGGCCTGGGCGTGTAGCCGGTAAAGGACGGCGATGTCTCCCAGACTCAGAGTCGAAGCCCCCCCGGAATCGGCCCGGCCCGAATCGAGGGCGAAATGGCTGGTCCCCCCCAGGAGCTTTTCGATTTTCGAGACCACGAACTCGGCTTCGGCCTTGGGAGTAGGCAGCACGGCCGTAGTCACCTTGGCCGGTCCTTCCAGGCTGGTCTCCGGATTGGACCTCGACCAGGACCGATTACGGGAGATGACCTGGCCCGCAGCCGTCAGGATGGCCTTGGTGCTGCGGTAATTATGGACCAGCACCACCAGGCGGGCTTCAGGGAAATCTTCCTGAAAACGCTGGAAATAAGCCGAATCGGCCCCCCGGAAACCGTAGATGGCCTGATCAGGATCACCGATGACCGTCAGGTTGGGCCGGGGGCCGGGAGCCAGCAATCGGGTCAGGCGGTATTGGGCGAAATTGATGTCCTGGTATTCGTCTATCAAGAGCCAGCGGCAGTTTCGTTTCATCCGTTCGGCCGGACCGGGCTCGGTTTCCAATACCTTGACCGCCAAGCCGACCAGGTCGTCAAAATCCACCGCGCCCAAAGAATTTTTAGCCGCTTCGTAACGGGCGAAGGCGGCGGCCGGTCCGGCCTCGGTCAAATCGTCCGGGGCCTGGAGGTTCTGTTTGGCCCGAGAAATAAGCGCGGCCAGTTCAATCGGTCGCATCCGGCCGCCTTGAGCGGCCTGCTTGACCAGGTCCAGGCGTTCTTCTTCGCTCAAGACCTTGACCTCACGTCCCACGGCCTCCTTGATCAGCTTGAGCCCCAGGGCGTGAAAAGTCATGGCTCTCACCGATTTGATCTGGGGGCGAAAGGGCAGACATTCAGCCAACCGGGCCGCCATCTCCCCGGCTGCCTGTCTGGTAAAGGTGACGGCCAGGATTTCCTCGGGTTCGGCCAGACCTTCCCGGACCAGCCAGGCCGCCCGCCTGGTCAGAACCAAAGTCTTGCCGGCGCCGGGGCCGGCCACCACGCCTAAGGGGCCGCAGCCGTGGGTTACGGCTTCTTTTTGGGCCGGATTGAGGTCGTCGAGCAGAGGATCGTCCGGAATCAAAAAAGGATGGACTACCGCCGGTTGCTCCGAGACCGGGGCGGCGGGAGCCGGAACAGGTTGGGCTGATTGCGGCTGGGGGGCCTTCTTTTTCGGCCGGGACGATATTTGAAAGAGCTCCTTTTGGCCGGCCAACCTGGCCCGCTCGCCGGGTTCAAAAAGGCTGACCCGACCGAACTCACCGTCGTACCCCGCTTCGATATAGACTCGGCCCTGACGCATCCGCCCTAGGCCTTCGGCCAGAAGTCCGCCGCCGATCCTGGCTATATCCTCCAGAGGGGCTTGGCGAAGAATAAAAAGTTCCGGCCCCAGCTTCCTGTAAAGCTCCTCAGCCGCTTTTTGGACCTTTTGGGTCTGCGGTCCGCACTGGAAGACCTCGCCCAGCACTTCATCCAGGGGGATTAGACTGATGAAAGGCGCGGCTTCCGGCGGCCGGAAACCGTTGGGCCGATCGGCCAGTTCGAGCACTCGGGCCATCACGCCCACCGTGACCGGCCGGTCGCACACCGGGCAGAGTCCGCCCAGGCTGCGGGTCTCTTCGGGAGACAGACGCCGGCCGCACTTGCGATGTCCATCCAAATGATACTTGCCCTCTTCCGGGAAAAATTCGATGGTCCCGCCGAAACCGCCGCCGCGGCTCATGGCCTTGATCATGGCCGGATAGGAAAGCTCGGTCTGGAAAAGGTTGGCTTCCCGGCCCAGCTTGGCCGGAGAATGGGCGTCCGAATTGGAGACCAAGACAAAACGGTCCAAGGCCGAAAGCCGCCAGTTCATGGGCGGGTCCGAAGAAAGCCCGGTTTCCAAGGCCCGGATGTGTCCGGTCAGGTCTTCAAAGCATTCTTCAATGGAGTCGAAGCCGCTTTTCGAGCCGAAAAGCGAAAACCAAGGCGTCCAAATGTGGGCCGGGATGAAAAAAATATCCTCGGAAATTTCCAGACATATTTCCAAAAGATTTTTGGCCTCCAGGCCCAGGATGGGCCGTCCGTCCGAACGGATATTGCCGATCCGGTCCAAGCGGCCGGCCAAGCGTCGGGCCGAATCCAGGTCGGGCAGGAGGACCAGGTTGTGGACCTTGCGCACCCGCCCGTTTTTTTTGTAGATGTTGGCGATCTCGGCGCTCAGAACGAACCTGGCCCGCCCGGCTTCTTTCAAAGCCGCGGCGGGTTTGAGTTTGTACAAACCCGGCTCCGCCTCGACCAGTTCTTCTTCGATTTCCTTGAGCCACAAGGGATGGGTGGCGTCGCCCGTGCCGATGACGGTCAGGCCTTTGCGGGCGGCCCAAAAGTCCAGGTTGGGCAGATTGAGGTCCCGGCCCGTGGCTCGGGAAAATCGTGAATGAACGTGAAAATCGGCGATAAATTCCAAAACCCGCCTCCAAGCCGCGGTATGATCCTGGTCAATATAGGCCAGATCGGACTGAAAGGAAAGCCTTTCCTTCGGCACGGCCGTCCCGCTGGGACGGTGCGAGTGTTGCAGCCCGGGAATAAATTCCCAAGGCCTCATGGTCACGGAGCCCGACTACTCCAATCAACTATCCCACAGCAGATCTGTGGGGCGTCATCACAGGATGGGGGCATGGGGCAGACGGCAGGTTTCATTATGTTCCGCGCTGAGTAGACAATAGGCCGCGAATAAGGGTTAAATCGAGCACAATTAAGACCAGCAGGGCTGCCAGGGCGGTGATCAGCAGAGGAAGCTGGAGGGTTTTGTACTTATCCAGATGTCCGGCGCCGGCCAAGGCTTGGGTTACGCCTTTTAAGGCCAGGAAATTGTGAAAAATAATGGTCCCGTAAAAATTTTTGGCGGCCAAGAAAAATATGCCGGTAAGCAAACCGACCACGGTGAGCAAGCCGACCATCCGGAGGGTGTTGAAGGGTGGACTGTGGGCGAAATGATAGAGCCCGAAAAGAACGGCCGAGATCACCAGGGCCAGGGCGAGCAGCCAGAAAGGCCGCCCCTCCCGGCCGAAATTGATGATGGTTCCACCCAGGAGGCTCCAGCAGACCAGCACTTCCGCTATGGAGACCACCAGGGTTTGGGAATAAGCATTGACCAGCACGACCGGATTCCAGGAAGGGGGAGACTGCAGGGCGAAAACAGCCAGACCTAATATTAAACCTATTATCACCACTATCACGGTTCGGGACAGTCCGGTGACTCCAAAGAAAGCCGGATCGAAACCGGCGGTGTGACTGAGAAAATAACGCATCAACAACAAGGAGGCGAGGGTGCCGATGATGATGTTGGCTAAGGTGGTGTAGCCTAGACGGAGCATGGTCGCTTCGGGCCGCTGCAAGGTCAGCAACCGACCTTCCAGAAAATAGGTGGCCAGAGTCCAAAGGACGAAAAGAGACAATGAAAAAAAGACGGCTTGTCTTCCAGACCATTCCATGTGGTGAACCTCCTTAATTTGTAAACGCCATCCGGCCGGAAACAAATCGGCCCTAAGATAAAATCTCGTACCAGATCACCTTGAGATCTTTTTCGGCCAGGAGGGGTTTGAGTTCGGCGGGGATGTCGGCCGGGGTCAGGAACAAGCGGCCTCCGGCCCGGTCGATCATCAGGCCGGGGAAGATCAATTCGATGTTTCGGCTGTCGGGCCGGGTCGAGGCCTTTATGGTCAAACCGGTTTCGGTCCGCAGGCCCATGGCTTGGCTCAGTCTTTGGGCCAGGCTCTGGGCCGATTCGCCGGGGCTGCGGATAACGACCTCGAAACCGTGGCTCTTAAGCAGGCTGATCAGGTTATCGGACAGGCCATTAAAGATGACCACGAAATTCCGGCCCGCCCGGGAAAAATAGATCGGGGCCTGGATGGTGAACTCGAAATCTTCCCCGGTCCCGGTGCTCTTGATCAGGGGAATGGACAGATCGGCCTCATATTTCTGCCCGAGCAGGCCCAGCAGGGCTTGAATGAATTTCTGGTCGTTGTCCAGGGTCCATTTTTCCACCGCCGTTTGAACCGGTTCGCCTGAGCGGCGCGGTTCAGGACCGATCAGGTTGCCCTGGGGATAAAAGTCGATGACCTTGACTCCGTGGCGGCCCAAATAAGCGGCTGCCTCCGGAGCGGTACCTTCACGACGCGAAGCGGGCAGCGTGATGACCACCGGCTGGCCGGCCACCCACTCTTCCCGGGTGGGCCAGATGATGAAGTCCGCCTTGATCTCCACCTTGATCTCTCGGCTCAGCATCCAGGGCGCGCCCTGGGATAAAATTTTATAGTACCGGCCGAGTTCGAACAGGCGTTCGAGCATGGACGGCAGCCCCTCGCCGGGTTTGGGCCGAAAGACGATATAATTGGCCCAGTTGGCCCTGATCAGGCCGACCATTTCCTGGGGCAGGCGTTCTTCCAGGTCCAAAACGATCCTAAGGTCGTTTTTCATTTCGATGATGGGAAAGCTGTGGGCGTTCAGGCTGATCTGGCCGCCGGATTTGAGGGGCAGAAAAAGCTGACCCGTGGAAATGACCCTTTCGCCGATCCGGGAAAAGATCAGGGTCAAAGCCGTCCGCGCGGCCAGGGACGGGGACGGCGGCATAGCCGGAGGCGGTGCGGCCGGCTGGGGTGGTTCTTTCTCCGCGGCCTCTTGACGTCTCTGGTCCAATTTGGTAGCCGTGGGCGACACTGCGGGCCGGTGCGGCGGGGTCTGAACTTTTTCTTCGGCGGCCAACTCGGCGATGGCCGATTCGGCCCAAGCCCCCGGCACGGGCAGCTTGAGTGTTTGACCGGCGTAAATCAGATTGGGATCGCCGAGATTTGGATTGAGCTTAACGGTTAAATTTATGTATTCATTAAAAATAAGGTCTTCAGGCACGCCGAGGTTCCGCAGGAGTTGGGACAGACGCTCGCCTTCGGCCACCACATGGACCTTGTACTTGGCCTCCGAGGCTGAGGGGGCCTTCGTTTCGGCCGACGGTTCTGGGACCTGGGGGGAAGCGACTTCAGCCGGCGGGCTCGGCCGCTCGGGTTCAGCCGCCGCTTCTTTTCCAGGCGGCTCCAGCGGCGGGCCTTCGACCGGACCGATAGGCAGAATGAGTTTCTGGCCGGGATAAATGAGATTAGGGTCGGCCAATTCGGGGTTTAAAGATTGAACCAAGTGCAAAACCTCCCGCGACACAGGACCCGGCCCGATGACCTTGCGCCGCCGGAGAATTTTGGCCACGGAATCGCCCCGTTCCACTACGTATTCATCGGCCGTGATCTTGCGCCCGGCGTATTCTTTGATGATAAGCGTTTTGACCAGGGAGATGGTCGGGTCGTCCTGGGCCTGGACCAAACCGGCCCCGACCGATATAAATAAGAGCAAGGTCAAGGCCGGAATATACTTTTTAATGACCATCAGTCCGGACACTCGGTCTCCTGAACGGAATTTATTTCAGTCGATGGAGTAATTTATCAGTGAACGGCCCCTTTTTCCACCTTTTTCTCTTCAACCGAGAGAAGTCTATTCCTGCTTTCCCAGTAATGACAGATAGTTACCAACGTCATTCCCGTGCAAGCGGGAATCCAGACCACCGGTGACTGAATGATTACCCCCGGATTTCAAGCCTGATAACCAAGGTCGAAGGCCTTCAGGTTGACCTTGAGGAACTTGTCCTTGGTGTTTTCCTTGATGGCCTTTCTCAGTTGGTCGGCGCTGACGGGCAGGCCGTCGGCGTGTTTGGCCAAAGCGCCCAGCATGACCATGTTCAAGGACAGGACCGAACCGGCTTGATGAGCCAGGGCGTCGGCGTCCAGGGCCGCGAATTTTTTGACCCTTTTGGCCCATTTGACGAAAGCTTCATCCAGATTCGGATAAACCCCCTTGCCGATGGCCACGGTGAACGGGGCCAGGGGATGGGAGTTGACGATGACGGTGGTCTCTTTCGAGCACTTGGCCGCGGCCCGCAGACCTTCCGAAGGTTCGAAGCCCATGAGGATGTCCGCCTCGCCGTCGGAGATGATGGGGCTGAGGACGTCGCCCATGGTCACGGCCGACTCGACCACGCCGCCCCTTTGGGCCATGCCGTGGACTTCGCTGAGGTTGACGTTTATTCCGGCCAGAAGCGCGGCCTGGCCGATCAGGCTGGTGGCCAGGAGCGTGCCCTGTCCGCCGACGCCGATGATATGGATCCGGGTGGCTTTCATGCTTGGCCTCCTTCCTTGACCGGCCTAATGGCCCCTTCCGGGCAGACCTGACTACAAACCGCGCAGCCGTTGCACAAATCGGGATTGATCATCACCGCGGTCCCTTCCAGGTAAAAGGCGGGACAGGCCAGATAATTGAGGCAGTCCCGGCGGTTTTTGCATTTGGCCTGGTCGACCCGGAAGACCGGGCGTTTGGGTAGCCGGCCGATGCGGCGGGCATAAAGCGGACAATCCTCTTCCGAAATGAGCACCGAGACGCCCTCATACTTCATAGCCGCCTCGACCGCTTCCTGGGTCTTTTTAAGGTTGCGGGGATGAACCACGTGCACGTCCTGAACGCCCACGCCCCGGACCACGTCCTCCGGTTTTATCCGGTGCTTGTCCACGCCGAAGGGAGTGGGGTCTACGCCGGGGTGAATCTGCTGGCCGGTCATGGCCGTGGTGCCGTTGTCCAGGATGACCAGAAGCACGTTGTGCTTATTGTAGACCGCGTCCACCAGGCCGGTGATCCCGCCGTGGAAAAAGGTGGAATCGCCGATGAAGGCCACGGTTTTACGGCCGGTGGCCCGGGAGATACCGCAGGCGGTGCTGATGGAGGAGCCCATGCAGAGCAGGAAGTCCGCCGCGGAAAGAGGCGGGAGCAGGCCCAGGGTGTAGCAGCCGATGTCGGTGGGGTAAACGGTGTCATTGCCGGCCACTTTTTTGATCGAGTAAAAAGTCGAGCGATGGGGGCAGCCGGGGCAGAGGTTCGGGGGACGGCCGGGGATGGGCGGCAGGTCATCGACCTTGATCGGTTTGGGGGCCTGATATTTGAGCCCGAAATACTTGGCGATATTGGCCCGGACCACGCCCGGCTCGAACTCATAGAGGCGCGAGAAAAGCCGGTCCGATTTCCCGGCGATGGGCAGGGTCAGCCCGGCCTCCTGGGCGGCGGCCTTGGTTTCGGTCTCCATGTAGGGTTCCAGTTCCTCGACCACCAGGACCTTTTCCTTGTTGCGCAGGAATTTTTGGACCAGTTTTTTGGGGAAGGGGTGAGTAAAGCCCAAGCGCAGGACGGCGACCTGGTTCCTGAGGCCCAGATCGGCCAGGGCGTCCATGACGTAGGCGTAGCTGACGCCGTTGGTGATGATGCCGAGCTTGCCCCGGCCCTTGGTGAAGTTCAGGTCCGAAGCGTTGGCCAGGTCGTAAGCCTGGTTGTATTTGTCGACCAAGACCTTGTGCAAAGCCCGGGAGACCGCGGGTACGGTCACCTTTTTGAAGGGGTCCTTGGTGAATCGACCTTGAGTGACCCTTTTGCCCAAGGGACCGAAAGTGACCGCCCCCCGGGAATGGTTGATCCGGGTGGTGGTCCGGAGGATGACCGGCAGTTTGAGCTGCTCGGACAGGTCGAAGGCGAATTTGGTCATGTCCTTGGCTTCGGCCGGGCTGGACGGTTCGAGCATGGGCAGATTGGAAAGTTTGCCGTAGAACCGGTTGTCCTGCTCGTTCTGGCTGGAAAAAAGCATGGGGTCGTCGGCGTTGAGAATGACCATGCCGGCTTCGACGCCCACGTAGGCCAGGGTCATCAGGGGGTCGGCGGCGACATTCAGGCCCACGTGCTTCATGGTGACCAGGGTGCGTAGGCCGGAACCCGCGGCCCCGGCTCCGACTTCCAGAGCCACCTTCTCGTTGGTCGAGTATTCAAAGTAGAGGTCGGTCTCCGGGGCCAGTTCGAAAAAGGCGTCCGGGACCTCGGAGGAAGGGGTGCCGGGGTAGCAGGTGACAAAGGCCACGCCGGCTTCGAGGGCGCCCCTGACGATGGCCAGATTGCCCAGCAGCAGGTGGGTCTGACCGGCTTTGGGACTTAACAGAGGATGCATGTTTCACCTCTTCTGGGAGCAGTGATTAAGTATAAATTTTCCCGGTCCGCGGGCCGCTTGGACCGGCCGGGACCACGGACTTTTTTCACTTCGGCCGTTCGTCAATGACCCGCTTGGCCTTGCCCTCGGAGCGGGGGATGGAGTTGAACGGGGCGATGGTCGCCGGAACATTGATGCCGATCGTTTCCCGGATTTTGTCCGAAACCTTCTTGCCCAGGGTGTCCAAGGCCTCGGCCCCTCGGGCGTAAACATCTTCCTTGACCTCGACCTCGACGGACATGGCGTCAAGGTAGCCTTTCTTGAAAACCCTGATCAGATAATGGGGCTCCATTTCCGGAAATTCGAGCATGATGGCTTCAATCTGGGACGGAAAGACATTGACCCCGGAGATGATGAGCATGTCGTCGAACCGGCCGGTGATCTTTTCCAGGCAGATCAAGGTCCGGCCGCAAGCGCATCGGCTGCGCCTCAGGGTGGTGATGTCCTTGGTCCGATACCTGATCAGGGGCATGGCCCGGCGCTGGAGGGCGGTGAAGACCAGCTCGCCCCGCTGTCCGTCGCCCAAAGGCTCTTCGGTCACCGGATCGATGATTTCCGGAAAGATATGGTCTTCATTGATGTGGAGGTTATACTCGGGACAGGAAAAAGCCACGCCCGGCCCCATCATCTCGGTCAGCCCGTAAGCTTCATGAGCCTTGATGCCCATGCGCTCCTCGATTTCCTTGCGCATGGCCACGCTCCAGGGTTCGGCCCCGAAACTGCCGACCCGCAAAGGCCAGGTCCTCATGTCCAGCCCCATCTTTTCGGCCCTTTCGGCCATAGTCAAGGCATAGGTCGGGGTGGCTCCGAGCACCGTGGACCCGAAGTCCTTCATCAGGGTCAACTGGCGTTCAGTCAGTCCGGAAGAAGTGGGCACCACGGCGCAGCCGATCTTATTGGCCCCCTGGTGGTAGCCCAGGCCGCCGGTGAAAAGCCCGTAACCGTAAGCGTTTTGAAAAACGTCGTCCGGGCGCACGCCTTGGGCCCAAAGGGTCCGGGCCATGCATTCGCTCCACTGGTCGAGGTCTTCGGGCGTATAAGGTCCGGTAATGGGCTTGCCCGTGGTCCCCGAAGAAGCGTGGATGCGGACCACTTCGGACAGGGGCACGGCGCAGAGACCAAAGGGATAATTGTCTCTGAGGTCGTTCTTGACGGTAAAAGGAAATTTGCTCAGGTCTTCCAGCTTTTGACAGTCCGCAGGCTTGACGCCTTTTTCATCGAAGGCCTTTTGGTAAAAAGGCACCCGCTCGTAGACCCACCTTAGCGTCTCCTGGAGCTTTTCGAGCTGAAAGGCCTGCCGCTGCTCGAAGTCCATGGTCTCGAATTTTTCGTCCCAATACTCAGACATCCCCAAGACCTCCTTTGGCGATACTCGATCGGAGCGGACTTCCCCCTTGGCCGCCGGCGTCGGACGACCAATCCCGTTTCACGTCTGGATTTGGTTGAAGGTAAAAGGTTTCAGACGACTCTGAAAGGTCATAACTACTTTATAGTTACATTTTAGCTAAAATCTAACCGCTTCCTTCCGGGGTGTCAAGCAAAAAATTAAAAAAAATAGCTATTTCTCCCGGTTTAATTCAGCCAGTTTGGCCTCGGCCAGCGGCAGTTGAAATGAATTGGGAAACCGGGCGATCAATTCCTGGTAAGTCTGGGCCGCCTTGTCTTTCAGGCCCTGGGCTTGGTAAACCCGGCCCAGCCCCAGATAGGCCTCCTGTTTGAGCAGGCCGCCGGGCAGAGTCAGAATTTTCTCCCAGCTAGCCGCAGCTTGTTCCCATTGGCCTTGAGACTCCAAAGCATGAGCCAGGCTGTCCAGGACAAGCGGCCGGAAGCTCTCCTCGCGGGGACGGAGGTCTTCGAGGAATCTTTGATAGGCCTGGACGGCTTGATCGTATCGGCCGAGCTGATAGGACAGGGAGCCTAGGTCGAGCAAGGCTAACCTGGCCGGGGCATAGCCGGAATAAGCTTCGATCATTTCCTTTAAATCCTTGACCGCCTTTTCGGCTGTGGCGGGGTCGAGGTCGTCGTCGTCGGTCAACTCGGCGACGGCTTTGGTATAGGCCGCCTGGGCCCGGTCGGCCTTCATATTCAAATAAGCCTTGCCCCCCAGGATCAAAGCCGCCAAGACCACCGCCGCCACCGCCACGGTGACGACCTTTTTGAAATGGATTTGGACAAAGTTGAAAGCCTTTTCTGAAAAGGTCAAAAATTCATCCGGAGATTTAAGCAGTTCTTTTCTGGTGATTTTTTTTTGGGCCATGACTCACTTTTTCTTGAACAGGGATTCCAAAGCCTCTTTGGCCTGTTTGGCCGCCTCGTCTTCTTCGGAGCGGCGGCGGCCCAGGACAAAATACTCGCACATATTTCTCACTTCGGGGTCGCGGACTTTTTCGGCCATCGGCTCCCGGCAGTTATTGGCTCGATTGGGATCGTAGAATTCACAGTTGCAACAGACGTGAACGTCCATACCGCAGTGAGGGCAAATCCCGTGAAAAGAGACTTTGCCTTCGGCTTCTAAAGGTTTATGACAGAAAAAACACTCGGTCATATCGGTGAACCATAAGGTAGGGCCGGGCCGACGTCAAGCAAAAACGGGTCGGACTTCAGCCGAAGATCAGGAGCAGGGCTTCCCGACGGATTTGCTCCCATCTTTCCTCTCCGCCGAAGCTTTCGATGTAAACCTTCATTTTCGGTTCCGTTCCGGAAGGCCTGGCGGCGAACCAGGAGCCGTCGGCCAAGACGACCTTGACTCCGCCGATGTCGGCTTGGTTGCCCGGGGCCGCAGTCATGACTTCAGTCACCTGGAGGCCGGCGACCTGTTCGGCCCGGACCGCAGCGGGGGTCAGGGCCTTGAGAACCTTTTTCTGTTCCGGGGTGATCGGTCCGTCCGACCTCTGGTAGAAAGGCTGCCCGTATTGGGGGACCAGAATCTTCGAGTATATTTCCGCCGGCGTCCGGCCGGTGCGGGCCAAAATTTCCGCGGCCAGCAGGTCCATGATGAAGCCGTCCTTGTCCGTGGACCAGACCGTGCCGTCGAACCGGAGAAAGGAGGCCCCGGCGCTCTCTTCTCCGCCGAAGGCCAGCCAGCCGTTGAGCAGACCCTGGACAAACCATTTGAACCCGACCGGGACTTCATAGACTTCCCGGCCCAGGCCGGCCGCGACCTTATCGATCATGCTGCTGCTGACCAGGGTCTTGCCGATCTTCAATCTTGTCCGCCAAGTCGGCCGGTTCTGGAGCAGATACCAGACGGCCACGGCCAGGTAGTGATTGGGGTTCATGAGTCCGGTGGGACAGACGATGCCGTGCCGGTCGAAATCCGGGTCGTTGCCCCAGGCGATGTCGAATTTATCGGCCAGGGCGATCAGGCTGGCCATGGCCCAGGGCGAGGAGCAGTCCATCCTGATCTGGCCGTCTCCGTCCACGGTCATGAAGCCAAAAGTCGGGTCGACCTCGGGATTGACCACCTCGAGATTGAGTCCGTACTTTTCGGCGATCGGCCCCCAGAAATGAACGCCGGAGCCGCCCAGGGGGTCCACGCCGATATGTAGGCCGGCTTCTTTGATGACGGTCAGGTCCACGATCTCTTTCAGAGAATCGACGTAGGGCGTCAAAAAATCCATTTCCCGGACCATTGCGGACCGCCGGGCCTTCTCATAAGAAATTCTTTTAACGTCCTTATTCTTCCCCTCCAGCAATTCATTGGCCCGCTTTTCTATCCAGCCGGTTTCCGCCACGTCGGCCGGGCCGCCGTGGGGAGGATTGTATTTGAAGCCGCCGTCCTGCGGCGGGTTGTGCGAAGGGGTGACGACCACGCCGTCAGCCAAATGGGCCGGTTGTTTTTGGTTATGTTCCAGGATCATAAAGGAAATGACCGGCGTGGGCGTGTATTCGTCCCTTTTATGGATAACCGTTTCGACTTCGTTGGCGGTCAAGACCTCGATGGCCGTCCTGAAGGCCGGTTCGGACAGGGCGTGGGTGTCGAAGCCTAAAAACAAGGGGCCGTTTATGGCCTTGGATTTACGGTAGTCGCAGATGGCCTGGGCCGTGGCCGCAATATGGTCTTCGTTAAAGGAGCCGTCCAGGGAAGACCCCCGATGTCCCGAGGTCCCGAAGGCCACCGGACTTCCAGGTTCCAGGGTGTAGTACGAAGAAACCAGCCGGGGGACGTTGACCAGCATGGATTTGGGCGCTGGTCGGCCGGCCAATTCTGATGCGACCATCTTCAGGGCTCCTTTCTGTTTTGTGGCTTTGATCCGCCGGGCTTTTTTCCGCCTGTTCCGAGTTTAACGGCTTCCAGCCGAAAAGAGTCGTGGGGCTCCGGCCAGGGGTGCGTCGTCGCCCAGAGCAGCCGGGGCCAGGCGGACCGACTCAGGGTCCACGGCGAAGACCCGCCCGGCGAACTCCTCATACATTTTGGGATAAATGAATTCGTAGGCCGCCGCGGCCCCGCCGCCGATAACCGCCCCTTCCAGGCCGAGCAGGTTGAAAATCCCGGTCAGGGCGAGGCCCAAGGCCCAGCCGGCCCGGGCGAAAGCTTCCCGGGCCAATCGGTCCCCCCGGCGAGCCAGATAAAACAGGTCGGCCGTGGTCAAATCCTCCAGGCGGCCCTGGTAGGCGCTGGGTCGGCCAGCCAGAATCCATTCCCGGGCCGTCCAGGCCATGGCCGTGGCCGAGGCGATGGTCTCCAGACAACCCCGGCTGCCGCAGCCGCAAGGACGGCCTTCAGGCTCGATCACGATGTGCCCGACTTCGGCCGCGGTCCCGAAGACGCTGTCCCACAATCGGCCGTCAAGGATCAGACCGCCGCCCACGCCGGTGCCCAGAGTCAAGACCACTAAATCGTTAAGACCGCGGCCGGCTCCGGCCGACCATTCGCCCAAGGCGTAAAGGTTGGCGTCGTTTTCCAGGCGCACTTCCAGGTCCAGGGCTTCTTCCAACCGCCGGCCCAAGGGCACATTCAGCCAGCCGGGCAGATTGGGCGAAGAGACCAAGGTCCCTTTGTCGGGCAGCACCCGACCGGCCACACCTACAGCCACTCCGGCCGGATACTCATTTTCGGTCAACCCGGACAACAGGTCTTTGATCCGCGAGATCAGGTCTTCCAGAATCGGCTCCACTCCCCTTTCGGACCTGACCGGGAAACGGCCCCGCTGGAGGATGGCCCCCTCACCGGTGACCAGACCGAAACGGGCGTTGGTCCCGCCCAGATCAATGCCCAAATAAGTCTTGGTCATAAACGCGCCTTGGCCCTTTCCAATGTTCCTTCCACCAAGTGGCGAATCTCTTCCAGCCGGGCCTCGCTCTCGGCCTCAAACCTCAGGACCAGAATCGGGCCGGTGTTGGAAGCCCGGAGCAAGCCCCAGCCGTCGGGAAAAACCACCCGCACCCCATCCAGGTCGATGATCTCATGATCCCGGCGCAATTCTTCTTTGACCATTTCCACCAGGCGGAATTTGTGCTCTTCCGGGCAGGGCCATCTGATCTCCGGCGTGCTGACTGTGGGCGGCAGATCGGCTAAATATTGGGACAAAGGTTCTTTCTTTCGGGCCACGATCTCCAGCAGGCGGCCGGCCGCGTAAACGGCGTCATCAAAGCCGAAATAACGGTCGGCGAAGCAATAATGACCGCTCATCTCGCCGGCCAGCACGGCTTTTTCCTCACGCAGCTTCTGTTTGATCAAGGAATGACCGGCCCGCCACATAATGGCCCGGCCGCCCCGGGCCCTGATGTCATTATACATCAGATGCGAGCATTTCACTTCGCCGATGATTTTTCCGCCCGGGTGGTCTTTCAGAACCTCACGGGCAAAAATGAGCAGCAGCCGGTCGCCATGGATGAGCCGGCCCTTTTCGTCCACCACGCCCAGGCGGTCGCCGTCGCCGTCAAAACCCAGGCCCAGTTCCAGCCCTTGGCCGACTACGGTCTCGGCCAAAATTTTCATGTTCTCCGGCACGGTCGGGTCCGGTTCGTGGTGGGGGAAACGGCCGTCCAAATCGAAAAAAAGTTCGTTCACCGGGCAGCCCAGGGCTTGGAAGATCGGACCGGCCACGATCCCGGCCGTGGCGTTGCCAGCATCCGCCGCCGCCCTGACCGGCCGGGAGACCTTGAGGTTATCGAGCAAAAACTCCCGGTACGGCCCGATCATATCGATTTCTTCCAACGACCCCTTCCCGGTCGCGAAACGACCGGCTTCCAAAAACCGCCGAAACTCCTGGATTTCCCGGCCGTAAATATTATCGGGACCTACGCAGATTTTAAAACCGTTGTAATCCGGCGGATTATGGCTGGCGGTGATCATCAACCCGCCGTCAGCCTTAAGACGTCGCAGGGCGAAGTATAAAATCGGGGTGGGGCAGACCCCCAGGTCCATCACCTTCAAACCGGTCTGGAGCAGGCCGGCGACCAGGGCCTCTCGAATCTCCGGGGAGCTGAGCCGCCCATCCCGGCCCACGAGCACCACCCGGCCGCCTCGCTGCTGCAAATAGGTCCCGAAGCCCCGGCCGATGGTCTCGACGTCGTTAGCATCGAAATCCGCGCCCCAAACGCCCCGCAGGTCATATTCCCGAAATATTTCCAGTTTCATCGCCCCTCCAAGAAAATCGGCCCCCGGGCCGGAGCCATGATTCAAGCTGAACCATAACATATTCCCTGCGGAGAGGTAAAAACCCTTTTTAGATAGTCGGGGCAAGAGCGGCGGCCCGGCGGCGAGCCAATATAGCCTTGAAGCTTCAACTCGATTTCCGCCGGCAAAGGTAAAGCTATAACTTAAAGATAAATTGACCCTGTCCGAGGGCCTGTGCTATCTCTTCGCTTAAGACAAGCCTGAGAGGACGATATGAAGACTCCGGAGTGGGCGGCTCAAGTAATCGATCGGCTGGACGGCGAAAAGGCCTTGAGCCGAGCCGTGTCCCGCGGCGGCGATTTGGCCGATTTTTTTTGGGAAGAGGTGACCCTGACTTCCCTGATCCTGGAAGACGGGCGACTGGAAAAACTCATCACGGGCATCGATACAGGCGTCAGTCTCCGGATGGTCTTTAACGACCACCAGGCCTTCGCCTCGACCAATGACCTTTCCCCGGACTGCCTGCTCGATCTGGCCGGGACCGTGGCTGCGGCCGTCGAGCAGGGAAAGAGTTTGAATCTTCACGCCTTGCGCCCCGGAGTGTTCGGGCCGGCCTTCTCGGTCAGGGTCAGCCCCTCGACTATGGACATCGAGGCCAAGGTCGACTTGCTGCGCCGGGCCGAGGCCGTGGCTCGAGGTTACGACCGGCACATTCGCCAGGTCAAGGTCGTGTACGCCGACCGGGTGCAGAAAGTGGTGATTTTGAACTCTGATGGCCGCCTTTGCGCCGACGAACGGATCAGCACCCTATTCCTGGTCCAGGTGGTGGCGGCCGAAGGCGAGGTGCTTCAAGTCGGGTACGAACCGGTGGGCGGAGCTCTGGGTTTTGAGCTTTTCGACGAACATCCGCCGGAAAAGACGGCCAAGACAGCCGCAGCCCGGGCCGTGCTCATGCTTGAAGCCGACGAAGCCCCGTCCGGGTCAATGCCGGTGGTCCTGTCGGCCGAAGCCGGGGGGACCATGATCCACGAGGCCGTGGGGCATGGTCTGGAAGCCGATTTGGCCGGCGAGGGCCTGTCCGTGTATTCCGGCCGGATCGGCCGACCGGTGGCTTCGCCGCTCATCACCGTCCTGGACGACGCCACCCTGCCCTATCGCCGCGGTTCTTTCGCCGTAGATGACGAAGGCTCGCCGGCTCAAAGGACCGTCCTGGTCGAAAACGGCATTCTGAAAAATTACCTGCACGACCGGCGCTCCGCCTTGAAAGCCGGGGTTGAATCCACCGGCAACGGCCGCCGGGAGTCTTACCGTCATGTGCCGGTGGTCCGGATGACCAACACTTTGATCGCTCCGGGTCAAACCGACCCGGCCCAAATATTATCGGCCACGCCCAAAGGCCTTTTCGTCAAAAAGATGGGCGGCGGCCAGGTCAACACGGTCAACGGCGACTTTGTTTTTGAAGTCTCGGAAGGCTATCTGATCGAAAACGGCCGTCTCGGCCGGCCAGTCCGGGGCGCGACCCTGACCGGCAACGGCCCGGAAGTCCTCAAACAAATCGATCTGGTCGGCTCGGACCTGGGCTTCGGCATCGGCACTTGCGGCAAGGACGGCCAGGGCGTGCCCGTGGCCGACGCCCAGCCGACCCTGAGAATACCGGAGATCATTGTCGGGGGCCGCCAGGGCTGATTTTACCATTTCGAGGCTTAAATCAAATGGGCCTGGAACCGATCATAGAATTTTCGCGGGTCTCTTTTGCCTTCGGCCCAGGCCCGCCCCTCTTTCAGGACCTTTCCCTCAAAATTTCGGCCGGAGCTTTCTGTTTGATCCAAGGCCCTTCCGGCTCGGGCAAGTCCACCCTACTCCGGCTGATCAACCGCCTGGAAGAACCCTCAGCCGGCCGGATTTTCTTCAAGGGCCGTCCGCTGACCTCCTTCCATCCGCCGCTTCTCCGGCGCTCGATCATCCTTATCCAGCAGGCCCCGACCGTTCTGGACGGGACGATTCGAGACAACCTGCTGTTGCCGTTTACCTTTAAAAACAACCGGGACTTGGTCCGCCCGGGCGAGGCCGAACTGAACAGGCTTCTGGAAGATTTTCTTCTCCAGGGTCTCAACCTGGACGATCACGCCCAGACCCTGTCCGGCGGACAGCTCCAACGCCTTTGCTTCATCCGAGGCCTGCTGCTTAAGCCTGAAGTCCTGCTCCTCGACGAGCCGACCAGCGCCCTGGACCAGGAAAGCGCGGAGATCGTCGAGTCCGTGACCCGGCGTCTCATCAGAGAGTCGGGTCTGACGGTGATCCTAGTCAGCCATAAGCGCGTCGACCTCGAAGACCTGGCCCCGGTGATTTTCAAAGTAACGGCCGGGCGGGTGACGGAGGCCCAATGAGTCCGGATATCGTCAACATAGGTCCAGGGCAACTTGTTTTAGGCTTGCTCTTCATCGTCCTGGCCGGGGCCGCTTCCCTTCACCACGGCCTCAAACTCGAACGGGACTTGGCCGTGGGCACGATCCGGACTTTCGCCCAACTCTTCATTCTCGGGTACGCCCTCCGGCTCATTTTCAACCTGAACCGGGCTGGGCTGGTCCTGCTGGTCTTTCTGTTCATGATTTTGTTCGCCGCCTGGACCATCCGCGGCCGGGTCAAGGAAAAACAGGTCTCGTTCTTCTGGCCGATCTTCTTGTCCATGGCCGTCAGCTACGTCCTGGTCTCGATCATGGTCACCGGCCTGATCGTCGGGGTCAAGCCCTGGTGGAAGCCGCAGTATTTCATCCCCTTAGGCGGCATGGTCATCGGCAACTCCATGAACGCCATCGCCATCGCTTTGGAACGATTCATCGGGGAACTGCGCAAAAGGCGGGCCGAAGTCGAAATGATGCTCAGCCTGGGGGCTGATTATAAAGAGGCCGGCCGGGACATGGTCCGCAACGCCATGAGGGCCGGCATGATCCCTTCCATCAACGCCATGATGGCCGTGGGCGTGGTCTTCATTCCCGGCATGATGACCGGCCAGATTCTGGCCGGGGCCGACCCGCTCCTGGCCATCCGCTACCAGATCGTGGTCATGATCATGCTGGTCGGCTCGACGGCCATAGGTTCGCTGATCGTCATCCTCTGGGTCCGACGCCTGGTCTTCGACCAGGCCCACCGGCTCCTTCTCCGACCCTTCAGAAAAGAAAAATAGTTCGATCGGCCAGCCGGGTCAGGTCCGGAAAATCGAAACAGGTGAAGAATTTCCCGCCGGCGATACAGATGAGCTTTCACCTGACCCCAAACGCTTGAAAAGATATAAGGTTGAAAAAGAACAGTGAGATTGGTAAACTTCATCCGCTTTTTCAAGAGTCGATGGATTGAAAATCAGCCTAGTCTTTCGAACTTAGGCTGGACTTTTATTTTTTTAAGGAATTTGAGGTCATATTCCAGTTCCGGGTCTGTTCCGGCGGAAAGAAGGATTTAGTCCTTCCCTGCATTTCGCCGTCGCCGAGCTTATTTCAAATAGATTAAACGGCCGCGGCGTCAATAAATAAACTAGCCGGCTCCTTGGTCATGAAAAATCAGGTTGGTTCGCAAGCCGGAGATAATTCGGAGGTCCCATGTCGTTGTTTGTTTCCTTGGCCAGCCAAAGGTTCAGAAAGACTTTTCTGGCCTTTTTCGCCCTGGCTGCGGTGCTGCCTCTGCTGGTCCTGATTTTTCTCCTGTACCAGTATATTTTCCCCCTTCTGACCGAAGTCCAGATGGACCGTCTCCGCGACCCCCTGACCTACGGCCTCCTGGCCATGTTTTTTGTTCCCTTGCTCGGTTTTTTCCTGATGTCCTGGTGGACCGAGGCCCTGGAAACCTTCACTCAGGAGGTCAAGAACAAAACCTCCCAAGTCTTGGAAGTCAAGACCGAACCAGCCCATCAAAACGAGATGAAGGCCCTTGAACACATGTTCGAGGGTCTCTATCAGGAGCTGCAAGGCAAAATAGGACAACTAAGCGAATATTCGAAAAAAATCATTGAGGCCAACGCCAAGCTGGCTGAACTGGCGGTGACCGATGAACTGACCACCCTGTACAACAGGCGCTGCTTTCAAACCAGACTGATGGAAGAAGTCAACCGGGCGGAGAGATACAAACAGAACCTGGCCATGGTCATGATCGACGTGGACAGGTTCAAACAGTACAACGACACTTGCGGCCATCAGGCCGGAGACAAACTGCTTCGCCAGTTAGGTCTTCTCTTCCGCAAAATCACCCGCAAATCGGACATACCCTGCCGTTACGGCGGGGATGAATTCGCCTTGATCCTTCCGGGGTCCACGGTCGATCAGGCGGAAACTTTGGCCCGCAAGCTGGCCGCCGCGGTCCATCGCCTTTCGGCCAAAGGAGTGCTGGGCGAAGGTAAAGCCAAAATATCCATCAGTTGCGGGGTGGCCGCCTATAACGGCGACCTTGAAGGATTGGTGACCGAGGCTGATCGGCGTTTATACCAGGCCAAGTCTTCGGGCAAGGGCCGGGTGATCGGGCCGCCTGGACCAGCCGCCACCGCTTGATCCTCCAGGTCTCCGGCCTTTGATCCTAAACGGCCGGGAAAAAGACCTTTTTAATCCGGTCGAACTGATCCAGGGAAAGCTGCTGAAAACCGTCGCTCAAGGCCCGGTCCGGGTGGGGATGGACTTCGACCATGATCCCGTCGGCTCCGGCGGCCAGGGCCGCCCCGGCCACGGCTCCGGCCAGGTCCGGCCGGCCGGTCGAGTGGGAAATATCCACGATGATGGGCAGATGGGAGGCGCTCTTGACCAGGGGGACGGCCGATATGTCCAGGGTGAAGCGCGTCCAGGACTCAAAGGTCCTGATGCCCCGCTCGCACAAGATGATGTTGGTATTGCCTTGAGCGTAGATATACTCCGCGGCCAGAAGCAACTCTTCCACCGTGGCCGCATAAGACCTCTTGAGCAGGATCGGAGTCCTGGTCCGGCCCAGTTCCCGGAGCAGATCGAAATTGGTCATATTCCTGGCCCCGACCTGCCACAGATCGATCAGGCCCTCAAAATCTTCCATCAGTTTGGGCGAGGTGATTTCGGAGACTATCGGAACTTGGTATATTTTTTTCAGACGGGCCAACAATTCCAAGCCTTGACGGCCGAGTCCGGCGAAGCTGTACGGCGAAGTGCGGGGCTTATAAAGCCCGCAGCGAAAAACAAACCGGTCGGCCGGAAGTTCCCGGGTGAAATAGGCCAGCAGTTCCTCAGCCTGCTCATGGGATTCGAGGGCGCAGGGACCGGCCAGAATGGCCGGAGGGCGGCCCGGGCCGATCTTGACTCCGGCCACGTCCACCACCGTGGCTGCCGGGGTGCGGCTGATATGAACACCCAGCCCTTCCAGGCCGGCCTGTTCGGCCAGATTTCGAAAGACCGAAAAGATGTGGCGGAAAAGGCCGATGATCTGGGCCTCGGTCAACGACCCGCGGCTTTGTTCCAAAAGCCGGGCCATCATCCGGTCTTCCCGCTTGGGATCGTAAGCCGGGAGCTGCAAGCCGGACTTGACCGCGGCGGCCTGCCTGACCAAGTCGGCCCGTGCCTCGAGCAGTCTGAGCAGGTGAGTGTTCAGTTCGTCAATTTTTCCGCGGATCTTGTCCAGGTCTTCATCCATAAAATTCTTTGCCGCGCCGGAATCTTCTTCGCCCTTTGGGCGGTCGACGGCTAGAGCGATTTCATATTGGCACAAGAGTGGGGATAATTCAACGAACTCCATTCGGCGACGTCGACTAAGATGCTGAATAATTTCCTTGACAAAAGGCTGTGGAGGTATTTATTAGTATACAAGAGATATAAAAAATGACCAATTATGACGACTGCATAGTCTTTCTCCTGGCCAAGGCCTATCAGAAGGCCCACGGCGTCTTCAAAAGACGCCTGCTGGAGCATGGCTTGACCCCCATTCAGCATCTGATCCTGGAAGCTCTTTGGCAAGAGGAAGGCCTTGCCGCGGGAGAAATCGGTAAAAGGCTGGTCCTGGACAGCGCCACTCTGTCCGGGGTCCTGGACCGGATGGCCGAAGCCGGTTGGGTCGTTAAAGCGCCCGATCCGGAAGACAAGAGGATCGTCCGGGTCTATCTCACGGAAAAAGCCCAGGCCTTAAGTCAAACCTTGCCCCTGGAGAGGGAAAAAGCCAATGAAGAGATTCTTCAGGGGTTCACCTTGGAGGAAAAGGTCTTGCTGAAAAGGCTTCTTCGGGACATGCAAGGTTAATTTTTTTGCCGGGTTACTTAGCATACAAGAAATTTTTAATCGGGCGTCTGATCGAGCCGGCCCTGGGTCCCAAACCGGCGAGACGTTCTGGTGTTTTGTCTCGGTCAAAAAAACCGGATCGCTGGGTGATTAACCCTAACCACCGGAAGGAGGAAGGTCATGGACTTTGAAAAAGCCTATCAAACCTTGACGAAAACCGTCATGCCCCAGTCGTTTCCCTTGGGCGTGAAGATCATCAAAAAGGACGATTCTCTGCCTGACGGAGCGGTCCGGCCGGCCAAATTCGGCCTCAAGATCGCCATGTGCCAGTGGCCGACCTTGGCCAGGCGGTGGGGCTGGATCACCGGGGTCATGGCCGAAGACGTCAACTGCGTGCCCTGCCTGGCCGGGTTTGGTTTCAAGAAGTTGCGTGATCCGGCCGATTTGGCAAAATTTTTCATGGACATGGGTTATTCCGAATCCCAGGAGCTGGCCGAGACGCTGGCCGGTTCCATCAAGCCTCTGGAAGCGAGCCAGGTCAAGGGGATTTCCGCCTTTCCCTTGGACAAAGCCCCGACGGCTCCGGACCTGGTCTGGATTTACGGGACCCCGGCCCAGATGATCCGGCTGATCATGGCTTACGCCTTGAGTTTCGGCCGGCCGATCCGTTCGGAAACCGGGTTCGGCCTGTCCTGCCTGGCCGGGGTGAGGCCCTTCTTTTCCGACGAACCGGCCTTTATCATTCCCGGCCGCGGGGAAAGAATGCTGGCCGGCACGGACGACAGCGAGATGTATCTATCCCTGCCGGTCAGCCATTTCGAAGGACTGGTCGACGGACTGGAAAAGAGCCATAAGAAAGGCCTCCGCTTTCCGATTCAGGGGTACGTGATGTACCAACCGGCGGTCATTCCACCGATGAAGGCTTTGCTGGAAAAACTGGATGATGTATGAGATATGGTTGCTGAGAACGAAACTGCGGACCTGAAAATTCAGGTTGTTTTCAACTGAAGACGGGGAGGTGTTTGAGAATGAGCGCGGAAGTATACAAAGAGTTGTGTCAGACCATGGCCAAACGGGGCGGCCGCTATCCCGGGATGGACATACCGGAATTTTACGAAATGGCCGAGGAGCTGTTCACTCCGGAGGAAGCCGCCGTGGCCAACGCCATGCCGCGGGGCTTCAACCCGGCGGCGGCCATTGCCGCCGGGATGGGCCGGGAAGTAAAGGAAGTCGAGGCTATCTTGGAAGGCATGGCCGACAAGGGACTCTGTTCCACGGCCTTGATTAAGGGTCAAAGGGTTTACGGCGGACCGCCCTTTGTGCCGGGCATCTTCGAGTTCCAGTTCATGCGGGGCACCAAGACCGACCGGGACCGGCGGCTGGCCAAGTTGATCCATGCCTATAAGACCGCCCTGGACACGCGGTTCGGCGTGCCCCAAATCACTTTCCCGGATTCACGGGTCATCACCGTGGACCGCAAGGTCCAGGCCGGGAACAAGGTCCATACCTACGATCAGGTTTCGGCTTATATCGATCGATATGATCCCATCGCGGTCAGCACCTGTTTCTGCCGTCACGAGGCTTGGTTGATCGACGAAAAAGACCACTGCGGCAAGCCGGACGACGTCTGCATGCAGTTCGGCCACGGCGCTCAATTCGTCATCGAAAGAAAGATGGGCCGCCAGGTGAGCAAGGAGGAGGCCCGGGCCATCCTGAAGAAAAGCGAAGAAGCCGGCCTGGTCCACTGCACGGTCAACCAGCAGGAAATCGACTTCATGTGCAACTGCTGTCCCTGTCATTGCATGATTCTGAAAACGGCCCTGGCTCAACCCAAGCCCGGCCTGGCCCTCAACTCGGGCTTTAAGCCGGTCTTCGATCCGGACCTCTGCCAGGCCTGCGAGACCTGTATCGACCTATGTCCGGGGACGGCCCTGGTCATGGGTGAGGAAGACTTGCCGCTAGTGGACCTGGACCGCTGCTTCGGCTGCGGGGTTTGCGCCACGGCCTGTCCGGAGGAAGCCATCAGCCTGGAAATCAGGCCGGATGCCATGGAGCCGCCTTTGGACCGCCAGGGTCTGAGGGAAGCCATCAAGGCCAGCCGGGCCAAGTGAAAATCTTAGGGAAAGGGCTTTGGTTACAGCACCGGTGAAAGGGCCCGGCCCAGGCCCTCGGCCAAGCGGTCGGTCAGGGGCTTCTCGGTCAATTGGTTTTGAGTGATCAGCAGGGAGCCGAAAAGGTCGCGATGAAATATTTGTTCAAGTCGGGCCGCGAAGGCCGCTCCCCAAACCAACACATTGACTTCGAAGTTGAGACGGAAGCTGCGGATGTCCATGTTGGCTGAACCGATCGTGCTCCAGGCCCGGTCGATCACCATGGTCTTGGCGTGCAGAATGCCCGGCCGATGTTCGTACAGTTTGACCCCGGCTTCGAGCAGTTCCTGATAATAGGATCGGCCGGCCCACTGGACCAGGCGCATGTCCGATTTGCCCGGCAGCAGAATCCGCACGTCCACTCCCCGCCAGGCCGCTGTTTTTAGGGCGGCCAGCATAGTGGAATCGGGGACGAAATAGGGCGTGGTGATGAGGATGCTCTTTTGGGCCTCGTTGACGGCGCTGAAAAAGACGGCGTGAATGGTCTCGTGGTCCTGATCCGGGCCGCTGTAAACCACTTGGACCAGCTCGGACCCGCAGGGCGGAATGTCCGGGAAGTATTTAGGGTCGGCCAAGTCCTCGTCGGCCGAAAAGAGCCAGTCTTCGGCGAAGACCTCCTGGAGTTGCCGGACCACCGGGCCTTCGAGACGAAGGTGAGTGTCCCGCCACGGGGCGTAAGCCCGCCGGCGGCCTTGGTATTCTTCACCGATATTGAGGCCGCCGGCGAACCCGATTCGGCCGTCCGCCACCAGAATCTTGCGGTGATTGCGCAGGTTGGGCCGCCAGCGTAAACGTCCGAAGATCGGAACAAAGCGGGCGAACTTACCCCCCGCGTCGGTCAAAGGCCTTATAAACGAGGATTTGATCTGACTGCCGCCGAAACCGTCCACCAGCAATCTGACCTGGACGCCCTGCCGGGCTTTTTCGATCAAAAGGTCCCGGAAGTATTCGCCGGCCCGGTCCGGACGGAAGATATAGGTCATCAGGTGAACGTGGTGCCGGGCCGACCGGATGGCTTCGGCCATGGACTCATAGGCCCGGTTGGCTTCGATGAAGACTTCCACCGCGTTTCCGGGCAGGAGAGAGGTTTTGGTCAACCGGCCGGCCAGTCTGGCGATATGTCTAGTTCCTTCAGGCAGTTCAGGAGTGCTGCTGGAGGCGGCCCTGGTGAAGGCCGAGTCCACGGCTCGGTCCAGACTGTAACGAAAGACATGGTCGCTGCGTTGTTTTTTCCTGGTCCGCCGCTTCACCCGGGTATGGGCGACCAGATAATAGAGGGCTGTGCCCAAATAAGGCAGCAAAACAATGACCAGCATCCAGGCTAGGGTCGCTTCAGGGTCCCGGCGGTCCAGTAAAATGGAAGGGATGATGACAAAGGACAGGAGATAACCGGCCATGATCACGGCCGCGGTGACAAGGTAACCCCAGGGCAGTTGCTCGGCCAGGTCCATGGTTCCGGCTGCTTTTACTACCTCTTGCCCGCTTCTTTCAGACCGTCCAGGACGTGGAAGCGGACTTCCTGAAAGGGGCGGCGTCTGACCCGATGAGGCAAGGCCAGTTCAGCCGCCCGGTCCACGTCTCCCGCCTCGACTCTAGTCCGCCCCTCGAAGGCGGCCAGGGTCAGAGCCGTTTTGATTACGGTCAGGTCTCCCCGGTGTCCGTCCACGCCCAAGGCCAGACAAATATCCACGGCTCGGCCGAGGGCCGCCTCCGGGACTTTTACCTGTTTCAATATTTTTCGCGCCGCATCGATCCGGTCGGTCAAGTCCCGGCCCGCCTGCCGCCACCGGGCTGAAAAACCTGCCGGGTCGAGTTCGAAGGTCATCCTTCTAAGGACTATCTCCCGCCGCTGGTCAGGGTCGCTTAAGCCTTCAACCTTGACGCACAATCCGAAGCGATCCAGAAGCTGGGGCCTTAGTTCCCCTTCTTCCGGATTCATGGTCCCCACCAGAGTAAATTTGGCCTGATGGCTGAAGGATATGCCTTCCCGCTCGACGATGTTCACCCCCATGGCCGCGGCGTCCAGCAACACGTCGACCAGGTGATCGTCGAGCAGATTGACTTCGTCCACGTAGAGGACGCCCCGATGGGCGGCGGCCAGGAGGCCGGCTTCGAAACGCCGCCGGCCCTCAGTCAGAGCGCCTTCCAGGTCCAGAGTCCCTAGCACCCGGTCTTCGGTGGCCCCGATGGGCAGCTCGACCACCCGGACTTTGCGGCTCTCCACCTCCGGATTTGCCGCGGCGCATTCAAGGCACCATCCCTCCGGGTCGTCCGGGTCGCAACTGAACCGGCAGCCTTTGACCACCTTGATCTCCGGCAGCAGCTCGGCCAGACCCCGCACCGCCGTGGACTTGGCCGTGCCTTTTTCCCCGCGAATCAGGACCCCGCCCAGGGCCGGGTTGATGACGTTTAAAATCAGGGCCAGCTTCATGGTCTCCTGGCCGACCAAGGCCGGGAAAGGATAAGTGTTTCTTAAATTTTTTACGTTAGCCATCATTTTTCCAGTCGCTCCAGCCAGGCTTCCAGGCGGCCGCGGCGCAGGTCTTCCAGGGTCAGACGGGGCGCTTCCAAACGTTCGGCCAGATAGCCCACGAGCGTGTAGTCTGAATAATGCCCGCTGTCAGTGTCCAGCAGGAGGAAGCGCAGCCTGGGGTCTCGCCTGAGGTGAGCGGCCAGGTGCAAGGTTTCCCGCCAGGGATCGGCGCCGGGAGTCAAAGGGACATTGGGCCGGCCGTCGGTCATGAGCACGATCAAGGGCGTGAGCCCAGGGTCTCGGGCCAGCTCGACCCGCACCAACTGGTGGGTTTTGAGCAAAGCCTCGGCTAAAGGCGTTTTTCCGCCCGTGGGCAGGTCTTCCAGGAGCCTGCCGGCCAGTTCCACGCTGTCGGTCGGGGGCAAAAGGACCTGGGCTCCTGACCCGTGAAAAGCGATCAGACCGACCCGGTCCCGCTTCCGGTAAGCTTCGCTCAGAAGGGCCAAAGCCGCGGCCTTGGCTTCGGCCATGCGGTCGAAACGGCCGACGGAACCGCTGGCGTCCACCACAAACAAGATCAACCGGCCGGTCTTATGGCGAAAGACCTTTTCCCGCAAATCCGGTGGTCTGATGACCAGGGCCGGGGAATCCGGACCGCGGCGGGCGATCTGATGCGGGGCCGCGGCTCTCAAGGTGGCGTCCAAAGCCACCGGCCGGCCCAGACGTTCCGGGGACGACCTGAAATAGCGGCCTCTTTTCGTTTTGGACTGCCTAGCCGAGCGCCGGCCCGTTTTATCCCGCGGCCCCCGCTCCCGGCGGCCGGTCGGGGTCTGGAAATCGAAGGCTTCATTCGGGTTGTAAACCCGGAAGACTTCGACGACGCCGCCGTTTTCTCCAGCGGAGACAACCTGGAAAAATCGGGCCGGAGCAGAAGGTATATAGGGCGTTTCAAAATGTTGGGCCGGTGGAGGGGATACTTTCCCGCTCTGGGAAATTATGACCCGGCCTTTCTTGTTGGGCGCGCGGCGAAAGGCCAAAGCCGGATCGGCTACGGCCGCCACTTGGTCTTCGCCGGCTTCACCCAGACCCTCCCAGGCCGCCTTGGCCCGAGCCGCCCGGGCAAGGGCCAAATCGGCACGATGGCCTTTGGCCCCTGCCCGGCGGACCAAGTCGGCAATCAGCTGGCGGGCGGCCGGGGTCAGGCTCAGGCCAGTTAATCGCTCACGGGCGGCCACTATTCGCCGGCGCAAAGCCTCGGTCTCATCAAACCAGGACCGCCGGAATGCTGAAGGATCGGCCTCATAAGCCAGCCGCCGCCGGATGATCTCCGTTCTGGCCGCCGAGTCGTCCTCCCCCTTGACCCTGACCGCCAAAGCGAACCGGTCGGTCAACTGGGGTCCCAAGGGGCCTTCTTCGGGATTCATGGACCCGATCATGGCTATCCGGGCCGGATGCCGGACCGAAAGCCCCTCCCGTTCCACTAAGACTTGACCGAATTCCACCGCATCCAATAAAAGATGAGCCAGGTACGGTTCCAACAGATTGATCTCGTCCACATAAAGGAAGCCCCGGTCGGCCAGGCCCAATAGGCCGACCTGCAGTTCGGCCCGTCCGGTTTCAATCGCCGACTCCAGGTCCAACCCGCCCAGGAGGCGATCTTCGGTCAGCCCCAAAGGCAGGGTCAGAAAAGGCGTGGGCTTCAATTCCGCCGGTGGATTCCTGTCGGCCGAATATAGTTTGGAACAATGGGGACAGAATTCGTGAGGGTTTTCCGGGTGGCAGTGAAAAGGACAGCCCTGAACGACCGGGAGGGCCGGTAAAAGTTCGGCCAAGGCCCGGGCCGCCGTAGACTTGGCCGTGCCTTTTTCTCCAACCAAAAGAACCCCGCCCAGGCCGGGGTCCACGGCCAGTAAAAGCAGGGCCGTCTTCATCGGCTCCTGACCGACCAAGGCGGCCAAAGGATAAATTCGGTTTAGGCTGTGGCGGACTTGGTTATTACCGGGAAAACCCAACTTTCCTTCACTCAAAGTTTGAACTTCCAATTATTTTGCTTTGGTAACCCAAACCACCCCGCCTGTCAAATCGAAAGTAACCGATTGTATTGGCAACTTGTATTAGTAACATAAAAATGTCCCCTCTAACTGCTACGTTAAAATGTCCCCCAGGGGAAGGGACATAGCGAGTATAAATCAAAAAGAATTACAGTTTGGTTCAAAAGTGTAAAAGTCAAGAGCCTACCGTACAGTTTGCCCTCTCTGGACATGGTTTTTAGGTTGCGTTTAACTCCTCTTTTCCGGCTTTGCCGAGTTCAAAGGTTTCGGGGGCGAACCCACCGCCGTGGCCCTCCGGGACCGGGTCGAGGGAGCCGCGATCATCGAGGTGGACGAGCGGTGGCGGCCCAGACCCGGCACCGACATCTATCGCGCCCGGAAGGGGCCAAAGCCAGGCCCGGTCCGCGCCAAGACCCGTCAAAAGGTTCCCAGGATTAATCTTTTCTGAAAAAGGAACCAAAACCGGATAGGCCGCAAATACTTACGGCCTGGTGGCCAGCGGCAGGACAAGGTTCCTGCCTCGTTGGAGAATTTTACCCGAATCTCTGAGCCTTTTCATGGTGCGGGTGATGCTGACCCGGTGGGCCCCGATCAAAAAACCCAAATCTTCATGGGTCAAGGGGAACTGAATGACATAGCCTTCCCGCTTTTTTTCCCCATGTTCCCGGGCCACGTTGAGCAGGACGCTGTAGAGTCGTTCTTCCAAACTGGTTTGGGACATGGCCCCGACCCGATCCGTCAGCCGGGAGATACGATTACTCAAGTTCTTGATGACCTGGAGGCCGATATTCGGATATTCGAGAATCAATTTTTCAAAACCCTCTTTGGTGAAGCTGCACACTAATGTTTCTTCCATGCACCAAGCGCTCACCGGGTAGTCAAACTCTTCGCTGAACATGTATTCTCCAAGAAAATCACCTGATTTTCTTATATCTAGAGTGATCTCCGTCCCATCCTCCAACAGTTTGCTCAACCGCACCCGGCCGGCCTTGATCAAGGAAATCTGTTTGGCGGTGTCGCCTTGGATAAAAACAGGCTGTCCAGCCTGATACCGCCGCCGCAAGGCTTGGTGGACCACCGCTTGCAATTCCTCCGGACGCAGGCCCTCGAAAACCCAGAGCTGTCCGATGCATACCGGCGACCACTCACTATTTTTCGGCGTCAGTTTTTCACACAGACAACTCATAGTCACAGTTCCTATTCTGCAGGCCGCCCGAGGCCCGGCGAAGTGCGCTCCAACAGTTTATTCAATATTAGGGAAGCATTGCCAACAAAAAAGTCAGGACCTCAGGGTCCACCTGGAGACATCTTTTCCAAAGTTCCCTCATGGGAGTCCCGGGCGCTGATATAACGCTTGCGCCCGGGACTGCCTCTTTGAAGCGGATTTCCAAAAACTCCAACCCAAAACAGCTCGTCGCGGCCGGGAGAAACGTTATCCTATTTTTTTCCCGGCATTCGGACCGGGAGATTGGTCATATATCGCCTCAACCGTAATCTTGGCCACGTATTTCGGCTCCGGCAGCGGCCGCGGCGCTTTTTTCAGCTCCTCTTTCACCTTTTCGTAAACAGGACCGGCGTCGATCAGCTCGGCTTTACCCTTGAATTGATACCCGGCGAATTTTTCCTGATCGATCACGGTGACGGCGACCTTGGGATTCTTCTGAAGATTATCCCTGGTCTTCAGGGAAAAGAGATCGGCAAAAATGATGGTGTTGTCATCCAGCACCTGGATGGTGCCTTTAGGAGTGACGTTAGGCAGCCCTTCCTGGTCGGCCGTGGCCACCCAGCCCAGTTTGCCTTTTACAAAGTCCTGCAATTCTTTGGAAATTTTTGTCGCCATTTTTATCCTCCCCTGTCTTAAGATTGGTCTGTCCAAATAACCAACTCCAAACCTCTCAGCCGGAAAAAATTTCGATTTCTATGACCTGCTTCACCCCCTCTATCTGAATTTTAGGCCCTCGCCAACCTCGATTCAAATCCGTCGGCGGGCGCTTACTTTCAAATAGCAAACCGGATCGGCGGGAGCGGTAGCAATGGCTACAATAGAAACGGTTTTTTCGGTGCTTGAAGGAAATCCCGGAGAAAATGCGGCCTGGAAGAACGGACTGGTTGCGGGAATAACCGAAACCGGTTGGCCGCCTTGAGCCAGGCTGAAAGATTTATTTCAGCAGACCGACCGAAAAAGCCAACAAAAACTGGCCGGCGTAATACAGGGGCAGACCCAGCAGACGATTGAAAAACCTTTGCCTGAGAAACCGGTCCCTGGCCACAAAGACGTCGGACAGGTAGAAACAGGCCGCCCCCACCGCCCCCATTATCGCCCCCTTTAGATTCAAACCCGGCGTGGACAGCAGGCCTAAAGCCGCAGCCAGCATGGCCGTGATCACAAAGACATAAAGAGCCACCGGCCCTTTCATCGGGCCTAAATAAGGCCTGAGCCTGATATACACCCAAAAACTCAAGCCCAGGACGATCAGCGCTTCCACGGCTCGGTAAGGGTCCAAACCGGTCACCGAAACAAAGCCCAAGACGTAAGCCACATGCCCCAGCAAAAAAGAAATCAAACCCCACAGAAAGGTTTTTTCTCCAGGCAGGGCCAGAAAGACGTCCCCGGCCAGGCACAAGATCAAACCGATCAGAATAAATCGGAAATATTCAGGCAGCGGGTGCGGCTGAACCAAGGCGGTCAGGACGAAGAGCAAGGACAGGGGCGCTTTGGTCGATAGAATGCCCCCGGTCTTGCCCTTTTTCTCGAAGATCAGCAGCCCGATCAGCAAAACCGCAGCCAGGATGACGATAATGAGATTAGTCATGATTCCGCCCCCTTGAAGAAAACAGAGGCCGCCGGGCCGTGGGTTGAATGTAATCAGAGGTTAAAGACTTATCAGCCGCTCAGGTCCTGTAAAACCTTCTCCGCGTGCCCCTTGGCCTTGACGTTGGGATAGACCTTGACCAGCTTGCCTTGATGGTCAAAGACAAAAGTGCTCCGGATCACGCCCTTGACGGTCTTGCCGTACATCTTCTTTTCCCCCCAGGCCCCCAAAGGTTCGAGCAGGGTCAGGTCAGGATCGGCCAGCAGGGGGAAGTTCAAACTGTACTTTTCGGCAAAACCGGCGTGGGACCGGACCGAGTCCTTGGACAAGCCGGCCACCTTGAAGCCCAAGGTCTGGAAACCGCCGACCCGGTCCCGAAACTCCTGGGCCTCCAGGGAACAGCCGGAGGTGTTGTCCTTGGGATAGACATAGAGAACCAGGCCCTTGGGGCCGATCAAATCAGAAAATCGTCTGACTGTTCCGGTCTGGTCCGGAAGACTGAAGGGCGGAACCTTTCGGCCGGGTTCGAGCATGGTCATCCTCCGGGCGAAATCAACCACTTGACGCAACGGTATTATAGGCCGGCCACTCACCCCGAGTCAATCGTTAAAAAGGCTTTACCGCAACCTATCAGTAAATGTTGGCTTCCCCCTCCGGGTGGTCCCGGTCTGGGGTTGAACCCAGGCTATATTCGTCCGTCCCTAACGGGACTGACAGGCGGACTATAAAGACCCCCGCCCCTCCTGCCCATCCCGGCGGCACGGCCCCGTAGGGGCGGACCTATGCGTCCGCCCTCTTGCGGCAGAACTGTTGCGCCTCACCCCCGCCCGTATTCCTCCCGCCAGGCCCGGTCCGCGATGGCGTGATACCGCCGGGCGTAATCATCCAGAAAGGGGGCCAGTTCATTGACGATCCCTTCCGCCCCCGCATGAGTCGGACGGGGCCGGTGGCGGCGGAGCAGGTCCCGCAGACAGTGAGGGTTGTCGATGATCATGCACGGGCACAAATGGTTGTCGCTCCATGGCTGATGGGCCCGGATGTCCCGGAAGAACTCCGAGTCGAGCACTTCCTTGATGCTCTTGTCCTTGATGTTGTCCACGGCGAAATGGACGAACACGCAAGGCTCCACATCGCCCTCGGCGTTGATGTGGAAATAATCCTTGCCCCCGGCGATGCAGCCGCTGACGTAAGGCCCGTCGTTCCAAAAGTCGCAGACGAAGAAAGGCCAATGATTCCTGATGTAACGCATCCGCCGCCGGAAATCGTCCCGCATCTCCGGGGTGAGCATCAGGTCGAGGTCCGGCTCCCGGCCGATGGGCAGATATTGAAAAATCCAGATCAAAAACACGCCTTTGTCGGCCAGCAGATCGGCAAAAGCTTCCGAACTGAGTTCGAGATGGTTGCTTCTGGTCAAGCAGACCGAGACGCCGAAGAGCACCCCTTCTTCGCGCAGCCGGTCCATGACCCGCATCATTTTCTGGAAATGCCCCCGGCCCCGCCGGGCGTCGGTGCGGTCCTCAAAGCCTTCCAGGCTGATCATCGGCGCAACGTTGCCGATCCGGCCCAGCTTGGCGGCCAAGTCTTGGTCGATCAAGGTCCCGTTGGTGTAAACCTGGAACATCATCTCCCGATGGCGCTCAAAAAGATCGACCAGGTCTTTCCTCAGAAAAGGTTCGCCCCCGGAAACGGTGATGAAGGCCATCCCCAACTCCCGGGCTTCGGCGAAAAGCCGGTCCAGCACCTCGGTCGGCAGGCCGAAACTCTGATTGTATTCTCCCGAATAACAGCCGTAACATTTCAGGTTGCAGCGCATGGTCGGGCTGACCACGAAGAAAAGCGGCGGCTTGAACCCCATCTCTTTTTCCATCTCTTCCCGCTGAGTGGTCCCGGCCAGCAGACCCTTGATGAAAAGATTGTGAATAGTGCGGAAACTAGCCTCGGGCGACAGATCATGAAGCACCTTGTCAATGACCTTGACCGCCGGATGATTTTCACGGATGGCCGCCTTCATCTCTTCAGCTACAGCTATATATTCCGGATTTTTAAGGAGTTTCTGGCCCAAAGAAATCATGGTCTCCATGTTGTCCATGGACAGACGCGGCAGAAGGTTGAGCATTTGCCTGAGGACCCATTCCCGGGACTTGCTTTTGGCTGCCTGGATAACGGTCATGGCTAACCTCCTTTGGCCTCAAGACGCCCATTAAATGAAATTTGCTTGTTTCTTTACAATTTTATCTCCATTTCCCGACCTGCGCCACCCCCCCGGTCCAATCGGGCCGCCACCGCTTATTGCCCCGGCCGCGGCCGTCAGTCCCTCCGCTTCGAGGCCACGGCCAGACTCAAATATTCTTCCTTTTCTTCAAACATCAGCTTCTTTTCCAGCATCAGGCGTAAAAAAGGCCTAATCTTATCTTCTGACAGCCGGGGGAATTCGGCGCAAATTTCCTTAATCGACCGCCGTCTCCCACAAAAAAGATAAATCTCCCGCGAGGCTCCGACCAGTCTATGGGTCAAAGGTTCGGCCCCCGGTCTTCTCTGGCGGATGATCAGGAAATCCCGGCCGTCCCGATAGCTTAAAATGGGCTCGGAGGCCGGCTTCCGGTGAAGTTCCTCGTAGACCCGGGTCCAGGCCCGGACTTTTTCTTCCACTTCCCGCCACAGCTTTCTCTGGCGGACGACTTCGCCTCGAAAACCCTGGATGGGCAAATGGATCGGACGGACAATCTCTTGCGGAAACAAAACCTCATAATTTTTATGGTTGTAAACGGCCTTAAGACCGAACTTTTCCGGGTTCCGCCAGACCGGACTTTCCAGCCCCAGCCAAAAACGGGTGATCTTGAGCGGGCGGAACGGCTGGGCCAACTCGATATTCCGCAAAGTCTCCTCCACCTCGGCCTCGTCGCTCCCTGGAAACCGGACAATCAAGTTCGAGGCATTAACCAGCCCCAGCTCTTCGCAGTTTTTCATGATCTCCAGGTTGTCCATAGCCGTGGTCCCTTTGTTGATTTTCTTGAGCAGGCTGGTGCTCAAGGCCTCGATCCCGATCTGCACCTCCCGGAAACCCGCGGCCTTCATCGCCGCCAAGACGCTAAAAGGCGTCGTGGCCCGGATTTCTCCGAAAAGGGCCAAGTCCTTGCCCAGCCGATCCAGTCGCTCGGCGGTCTCCGGAAGCGACTTAACCGGCAGCAGGTTGTCCATGAAATTCACCGCCAGGACCTTGTGCCGGCCGGTCAGGCCGTCGATCTCAGCCGCGATTTGTCCCGGCGACTTGGCCCGGTATCCCCGCCACTGACGGTTTAAATTGCAAAAAGCGCAGCCGCCGGTCTCGCCCGGCTCGATGGACCGGCGCCGCCAACATCCTCTCGAAGCTTCCACGGTCAAGGCCGGAAAGAAATTTTTCCCCGGCCCAAAACCGTCGAGCAACTTGAAATAGTCATCGAAATCAGGCGACGGCAGTGCGCTCAGGTCCGGCGCTTGCCATGAGGTCACAGCTTCTCCCAAGGGCGGATGATTCCGGGCGACCACGCCGGGAACGGGCGGCAGAGTCGCGAGGTCGGCCGAGTCCCGTAAATACGAAACCAGCCGGCTCAAAGGCCGCTCGCCCTCGCCGCTGACGGCCAGATCAATTTGCGGAAAAGCCTGTAAAAGCCCCCGCCAGGATTCCCCGGCGAACATGGACCCGCCGACCACGATGATCAGCCCGGGGCGCTTTTCCTTAATCCGCCTGATCAAGTAAAGGGCCGACGTCAACTGGGCCGAACCTAAAGTAAAACCGACCAGCCCCCGGTCAGGCCAGTCGGCCCTCTCCAGATAATCATCGGTGATTTTCCGAGTCTGTTCGACCAGGTCTTGAAAGTCTGTTTTGCGCAGAGCCGTATCTCGGCGAAACAGCTTCTCGATCTGCTCGCGCCGGTCGGGATGCAACAAGGCCGCATAGACGCATTCGGCCGGCCAGGTTTTTTCCGAAACCGCCTGGTAAAGCCGGTAACCCAGTCCGGCGGCCGCCTCGAGATAAAAATGATGGGCCTGGACCTTCAAGTCGGGAAACTCGGCCTTAAGATAGGCCTTGAGGCATCCGAGTTGGATGGAGGGGCGGTTGAAGAGCGGCCAGGGAGTGGAAATTAAAATCACTTGCTCCAAGGCCGGTCTTTTTCTTTTTGCTATAGATTTTTTCATTTTATCGCCTCTAAACGGAGCCATCGATGATCCCCCTCGCGGCCAGGCTCCGCCTCGTTTGGGCCGGCGGCGGCTTGGGATCGAACATCCAAATAACCAGGCAGAGCCCGCCGGGCAGTCCGTTCCCAGGCGGAGCCCGGACACGAGAGTCGACTTTTCGAGTTCGCCCGATTTTTCTCGACGCCCTCAAAGCCTTTTTTTATACTGAACCGGTCTGGATTATGTCATTTTCAAAGCCCCGGCCGCAAGACCGGCTGAGTTTTGAAGAATGGGCACGACCTTTTACCGGGGCGAGAGGCGTAGTTTTTCCTGGAGAAGTAATTCTATTGTGAGTGAACGAATATTGACCCTTAACGGCCGCGCCTCAATCCGCCTGGCCGTCTTCTCCGACACCCACGGCCACCGGAAGGCCATGCGGGACGCCGTCCTTAATCAGGGCCCCTTTGACCTGCTCTGTCACCTGGGCGACGGGGTGGCCGACGGGAGGGCCGTGGCCGAAGAATTCGGCTTGCCCTTGCAGGCCGTGACCGGCAACGAGGATTTTTGGGAAGATTTTCCTGAAAGACAGACCCTGGTCGTCAAGCCCTGGTCCTTTCTTCTCCTGCACGGCCACCAGACCGAAATCAACCCGTTCCAGCCTAAAGAGGTTTGGGAACACCACCTGCACCAACTGGCTCAGACGGCCGGCCGAGCCGGGGCCAGGGTCCTGCTTTTCGGCCACACCCATCGAGCCATGCTGACCGAACTGGATTCGGTCGTCCTGTGCAACCCCGGCGAACAACACCCGGGCTCCACCCAGCCCCCGACTTTCGCCGTCCTCATCGTCAGCCCTCAAACCTTGGAGATTCGAATCATGATCCGGGATGGTTCTGAGACCTGGCGATTGCAAGACTCCGCCCTTTTCAGTGCTCCGGACTGATCCGGTTTATACGGGACGGAGCAAGGCGGCCGAGGAAGCCCGCCCCACCCGCCCGAGATGAAGAGCGAATGACACATACCAAAATCAACCTGTCCGTGACATACTGTAAAAAGCGAGGCCTTCAAGATAGTATTTTCTTTTTTAATTATAAAACCATATAAGAAAAGAGTTACTATGTTTAAAAAAGGCGTTGCAAAAAGACATTCGGAAACGGCCATATTTGCCGCGTTATACAGAACCATCGCCAATAAAGAGTTTAAAAACGAAAGATTCGGATCAGACTATTTGGCTGAATATTTTTTGCCGTCATATTTTAGATTCTTTATTAAATTTAAGAAAATCAGAGAAAATTTTAAAAATAAAAGCAATAGACTTACGCCGGGTCTGTACGAGTATATGCTGGCAAGAACGGTTTTTTTTGACCATGTTTTTATAGGGGCTCTAAATGAAAACATACCACAAATCGTGCTGCTTGGTGCGGGTTACGATACAAGGGCCTTTCGTTTGGCCAAGTTAAATAAGGCTGCTAAAATAATTGAGTTAGATATAACCGCCACTCAAAATAGAAAAAAGAAATGCTTGAAAAAGGCTCACCTCGAAATTCCGGAACAGGTCACCCTCGTTCCCATAGATTTTAATAAAGAATCATTACAAAATGTTTTAGAAAACGCAGGATATGACCATGATGAAAAAACACTATTTATCTGGGAGGGGGTCAGCTATTATCTTGAGCCTGAATCGGTTGATGCAACGTTGGCGTTCGTAAATAAGTCTTCACCCAATGAAAGTGTCATAGTCTTTGACTACGCTGTCTCGATTTCAGAAGAAAATATTGATAATTATTATGGGGTAAAAGAATTCGCTCAAACCTGGAGGAAGCATCGTTCCGGTGAGCTTTTCAGATTTACCATTGATGAAGGTAAAATAGAACCTTTTTTGGAACAAAGAGGGCTAAAAATAGTTAATCACCTGGACCATAAGGAGATTGAAAAAACATTTTTGTTAAATGAAAATGGCTCATTAATAGGTCAAATTACCGGATTTTTTCGATTTGCCATGGCCTCACCCAATAACACTCTCTTTCAGAAGGGGGAACCCCTGCGGTCCAGTTAATTCCCCCGAAGTCCCTTAGGATGAGCGTCAGGCCTTCACGGTAAAAAGTTTTCATTTCCCCTTGGGATCAAAAATGTTGAGGACCATTGATAATGGATGTGATCGACTTGCGGGGCGTGGGGGATATTCTGATTTTTTTCCCCATAGCAGGGCTGTGGGGCGCTATTTTTCTTTTTCAGGGCCAAGGATTGAGTCGATTAATTCCAAAGAGTGATTTTCCCTTGACAACTATGGTTTACGGAAAGTACGTTTACGTACAACTTTTTGGACTACCCAAAGAATCAAAGATTTTAAGGCATAGAAATTGGCCGACCAAGAATACCTCGGATACCTGATCGCCAGGACCCACAAGGCCCTCAAGAAAAAAATCACCGCCATCGTCGGCGACTATAATTTGACCGTCCCCCAATATGGCATCCTGCGGCGCTTGTACCATAACGACGGCTTGCCGGCCCGGGATCTGACGGCCTTGCTTTTTATGGACAGCTCGACCATCATGGCCGTCATCGACCGTCTGGAAGCCAAAGGCCTGGTCCGGCGGGAAGCAAACCGGGTGGACCGCCGGATCAACAATATCCATTTGACCCCCAAGGCCAAAACCATGCTGCCTGATCTTTTAGCCCAAGTGGATGAACTGGACCAAGCTCTGCACGACTTACTCTCCCAGGAAGAGGTCCGCTCCTTGCGCGCGACCCTGGACAAACTGTACGATTTCGCCGTTGATCAAGAAAGCCTGATAAAGTCGGAACATCAATATTCCGACTTGAAAAAATAATAAAACAGGAGGCGCCTTATGCCGGAATTCGGACATCCTTTCTCAGGACTGGCCCATGACCGGAAACTGACCAAAGCCGAACTGATCCGGGCGGTCAGGTTCATGATCGCCGCCGAGTACGAGGCCGTTCAGCTTTACATGCAACTGGCCGAATCCACTGACGACGAACTGGCCCAGGCCGTCTTGGTCGACATCGCCGACGAGGAAAGGGAGCATGCCGGCGAGTTTCTCCGCTTGCTCAAGCATCTGGCCCCGGACGAAGAAAAATTCTATCAAAAAGGGGCCGAAGAAGTCGAAGGGATCATGGCCGAACTCAAGAAATAACCCGGCTGGAATTTTATTCCCTCTGATGGTCTCTTGATAAGGAGGAAATCTTGAAAAGTTTGATCGCTGAAAAATTGAAACTGAAATTCGAACCCGTCGCCGTTGTTTTTTCCAACGAAAAACCGGCCGGGGCCCGGCAATTCAAGGAAGGCAAATGGGGCTGCGTCATGTTCATGCTGGCCGCGGCCGCCCGAGGCCAGACCGCGGTCTTCGACCGCAAGACCTACGGCTGCCAGGGCGGCGGGGTCGGCCTCGGCTTCGGAAACCAATACAAGGTCTTCCCCGGAGGCGAGGACGGTTTCTGCTATTTCCTGTCCGTGGGCAACGACCAGTGGGAACAGGGGCGGCAAACAGCCGAGCAGGTCAAACCTTTCCTTCGGCCCGAAGCCTACGACGATTTCGTGCACGGTGAAAGATACCTCAAATCGCCCGAGCTGGTCAGAAAATTCATCGAAATTCTGCCCATGGTCGACATTCCTTACGAGTACGTGATCTTCCAGCCCCTCAAGGACGTGGACCCGGACAAGACCCGGCCCGAAGTCATCGTCTTTTTAGGCGACATGGACCAGGTCTCCGCCTTGACCGTTCTGGCCAATTACGACCGCGAACACAACGAAAACGTCATCCACCCTTACGCCGCCGGCTGCCAGAACATCGGCATCTACCCTTACCGCGAAGCCAAGTCGGCCCAGCCCCGGGCCGTCCTGGGCCTGAACGACCTCTCGGCCCGAGTGGCCCTCAAGCGCCTGCTCAAAGACGACCTGATGAGCTTCGCCGTGCCTTTCCAAATGTTTCAGGAAATGGAAGCCAATGTTCCGGGCAGTTTCCTCGAAAGAAATACCTGGAAAGAGTTGATGGAGCTGAAGGCCAAGGACCAAGATTAAATGGTCATTGGCCTGATTCTCTGATTGATATGACATCATTTTCATATTGAAATGGTCAAAAAGCCGTCATGGTTGGGAAGTTCCGCCGCGGCGGGACCACGAAGCAATCTCGACCCATAACAGCCGTCTTTGCTTTCGGTTTCAGATTGCTTCGCCCCGCCTGCGGTGCGGCTCGCCGCAAGGTCGAAAGCCGCCGGTCCCACAAGCCCCCCGCCCTTGGTCTTCCAGGCCGGAACGGGGTGTTCGTCAACCGGATCAACTCGGCCTCATCATCCCGGTCCTGATGAAGATGCCGATCAAGGCGGTCAGGGCCATCTGCACAGCCTGACCCAACGGCGCCTCCCCGGTGAAATACCCGGCCGCGGCCGCCACCAATCCGGCCACCCCGGTCCAAACCGTCTTGGATTCATACCATCGCTTCTCCATCTCTGTTCCTCCTTTTTGAAAAACGTCAACGTTGTTGATCTGCGGGTCAAGATCCGCCTGACCCTTGCCCGATGACCGCCGCCCGGATACAGGGCCACCACAGGGGGTGACCCCTACGTCGTCGTTGACGGATTTGGTTCATCGCTTCAAAACCATGACTATGCCCACAGGGTGAAACAATTGGGCCGGACGCCCGCCAAATCATCACACCGCTTCCGGCCGGGGTCGGCCGCGGGTCCAGGTCATGACTTCGCCCTGGTGCTTCATGGTCGGCAAAGACACGTGCACGAAACGGGGCCTCCTCCTGTCCGCCTCCAGGTACAAAATAAACTGCCCGAAAGCCGCCTTGGGCAGCACCCCCGGCGCTTCGGCCAAACGGCCGCGCCACTCTTCCGGCAGGCTGAAATCCACGGCCGCGCTGAAACCCTGGAACAAATGGTCCGAAGTGGGCGACCCGCTCACCGCCCGGTTAAGCTCCAAACTCCGCTTGCCCGAAGTGATGATGATCGGCCCGCCCAGTATTTCCCGGATCGGCTCCAAGACCGTCCGGGCCAGCAAAAAACACTTGTGGACGTCATGCCCGCTGAATTCGATCCCGGCGGCCGATTGAGGAAACCGGCTCGAAACCCGGAATTCCTCCAAAGTGAAATGCGGCGACAACCTCATGATATTTTCCTCCTTTCCGCGGCCATCACCCCGTTGATCCGGCTGGTCCGCTCCTCGACTTCCTTGATCCGTCCGAATAGATTGGCGATCTTGCTTTCGGTCTCGACGCGATGTTCCCGGCAAAAAACAAAGGGGACCATGTCCTTGAGCACGGCTTCCCGGCAAAGACGCTGCCTTTCGGCCAATTCATCAACCTTGGCCGCCAGCCGGCCCAGGTCCCGCTTGATGACGAACACGGTCAGGCCGAAAAACACCCCGGAAATCAAAGCGTAGATAAGGTTTTCCATGTCGGCTCCTTAAAGTTTCGGGGGGAGCTTTTTAGCCAAAAGCTCCCATCGAAAAGCATCTATAAAACTGCGCAGGTCCCTTGGCCGTCGGCCAAGGGACCTGCGTAAAGTTAAAAATTTTTGGGGATGGGGGTCCGGGGAAACCCCTTTTTACAAAAAGGGGTTTCCCCGGCTTATAATCTATCCCTCAATCGTTCTAAATTCCCCGGTGGCCGGATCGACCATGAACCGCTCGGCGATTTCCCCCTGGACCGCTTCGTGGTCGATGACCCGGCCGCAAAGGCACAGGCCGCAACCGGCCGGAATCTCCGGACGATCCTCTTCCGGCCAGACGGCCAAAAAGCCCCTGATCGCCCCCGAGGCCAGATCGTAAATAAAAGCGCTCTGCTTCATGGCCGCCTCCTATCCTATTTCGTACCCTTCCAAGTAAATGGTGATGGTCGAGCCGCCGCTGGTCACCCGGTATTCAAACACCGCGTTGCCGTCCAGCGGGACCCGGACCGCCACCCACTGGGCCGGAGCGGAAACGGCCACGGAAGCGACTTCCCAGCCGTTGCCCCCTGACCCGTTTTTGCGGATGTAGGCCGAAGCGTCGGCCGAATCCCGGACCAGGCGGACCCGCAGCCAAGCGGTCACGCCGTCGATCTTGGGCAGATAGGGCGAGAGGTCCGCGTCCACAAAGGAAGTGTTGCTGTTGTTGGCGATGGTGAAACCGGCCCGGAAGAAATGTCCCCGGCCGTGGACCGAAAGGTCGAACTCGCGGATATTGTTCGACCCGTCGATGGCTGCAGACTGTTCGTTCCAGCGTTGATCCGTGTTGGTCGGATGGTACCAGCCTTGTTTACCGTCGATCCAGGCCGGGACCGCTTCGCTGAGGACGATGTTGTCCGCGCTAAGATTGTTTCCTGACGGCGACGGATCGATGTAGACATAGACCGCCTTGGGGCCGCCGGTCACGGCGTGGGCCTTGGCCGTCTGAGCGGCCAGGAAGTAAGTCCTGACCCCGGCCCCGTCGTCTACGGCGATTTCACCGGGCCCGACGTAGATTTCATCGCTGTCTTTGTAGGTCGCTCTCAAACCCCGCAACCAGCCCGGCCGATTCTTGTGAGTCCCGTCGCTGTGATGTTCGGCCAGGGCCAGCCGGTTGAGGGTGTCCTGTTTGGTCGGGTGCTCGGCCCCGACCATCTCTTCGTTGTATTGAATCCGCAGATCAGTCATGGTCTTTGAGCCTTTCTTGGATGGAGATTACTTCTCGGCCTCCCCCCCTTAATCCCCCCGTCAACGGGGGGAAAGAAGAAGTGGGGAGGATTCCTCTTGCTCCCTCCCCGTTGACGGGGAGGGCCGGGGTGGGGTCCGCTGAAAATTTTTGGGGAAGGGGTCCGGGGGAACCTCTTTTTGTAAAAAGGGATTCCCCCGACAAAGGTTCCCGTTTCAAAAATACTCGGTCCGGTCGCGGTCGCCGCCGGCCCGGGTGTTTCCGTCCGCCAAGCGGGAACCGTCAGCCGGATAGGCACTGGTCAGGTAAAGGTCCCGCCCTAAGTATTGAAGCCGAAAACTCATGGCCGGCCCGGTGAAATCGGTCTCGATCTCGAGCACCGTCAGCAACTGATTGGCCAAGGGCCGCCCGTCCCGGTCGTAAAACCAGTCCAGCGAGACCGCGACCAGGTCGCCGCGTTCCAGGCAGACCGCCCGGCCGTCGGACCTGGTCAGGCTGACGATAAAAGGCGGCTCCTTGAAACGTTCGACCAGCCCGGACTGGATGACCCGGACTACGGCCTCTTCCCGCACCCAGTTGAGACGAAACAGTTTACGCTTGATCCCGTAAACCGACTGGGACCAAGCGTCGGCTTCGCTTTGCCCGTCGTCCCCGGCTTCGAACCAGCGGTTCAAATAGTTGCAAGCGTACTCGACTTCAGCCTGGTTGATTAAGGCGTCCAAATCGGCTTCGATCCCGGCCCGGCCGGTGACCAGGGCCGGAAAATAACCGGCTATGTCGGCTTCCGAATAAGACCCGGGTCCGGCTTCGACCCTCAGGCGCAAACGGCCGTCCTTATCGCGCCACCAGTCGGCCCAGGGAAAGAGCATCTCCGACAGAATTTCGCCCACGGTCCGGTCCGCTTCGATGATCCCGGACAGCTTCAGCCCCAAGGCCGCGGCTTGAGCCCTGGCCCGCTCGAACGAAGTCGAATCCAGTTCCTCGGGACTGAAACCGGCCAGATTGACTAAAAAATCTTCGACCAGGTCCACGGCGTTTTCTATAACCATCCCGGACGCGGCCCGGCCTTGACAGCGGACGGCGATAGGCTCGGCGGCCGCATAGTCCGAAATGAAAGTCACTGTGGCGATCGGCCCCCGGCCCTGGAAATCGTGTTCGGCGGCGAAAGTATACTCGCCGGGACTGATGACCAGGCCCTCCCGGTCGTAAACCGTGAGCTGATTGCCTTCCCCGACGGACAAAACCGGATGGCCGGCCGCGGCGTACACGAAATTCGCAGGGTCCAGGCAAGGGCAGGCCCACAACCCGCCCGACCCCCCGGTCATAGCCCCGTAAACCACGGGCAAAACTTCGGCCGGGCGGCGGGGAGCGGCGTAATCCCAGGCCCGCTTCAGCTTGAACTCGTCGGAAACCGCAGCCATCACAAAGCCCCCGCTTCCAGATAAAGTTCTTCCCTGGTCAGGACAAACCTGAGCACCCGGCCGCGAAACCGGTCCAGGACTTCAGCTTCGGAAGTCAGACCGGGAAAGACCGCCCTGATCGTCACCACGGCCCCGAGGATGTTTTCGGCGGCCGCGATCCTGGAAAAATGCCGGCCTTCAGGCTCAGGCAGATTCTTGAAGACCAGGGTCAAACGCCCGGCTTCCTGACCACGCAGTGAAGCCAGAAGATCGGACCGCTGCGGAGTCAGGGTTTCGGTCAAACGGGCCCCAGGCTTGACGGCCGCGGCCCGGGCCAGAACCGCCGCCGACCCTTGACCGGCCAGGCTGGACCCGTCGGCTAAGTATGAGCCGTCGGCCAGATGAGGCTCCTGCCAGCCGAAACTGTCCGGCGACGGCGCACCAAGACCGTACAGCCTGATCCCGGCCCCGTTCTCCAAGGCCAGGATGAAGACCGGCGGCTGTCCGGCCAGGAGACGGCGCTGAAATTCCAACCCAGGGCTATACATGGGCCTTAGGCTCCTCGATCAGGCTGATTTCAAAACGTTGATAATCACGGCTGGTGTTGACCATGACCGGATCGGCGGCCAGACGGACCAGACCGGTCGCGGCCGAAGCCGCCGAAACGTCCCGGCAGAAAAAGAAAGGTTCGTTCCGGCCGGCGTCGACATTCCGCAATGAGACCAGAAACCGGGCCAGTTCGGCCGCCTGGACCGGGTCGGTCGCCAGCAGGTCGAAACTGAAAGACCGCCGGACTTGGCCTGAAAAGTCGCTCAAAATCAGGCTTTCCCGAAAATTGTCCAGAACGACCGCGGAAGCCGGCTCCAGAAATTCACCCAGAAAAAATTCTCCCACGCCGACGAATCCGGCCGGGTTGTCCAGGTCGGTCACCGCCAGCCGCCAGTACCGATAGGTCTGGTCCAGGAACAAGGCGATCAGTCCTTCCGACCAGGTCAAAGCCAAGTCAAAAGCCGGGCTGGTCCAGGAGTCTTCATCACCAGCCTGGAGCCTGATTTCAGCCGTCTCGGTGAAATTATGGTCGCCGATGACCACGGCCCTGACCTTTCGAGATTGACCCAGGTCGGCCCGGATATAGTCGGGAGCGCTCAAACCCGCGCTCCGCCAGGCCGTGTTCCGGTCCAGGTCCAACAGCCTGGCCCGGCCGAAATGCTTGACCGCGTTGAAGGTCCAGGCGTCGCCCAGGATAAAGTCCGCGCCGGACCCGCCGATGAACTTGACCGTCACGCCGTGGTTCAGATTTATCGGCACGGCCGCCGTGACCACTCCGGTGGCCTGCCAAGCCTCCCCGCCGTCCTTCCAGCGGAACGTGGCCTGACCGACGTCGCTCCCGCCCGCCGTCGAATCGATCTCCACGGTGTACAAGGCTTCCACCGGCCCGGTGAAGGCCCCGCCGGTCTCCATCCGGGCCGACCCGACCCCGGACTTGACCGCCGGACCGACCACCCCGGCCTTCTCGGTGGACACGGCCAACATCGAAGCCGAGGTGATGAAGTTCCGGCCATTATTCATCCAACGCATGGTCATATGTTTCTCCTGGATGTTGGGGGCTCCGCACCCAAACCCCGTCCAGGGCGCGGCGCGCCCTGGACCCGCATCTCCTGCTTCGGCGGCCGACGGCCGCCGAAGCAAGGGTTGGAGGGGGTCCGGGGGGTTCCTAACCCCCCGGCCGCCGGAGGCGATTTGATTTACAATCCAAACACCAGCCTTTGCCGCCGGCTCAAGGCTTCGCCGATCTTGACCGCCACCCGGTCCAAAGTCTGGGGGTCGGTCAAGGTGTCCCCGTGGATATGGATTTCAAACTTCTGAACCGCAGGCGGTCGCTCTGGAAAGGCCCCGGCCGGGCTCCGGTCATCTGCGACCGCCGGCTGAATCCGACCCAAATGAACCAAGCCGGACTCCGAACGCCTCGCCGGCGGCTGATCGAAAAATCCGCTGAGCAGCCCGCCTAAGGTTTCCACCGCCCCGGATACCAATCCGGACCCGGCTTCGACCACCGAACCGACCGAAGAAACCAGGCCCCCCGCCGCCAAGCCCCCGCCTGAAGACAGGCCCAGACTCGACAGCAGCCCGCCGAGCGACCCGCCGGACAGTGCGCCCATCACCGTCTGAGCCAGGTTCTGAGCAGCCAAATCGCCCAAAAAACCCAAAAAAGACCTGAGCATCGAATCGACCAAAGCCTGCCAGGCCTCTTCCAAGTCATCGAACCGGCCTTTAAACAAAGCGAAAAGACCGTCTTCGAAAAAGGCCGCGGTCTGACCGACGAAAGTCTCAAAAATCCTCCGGCCGCCTTGGGTCCAATCCACCAGCCGGCCTTGCAACTCCTGATACCCTGACCAGACCCCGTCTAAAAATTGTCGGCTGGCTTGGCTCTTTTCCCTTTCCCGAGCCAGATAGTCGCGAGCCGCGGCCGTTTCCAGCCGGGCCAGATCGTCATAAGTCCGGACCGAATACTGATGCCACTCGTTCAATCCGGCCCGACCAAACTCCCAAGTCTCCCGGCTCATGGCCCGCATCTCGGCCTGGGCCTCCTCCTGAGACCTGACCATGTCCCGGGAAAGAGCCTCGACCCGCCCGGCCGCTTGGGCCAAGCCCTGCTCGGTCTCGTCGGCCAAACGGGCCATCTGCCGCTCGAAAATGGAAAGGTCGGCGCTGACGCCGACCACAATGTTCTCCCGCACTGACAGCTCCTTGTTTTTATATTGCCTCCGGCGGCCGGGGGTGTTTCTGGGGGCTCCGCCCCCAGACCCCGGCCAGGGCGCAGCGCGCCCTGGACCCGCATCATCTGATTCGGCGGCCGCCGGCCGCCGAATCAAAGGTTGGCGGGGGTCCGGGGGGGTCCTAACCCCCCGGCCGCCGGAGGCCTTCTTTCCGAATACCCGCGCTCAGCTTCGCTGCGGTAATGGTTCCTCAGCAGCAAGTAGTAAGCCGCGGCCCGGCGTTCGGCCTTGGGCCAGGCCCGGACTTCACTTGGACGCCGGCCGAATTCCCGGGCGATATCCAGTTCGGCGAACAGGGCCGTCACCGGACGCGTCGCTCCGTTGAGTTTTATCCGGGCCATTTCCGCCCCGGTCAGGCCGAGGCGCTGGCGGATAAAAAATCCTCTTCCTCCTCGGCCAGCCGGGTCAGACGGCGCACATCCTTGAGTATCCGGGCCAGGTGTTCGTTGGTCAGGCCGGATGATTCCAAAACGGCCTTCTTCCGTTCCGGGTCTTGGACCGGCCGGCCCTCAGCGTCCTTGAACTCGACATCCAGGGCCTGGATGACCACGGCCCAGACGAAACGTCGCTCGTGTTCGGCCAGGGTCGCGGTATAGGCTTCGTCGGTCAGGTCGAATATCCGGACCAGGCGGTCTTGGGTCAGCCGCAAGGCCCGGCCTTCGGGCGAATCCTTGCGAACCAGCTCCGTCTTGACCGGCGGTTTCGGGGCCTTTTTCGCCAGGTCCTCCATGAGTTCGCTGACCCCGGCCGTGCGGATGGGGATTTCAAGAAGCTGCTCCCGGCCGTCCTTGGTCACTTTGATGACCGAAGTCCCTCGGGAATGGAACAATTCCTCGCCTTCGACAATGGCCGCAATCCTAGTCAAAACCCTCTCCTGGACCCTTTTTTCTTCGTTCATGTCTGCTTGCTCCTGAAGAAAAATTAGAGAAAAATAAAAGGGCGAAGACCAGCCCGCCTCATGCGGACAAGCTTCGCCCCTTGTATCTTGTTCCATCGGCATTCGGTAGGGGCACGTTGCAACGTGCCCCTACCATGCGATTAATGATTGGAAATCAAGCGGGCGACGCCTCTTCTTCGCCCCCCGCCGTAAATCTTCTAAATCAAATCCAGCCGAATTCTTTGGCCATAATGCCTAAAATGGCAGCAAGCGCAGCAAGCACATAGAACAGATGGTGGTCAATCTTTTTGCGGATCTCAAGTAAATCTATTTTTATGTCGGAAATATCCCGCTCGATATGCTCGACCGAGGCTTCCAGTTTGGCTATTCTGGCTTCCATACCTGAACCACTTCCCCCGGCTTGGCCGAGGCGTTCTTAACCACTTATCGCGGCACGGCCTTCATTTCCACGACCACCCGGCCCCAGCCGCCGCAGGCCACGCCCACGTCGAAACACCCGGTCCGGTTGAACATGACTTCGTTGGGATCACGGCCGTTCATGATGTTTTCAAAAAAGGCCGTGACCACCATGGCCAGGTGTGGCATCAGAAAGGCGCAGACCCGGTCCGGGGACTCCTTGGTCAAAAGGTTGCCCGACGAGTCGAAGACGATCTTCTGGCCGACCACGTGGCCGGAATGACAGCCCTTGGATTCGATCACTTCGGCCACCAGCCGGTACTTGGCCCCGGCCGGCGCATGCTCGAACATCTTCTGATACTTGGACTCGGCCACGATCTTTTGGAATTCATCCTCGGGCAGCTTCAACCTCTTGCGCAGAATTTCGATGAATTGGTTCTTGTCCACGGCTCCACCCCCAGGTTTTTTTCCGGCCTTCCAGACCCATTGGCTCAAGACCGCTGGATCAGTCTACCTCATGGAAAACCAGGGACGCCACCCCTATTTTAGGGGCCGAGTAATCATTCAATCATCGGTGGCCTGGATTCCCGCTTGCGCGGGAATGACGATGATAACTATACGTCATTCCTGCGAAAGCAGGAATCCACTTCCGGCGGATAGTTTGAAAAAGATGGAAACGCCCCCGTCCAGGCTTCGCAGGGTTTAAAAAAACCCTGATTCCTCAAACCGTAACGTCATTCCCGGCGGTGAAAGCCGAGTCCCGGGTGACGGTCCCGTAACACAATCCCCTCAGGCTGATCAGCACGCCCTCGTCGGACTCCTGCATCCGGGCTTCGGACAAAGGGAAGTAAACTTCATGGTAACGCCAGACCAGGCCGGTCGATCCGGTCAGCTTGAATTCGACATCGAAAGCCTTCTTGGTCCCGTCGGCAAAAGCCGGATTGTCGTTGACCCCGTCCCTTTTGGTCCGGCCCTTGGTCGTGGTCAAAGCGTGGCCGTTGACCGGGCCGCCGGCCAGCCAGTCCAAAAGAAAGCCGCAGCCCGAGCCGTCGTGAAGCAAGGCGGAAAAGGACAGCGGGACCGGTTCGAGCAGGGCCGCATCAGAACCTTTGATGTAATGGGCCTGAGCAGTCATCCTCCGCCGGTCCAGCACCAGAATCTCTTCGACTTGAGGCGGCCCCAAAGGCCCGGAAAAATCTCCCCCGGAAAAAAGCACGGACAAGTAATAAGGCGTGACCGAGCCGTCATACAACCGCAGTTCGCCGTCACGATTAGTAAACTTCATTTTCTCCTCCTTAGATAAGATGCCTCCGGCGGCCGGGGGGTTGAGTTCCTGGGGGCTCCGCCCCCAGACCCCGGCCAGGGCGCAGCGCGCCCTGGACCCGCATCTTTTGGTTCGGCGGCCAAAGGCCGCCGAACCAAAAAGTTGGCGGGGGTCCGGGGGGTTCCTAACCCCCCGGCCGCCGGAGGCAAAAAAACATGGCTAATTATTCAAAATCACACACTCCACCGGGCCAGGAAGGCGATTCGAACGGTGAAGTTGTATTGGAGCGGTTCGGCCGGGCGGCTGGGGACGGTTCGGTCGTCGACGACCTGATCGACTTTAATCGAGCCGATGGTTTGGGCCGGGTTCAGGTCGAAGTCTTGGAAACTGATTATTGTGCCAGGGTAAAGGAGCCCGGCCATCAGGTCCCGCAGTTCGTAGAGGCGGGCCGCAGAGACCTCCGAACTCGGCCGGACGAAGATGTTCAGAGAGATGAGGCTGTAGAATGATTCGCCCCAGGCGTCCCATGCGACTTGACGGTGGAATTGTCGTCCGGCCGTCAGAAGCCGGGGCTGGAGCCATTCCGGGGCTTCGGCCAAGTGGGCGGGCGCGCCTTCCCAGTCTACGGCCAGGCCGGTCCCGGCCAGGCTCTCGGCCAGATAGACCTCGACCGATTTTTTCAGGTTGACCAGTTTGGCTGAAGATAGAAGCGTGACCATGAGTTCTCCGAAAAATTCGGGTTCCCCCATCCCCTTTTTTAATCACATTCCGTCCAAGGAGGGGCGAAGATTGTCTTCGCCCGGAGCAAGGTCCGGGAAGACCGGGCGAACACATAGGTTCGTCCCTATGGGAAATCGTTCAATGGTTTACACAACACATCGTAGGGGCAGACCTATGTGTCTGCCCAGAAAATCAACGGGGAAGATGCAAAGAGGGCGAACACGAGGTGCGCCCCTACCGGAAATGCCCAACCAGGAAATGTAGGGGCGACGCATGCGTCGCCCCTACCAGAAAGCCCTTCGGTAAACGCCCGCTCTGCTCCCCCACCTCATTCCTCTTCCAGAGGGAGAGGAAGTTCTAGGCCGTATCCAGGCCTTTGCCTTCAGCAAACGCCCGGACACGCCTTGACAGAAATTTTTGGGGAAGGGGGTGCGAGGGGAACCCCTTTTTACAAAAAGGGGTTCCCCTCGCTCACCAGCTTCACCCGCAGTTCTTCCAGCGCCGACCTGACCATGCCGGCCGGGGCCTGGCGGCTGCGGCCGTATTCCAGAGACACGATGTAGTCGACGTTGTTGATCAGAAACAAGGACAGACCTTGACGCCCGGCGGCACGGCCCTGCTCGCGCTGAATGATTTGGGCCTCGTCCGGAAAGGACCCGCCTTCATCCGGCGTCCAATGGCTGTCTGGATTTGAAGAAACGTGCCAACCGCTCCTGGCCCGGCCGGTGTGAACCGGAGTGAGTCGGACCGTATTGGCCAGCAGGTTCAAAGCCGTTTCCACCGCCTTTTCATGTGCGGCCTGGCGGACCGACCGCCCATGTTCTTCCAGGGACCGGTTCAAGGGCCTCAGGTCTGGTTTTAATGATATAAAAGGGCCGGGCATAATCAAACCTCTTCAACCCAGACCTGGTAAAGCAACCCGGACGGGTCTTTTTCCGACCGTATCACCAGAAACACCTTGCCGGCCCGGACGATCCGGTCGCCGGGAGCCGGTTCGGCCGGCAGGTCGGCGGCCCTGATCAGAAAGGTCAGGGCTTCGGAACCTCGGCCGCCAGGGCCGATCCGGGCCGACTCGACCCGGGGCAGCACCCGAATGAGTGAATCCTGCGTGGTCACGGCCGCCGACTGCCCGGCCGGGTCGAAATCCGTCCCGACCGACCGCTGGTAGGTTACGGCTTCGGTCAGGCTGCGGTCCCGGAAAATCAGGTCCACGGCCGTCTTCATGGCTTTTATGCCGTTCATGTCCGGATAATCTCCAGACTATGGGCCAGGTAAGGGGCCAGCAGTCTGAGGGCGGCCGGGGCGAGGCCCCGGGGTCTGACCCGTTCCGAGGCTCTGACAGTGATTCGGTCCAGTTGGAACGACCCCAGGCCGAAGGAAATCAGGTCGGCCGGTCCGCCGTCCGACCCGCTGATATAGATATAGCGGGCCTGTTCGCAGGCGGCCTGGCGGACGGCCTTGGGTACGGCCAATTCTCCGGCCGAGGTCAAGTCGTGCACCCGGCCGCCGATGATCCGCGGGAACTGGAGGGCCTGGGGTGTGGTTTCGTCATAGAGCCGGCCCTTATACCTAAGGCGGTCGATGGCCCGGGCCGCGCTGACCAGCAGCCGGGACCGGTCTTCTTCGGACAGGCCGGCCCAGACGGCGGCGAAATCGTAGTCAGCTTGAAAATACTGGTCAGCCTGGTCCAAGGTCAGGTAACTGTCGGCCGCCGGTCCGGCCGGAGTGGCGTCTATGGTCATGTCCGTTCCTTTTTTTTGTGGAATTGGGGGAGCTTTTGCGCCAAAAGCTCCCCCCCAAACCCCCCGAAAAGCATCGAGGGAGAGGAAGTCATATAAAGGCGTATCCGGGCGTTTGCTGAAAGCAACCGCCCGGATACGCCGCGACAAAAGTTTTTGGGGAGAGGGTGCGGGGGAACACCTTTTTACAAAAAGGGGTTCCCCCGCCTGGTCCCTATCCCGAACCGGCGGCTTCAGCCGCGCCTTCGGACTCGCCGGCGTCCTGTCCTTGCAACTTCCTGACGCGGAGTCCGGGCGGATCAAGGCCGGAACGAATCCAGGCCCCCAGCTTCAGCCGTCCGGCGGTTCACGGCTCAAAAAAAGCCGCGACATTCGTGGTTTTCAGTTCGGGCGAACACATAGGTTCGCCCCTACGGCTTTGATGCGCCGCCAAAAACGGCGCATCAAAAATCGGGGGTCCAGGGAGCCCCGTTCCCCAGCCGGGGTTTGGGGGCGGAGCCCCCAAATTCCAAAACAGGCCTTACCCCAGCAGCCTGACGGCCAGTTCCGGGTCCAGGCACTTAACGCCATACAGCAGGTCGATGGAGACCACGTCCTGCTTGTACTGGAGGTCGTACCCGATCGAGACCCGCAACCCGATGCCGTTGTAAGACATGACTGTGGACCGAACGTTGCCGCCCAAGGGCGGAGCCAAGGGCCTGGTCACCAAAGCGAAGGCGTTCCGGTGAAAAGCCAGGTTGGCGGTATGTCCGGCGATGACGGTGACGGCCGCATCGTCGGCCCAGGCGGTTCGAGCCGGGGGCGAAAAGTGGATCACGGCCGCCCCGGCCGAAGCCACCACGTCCTGGGTGATGACATAGGGCTGGTCGTCGCCGGCCGCCTTGAACAAATCGCCGGTCTTGATGGTCTTGCCCGAAGTAATGGCGTCGATGGGGCAGGACGTATCGCCCACGGCACAGGAAGCGTTGTTGACCAGGATCGAACCGGACTCGTCGACCCAGGTTCCGGGGGTGTGCCGGGCGATGTTCTGGTCCATATAAATGTCCAGGCCGAACTTGCGGCCCAAGGAGGCTTCCCGCAAGGCCGTGCCCTGATCGCCGACCTTGTCGGCTTCGTAAAAGGCGGCGATCTGGAGCAGCTTGAATTCGGCTTCCTCGTCGATAACCAGCCGGCGGCGTTCCAGGGGGACCATGTTGGCGTTCATGATCTTGCGCACGCCGACCACGTCGTCCACGCCGTCCGGGGTGGTCCCGGCCGTGCCGTAGTAGTAATAGACGTCCTTGTACAGGGCGGCCAGGTCGGCGTCGATGGCCTGGGCGTGGGCGGACATGGCCGGGACGATGAATTCGTCCAGCAGGTTCTGAACGGCCATGGACCCGGCTTTGGCCGGCAGAGCGAAACTGACGTCCTTGTACTTGTCCAGGGTCACGGCCACGTTGACGGCGGAAGCGTCCTGAAGGTCGATGCCCGCGGTTTCGACAAAGTCCTGGGCGGTGAAGGCCGCCGGCTTGCGGGTGTTGACGATGTCGCCGGCCCTGGCCACGGCCTGTTCGAAGTCGCGGTGAACCAGATTGGCCAGAACCAAGTTGTTTTCCAAAACGATCAGAGCCTCCTGGGCCCAGAATTCCGGCGCATACACGCTTTGCAGCCCGGCGCTGGATTTTCCTTCGTAAGTCATGGTTGATTACCTCCGGTTGAAAAATTGATGAATGCGGTCCCGGTTGGCCCGGTAAAATCGGGGATCGGCCAACTGTTCCGGGGTGAAGCCTGTTTCTTCCCGGCCGGGTTCGGGAGCGGTCCCGGCCCCGAAACGACCGGCCGGCCTGACCAAGTGGGGGTTTTTACCGAGCCAGTCGGCCATGGCCCGGTCCAGGGCCAGGGGACCGCCTTGACTGTCCCGGGCCGGTTGTCCGTCGTCGCCGATCAGATAGACCCGGCGATCCTGGTCCAGGTCCAGTTTGAATTCCCGCTGGAACAGGACCCCGGCCTGGTCCGGGTTGACGGCCTGGGCCGCTTCGGCCGCGGCGCGCAAGGCCCGGTCGATCAAGGCGGCCCGCAGTTCGGCTTTTAAGGCTTCGACTTGCTGTTTTAGGGTTTCAAGGTCTTCAGTCATGTGGCCTCCTTTTGAGATTAGTTGGGGGAAACTTTTTGTAAAAAGTTTCCCCCAGACCCCTTTCCAAAACTTTTAACGCGACGGCCGGACAAGTCTGTCCGGCCGTCTTTTCGGGCGAACACATAGGTTCCCCACGCTTCTGTCATTCCGAACAAAAACCCCGGCGGACCAGTTCGGTCCGGACCTGATCCTGGTCCAGGTAGCCCTTGTCTCCGGCTTCGATCAGCAGACGGCCCAAGTCGGTGTTGACGGCTTCCAAATCAAAGGACCGGTTGTATTCGACGACTCGGCCCGGGTCGGGCAGGTCCAGCCATTTGGCCATCAGCCGCCAGACTAGGTTCTCGGCGGTTTCGAAATTGGCGGCCCGGTCCTGGAGCGAAGAGATGAACTCGGCCCGGTCCAGGCGGCGTTTTTCCGCACTTTCGGCTTGAGCCCCGCTCGGCGGTTCGGCCGACTGGCGCAGGGCGATGCGAAAAATGTCCCGCTTGATCTCCCGGCGGGATTCCCTAAGCGAGTCGATGGCCCGGCCGGAATGTTCGAGGAATTCGGCCCGGTCGCCCGGGGCGAGCTGCAAGGCCCGGCTTTGGGACAGTTCGAGTTCGCCGATTTCGTCGTGGGAAAAGATGGCCAGTTGAGGGAACCCGGCCCAATATTCGGCTTCGTCGAGCAGGGAATCTTTTTGGTACAGGGCGTTATTGAGCGGGGCGATGTCTTTCAAGGTGGATTCGCCCACGAAATCGTCCAGTTTCAAATTGTAGAGCGGCGCCAAAGGCACTTCCCCCAAGGGATTGCCGCCCTGGTCGATCTTGATCGGCGGGCTCTGGCCGGGTTCCCGGCCTTCGGGTTCAACCCAGAGTTCCCAAGAGTCCGGCCGCCAGAGCCGGTACCTGGTCAGGGTCAATCGTCCGCCGAAGGGTTTGGTCTGTTCGGTCTGCTCCTGGATGACCACGTAAGCCAAACGGGAAGGTCCGCCGGCCTCAATCGATTCGAAGCTCCAGTCCAACACCCGGGACGGCCGGACCAGGACCAGGTAGGGCCTGAGGTTTCGGGCCTGTTCGTCCAGGCGGCTGGCGGCCTCGAAAGGGCGGGGGAAGTCGACCAGGATGAAGACGTGGCCTTCGATCTGAGCCGCGGTGGTAGCCCTTTTCATAAACAGGTCTATGTCCGCGCCCCGGCGGTCCACGTCCGCGGCCAAACCGGCCAGGGGTTCGGGCAGACGGCGGACCGGGGCCCGCCGCCAGAGCTGGGCCTGGTACAGGCCGACGATGGGGGCGCAATAGTTGACATAAACCGAACGGCTGACTCGGGCCGCATAGCTCTGCTGAGACTCGCGCTGGTGCCGGACCAGGTAGCCCAAGGCCGGAAAGCCGGGCCCGCCCCGATAATGGTCGCGATAGTAGCGCCAAAGGTCGAAACGGGCCTGGTAAACAGGATGACGCTGTTTGAGATCGAGTCGGATCATGAGGACTCCTTAAAGAGACCGGGGGAAACTTTTTGTAAAAAGTTTCCCCCGGACCCCTTTCCAAAACTTTCAACGTGACGGCCGGACAAGGTTGTCCGGCCGTTTTTCGGGCGAACACATAGGTTCGCCCCTCCCCGAAATACCCAACCAGGAAATGTAGGGGCGACGCATGCGTGCGCCCCTACCAGAAAGCCCTCCGGTAAACGCCCGCTCTGCTCCCCTCACCTCAGTCCTCTCCCAGAGGGAGAAGAAGGCCGGTTGAAGCCATGTCCGGGCGGTGGCTTTCAGCCACCGCCCGGACATGAAGACAAAAGTTTTTGAGGAAGGGGTTCCCCCGCTACTTTAAAACCTGAACCCCTTGATCTTACCCCGGAAGGGGAATTCCCGATGGACCAGATAGCCCAAGGCCGCGGTGACGTGCTGTTCGAAGCTTTCGGCTTCCAAATGGGAGCCGGGCTTGTAATTCACGGTTTCCAGGCCTTTGATCAGGGTTTTGCAGCGCGGGTCGATGAACAGGCCCACCCGGCCTTCGGCGTTTTCCAGCCTGGCGTTGACCGCGTTATGCCGGTCGCGCAAACCGGGGTTGACCTGGGGCACTTTTTGCACCGTGAATCCGGCCCGGCGGAGAATCTGGTAGTCGCTGGTGCGGCTCCTGGTGTCGCCGGCCCGGCCGGCTGCATCGCCGTAGACGATGGTCCCGGAGGGGTGCCTGGCCCAGCCCCTGGCCCGAAACTCGGCCACGACTTCCGGCGTGGACGAAGTCTCGATCACGATTTCATCCAGGACCCGGACTTCCTCACCCTTGATCTGGGCAATGACCGAAGACATGGGGTTGAGGTTGAAGTCGTGGGACCAGCACAAGGGCAGGCTGGGGTCCGGTTTCAAAGGCCGGACGTGTTTGCGCCGGTCGAACTGGTAGTAGATGCGGCCTTTGGCCAACGAGACCCAGCGGGCTTCGACCATCCGGGCGAACAAGCGCGAGTCGTAGGTCTTTTTGAGCAGGTCCAGGTAGCCCGGGGGCAGGTTTTTCAGGTTGTCGGTGGTCTTGGCGTAGATGACTTCGCACAGGGCCTCGTCCCGCCGGTCGACGAAGACGTCGTAGAGCCAGGACGAGGGTTCGTCCAGGGTGGTGGTCAGGAGCCCCTGGAGTCGTCCGCAGCGGGGATCGCGCAGCCGGGCGTTGACCAGGTCGAAGGCGGCCCGCTGGGTCTGCCAGACTTCGTCCAGCCAGTACCAGCCGATTTCCAGGCCGGCCAGGGTTTCGAAGTTGTCCAGGGACCGGCATAAAATTTCGATCCAGCGGCGGCCGTCGTGGATTTTCATGGTGAAGGGCCGGCCGGTCCGGGGGAGTTCGGGCGGCTGGACCTTGAGACCGAAGGCTTCGACCTTGCGGTAGAAGTTGCGCAGGGTCGAATCCACCAGCTGGCTGTAGGTGTTGGCCGCAATCAGGCCCAATGATCGGGGCCAGGCCAGAGCCTGGCGCAAGGCCCAGATCGAGCCCACGTCGGTCTTGCCCGAACCGACCCCGCCGCCCAGCAGGATCAGGCGCTTTTCGCTCTGGAGGACCCGGTGCTGATGAGGCCGGGCCTGGTATTCGAAGTTTTTCATGGATTTAGCCATTTTTATAAGACGCCTCCGGCAGTCGGGGGGTTGGTTCCTGGGGGCTCCGCCCCCGAACTATTCTTCTTCTTCTTCTTCATCCAATTTGATGGTCACACTGATTTCGTCGTCATCCGGGTCGTCCGGGCCGCCGCCGAGTTTGAGCAGGCCCTGCAGTTGGTTTATTTCGTTTTCCGTGGTCCGGATTTCCCTGAGCAGGCTGACTTCGGCCGCCACGTAGAACTTTTCCGATTCGCTGATTTCTTCGCCCCGAGCCGATTCCTTGCGGCTGATTTCGGTCAGGCCTTTCTGGACCTGGACCAGACGTTCGTTGAGCCGGCGAAGGTGTTCTTCCTTGAAGGCTACGGCCGCCCGGACCTGGTCCGAGCCGGTCAGGTCGAACTGGTCTTGGAGGAGACGCCGGACGATTTTGCCTACCTGGCGGGGCTGAAGGCCGAAGGTGCGGGCGATGTCTTGAGGCGAACGGCGCTGTTTGAACATGGCGAAGATTTTCCGGTGCAGGTCTTCCCGGTCCTTGGTCTGGGACATCGGCTTTTTTGCTCCTGTGAGGAAATAAAAAAGCCCGCTGGGGGTTGGCCGTCCCCGGCGGGCTCGTTGATTTATTGTAGCGGATTATAGGCGATTTCCCGGACAATGTCAAGTCGGAACGGTGGGAACAGAGCGGGACCATTTGGGAACAGCGCGGGAAAAGTTGGGAAAATTTGAACCCGAAATTTTTTGCAGAAAGTTTCTAGGAAAATGGGGGATGAAAAATTGTAACATTTTGAAATGTTTATTTAAATTCGTATCAGCCCAAGAGGGCGGACACATAGGTCCGCCCAGACCGGGTCGTTCCGGCTGGCTAAAAAAAGACCGTCTTCCCGGCTTTGACCCGATAGTTCCACCAGAGGAGGAACAGGTTGCGGAAACGGTAGAGGGCTTCATGGGTCAGGTTGAATTTGCTGGGCCGGAAGTCTTCGCAATAGACCGGTATCTCCACGGCCCGGCCGCCGTGGCTCAAGGCGTGAAAGATAATGTCCAGGACATAAGAGGTGCCGTGGTCGATCCGGTCCAGATAACGCAGGATGGTGTCGCGGCGGTAGGCCTTGGCCGCGATGGAATAGTCCTCGAAGTCCAAGCCCAAAAGGACCCGGGCCGTCAGGATGAAGGCGCTGCTGCCGGCCTTGCGCCAGGCGGTCCGTTTCTGGGAGCCCATCTTTTTGGAGCCGACCACGATCTGGTAGTCATCCAGGAGTTCCAAGGACCTGGGGATGAAGTTCAGGTCGATGGACAGGTCCATGTCCACGGACACGATCCTCTCGAACCGGGCCTGGCGGACGCCCAAGGTGAAGGCCCGGCCCACGCCCTTGACCGGCAGATGGAAGAAACGGACCTGATGGTAGGCCCGGGCCAATTCCGCCCCCAGCCGGTTGGTCCGGTCGGTCGAACCGTTGCTGACGATGATTATTTCGAAGGGCCGGTCCAAGCGGCTGAGGAAGGCCAAGAGCTCGGCCGTATTGGCCTCGATGATCTCGGCCTCGTTGAGGACCGGGATGATGACGCTCAGGCCGTCCTTCACCGGATGAACTCCCAGAACAGCCTGAGCCGGTTCAATTTGTCCTTGAAGGTCCCTTCCTGGAGACGGGCCAGGACGTAGCCGGGTCTGAGGTAAAAAGACAAAAAAGCCCGCCGGGCCTGGTCGGCCAAGGCGGTCAGGGCGTGCTCGTCCAGACAGGCCGGAAAGGGTTCTGCGCTCCCGGCCGACCGCCCCAGGTCCGTGCCCGGATAAGGCGCGGCCACGTGGAACGAGGCGTAGGTGGGGTTGAGACGTCGGGCCAGGCGGACCGTGGCCCGGCGGTCGGCTTGGGTCTCGCCGGGCAGACCGAACAGAAAGAAGCAGGCCGTGGCCAGGCCCAGGTCCCGGCACCACTTGACCGCGGCCAGCACTTGGTCCAGGGTGATTTTTTTCCGCGTGGCGGCCAGCAGGCGCGGCGAACCGGTTTCCACTCCGAAATGGACCAGCCGACACCCGGCCGCCTTCATCAAGGCCAGCAGGTCCGGATCGACCGTATCGGCCCGGCTCTGGCAGCACCAGCGGAAATCAAGCTTCATGCCGATCAACTCCCGGCACAGATTTGAAACGAACGGCCGGTCCAGGGTGAATTCGAGATCGATAAAATAAACGTGACGAGCCCCGCGCCGGGCCACGACTTCTTCTATCTCCGCCAGGACCCGGTCCGGCTTTTTGGTCCGCCGACCCTGGCCGTACATGACTTTCAAGCAAAAGCTGCAAGAGAAGGGGCAGCCCCGGGCCGTCTCCAGCAGGGCCAGCCGGTCCCCCAGCAGCTCATACCGGTACAAGTTCAAATCCACCAGATCATAGGCGGGCGGGGGCAAGGCGTCAAGCTCAACCGGAACCCGGTCCGGCTCGTGAACCGCCCGGCCGCCTTCCAGGTAAGACAGGCCGGCCAAGCCCCGGGGATGGCCGCCGGCTTGGGCCAGAGCGGCCAAAGGTTTTTCCGGTTCGCCCCGGATCAAGGCTTTGGCCCCGGTCTCTCGAAGGAAAAGCTCGGGGTGCAAAGTCCCGTGGACCCCGGCCAGGACCAGTTTGTCTATAGGCAGTTCCCGGGCCCACTCTACCAGCCGGGGCCAGTCCAGGTCCGGGCACTGCCAGCGGTCCAGGGGCGTGGATTGGAGGACGACCAAGTCGACGGCGGAGGCGGCGGCCTGGACGGTTTCCGGGCCGACCGGCCCGGCCCGCAGGTCGAGCAGATGCGGTTCGTGTCCGCACTGTCGAAGGAGAGCGGCTGAGGTGAGCAGGTCCAGGGGCGGCCAGGCCCGGTGATAGCGCCTGGTTCCGGCCCGCGAGCCGCCCCAGGCCGGATTGATCAGCAGGACTTTCAACTTCCGCCGCCCCGGTCCAGGGATTCCAGGACAACCGCGGCTTCGCCGCTCCAGCGCGTCCCCGGATGATCCTGGATTACTCTTGCCAACTCGGCCCGAGCCGCCTCGACCTGGCCCAAATGGAGCCGAATCAGGCCCAAGTGGTATCGGGCCTCCGCGGTCCAGGGCCCTTGAGGATTTCCCCCGGCCAGTTCGGTAAAAGCGGCCAAGGCTTCGGCCCACCGGCCCTCTTTAAACAGACAGACCGCGGAGAAGTACCCGGCCCGGTCAGCCAGCCCGCCCGGTCCAGCCTGGTCCCGGACCGAAAGAAAGATCGGCCGGGCTTCCCGGTAACGGCCCCGGTCGAAAAGTTTTTGGGCCGTTTCGAACAGCCCGGAAAATTCAGCTTCCTGGAGCTCGGCCAGCCTTTTCCGCGCTTCTTCGGCCCAAGGGCTGTCAGGAAAACGGTCGGCCAGGGCGGTAAAACTTTTTTCGGCTTCTTTGAGGTTGCTCTCCCGCCGCCAGCACAGACCGATGTGGTACAAGGCTTCCGGCCAAAGGCGGCTTTCCGGATAGTCGGTTTCAAACCGCTGCCAGACGGTCCGGGCCTGGGTCCATTTTTCCTGCCGGAAATAGGTCAAGGCCAGATGGTGCAGGGTCTGGTCCGCCACGGGCGAAAGGGGAAATTCGGCCAAGGCCTTTCGGAAAACCGCTCGGGCCTGATCGAAGCGGCCGGCCTCGTAAAATTTCATCCCCCGGCGATAGTGGACGCTGGGGTCTTGGTACCCGAGGGTCAGGACCAAAACGACGATCAGGAGGCCGGCGGAAACCAGCGCCGCGGCCGTGACCTTTTCGGCCCGAGGCCGGACCAGCCGGGCCGCCGGCGCCAAGATCACGGCTAAAATCCGACCCGGGTCGAATCGCCTGGAATCGCTTCCGGCGCGGCCAAACACCAGGGCATAAACCAGGCCCACGAAGGTCAGGGCCAGGCCCAGATAATCGGGCCAGGTCCGGGTGAAATAGAGGCGGACTCTTTCCCGGTCGGGAAAGACCATCATGAAGGCCGGACCGGCCCGCCGGACGCCGTCAGCCCCTTCGACCCGCCAGTTGGGATGATAGGAAACCTTGATCCACAAAGGCCGGCCGGGTGCGGCTCCTTCAATTAAGATTTCCTCGTTCCTGACCGTCTCCCGCAGACCCGCCGGCGGCGGCAGAGGCTGCCGGGGCAGGTCGGACAGACGCCGGCGGAAAGTCTCCGGGTCGAAGACCGCGGCGAACCGGTCTTTTTCTGACTCATCGACCCGCGAAGCCATGATTATCGGGACTGCTAAATCGCCCCGGCGGAACCAGGCAAAAGCTGCGGCCTGGGGATCGTCGGTTTGGACCAGGACCGGCTTAAAGCGCGGCTGGACCACGTACCGGTTCCAACGGCTGGCCACTTCGAAAACGGCGAAAGGCGGAAATGCCCGGAGCAGGTTGAAACCTTCGGTCCGCGCGGCGGCGGCCCTGCTTTCCTCGGTCACCGTGATATACCGGCTGACGTTGAAAAGCTCGAGATGAGACTTGGCCCGTTCCAGGTCGAAACGGCTGTAATTGTATTGAATAAGAGGCGCGGAGCAGGCCTGGGAAATTTCCGACTGGAGGTAAAAAACAAAGGGCGCGGACAGGCTCGACTGGAGATAAAGCCCTTCCAGGGTGGCCCGCCCGGAAAAGAAGGGCAGCGATTCGAAGGCCCGCAGTGAACCCACCGCTTCGGTCCTGGGGCCGTGTTCGTAAACCACGCGGGGGTCGTCGAATCCGCCTTGCAAAAATTCGGTCAGGTCCCGAAAGGCCGGCCACAGCCGCTTGGTCTCGTAACCGCTGTAGTTCCACAAGACCCATTTTTCGATGTAACGCTCGTGGTGGGCCGACCAGGCTATGGTGAATAGGACCAGGGCCGGCACAGCCAGATGCCGGGCCTTCAGACGCCGAACCGCTTCAGCCGCCCCGGCCGCCCCAAGCAGGACCAGGGCTATCTGACCGAAGGGCAGAAAGCGGATGTCCACCAGACCGATCTTGTTGGCCAGAAAATAAAAAATCCCGGCCGCCGCCATGAGAAACAGGAAGAAAAATATCCGCTCCCGGTCATCGGCCGCTTCCCGGCCTGGAAAAAGTTTCCAACCCGCCCAGGCCAGGCCTATAGCGGCATAAGGCCAGAGGATGACCGGCAGGGCTTCCCGCCAGTTGTTGATGATCCAGACCAGGTTGTAGCTGGTGGTGTAGGGCAGAAAGAGCAAGAGGGGAACGATCCAGAAGCCCATGAAACAAAAGGCCAGCAGGTTGACTTCGAGGACGTAGGCCAGGCGGCTGATCCAATTGCGGGTGGTCAAAAGAAAAAATCCGGCCCCGATCACGCAAAACAGCAGAGTGTACCCGTGGGACAGGCCGACCAGGGCCAGGATCAGGGCGTTGCCCACCGGCCGCCGCTCGCCTGCCGGACGGGCAGGCCCGCCGGGGATGTCCCGAAACATCCGGCCCAGGTAGATCAGGGACAGGGCCAGCCCGATGGAGTACCCGAATTCGCCGGCCAGGGTCGAAGGGATGTTGCCGCCCCAGGCCGAGTTGGCTTCCATGAACAAAAAGGGCAAGACAAAGACCGCGCCCAGGTCCGGGGCCGGTCTTTTCAGACCCAGGTTTTTGAGCAGACTGTAGGCCCCGAAGGGCAGAGCGAGAATCCCGGCCACGGTGACCAGTTTGAAAGCCACGGTCATGGGCAGGGCCAGGCTCAGCCCGACCATAACCAGAAAGGGCAAGGGAAAATAGAACTGGAACAGGGGAAAACCCGCGTAGTTGCCCGGCTGCCAGCCCATGATTTTTCCTTGGGGCAAAAGGTATTCCTTGAGATAAACCGCGGTGAAATAGTGGCTGGCCGTGTCTCCGCCGGTGATGACCGTGTCTTGAACCAGCAGTTCCGGGTGAAGATAGGTCAGAAGAAAGGCGTAGACCAGCAGCCATAAGGCGGCTCGAACCGTCCAGGCTGTCAGGTTTCGGCCGGTCAAGTCTCTAAACCCTGTCCGAATGGGCCTTGGCCTCAAAGACCTGGACCAGCCCGGCGGCCAGCATCAGGGCCGCCGCCACGGCGAAAAGCCCCCAGCGATATTTCTTGAAAATATTCCCGGCCAAAACCACGCGGACCCGGCTTTCGGACACGGAAGCGTAGTGCCGCCCGTCGGCTTCATATTCCAAAAAGGCCAGAACCGGATACTCGGCCCGGTCCTGAGCCGAACGGTTCTCCAGGTTGAAAACCGCGGCCTGGGTCTGACCGGATTCGAGGCGCAGTTCCTGCTCGACGGGCTCGGCTTTCAGTTCCTGGGGTAAAACCAGCCGCAGTTTCACTTGCCGGGCGGAATCGCCTTTGTTGGTCAATCGGAAGGACAAACGGCCCCGGCGGTTCATTTCGACCCGGTCCGGTTCGGCCAAAACCTCCGGAACGACCCCCTCCCGGAAGGCGAAGGAAGTGTGGGCCAAAGCTGAAAAAGGCTGGCCGTGGCGGTCTTGAAAATCCACCCGGACCTCGACCAGATAAGCGCCCGGCAGTTCGATCTTGGGAGACAGGGGCAGTCGGGCCGTGAAGCTTTGACCGGGCTTAAGCTCGGGTTCCGGAGCCGAAACCGCCTCGACTTCCCGGCACCGGGCCGCGGCCCGCACCTCCACGGCCGCTTCGTCGCCCTTGTTGGTCGCGGTCACTTCCACGATCACCCCTTGCGGCGTCCCGGTGCAGGTGGCCGAAACCATCATGGAGATGACCTCCGCCCTGACCGGGAGGGCCGGGAAAAGACAAAAACACAGCATTAAAGCCCAAACGACGGCGGTCTTCATGGTCTCCACCTGGATTCAGCCGAAATTTCTAACACATGGCCCGGTGATTATCAAGTGGAGTTGAAACTCCGGGCTGCGTGGGGGCAGGCCTGCGCACCCGCCCTTCCGCCTGGCCTCAAGGCGGCCGCCCGGATACAGGGCCGCCGGGCTTTTTCAGAGGGCAGACACATAGGTCTGCCCCTACGTTGTGGTTGATGGGGTGGAGATTTGGTCGGAAAAAATGGAGGAATTGGTCTGCCCCTACGTTGTGGTTGATGGACATGGCTCATCGGTTCAAAACCCTGAGCAAGAAACGATAGGCCGCTGGCGTAGGGGCAGACCGGGAGGGGACAAGAGGAATCCCCCCCGCTTCTCGATAGGCCGCTGGCGTAGGGGCAGACCTATGTGTCTGCCCTTCCGCCGGCCCCGACGGTTATCTCTGAACCAAAATACAAGGGACGAACCGTTGTGTTCGCCCGAGATTTGGGCCATAGGGCAGGGGCGACCGGCCGGTCGCCCCTGCCATCCCAGCCCGCCAGCGGCCCACCCGAAAACCCCGGCTTTTGCTTGTTCCCAGGCTCCCGCCGGGTGGCTCCGACAACTTGTTGTCGGAGCGCCGCAGGTGCAAGAGGTTCAGTACGGCGGGCTCCACGTTACGGCGGGTTGTTGAACCAAAATGAACTAGACCTTTTGCGGCCTTCGGCCTGTCGGCCTCGGGCTTGCACTCGAGCTGGTTCCCCGGTAAGATAAGTAAAAAACGGTCGGAGGCGACGTAAGAATGAACATTCTGGTGCTCTACTATTCCAAGGGCGGCAATACTAGGAAGCTGGCCGGTCACGTGGCCGAGGGAGTCGATTCGGTGGACGGGGCCAAGGCCGTGGTCAAGTCGACGGCGGAAGTGACCAAGGAAGATTTTCTGAACAGCGCCGGGGTCATCGCCGGCTCTCCGGTCTACTTCGGGGTCATGGCCGCGGACCTCAAGCGGGTCTTCGACGAGTTCGTGGGTTTGCGCAAAAAGATGGAGAACAAGGTCGGGGCGGCCTTTTCCACGGGCGGGGCTCAAGGCGGCGGCCAGGAGACGACCATGTTTTCGATCATCCAGTGTCTGCTGATCTACGGCATGATCGTTGTGGGCGACCCCATGGCCGCCACCGGGCATTACGGGGCCACATCTTTGGGCGCTCCCCATGAGGACGCGGCCGACACGGCCCGGAAGCTGGGACGCCGGGTGGCCGAGCTTTGTAAAAAGCTGAATTCCTGATTAGTTGCGAAGATAAAGGCAGACCGGCCGCCAAAAACCACAAGCAAGAGCCGATTTATATCGGGATGTTTCCATGGAGCCGTTGAACCTAGTCGGCAAATGGCTGATCACCCTGGGCCTGGTCCTGGTGGCGGTGGGCTTGGCTTTGGTATTGTGGGACAAGCTGCCCCTGGGCAAGATTCCCTTGGGCCGCCTGCCCGGGGACATCATCATCAAAAAACCCGGCTTCACCTTTTACTTCCCCTGGGTGACCGGCCTGGTCATCAGCGTCATCTTGAGCCTTCTTTATTATTTGCTGAAAAAATAAACGGCCCGCCCGCAGGGGCGGTTTATCTTCGAATCCGGGCGGGCGACTTGCCTGCAGCCCGGTGGATGCCGGGGATTGGGAACCAACCAAATTATCCTGGAATACCTTTCCGTTTTTTGTTAGGCTGCCTATTGAAGTTGCCGGCCGTAGGCTGAGAGTGGCGATTCGATCAATTCAGGGAGCGAGGGTATGCCGATTTATGAATTTGAAGGCCGACGGCCGGAAATCGGGGAGAGGTCCTACGTGCATCCCGAGGCCGTGCTGATCGGGGCGGTCAAGGTAGGCCCCGGATGTCTGGTTTGCGCCGGCGCGGTTCTTCGGGCCGATTTTGCGCAAATCAGTCTGGGCCCCGGCTCGAACATCCAGGACAACTGCGTCATCCACGCGGGTTTGGGCCCGGGAGCCTTTATCGAAGACAACGTGATCGTCGGCCACGGGGCCATCCTCCACGACGTGACCTTGAAAAGCGGGGCCTATATCGGGATGGGGGCCGTGCTCTTGCCGGGGGTGATCGTCGAGACCGAGGCCATGGTCGGGGCCGGAGCGGTGGTTTCGTCCGGGTTTGTGGTTCCGTCCAGGAAAATAGCCATGGGCAACCCGGCCAAGATCCGCAAGGACATCTCGCCGTCAATGGTCGAAGAGATCAAGTCCGGGCTGATCGGTTATCAGGAACTCACGGAAAAGTACAGGCGGAGCGCCCGGCGGATTGATGTGTGAGGCCGGAGCTGCGGGCCTATGACCGGGGCGTGCCATAGAAGGGTTTGAAGGGGAGCCTCCATGGCGGAAATCAAGGCGGGCATATACCTTGAAGTGAAAGAAGTGGCCATCGGCACGGGTGCGACCGCCAAGACCCAGGTCTACCGCAACTTTTGGATGACCCTGTCCCATGAAGGAGATCAGATCAAGGCCGTCCTGCTCGACGGCGACTTCAAACCCACGCCGGTGACCCAGTCCATACCGGAAGCTGATTTTGCCGGCGGCCGGCTGAAATATGTGCCGCAAGGGGAAAAAAGATACCAGGCCCTTTTAAAGCTTTTAGCCGCCGGCCCGGCGGCCGCCGGCCGGGAGCCCGCAGCTCCGCCGCCGGCCTCGGCCCCGAAGCCGGAGGCCGGGCCGGCCACGGGAAATTGGTGGGAAGCCGGCGGTAAGACATTGAAGAGCGAGGATATTTTTCAAACAAGCTCAGGCGGGAAGAAAAAAGCCGTTCCGGCCCAAAGCCTGAAAAAGACTTGGTGGGACAAGTAAGCCCGGCCGGAAGACGAGGGAGAGAGGTCATGAGCCGGTTTGACCGCTGGAACAAGGACGACCTGGTCCAGTACTTGGAATTTCTCCTGCATTCCTACCGGGTGGTGGATGCTTTTTGGTTCATCAACATTGAACGGGACTACGGTCTGGACGAGGCCTGCCGTTTCAACGAACTGGTCTGGGGTCAAGCGGCCAAGCTGGCGGCCCGGGACCTTAAAGCCCGTTTCAAGTTGAATCAAGGCGGCCTGAAGGGCTTCGTCCAGGCCCTCCGCCTCTTTCCCTGGGCCATTCTGGTCGGGTACGAGATCGATGAAAAGCCGGATCAGGTCCTGATCACCGTCCCTTCTTGTCCGCCCCAGGAGGCCCGGCTGGCCAAGGGCCTGGGCGAGTACCCCTGCCAGGCCATGCACGCGGCCGAATTTCGGGGCTTCGCCGGAGAGATCGACCCTCGGATCAGGGTGGAATGCCTTTTCGCCCCGCCCGACGACCACCCGCCGGAAATTTTTTGCCGCTGGCGCTTCACCCTGGCTGAATAAGCCGGGGCCGGGCGAACAATTCGGTCCGTGCAAGTGGTTCTTTTAAGGGATTGTCTCCGCCCGGCGTAATCTATCAGTCATTAGTGGTCTGGATTCCCGCTTGCGCGGGAATGACATTAGTCAATATATGTCATTTATCTTAAAGTCGAGACTGAATGCACCTTTCTGACCTGCCCCGAAGCTGCACCCCTCACCCCTGCCCAAGCAGGGGTCCAGGAAAGGGTCATACCGAAGACCAGGTTTCCTTTCACGGGAATGAGGGCTTGGAGATCTCGGGCCGGAAAAACAATCACGCCTCATGTAACCGGACTTTCATTTCCCGCTTGAGCCTTAAGGGGCATGCCGGTTACTGCGAAACCAGGAATACACTTTCAACGGTTGGACAGAAAAGGCAGAAAACGCCCCTCTTAATTGAACGGTTACACCCCTGGTCCAAAAAGTTCTTTACTTTCCCGCATATTTTTCTATAATACCAATAAGTTTTGGTTATAGGCCCGCGTTCTCTCGCCCGTCGGTCAACCCGCCTGAAACAAAGGAGGTTCCCGTGACCGCTAAAGCCCGGCTCGATGCCAACTTGAAAAAAGACGCCCTGACCATCTTCAAGGCCGCTTTATCGGCCGTGGAACCGGCTCGGGCCGTGGAACAGGCTGTCTCCAGGGAAGGCGACGCTCTCAAGGTGCGCCAGGGTAAAAAGGCGGTCAAGACCATCAATCTCAATAAGGTCAACCGCGTCTTTCTGGTCGGAGCCGGCAAGGCCACCGCCCCCATGGCCCAGGCCATGGAAAAAATCCTGGGAGACCGACTGACCCAGGGCCTGATCTCGGTCAAAGAAGGTCACGGTCTGCCTTTGAAAAAGACCACCGTGCTGGAAGCGGCTCACCCCATTCCCGATCAAGCCGGAGTCGAAGCGGCCGGACGGATCAAGCAGCTCCTGGAAGAAGCCCAAAAAGACGACCTGGTCTTTTCTTTGATCTCGGGCGGGGGGTCGGCCTTGCTGCCTTTGCCGGTTCCAGGCCTGTCCCTCTCTCAAAAGCAAGCCGTGACCAAGCTCCTTTTGGGGTGCGGGGCCGACATCCATGAGATCAACGCGGTCCGCAAACATCTGTCTCAGACCAAGGGCGGCCAGATGGCCCGCTGGGCCGCCCCGGCCCTGGTGGTCAATCTGATGCTCTCAGACGTGGTCGGCGACGACATGGACACCATCGCCTCCGGACCGTTTGTCCCGGACCGGTCCACTTTCGAAGAGGCTGCGGTCATTCTGGCCAAGTACAAACTGATGAAAAAAGTGCCGGCCGCGGTTCGGAATTATTTGAAAAAAGGCCTGACCGGCCAAGTCCCGGAAACGCCCAAGCCCGGCGATCCGGTCTTCGACCGGGTGGTCAATCTGGTCGTGGCTTCCAATTACCTGGCCCTGGAGGCGGCCCAGGCCGAGGCCAAGGCTCGAGGCTACCGGCCCCTTATCCTTTCTTCAACCGTCCAGGGCGAGACCAGGGAAGTCGCCCGGGTCCATGTGGCCATGGCCAGGGAAGTCAGGGCTTCGGGGAATCCGATCAAGCCCCCGGCCTGTCTGATTTCCGGGGGCGAAACCACGGTCACCCTGAAGGCCAAAAATCCGGGCCAGGGCGGCCGGAACCAGGAGTTTGTCCTGGCCGCGGCTTTGGACTTGAACGGCCTGGACGGCGTGCTGGTCTTTTCGGCCGGCACCGACGGCACGGACGGCCCGACCGATGCGGCCGGGGCCATGGCCGACGGGACCACCTGCGCCCGAGCCGGCCAGGCCGGCCTGTCCCCTCAACGACACCTTCTGGATCATGACGCCTATCCCTTTTTCGAAAAACTAGGCGACCTGGTCAAAACCGGACCGACCAGAACCAACGTCATGGACGTCCGGCTGATCCTGGTCAGATGAAAGGAACGGCCATGCCTCAGCATAATCACCGCTTTGTGGAAGAATATACCGGCCTGGTCGGCTTCGGCCTGGACCGGGAGACCGACGAAGCCACTCTGATCGTTTATCTGCAAAAATTTTCCGATGACGAATTGATGGCCGTGCTGCGGGAGAGGCTGACCGACCGGGACATAAGCCAGCTTTTCGACCTGCTCAGCCGCCTGCTCCGGTCCCACTTGGATGAAGAAGAATACCACCGGCTGTTTTTGAAGGGGGAGTGATTCAGGCGCCTATAATTTCGTGGAGACCCTCGATGATTTGGTCCATTTCTTCAGGGGCGGCCACGCCGAGTTTCCGGCCGATCCTTTCCGTTGAAAGCGTCCTGATCTGACTGATCTTGGCCCAGGAACGCTTGGGCAACCCTGGGGACCGGAGTTCCAGAGTCAAAGGGAATCCCGCCGGCTGAGGTTGACTGGTAACGGCCACGGCAATGACCGTACCGGACCGCTCGTTGAAAATGTCCTGGCTCAAAATAAGAACGGGGCGGAAACCGGCTTGCTCCCGCCCCCTGACCGGATTCAAATCAGCCCACCTAATCTCGCCCCTCAATATTCGGGCCATTGTTCCAATACCCCGGACATCCCCTGTTCCGCCATATTTTTTTCGAATTCCGGATCAAGTTTGGCGCATTCCCGAGAAAGCCGGCCGTGTTCCAATCGTTGGAGTTTTTCCTCGACCGCCTCTTGGATGGCCCTGCTCCTGCTGGGAAAGACGCGGTCCTTGACCAGTCGATCAAGGCGGGCCACGGTCTGGTCATCCAGGGTGATAGCAATTTTGGTGGTCGGCATTTCACACCTCCGGTATGATTATCTATCATACCCATCTGGAAGTCAAGTGGGACTGAATAATCCTGGCTCCCGTGCTGGAGCTTGGAAGCCGGCCTAATGCTCTACCCACCAGTCCCGTTAGGGACGGGCCGATATAGCCTGGAGTTTCAACCCCAGGCCGGGGCCTCTTGCGGCCTTTGACCGCCCCGACCACCCCGCCCGAGCGTGGTGGTCGGGGCCACACTGGAAAAACATAACGGCGAAGTTGAGAGGCGTTTCCGAGTCCCAGATTCCAGCTTGGCAATCAGTCTGTCCCAAAAGGGCAAACTGGACGAAAGTCTCCAGATTTTTACACCCTGTTTGTGGCAATTTCTTTTCGGAGCAGATTGACAGCCTCAACAACACCTGCTCCCGAAATGAAGACAGCACTGATCAAGAATAGGATGAAAGCCTCTATTTCGTGAATAGCACTTTTTGCAGAGACAAGAATACCAATCCCGACCAAAAAAGCCAGAATGGAAAGGAGAAAAAGCAAGACTCTCATTGTTCACTCCTTTCGGTTGTAGAACGATGGAAATGAGACACTGTCGAAAAGGAAGCGCACGTTACATCCAGTCGCCTTGCTTCTTAATGCCGGCCTCGGCGCCCGGAGCAAGATCATCGTTCGGTTTTCCGGCAATAGTAACCACTCCGGGCTTTAAGGGATGTTTATATTGCCGATGACTGCCTCGTATTTAGGAGGGCGGCTCCTAAAATTACATTTTTCGCGAATCGTAGGCCCAATGAAGCAGGGCCTGCCTTTGTTTCCGCCGACAGTTGAGGTCCCGCTGAAAGCAGGCTTTCTGAAGTTGGGTGATGTGCCTGCGCATGGCCCGCCACCGTTTTATTTGACGTTCGTCGTCCGGACACCGCCGCCCCAGGAAATACCGGACGTACCACTGGAACCATCCCCGGGGGTCTTCGTAATAAATCCATCCCTTCCGCCGCCAGACCGACAGCGGTTGAGAGGCGTTGACCCCGAAAAAATTCAGGGCCGGATCATGGCGCTCGCGGCAGAGCTTGGCTTGGTCGAACCAATCGGCCGGGAACTCGGCGGCGCAGTCCGTCATGTACTTGCCGCCGAAAACCCCGAGTTCGAGCATTTCCTTCGGGGTGAGTTCCGGGCGAAAATCGGGGTGGAAGTTCCGGCCCGTCGGCTCAGTCAAAAAATAGACGTACCCCGTCTGCATGAGGTCGTTGACCGTAATCCGCCGCGGTTTGAAATTGGTCATTGCTCTTTCCGGTTAAGATCGGTGGGACGCCGGCATGAACCAACCGGCAATCGGTGGTCAGGTCCTAAATCCTCTCAAGGTTCAATCCCTATAAGCACCAGCGGGACCGCCGGAACCCCTCGACCCTGGCGCACAACGTTGTAAAACTCACCCTCATAGTAAGCAACCCCTGAGCTCATCTGGCTTTGGAGAGACTTCATCGGAAGGATTTCGACGCCTACGTCAATACGATCACCCACATAGAAGGCAAGGTGTTTGACGAAGAGATCGTAAGCCACGAAAGCGTACTTGCCGAATTGAACCTCCACCGCCACCCGGTCCTTAACGAAGTCCGTCTGATTATAGCTAAAGATCGGTTTTTCACCCGCGGTTTCTATTTCCCGCTTTTGCTCCTCGGCCGACATGGTCAGCGTCTTACGGATCAGTTTTTCGCTTCTGGTCACCCAGTAGGTGACTCGGCTTTCTTCCCAAGACTTTTTCCGAAGAAGACTTTTGAAGGCGGAATTCATGTCAATCGGGCTGTACAGGAGCTTCCCCTTCATCGTTTTTTCCTTGGAGACCTTGGTCCGGCACCCATTGGCATCAATGTCAGCGATGACAGATTGAATCTCTTGCCAAAGGTTTGGCTTGTGGACGAGAAGAAACTCCAGCCCGTTGAGATGGGAGTAAGTTTCGACAATCTGCATCAGTCCTCTTTTCTTCCGTATTTCTGGTTTTTTTCAAACAGAGAAATCTGTCCGGCGTTATTTTCCCAAGGGGGGATGGTCAGACTATTCCCCGCATCAACAGGGTCATAGACCGCTCTGTCCATAGGCCGGGTTTTCAATGTGCCTTGCATCTCCTGTTGGACCCTCTGTCGGGCAAGTTCAACATACTTGGGGACGATCTCCGCGCCGACCCCGCGCCGCCCATGGCGAATGGCGGCGATGATCGTGGTCCCCGTTCCCAGGAACGGGTCCAAGACCCAATCTCCTTCATTGGTAAGCGAGAGAACCAGCCGTTCGATCAGTTCCACCGGAAACTGACAAGGATGCTCCGTCTTCTCGACATGGTTGCTCTTGACATTAGGGATTATCCAGAGGTCGCCTGGATTCTTGCCCAGCGGATTACACGAATACCGGCCGGCTTTCGGACCTTTGAAATACTTCTTCCCAGGATATTTCTGCGGCACGCGCACGGCATCAAGGTTGAAAACATACTCGTCGGACTTGGTGAACCATATAATCGTTTCATACCGTCCGGAAAAGCGGCGGTGGCAGTGCAGTCCATGCTCAAAGTGCCAGATGATGCGGTTCCGCATCCTAAGGCCGAGACCGGAAAAGATGGGATAGAGGACTGTGTCCAAGGGGATGATCGCCCCTTTGTCAACATAGTTGCCGACCTGCCAGCAAATACTGCCTCGGGGAGACAAGGCGCGGACACACTCGGAAATTACCTGGGCTTGCTGCTGGAGGTATAAATCGAGATGTAGTTTTTTCTCATATTCTTTGCCGATGTTGTATGGAGGCGAGGTGACAATGAGTTGGAGCGATTCATCAGGTATTTTATTCAGCAGATCAAGACAGTGGCCGGGGTAAATGACTATGGCTTCCGACGGAGTGAATTCATCGGCAATCTTGCTTTTCCGGTTGAATAAGGTCTGGGTTTCAGGCTTCATTGCGCTTCTCTCGATTCATCTTTCTTGACGTCTATGGGCTCAAGGGAACGAACAGGCCCGTCCGCCCGGGCTTCACATCAGCGCAGATAAATATTGGGCACAACCACAATTCACCGTCCTTCCCGGCGGAGCCCCCGGAAATTTTGTAGATTATATCAGGGGGAAAGTCAAGAATTTCGGCGGAGCTGGACGGACCGAGCCGGCCGGACGGGGCGTTTTCAGGCGGAGCCTGGGAACAAGAATCGAAACCTTATGAATTCCTCAGCCAAACCTCTTGTCCGCCTGACGGCCACTCAGCCCAGAAACCCGCCCGGGGCCGCCCCCCGGGTGACCCTGAAACCTCCCCAGCCCCTATCCCAAGAGCTGCGGGCCGCCGGGCCGCTGGTCAAAGGGCCAGGCGGAGGAAGTCTTGGGCCAGGGTGACGGAGCCGTCGAATTCCTTGCGGACCAGGGCCTCGATTTCCCGGCCTTCGGTTTCGGGATAAAAATGGGTCAGGGCCAGGGCCTTGACTCGGGCTTCTCGGGCGGCCCGGCCGGCCAGGGACGGGGTCAAATGGCCTTCCACTTTATGGTCTTCCGGAAAGGAACATTCGGTGACCAACAGGTCGGCGGCGGCGGCCAGACGGATCAAGTCCGGGCCGTAGTCGGTATCGCCGGTGACGGCCAGGGTTTTTCCTTCCGGCCCGGTCAGGCGATAGCCCAGGCTTTCGGGGTTGTGGGGTATGGGGCCTGATTCAACCTTGACCGGTCCGCAGTTGAAGGCGTGGGGCCTTCCGGCGGGCAGTTCTTCGAAAATCACCCGCTCCGGGGGCGGTTCGACCCAACGGCCGTAGGCTTGGCGGAAATGACTGTAGAGTTCGATCAAGCCGGCCGGACCGATGATCCGGACCGGGCCGGTCCGGGTGAAGCCCGGCCAGTATTTGGTGGCGAAAAGGTAGGAGATCAGGTCGGCGGTATGGTCGGGGTGGAAATGGGTGATCAGGATGAAATCGACCTGGTTGTAAGACAGGCCGGCCTGGGCCAGTTGTCTGAGGGCGCCGGGGCCGGCGTCGATCAGAAAGGTCAGACCGCCGGTCAGGACGGCCAGGGCCGGGGACCCTCGGCGGGCCGAAGGAGCGCCGGTGCCGGTGCCTAAAAAGACTATTTCCAAAATTCCCCTCCGGTTAGTCGGCCCTGATGGGGCGGTCTAAAAAAATGCGGGGCCAGGGAGCGCGGCTCCCTGGCGGGGATTCTACCAACCGGCGAATTTTTGTCCGGCCTGATAGGCTTCGGCCAGGGCGCTGGGATGATCTTTAATGGCCCCCTTGGCCTCGATCCGGCGGTAGGTCAAGGCCTCCAGGGTCAGAGGCAAGCCGATGGCGTCCAGGAAATATTTGACGGTCAGGATAGGGCCGTCGAAAAGGTTTTTGCCCTTGGTGGCCCCGACGCCCAGGAAGAAGCCGCGGCCGTCGGGGCGGCGCAGTGTCGGGTCCAGCCTGACCCGGTTCCAGAGGGCCTGGCAGCGGTCGACCAGGGCCTTGCCCTGGGCAGGCAGGCCGTAGAAAAAGATGGGCGAAGCCACCGCCGCCAGCCTGGCCTCGATCAGCCGGGGATAGACCTGGTCCATGTCGTCCTGGATGACGCACTCGCCGGTCTCGTCGCAGCCGCCGCATTCGAGGCAGCCTTGGATGTCCAGGTCCCGGGCGTAAATTTTTTGAACCAAAGCGCCTTGGTCCTGGACGCCGCGCAGGAATTCATCCAAGAGCAAGTCGGAATTGCCGCCGGCCCTGGGGCTGAGATAGAGGGCCAGAACCCGGGTCATCAGGCTTTTCCTTTCTGCTGCTTCAGGCCGGCCAGAAAGTCATAGGGCACGGCCAAGTCGCCGCGGCCCCGGCCCAAATCCACGCCGGGCTTGTTTTGGCCGTGAAAATCCGAGCCGCCGGTGGGCAGAAGGTCGAATTTTCGGGCCAGGGCCAGGAAATCTGCGGCCATTTGGGGGGTGTGATCGGAATAGTAGACTTCGAGGCCGGCCAGGCCCTGATTTTTCAGTCCGGTCACTAAGTTTTCCAGGGCCTCCAGCCCGTTCAGGCGCAGGGTGGCCGGGTGAGCCAGGACCGGCAGTCCGCCGGCCCGGCGGATCAGGGTCAAGGCTTCGGGCGGGTTAAGGCGGAACTTTTCGACGTGGGCCGGCCGGCCTCGTTTCAGGTAAAGTTCGAAGGCCTGATTAGGTTCGGCCACAAACCCTTTGGCGGTCATGACTCTGGCGAAATGGGGGCGTCCGATCTGGCCGCCGCCGGCCGCGGCTTCGATATCTTCCATGGAGGCGGCCAGGCCCAGGGCGTTGAGTTTGGTCAGCATCTGGATATTGCGGGTCCGGCGGGCCTGTTGAAGTTCGCCCAGGCGTTGATTGAGGTTCGGGTCGGCCGGGTCGATGAAATAGCCCAGGATGTGCATGCTGCCCGGCCGGAACTCGGCGCTGATTTCGATGCCCGGAATCACTTCGTAATTCAAGGCCCGGCCGGCGGCCAGGGCTTCGGGCAGTCCGGCCATGGTGTCGTGATCGGTCACGGCCACGGCCTTCAGGTCCAGGCGGCGGGCCAGATTGACCAATTCGGTGGGGCTGAGCGAGCCGTCCGAGGCGGTGGTGTGGGTGTGCAGGTCGATCAGGTTCATCTTGGTCGCTTTCTTGATTTTTTATCAATTATGCCAAATGAGCGGGCGAAGTCAAAATAAATCCGGTTATTGCCGCGGGGGTCTGGATTGGCCGCCGTCTTGGGCTTTGGTCTTTTGGTTTTTTTTACTTGACATTCGGCCCGGCAGCGGATAATTTGCACCAAGTTGCACAATCTAGAGGCTTAAGGCGTTTTTTAGGGTATCTTAAATAAATTACTAAATAAAATTATAAACGGTGAGGGACGCCGTTTTTTATTAAGTCCCGAAGCAGGGTTCAAGCTCCCGGTCCGCTCCAATTTTTAATATGACCGCGCTCGGGATGATTTGGGGTCGGGGGTCTGGGTGCAAAGGAAGAAAAGCGGGAATCGAACATAATTCAAAGAAAGGAGAACTTAGGATGGCGGAAATAGGACATGGTGGAAAAGAAATCGTGGAAAGGATTCTTCCACCGGCCGAAGCGGCCCAGAAGATCAAGGGTCTGAAGACCTACGAGGTGCGCAGTCAGATCGCCAACGAAGTCATCGACCTGGCCTATGGTTACTTCACTCCTTTGGAGGGTTTCATGGGCAAGGCGGACGTGGAGTCGGTCTGCAAGAACATGACTTTGGCCAACGGCGTGGTTTGGAGCATCCCCATAATTTTTGACATGTCTGCGGCTGAGGTGGCCGAATACGGGGTCAAGGCCGGCGCTTCCCTGGTCCTGACTTACGGCGGCAATCCCATGGCTTTGTTCGAAATCGAGGAAGTTTTCGAATACGACAAGAAGGCCATGTGCCAGGATGTTTACGGGACCACGGAAGAGAAACACCCCGGCTGCGCCCGGACCTATGGCTACAAGGACAAGTTCGTCGGCGGCAAGATCACTCTGGTCAACCGGCCCAAGATCAGCCCGCCCTATGACCCTTATTTCATTCCCCCGCTCGAGATGAGGAAGATTTTCAAGGAAAAGGGTTGGGAAAGGGTCGTGGCCCATCAGACCAGGAACGTGCCCCACACCGGTCATGAGTGGCTGATGAAGGGGGCCTGGTTCCAGACTTACGCGGACCTGCCCATCGAAAAACCGCTGGTGGGCGTGCTGGTCAACGCCATCATCGGCGAGAAGCGCAAGGGCGACTATATCGACGAGGCCATCATTCTGACTCAGGACGAACAGCGCAAGTCAGGGTATTTCGGGGACCACAACCATCTGACCTCTTTGACTTTTTGGGACATGCGCTACGCCGGTCCCAGGGAAGCGGTTTTCCACGCCGCGCTGCGGACCAATTTGGGCCTGACTCATCACATGTTCGGCCGGGATCACGCCGGTGTGGGCACTTACTACGGACCCTATGACGCTCACCGTATGCTCGAATCGGTCCGGGACAGACTGGCCATCACTCCGGTCTATTCGATGAACTGGCTTTACTGCCCGCACTGCGGTGAGATCACTTCGGAAGGTCTGTGCAACCACCGGGATGAGTGGCAGAAATTCAGCGGCACGGTCATCAGGAGCATCGTCCAGGACGGAGTCAAGCCGCCCAGACTGATCTTCCGGCCGGAAGTCTTTGACCTGGTCATGGAATGTGCGGAAAAATACGGTTTCGGGTCTCCGTTCGTCACCGACGAGTATCTGCAAAAGCGGATTCCCGTCTTTACCATTCCCCCAATGTGAGACCCATTTAGTTCAAGGAGGCGACAACATGGCTGAAGAAAGATACCCCATCAATATTTGGATTAACGAAGAGCGGTTCGCCGCCCTGGAAAAGGCGGGCCTGGCCCACATGTGCGAAGAGATGCTGGCCGGGTTGAAACTCTTTAGGGTCTATGCCAACGAGCAACAAAAGGATAAGATTCTGAAGGTCTTCCCCACGGCCAAGTTCGACAGCGCCACGACCAAGAGCATCGAGCTTCTGCCCAAGGACGTCAAAGACAAGATCTTTGACAAGATCGTGGAAAAACAAAGCGTCGATATCCTCGGCGATTTTCTGAGCGGCTATTAAGCCGTCCTGAGAATCCGACTACCTTGGAAAGAGGGCCCATTGCGGCCCTCTCCTTATTTTTCAGCCGAATCCTTGCCCTTCAGATGATTGTCAGATAAAATAAATGCTTTGGACTTCGGGCCGGAGAAATAAAACATAAGGCCTGTTATGTTAAAATTTTTGCCGTGGGAATTAAGGAGATTGACGTTATGGAGCGCACTTTGGCCATTATTAAACCCGACGCCGTGGCCGGAAACCTGATCGGCCGAATCCTGGCCATGATCGAAGCGGAAGGCCTTCAGGTCAAGGCCATGAAGATGGTCCATTTGAACAAGAAGGAGGCGGAAGGTTTTTACGCCGTCCATAAAGGCAAACCGTTTTTTGACTCATTGACCGACTTTATGACTTCCGGCCCGGCGGTGGCCATGGTTTTGGAAGGCGAATCAGCCATCACCAACTACCGCCGGCTGATGGGGGCCACTGATCCGCGGGAGGCGGCCGAAGGGACCATCCGGGCCAAATTCGCCGGCGACAAGGAAAAGAATGCGGTCCACGGGTCGGACGCCCCGGAAACGGCTCGGTTTGAAATCGGTTATTTTTTCAACGCCCTCGAGATCACGGACTGATCGAGCCTTAAGGCGGGGCCGATGGTCAAGCTTTCGGAAATCGGCGAACTGGAGCTGATCAAAAGGTTGGAACGGGTGGTCCAGGTCGCCGGCCCCGGGGTGCTCAAGGGTTTGGGCGATGATTGCGCGGTGATCGAGGTCGGTCAGGAAATCCTGCTCATGACCATCGATCAAATGGTCGAGGACGTTCATTTCCGGTGGGCCGGGACGGACCCGGCCAAACTGGCCCGGAAGCTGTTGGCGGTCAACCTGTCGGACATCGCGGCCATGGGCGGCTGGGCCCGTTGGGGGCTTTTGGCCGCGGCCCTGCCTGAGTCGGTGGAACTGTCTTTTTGGGAGACTTTCGTCCGGACCCTGGCCGATCAGTGTGCGGCCCGAGACATCAGTCTGGTCGGCGGCGACACTTCCAGTTCGCCGGGCCCGGCCTTTTTCAACCTGACCTTGATCGGCCGGGCCGACGCGGGCGCTGTGGTCTATCGGTCCGGGGCCGGTCCGGATGATTTAGTTTACGTCTCCCGCCGGCTCGGGGATGCGGCCGCCGGCTTGATCTTGCTTGAAAATCCCGACCTGGACCTGGACCCGGCCGAGCGGACTTATCTCCTGGACCGGCATGAGACCCCTCAGGCGGAAGAGGACCTGGGCCCCCTCTTGGCCGCCGGCGGCCTGGTCACGGCCATGATCGACCTGTCCGACGGTCTGACCGCAGACTTGGGCCGTTTAGCCGAAGCCGGCGGTCTGGGGGCTGAGGTGGACCTCGAGCGTCTGCCCATCTCGCCCCAGGCCCGCAACCTGGCCGGCCGCTTGGGGGTCGAGGCCGAGGCTTGGGCCCTGGGGGGCGGCGAAGATTACGGCCTGCTTTTTACTGTGCCGCCGGCAAAGGCGGAACAAGTCGCGGACTTGGTCCGGCGGCGTTTAGGGCGGGAAATTTGGCGGATCGGCCGCATGGAGGCTCAGACCGGTTTGCGGGGGCGGGCCGAAGGATCAACCCGAGCGCTGACGGTTCGAGGCTACGAACATTTCCGACGTTAAAGGAGGTCGAAGGGTGAGTTTTCCAGGCCGCGGCGCACTTTTAATCCGGTTGTCTCTGGCGTTGTTTTTCTGGCTGGCCTGGCTGGCTCCGGCCTGGGCCCAGGAAGATCGGCCGGCCAAGGCCGTGACCAGCCCGAGCACCTATCCTCTGTGGCGGGACGTCCCTGTGCCCGAAAAAATGACCCTGTGCGGAGAGCCTATCCCTTTGGAGGACCGGTCCGTTTACGAGATGCTCGACCGGGAGTTGACCATCGCGGTCTGGGACCAGGCCCAGGTCTTCATGTGGCTGAAAAGGGCCGGGCGGTATTTTCCCCATATAGAAAGGCGTTTGGCCGAGGAAGGTCTGCCCGATGACTTAAAATACCTGGCCGTGGCCGAAAGCTCTTTAATCGATTACATCGGTTCGCCGGCCGGGGCCTTGGGGGTCTGGCAATTCATGTCCGGAACCGGGACCAGGTTCGGTTTGCGCAAAGACGGCCACTTCGACGACCGGTTGAGTTTCAGCCTTTCCACGGAATCGGCCATCCAATATCTTAAGATGCTTAAGAGTTTGTTCGGGACCTGGAGTCTGGCCCTGGCCGCCTACAATTGCGGCGAAGGCCGGGTGGCCCAGGAGATCCAAGAACAGGGGGTCCGGGACTATTACCGTCTGGACCTGCCGATCGAGACCGAGCGGTTCGTTTTCCGCATCGCCGCCATCAAGATCGTACTGGAAGACCCGCAAAAATACGGGTACTTGATCCCGCCGGAAAAAATTTACGAACCTATCCCCGTGGACCGGGTCCAGGTGGACCTGTCGAAAGAAGTCCACATCGCCGAAGCGGCCCGAGCTGTGGGCACGGATTATAAAGTCATCAAGGAACTCAACCTCCAGATAAGAGGCCGCCACCTTCCGCCCGGCCGTTATGAAATCCTGGTCCCGGCGGGCTTGGGTCAGCGCCTGTCGGCCTTTCTGGCTCGGGCCGGCCAGGCCCCGGCGGCCAAGACCGGCGAGACCGGCCAATACTACACGGTCAAACCGGGCGACTCCCTGACGGCCATTTCCAGGCGGACCGGCGTGTCCGTCGAGACGCTCCGGCGTCTGAACAATATCCGAGGCTCGCATATCCAGCCCGGCCAGAAGCTGCGGCTCAGCCCCCCATGATTTTGACGGGCCTGAAAGTCCGGGGCCTGGGGTTGAAACCCCAGGCTGTATCCGTCCGTCCCTAACGGAACTGGCGGGTGGATCATTGATTCTCGTTCCCAAGCTCCGGCTTGGGAACGCACCGCCCGGCAGGCTCTGCCTGCTTAATTCGATGTTCGGTCCCAAACCGCCGATTCCGCCTCGCTACGTTCGGCTCCATCGACGCCTCCACGGCAAGAAGCCGAGATAGGATACCGGGCAGCATGAACACCAAAACTCTCATAACACCTGGACCAAAAAGTGGGGGCTTGACACCGGCGCTCCGAGGCGGGGTGTTCCTTCTCCAGATACAACACCGCCTTTCTACGACGCGCCGGGCTTAGAAGTTTCCCTCCGCTAGGTCCTTCAGCATTTCCTTGTCCAACATCAGGTCGGCCACCAGTTTTTTCAGCCGGGCGTTTTCCTTCTCCAGTTCCTTGAGACGCTTGGCTTCCTGGGCTTTCATGCCGCCGTATTGGTTTCGCCAACGATGGTAGGTCGCCTCGCTCACTTCCAAGGCCTGACAGACCTGCGCGATGCTCTGACCAGACTTCAGACGGCGATCCGCTTCCTCCAGTTTCCGGATGATCTGCCCGGGATTGTGACGCTTCATCTTTGCCATGTTCATAGCCTCCTTCTGCCCTTATCGGGCTTTCAGCGACTCTCATTAAACATGGACCGATTATAGGGGGGCAGACCATCGGTAAGCAACCAAAGCGCCTGTCCAGCATCCACACCACTGAGGTGAAGTATTTCGTAGCTGGCTTTACGGGCGCGGCAATGGCTGCAAGAGCAGAGGAGAGAAAAGCTAACAAAACCATCGACGGCGACAAGAAATAACCGCGCTAGGCGCGCCCATTTCTTGCGCGTCATGGCAGACGTTAACTCAAGAATTATTATCCGAAGGAGAAGAATCGAGCGGTAGAAATAGTCAAGGATAACAATAAAATACCTGAGATCAAATTAGAATTAGGATAGTATTTAAATGCAAGAATGGTTGAAATTGCAAAACTGCCTTTTTAAAAGTTAGGTTAGCAATATTACCGAAGCACAACCTAATGATTTTTCAGGATAAATTATCACGAGCTTTAATTATTTGAGGAACTTACTTTTTACTTTTACTACAAGCCATCTCAAAAATAGTACTTGTACTTTTGTGAAAAATGTACAATATATGTGGGATGGACTTAACAGACGAACAATGGACGCGGTTAGAGCCCTTAATTCCATCCCCGAAACGACAACCCGG